>Ga0247765_1000324_pt1 | contig 38524 bp, 37 predicted proteins | sample UWRJL106311C6_FD_179949 | JGI IMG/M metagenome (GOLD analysis project Ga0247765, IMG submission 179949) | Plant litter microbial communities from Arlington Agricultural Research Station in Wisconsin, United States - UWRJ-L106-311C-6 | ecosystem: Environmental > Terrestrial > Plant litter >...
GCTGATGGAAGATTTTTTTTTTTTTTTTTTTTTTTTGGCTGGTACCTAGGCCACAGAGTCGATTTACTGGACTCGTTTGCAAACGACCGACCCGCCGAACCCCATTTGTCCGTTCGCTAAAACGCGGTGATACCCCACTGAAGCCGGCACGGCCCGGTCTGCCCCATGCAAATCCAGTGACGACACCCGAGTGCTTCCCTCGTTACGACCGACGCTCCAATCCGAGATGCGCCCGCCAATCCGACAGACCTCGGTGATCCTCCGGCACGTTCTCCGGGGGGGACATTCTCTCCCCCTCGCGCTGTCCGTCTCTCCCTCCGCCCCACTGCCACGTCGCACCCTCTCGACAAGCGCCCCCTCCCTCCTCCCACCTCCCGAGCCGTCCTCCTCCTCAGTCAACCCTTCTGAAGTCTCGCACTTCAACGCCCTTGCTTCTACCTGGTGGGATCCCCATGGGCCTTCCCGGATCCTCCACCTAATGAACCCCCTCCGCCACGACTTCATCACCACGTGCCTCGCCTCCTCGCCGACCTCACCCCCAGTCCACGGCCCACTCCGCTACCTCGACGTCGGTTGCGGAGGGGGCATCTTCGCCGAGAGCGCTGCACGCCTCCCCTCTACGTCTTCCGTCACCGCTATCGACCCGACGCCCAACATTCTTACCGTGGCGCGCCAACACGCGACGCGGGATCCGGCACTGACTCGAGAAAAACTGACGTATATGGATGCGACGATCGAGACGCTGGACGCCATGGCCGAGGTAGACAAGGAGTTTGATATCGTGACATGCTTTGAGGTGATAGAGCATGTGGACTATCCTGCAGCGTTTCTGGGTCAGTGTGGCAGTTTTGTGAAGCCGGGGGGTTGGTTGGTGCTGAGCACGATTGCGCGGACGTGGACGAGTTGGGTGACGACGAATCTGTTGGCGGAGGATATCTTGGGAATTGTGCCCAAGGGAACACACGACTGGAGTAAATACATCAATGAGGCTGAGCTGCGGGGGTACTTTGCGAAGAGATCGGAGTGGGGGACGCCGCGGGTCATGGGTGTGGTTTATGTGCCGGGGCTGGGATGGAAAGAAGTGAAGGGAAGTGAGAAGATCGGGAATTATTTTCTCGGCGTGCAAAAGATTGGTTGAGAGAAGCAGATAAAAGCCCTGTACAATGGAAACTTGTGTACGATGACTGTACATTAGGATACCCCAAGGAAAGCATGCGAATTGCAAACAGATGGATTGGCCAAGCTACCGTCAGTTACCCTAACCTCACCGTCCTCCACATCCTCATACATTCTTGTAGATCCATTGACAGGGTCCCTTCCAGTGCGCCTGAGGTATCTTTGATAATGGACAGCAACACTGAAGCCTGGGAAAACAAAACCTGGTCGTTTTGGATGGCCGTCAAGTCTGATCTCCGCATACCCCCAATTTCCGCCCATGCCTTCCAGAGGTCCAACGTTTTGCAGATTGACGACGAGAACTGTCCCTCGAGAACCATGCGATGCAATAGAGCGCCTGCATACTCCCGCAGATCCATCGACTCAGGAAGTTCCTCCTTTTCCTTGAGCCAAGCAAAACAGTGCTGGGCCACTGTCGTGGTATCCCACCTGGGACTCTGAATCGCTTCCATGGTGCGAACTTCCTTCCGCTGGGCCTCTAAACGCATCTTGTCCCGCATTTCATCTAGTCGCTGCTGATTTTCTTTCATCATCCTCTGTCTTGCTGCTTCAGCCCTCTGCGCCGGGAGCATTTTTGCTTCAGCTGCAATCGCCTCCCGCTGCTCCCGGTTGAATCGGACGAAGCGGTCCAGGGAGGAGCCGTAGTCGTCGTGTTTTGTTGCCCATTCCGGTGTTGCGGACTCGTCCACGGCGCCCATGAGGACAAGCACACCGCAGGGGACCGTTTCCTTGCGGGCGAACGATAGAATGTCGTCAGGTATCTTATAGTTCCAGAGAATGGTCTGGCTGCTCGTGCCGTAAGCGGTGGCGGCGCTAGCAAACCATACACCGTCCGATTTGCCCCGGATCCGGATATGATCGATGTAGAGGCTGTCCAGTTGGATCGCGCTTTGCAATTGCTCCTCCTGGCTGAGGGCTGTGACGATTCCTTCGGCTGATATTTGGCAAGTGATGGGCTGGCTAGAGTTGGTCTGCCCACGTTGTTCGGTTGAATCTATGGACTGCTTTTGCATGCTGGCAGTCTCACCTTCAAAGGGATTCGGGTCCTGCTCTCCATCTGTCTTAACACTCTCCGCCGACGTCGTTGCTGTTTTCTGCTGCGACTTCCTTGGTTGTGGAGGAATGGGTGGAAGACGGACCCAATATGGTGGCAGGTCAGAGTAGTTCCGTGTTGTCCAAGAACTAGACCAGTTCGCAGCCAAACTCAGATGTCCGTCGGAGCCATCCAGCGGAGCAATAGTGAGAGCTTTCTCCCCGCCATCGGGCGAGGTCATGAGAGCACAACCAACAGGTGTCCACAGGCCTGTTGAGCGGAGGAGGCGCCATCCATGAGCATCCGGCACGGCCCCCAGATCGAGGAGATAGCTAACGAGTTCTTCAAAGGCTACTTCGACCTGGGGTTGGCGTAGCTGGTCGGCGTACTCAATCCGCTGGTTCTTGAGCCCAATAACGTTGGTTCGCCAGTTGAAAGTGGTCCAAGATCCGCCAGGTATGCTAGAAGGGTTGCGGGAGAGAGTCCAGTATTCGGAACGGTTGTTAAAACGGTCCAAGGGCGTGACGGCGTATCGCGGGAGCTCAACCTCGATGACGCGATTTACGACGTCGCTGCGGATGAGAGCGGTCAGGCGACTGTGCCGCAACATGCGCTTGATTTTTGAGAGAGAAGCGAGTGTAAAGACTGTGTTGTAAAGGATTGGAAGCACCCCAAGCACGGCAAGCGGCACGCCAATGTAGGTGATGATATCAACAGGTGACGGGCCCCCGTCGTTGCCAGTGTTTGCGTTGCCGTTGCCGTTCGACATGGTAATCGCTGAGATGTGCAAGTGGGCGTTATAACAAGCCACAAAAAAAGAGTGAATTGGCGTTTACAACTAGGAGCCCGATCGGGGTCTACCCAGTGCTGAAAAACGGCATCAAGGAAATCTCTAGCAACATCTTGGCAGAATAACACAAGAGTGGTTCGGTTGTCAGCCGCAGCCATAACTAAGGCAGGTTGACCCCCTGCATTCGTAAAGGTCAGGTTACTTAGTGCGAGTGTCCGTGTTCAGCACCAGGCCAGGCCCTCTTCTGGTGGAAATTGCAGTGTTTCGTGTTCCAGATTTTTAGCCTACAGTAGGTCTATTTGTAGGGACGACGTCCAATCCAACCCCTGAAAGATTGTTAACGTGGGCTTGGTGAGTACGAAGTATCTAGTAGCTGTTTATGTAATATGAACAGCTTGGGAAGCTATTTTGCAAGGGGTCAAGCCAGAATATTTAGGCCTTAACTTTAACATTCAGGACCTTGCAATTTACTCCTTAGGGCCTCAAGTTTCCATCATACCCCTTCAAAAATGGAAAAGAATGCTGGGGGGAGGTTGGCTCTGAAGCTGCAGCCAAGCCGTGAAGTACCGCGCGAACAATCTTTCAGGGGTTGGACTGTAGTGGGCTGAAGACTCCAATCTGAGGCATGTTGATGGCGTCGTCATCGGCGGCCTCGTTCCAGCGGCATCCGTGCATCTGTCATGCAGTCGATGTGGTGAATCACAGCACCCGCGTCGGTTGCTGACCCGGATAGCTACCTAGATTGTATCTCATTGGCAGAAGCCATGCTTCTCCAGGCATCTGACCCCCGAGCTACGCGCGGGTTGTCCTGCTGCGCCACGAACTCATAGAACGGCCGCGAAGACCGCCGCAAAGACATTCCTGATTGAAATGGCCAGCACGGCTCCGAACAGCCCGCGTCCAGACGCAAAGGTTCCTCTAACAAGAGGCTGAAGAATTGTCCTTCGCGCTCCCGTATCGAAGTTTGAAGAAAGGACGTCCTGCGAAGCTGTTGCTTAGACAGAGAGCGCTATGGATCCCACAGCACAACCCGCGCTGGCCGAAAAGGCCCAGATTATGCGCAACTATGAAGCCCAGCAACGATCGCCTTCAATTGCTTCCCCGTCCAGCCCATCTGGCAGCAACAATGTTCCCATGTCGGCCGAGGGGCTGCAGAGGCCGACTCCGGCGGCAATGCCGCCGCCGTACTCGGGCCCGTCCAACAACTGCCCCGAACCCCAGCCAAGAGGGGCACAACAGTATCCAGGCCTCCCTTTGCTCGACTACCGCCTCTACTCGCCACCACTTTTCGACCTCTCGGAGGACACGACCACGATCAAGACTTCGGCCCCGTACCTCTCAGCCACTGTCTCAGCACTGGTCGATCTCATCCGCGCACAGTCAACGGTGCCGCCCAAGCCACAGATTCACATCATGGGTAAACGTGGTACCGGATCCAGCGCCGACTTCCATCTCAAGCTCAACCTTATGAGTCTGCTGGTGCCCGAGGATCCCCGTCAGCGTATGGACTACATCCGCTGTGTGTCGGACGGCGAGGTGGCATTTCGTGGCGGCGTCAAAGCCTCGCTTGAACCAGGGGTTGGTGATGGCGGACTGGAGGAATGGGCACGTCGTTACGTCGAGGATACCGCCACTGTCAAGTCGTTTACGCTGGAGCGCGTGGTTGCCAACATGGATATCACCTGGCTTGACGGCCAGATCCGCAGCATGATCGCCTCGACTGGCTACAAAGGCGTTGTTACCGTCACCTTTCCTGTCACACACGCCCGTGTCGTGATCCAAAACCCGGACCGCGTCAACAAGTTCTTCACCAGTGTGACTACGCTGTTTTCCGGCAGGAAAAAGTATGAGGTTGTCAAGGCGGTGTGGCCGTTTGCAACCAACAAGGTTGGTGAGCCTGACCGAAGGTGTGTTGTGCAAAGCGAGGAGACTTGGTGGAAGGAATGGAGAGACCCCATCAAATATGGTAGGTTGTGTGTCCCAAAGCCACTCACCCTGATCGACACTGACTACGTTCGCTAGCAATCTCCACGAAGCGTCAGGGGTGGGTTACAAACGAAGACAAGCTTGAGGCGCTCATGGAGGGCCGGGGGAAGGGCTTGTCGGTATTGGATTGGGGTCCCGAATATTGATTTGATTTGTCTCTATCCTGTATTCTCATGGCGATGGAGTTTTGGTGTCCCAAGTATTGGTATGAATAATTGCTTTGGGTGATGCTTTCCAGGTATACAATGTCTCTTCACAGCTTCCCTTGATTTGCTCCGTCGGGGTTCTGACATCAGCTCCTTCTCATCTCAGTCCCGGTCTAGTGGTAACATACCTGCCATATTCTGGGCCAGACGCTCAATGAGTCACCCCGAATTGGGGCTGAAGATTGACGGCCTTGGCGCAGCAAAGCACTGTCGCTCGCGCTTACCGAAAGACTCAGCCCTCAAGTGGTCAAGATCTTGGCCAGCAACCACCCCCTTGCTTGCGTTGAGACATAAGTCGTTATTTGAGCGCATCCGGTCCACTCTCAGTCTATATTCGAGGTGCCAACCCTCAGTTCTTCCGTCCGCCAAGAGTCGACTTACACTTACCTCCCAGACCCCGCAGATACCTTGTCGACGAACCAGTTGCCTGAGAATTATCAGAACCATGGCGACTCCCGAAGCAGCGTCCACGCCTGCGACGGCCGAGAATACAAGTTCTCTAGCTATTTCTTCTCACGACACTGCAATTTGCATTGTTCCCCCTCGCCAATCATGGCCTCCGGTAGACCGCCTACGTTCTCTCTACGACAAGGCATATGAAAAGTGGCCTCCGCACGTCAACCTCATCTACCCCTTCGTTCGCGCCGATTCACTCCCTGCCGCAGCGGAGCGAATCCAGTCAGTTCTCTGCAAGCATGGCTCAGAGATGCGGGACGCACTCTACGTCTCACTGGATGCTGCTGGCGTTTTCACTCGCAGGCATGATAATATCATCTATCTTCGTGACAGCGATGAAGATAACTGCTCGAGGCTCAAGAGGCTTCGCAGCGGGATTCTCAATGCTCTTGGGCATGAGGCTCAGGCCAAACAGGGGTACCAGATGCACATGACGGTTGCACAGAGCGAGGATGTGATCTCGTCGGCCCACATGTTTTTGCTTGACAAGGTTGGATACCTCCCGCCAGTTGAGTGGGAGGTCGAGCATCTATTCATTGTTGTCCGGGAGCGGGTTCAGCTAGACGATGGAGCGACGAGCCAGATGAAGATCTGGGGAACCATCCGCTTGGCAGACGGGAAGCTTTCACGCCCAGAAAAGCCCCTACCATTCTATGAGATCCAACCGACACCGCCATCTCCATCCCGGAACACAGACGAGGACACACTAGGCGAAAAATACGCACTCCAGGCCCATGACACATACTATTACGACGATGAGATGCGCATATGGGCCCCTTTTGCCGACCCGGCCTCGTACCCAATCACACCACCCACCACTTTCGGTGTCTCCAGCTACAACGTCCTCGCCGAATTCCACCACCCCCCTTCGTCAGCACGTTACCCGCTCCTCGTCGGCAATATGCTTTCAATCCCGGGACGAGCAGACATTCTTGTCCTTCAAGAAGTAACTGACCACTTCCTCTCCTTCCTCCTCTCTTCTCCCGAAATCCAATCCCGCTTTCCCTTCTGCTCTCATGGGCCACCATCCCAAAGGGACATTGAGCCCCTCCCCAGCTTCCTCAACCAGGTCATCCTTTCCCGGTTCCCCTTTTCCTGCGACCACGTCTCCTTCCGGCGCCGCCATAAGGGTTCTCTCGTAGCTCGCTTCCCAGGCTTTATCACCAACGGTAGCGACTCCGGGAATGACGACCTAATTATCGCCTCGGTGCACCTCACCTGCGGCCTGACAGACGGATCCATCGCCGCCAAGGCGTCCGATGTCCAGCGCATTGTCCGCTACCTGACAGACACGCATGCGGATTCTCCGTGGGTCGTGGCTGGGGACTTCAATATTTCGACGTCGCAATACACGATCGATGCGGCCAGGGAAAAGGGGACCGTGAGTGCCAGTTCATTAGCATATCTGGCGGCTGCAGAACGAATCTTGGGTCGTGGCGGTTTGGTGGATGCGTGGCGGGCGGCGGGGAGTTTAGAAGGGGAGGACGAAGGTGAGGCGGAAGGTGAACAGGGCGCGACGTATGACCCGAGGGTGAATGAGGTTGCGGCGGCGATTGTGGGCAGCGGCTATGGCATGCGCCCGCAGAGGTATGACCGCGTTTATGTCAGGGGGGAGGGTTTGTTGCGTGTTGGAGGGTTCAACCGGTTTGGGATGAAAAAGGGGAGAACTAGCGAGGGAGATGGGTTTGCGAGTGATCACTGGGGGGTGCGCGCTGTGCTGGAGGTTACTGAGCGGGAGTTCAAGCTCTCGAATGAGATTGAGCATCTGGTGGTCCCCGTCGAGGCCGTCAAGGCGCAGGGTGCGCTTGCTGATGGAGGCGTGAAAGGTGCGTTGGAGCAGGCTGGGGCATTTCCTACGGAAGAGGAGACGAGGAAGCGGAAAACGGCGTTCAACCTACTGAAGGCCATTCTCCTCGACAGCGCGTCTGCATCAGAAGAGACTACCACACGGGCTCAGCCTGCTGTTGTGATCGCCCCCGTCGGCTCCTACGCGCTTGGGGTTTGGACTACATCCTCTGACCTGGACGTTCTCTGCATCGGGCCGTTCAGTACACAAACCTTCTTCGCCCTCGCTACGCAGCGTCTTCGCAAGGCTGCTGCCGCTCCCACCGGCCAGGATGTCCGCATTCTCCGCCGTGTCAAGGCCAACACAGGCACCATGCTGGAGATTGATGTCCACGGCATCAAGATGGACCTACAGTACTGCCCGGCCACCGAGGTGGCCGAGCAATGGCCCCAAGTCCTGCGTGCCCCAGCTTCGCATGCTGTTTGGTCTCTGTCGGCGTCATCCCTCAACAAACTCAAGGCCGTGCGTGATATGGACTATATCCGCCGATCCGTACCAGACCTTGCTATCTTCCGGCTCGCACATCGCTTCATTAAGATGTGGGCAAAAGCGAGCGGGGTCTACTCTGCCCGGTTTGGGTATTTGGGGGGGATCCAAATTTCCTTGCTGCTGGCTAGGGTGTATAAACTCATGCCGAATCCAAGCGACGTGACGCTTCCCGATCTGTTGGCAACCTTCTTTACGCACTATGCTGCATTCCCTTTTGAGAAGAGCCTTGTGTTTGGTCAGTATTTTCCGGCTTCTAGAGCCTTACTATGGGAGGACTAACAGTTGTAGATCCGTATTTCCACACCGTTCGTCTTCCCTTTGCACGCTCGACCCGCGAACCCCTTGCCATCTTGGGCTATTTCCCGCCCTCCTTAAACACCACCCCCTTCGCCTCCGTCCCCTCCACCAAGACTCTATCCGCTGAGTTTCGCCGCGCCGCATCGCTGCTTCTGGAACCTGGCACAACTTGGACATCTTTCCTGACAGGGGATGCCGGACCCGTTGATTTCCTTACAGGTTACAAGACGTACATCAAGATCTCGGTCCAATACTGGGGTCTGTCACTCTCCCGTGGCAGCCAACTCATCGGCTGGATCGAAAGTCGCTGTGTCATGCTGCTCGTCGACGTCGCTCGCCGTGCCCATGGCGTGAGTGCCCGCATTTGGCCGGCGAGATTTGTCGAAACATCACCGTCTGCCACAGCAATAAACGAGGTGGACGGAGAATCCCGCGATTACACCGGAAGCTACCTCGTCGGCCTTGACAAGACGCATGACAGCACCGGAAAAGAGGATCTCCAGGTCGCCCTCTCTGGTCTGCGAGCCGCCCTACGTCGCTGGGAGGAATCCATGCGCGCCGACGAGCGTTACTTTGATGCCAGGAACTGCTGGCTTGCCGCTGAGCTGGTGAACCGCACCGAGCTCGGCCCGTCGCTCACTGTCGACGCTCGTGAATGGGGCGAGTATACCCCTGGAGATGAGGAGGATGACGGGGAGGATGAAGAGGATGAGGATCAAGACTCGACCGAAGAAATCGCCAGTTCTCTCGACCGAACGAGTCTATCCTCCCGCAAGAACAGGAAATCCAAGAGCAACGCCGCCACTCTTGAAGAAGCGCCGCCCAAACTCGAGCCTGGACGGAGATTTCGCACCGCCGCTGATGTCATGAACCGTCTCCGATGGGACCCTCACCTGGACAGTGCGGACTTCGTTGTAGGATACGAAGATCGCTTCGTGGGCGCGAGAGAGAAGGCTCTAGACGCGTGGAAGAGTGAGCAGACGGATGAGGAATTCATTCCACAGCATCGAATTCTCTACTATAAACGGAAGAGCGATGGTGTGATCGTGTGGGAGAGGAGAACAAGGAAAGACGACATTTTTGGGAGTGGTGTGTAAATCTGGACCAGGTTAGAAAGGATGACAGTTGCACCAGATAACCATCACGCAAGATTGTTATTCGCCACCACTTCATCTCGGGTCCTATGTGTCGTTTACACTCTCGTCAACATCTGCTGACTCACAAAACTCGGCACATATTTCACAGTCCCCCGGCTTTTTTTCTTCTTTTCTTTTTTTTACCATCAGGTCCTTTACCACTACCATTATGACGCTACCTCTAATGGTCAATCATAGTTGCCTGTAGCTCGATCCTTCGCACACAATTACCCTCCCAACAATATGATTACAGAGTTTCCTGCGGCTTTGTCCCGCCCTCGCCCCCGCTTGTGTCTTTCCACCGGGAAAGAAGCACGGCGCATATTCGATGCGTGAACCTGATGTCAAGATGCCAGATGCCAAATTTAATGCCCCGGAACATTGCTTCCGCCCCAATCGACCTGTACGAGTACCGCATGAGGCGGTGTCGCCACCTGATAGGAGAGCATCCCCGCGAGATGTTGATGTGAACGCCATTCGCCCTACGCTTCCCCGGCCCCATGACGAAAAGGAAAAAGCAAGAAAATGGGGTATCATGATCCACAAACACCCAACGGCCCAAAAAAAAACCAGAACCAAGCAAAAAGCCAAGCCCTGGAGGGGCTGGAATAAAAGTTCAAAACAGAAAAGAAAAACACAGAACAAGGTCGGGATTCTCTCTCCCACTCAAATATTCTCCGCTGCTACAGCACCCATTCCCACCAGAGCCATCGCCTTGTCGACATCTTTCATCATCTCGTTGTAACGCTCCACGGCGGTTTTTTCCATTGGCTGGGTCGAGGATTTTACCGCACATTGACGCTGCGATGTGTTGCACAAGGGGCAGCCCCGCTCAGCAATAGTCGCCTCTGGACCTGTGCGACAAACCCACCAGCCTCCGCTTTTCCGCCAGTGACGGTAAGGCCAACCGCTGTTAGGATTGTGCCATTGCTTTGCCGGCTTCTTTGCCTGTTGCTGCGATCGTGACTGCGAGCTGGTGCTGCCCTTTGCATCCTCGTCCATTTGTTGCCTCAGTTCAACCATGAGGCTGATAAACTCCTTGTATCTCTCTGGCTCACTCTGTCTGGTGCGGAGACCGGTCGCGCCCGTGGCTTCCAGAACCTTGAACCACCTGGGCACACAAATGCCGTTCTGAATCAGGGGCGTAGCCTCGGACCCGCCGAGATAGGGAAGCTTATCCCAACCCATCATCACCATGAGCCATTTTTGCTCCTCTTTGACCTCCTCAAGACGACGCCTGTGAGAAGCGGTCGCTCTATCAAATTCAGGGCGGTGGCTCTCTGACCAAAACGCCTCCTCAGTAGTCTTGTTGATACTGATTAACCTCGATTTCCACTCGGAGTGGATTTGGGCGATTTCGCGGTCAAGCTTGGCTTGGGTGTTGATGAAGACATCGAAGCCTTGCTTGGCACCTCTGATACTCAGCTTGAACCTTTTCCGTAGCTTGACGCCCATGCGCAGCCTTATTATTTGCTGCTCGACCTGTTCTCTGAGGGCATTCTTCTCGAGAGCGGTTTGCTTAAGGGAGTTGAGCATGTTCCTTTCGTTATTGACCCATGTATCAAAAGGCCTCCAGTATTCCAAATGCTCGTCGATATTTTTCTCCACAAACTCCGCTTTAAAGCCTTTGCAAACCTCTCTGTCCGTAGGTTCAAGAGCCTTTTGATAGTCTATGTTCTCTTGTACCATATCCTTAGGTGGATATGCAAAAGGCTTCGTAGAGAGAACTTGATTAAGAAGGCGTTCGGATCGTGCCTTGTAGTCCTCTCGGACCTCGCAGGCAGAATTCTGAACAGCCCGGGAGCCTTGGTGAAGAACCCCCGCCAGATTCGAGGTTGACTGTGTGACCGCCATCTCTTTGCTGGTGATGGCCAACCCGTTGTTGGTAGTGCCAGTCGCCGACTGCAGACTAGACGGTTGGAGAGTGTTGTCTGCGGTAGCGGGATCCTCAACGGCTAGAGATGGCACCCGGAAACTGTCGGGAGTCTGCGGTAGTTGCGTGTGATGAACTGGACTGAGAGACGGAGCGAGTGGCTTCGCCGACCGTGGCTGGAAGGAGATTGGGGTGAGGATGCATGCGCTGTCATGAAGCCTGTGGTGGACCGGAACGACGACATCTTTCCCAGAAGCAGTTATCGGCATCACGCTCCGCCATTCGGGGGCGGTGTTTTCCACTTTCATCGGTTCTGCTGGTAGGAGGTGCATTGCTGCCCTCTGGGACGAGCTATGAACTGGTGTGACCGTGTTTGGCTTTCTGACGGGAGTCTCGAGTAGGTTTTCCAAGGACTGTGCTCTGTTGGGATTTGCCTCGGAAGTGTGATTGAATCCCCAAGCAAGCAATGTTGCCTCGCTCGCTAGGTCGGCCAACGATGTAAAACAAGGTGAAGGCATAATGTCGGTTCACAACAATGGTAACTGTGATTGTTGGAATCGTTCTTGATTGGTAGGTTCGCGATTGTGCTCGCGTTGACTGAGGGGAAATTGAGATCAAAAGTGGCGACTGGGGTTCTCTCGAGCTGGCTATCGGTCAAAGATGCTGCGCTTGGTGAAAAGGTTGACGGGCTGGAAAGCTGGAGTTGAGCCAGCTGGTCCGCCTGGAGCAGCTTGGAGTGAAGCGCTGTCAGTTGAACGGTGCCATGGCAGCGGCAGGAGTGAAAATTGAGGAGTAGAGGTGCTTAAAGGAAGGGGATGGGCAAGGGAGTGAATTTTGCGGATTGGCAGAAGATGCCTGAGGGACAAGAGCTGCTGCAAAGGCCAGCAGACGTCAGGGTCCCGCGGAGGGTGCGCGATGCCCCCCTTGAACACCTGTCTGCCTCTCCTTACAGCCTCAGCAGTCGGGATAAAAGCTATTATAGACGGCCTTTTAAACGGTCCTAGACTAAGGAAAGGAAAGTGCGACTCTAAATTCACTTGCTTTCCACGCGCGGGAGCACCAACCTAGCTCCGATGCTCTCTGGTCGTCCCCTTTACGAAGAGGGAAAGAGCGCCTGGACCGCCTCCGCGTGGGCCATGCGGAAGCTTTCCATCTAAACTTTGCGCCTGCCGTTTTCTTCCCACTTTCCAAGGCGGGGACATGGGGGTTACATTGTCCTGACACATGAAGCCCGAGGAGGAGGACTGGTCTAGAGGCAGCACGGGACCCACGGGAATGGCATCACCTAGCAGTCGCGCCTGCTTTTTCTGCTCGGCAAGTATGATTCTCGTCCTCTTCCTTTTCTCCACTTCCAGGCCGAGAAATCTCCTATGTGCCCCATGCTTGAGTTTGGTAATCATGTTGGCGGCTTTGCCCTTGGTGATGTCTTCTGGTCCGAGCTGGTCATCCTCTCCCATCAGCTTATTCAAAAACTTTAGCTGGCCCTCGGTTGCCCGCATCGATCGCCACTTTGCATTCCGCCTCAGGGAGCCGTATGCAAAGTTCTCTTTCGCGTATTTGTCGCAGCCATGAACCGCATCGGCGAAGGTGGTCGCGCTGAATAGCTTTCTTGGCCTCGCAAAGGGTGAACCTGAGGTTGGAGCTTTCAACGCCCGCACTTCGTAGGCTTCAAACACTGACGTGCCTAGCTCCCCATTTTCTGGCTTCTCCAGACGGATAAAGGAACCACTAGTATCACACAGGACAAAGCGTCGAGAGTCAACCTGAACCCAAGCAAAGCTGCTGAGTTGGTGAATGTCCTTCTCCCCAGACGTGTCAGATATCAGGTCAAAGGCGGATTCATACTCGGTCAAGGTCACACCACAAGTGTGCCAAACAGACGGGGAGTCGCTAATGACACCGTCCACATCCGAGGTCCTTCTTTTCTCTGCCAATTTTCTTTCTCTCAGACTCCTCATGTCTTTGGCCATAACGCTGCTGACGATCTCAGCGGGGTCTAGGCCAAATAATGTGGGAGTTGTGACGATGCCGGTCTCTAGACTGGAGACCATGTCGATAACGTGGCAGTTTTCCTTTTCCGGATGAAGCCTCATGCCCCTTCCAATCATCTGAATTAAGAGATTGCGGGACCGCGTTGGTCTAGCCAAGAGAATGCAGTCTATATTGGGGATGTCGGTCCCTTCAGTGTAGACCCCGCAGTTGACCAGCACAGAAAACTCGCCCTTTTTGAAGGCTGCGAGGCGCTCCGACCTCTCCCGTGTTGGGGTATCGCTAGTGACGAACCGGGCATCTACACCGTAGTGGCGGAACCTTTGGGTTAGGGCGGTGACGTGGTCGAGGTCGACACAAAAGACCAAGGTTGACTTTCTTCCCGCTGCCCGGGCAAACCAAGTGCGTATAGTGATATCATTGGTCTCGTTGTTGTTGACAGCGCGCGAGAGAGATGCTGTTTCGAAATCACCAGACTGAGCCCGTCCCAGTCTCTTTACTTTTGTTAAATCAACATTGCTATCCACGGTTGTGAAGATGACATCGGACAACCACTTATCACCAATCATATCGATGTAATCTTTGTGGTAGACAATTTCGTCGATGGCTGCGCCAAGTCTCAGGCCATCATAACGAGAAAAGGTGGCCGACACGCCAACCAAGTGGGGAGATTGCGACTGCTTTGAAGCCAGACCGAAGTGTTGAAGAACCCTAAGATACCCAGGAGCGACGATGTGATGAGCCTCATCAACCAAGACGAGCTTGAACTTGGTCAGGTCAAATTTGAGGAGGCGATCCCGAGAGGTGATGCTCTGGAGGCTGGCAATAGTGATGTCGGCTGTTCCTGAGGCTGCGAGTTTTCCGAGCTCAAGCTCGATGGTCTTTCCTGGATATGCATGGGCGCAGTGGCGTGCTGCTTGCTCCACCAGCTCCCTCCTGTGGGCCAGGATGAGCGTCTGAGTAGCCGTGTCAGATAGAGGCTCGATGCGGTCGATGAGCTGAGTGAAGATGACCGTTTTCCCGCTTCCCGTTGCCAGTGAGATGCCCAAACGTTTCTGACCTTTGTCGAGCGAGGCCAGAACAGACTGAATGCATTCTTCTTGGTAGTCCCGGAGGCGAAGGCTTAGCGGATTATCTGTAAGGTGCCATGTTGACAGTGAAAAGCTCCGCTGACTGTGAAAAACGAGTGGGAAAATCAGGTTTGTTGGGGCTGTAAATGCACGAGGCTGTGAAGCAACAGTTCCGAAAACCCGCCTCATCGTGGTCACACTCAACGATATGGAACATTCATGATATTCTCGAGTCTTTCAGGTGTGAGTGACGCTCTAGTCGAATAAAAAGAGTTGAAGAATTCCACCCTAACCCTGGAGCGTCTGGGCTAAATCGTCCCTCCGGCCTATGGGAGTCTGGCACGCTAACATAGTCGGAACGCTACAGTCTGACCTGTGCATGAAAATTAGAGTTATAACGATAAACTGGCTTTAATAGCAGAAATCGCCCCCTCCCCCAATTTTCACCATGGCAGATATCGATAAACTGTTTTTTTACAGTAGTTATATGGATTCTTGCTTAGTCACAGCCCAGGCGGGCTAAACTCGCTTATTCTTCAAAGGCACTCAGTTTTACAGCTAAATTGGGTGTGTTTATTTGCACCAGTTAAATCTTTCCAAGTCAACGTCCGACCACCATAGCGACGCTTCGCGGAGGTAGGAGGGACGGGAGTATCCGTAGTAGAGTTTGAAACGCCACTCTATACCGTGGCATCGTACACTAGGTACCCTCGTACCCTAGGCACAAACAGGAATCGTCGGTGCGGGATGTGTTCGGTCCCGCTTTCAACTACCCCTCAAGGTGCCCAACTTTTTTCCCCGTCGCTTCATCACCATGTCCGTGGGTATTGGTAAAGGCATAAAACAAGTCAGCACCCTTGGGTTTTGAGTTGTTGGTCCGCAAACTTTTAAGACAAAGTCGGCCATGTTCTGTCTCGACCGCCTAAGCAGCCTCGGCCGGACGTTCCTTTCACAACCCATAATTTCCACCATTGATCATGTCTAGATCCTCGAAGAAAGGAGGACCTAACCAGACAAAAGGCAGCCCAGGTGATCAGATTTACTGGCCCCCGGATAAAGAGGAGGATCTTGACGAAAGCGATTTCCTCAGCTCTCAAGCTGGGGATAGGAACAGCATCTCATTGGTGGTTGGGAGCAATAACGATTACTCCCCGTCAACCAACGAGAGAGACCACGTGGAAACCCGAGAATTCGAATCGGATAAAGACAGCGAGATCGATTTCGGCTTCTCCCCTCGGCGGCAATCACCGCTCAAGCGCTCGGCTCCATCGCCACCCCATCCCGCGACAGAGCGCCCCTTCAAGCGCGTGCGAGGCGGCTTCAATCAAGATTATCTCAACTTGCTCAACGCAGACATCCAGGATGCGGCGGCACGTTTCGTTGCCCGTGAGGGGGTGGACCTTGCCGCGTCCCAGGTTGGACTTGTACACTGGACGCCCGAGGAAAAGGAGCTCTTCTTCGAAGCTGTTGGGCGTCTCGGTCCGGATGAGGTTGCGGGCATCGCCGCCAGGATCAAAACCAAGTGCGAGTTCGAAGTAGCACAGTACCTGCAGCGCATCCACAGTGTCGCATTGGCTCAGGGGCAGAAGCACGGGAACCTCAATCATCTTGTACCCGTTGATTTTCCGGCGGCCGTAGAGCTGAGCCAGGTATGCTGCAGTGCGCTCGAGGAGGCCGCGGATGCTCTCTCTGTGAGGCAGGAGACATTTGAGGAGTCGGTCGAGAAGAAACGATGGGGGGAACACCGCTGGCTAATAACAGAAGATAATTATCAGCAACTGGAGATTGAAGCCTCGAAAGACATCAAGTCGGTTGAGCTATTTCGGGTTGGTCTGATGCTGAGACTCTCGTCCGAGGTTTTTATGAACGCGGCCTTCTCCGAGTTCAACTGGAGGGGCGTGTCCGACGAGCCACCGGCCATCCGCACCACCGCGCTCGAGGATCTCTACTCGCTGGTCGTGTCAGTAACGAGGAGGCTCGTGGCCGCCACCATCTTCGTCGCTGAATCACGCTTCCGCGCAAAGCCGCCGCGCTCCCGAAACGCCGTAAAGGAGGTTCTCAAGAGCGACTCTCAAGCTGCTGTTAAGTCCCTAGGACTCCCAGTCAATGCCCGTATATTTTGGGCCAAATGCCCCAGGCGCTTGAGGTTAAACGTCTATGCCGATCACCCCCCGCCGCAGTACGCTTCAAGAGACGATGATGAGGTGCTACCGATGACCTACGACGACGTCGAAGCTGAACTTGGTGCCACAAGTGATGATGTGCAGGACAGAGAATGTAGTACCGGAGACGAATCCTCCGCGGAAAGCGACGCGGTCCCCCTCTCCGCCACGCCATCCCTTGACGAGGCTGATGATCTCCCCGCTAATCAGCACTCTAATACTGAAGGAGAAGAATCATACGACGAGAACGAGGACGGGGATGAGGGCGTGAGTGAATTTCCGCACCTCCCAGGCACCGATGATGACGCCGTTGAGCGCGAAGCACGCGAGCTTCTCGTGTTTTCTCGTCACGACTACCTACAGTCGAACCGCGCCAAGAATACAGTCAAGTATCGGATCCGCCTAGCGCAGGCGCACGAGAACTACGCCAACTACATCGATACCAAGGCGTCGTATCGTGAGGAGAAGCGGATGTGGGCATTACTCGGCCAGCCGCCGCCTGCGGGGCCGGAAAGACCGAGGCCGGCAGACCCTCTACCAAGTGCGCAGATGGTCCACAGATTTGACGATCTGGTTTACGGCTCAACACCAGGGTCAGAGAGCTGGAGAGAGAGCCTAAAGGGTGTGCAGGCTCCTGTGCAGTGGGAGGTCGAAGCGCAGATCCAGACACAGGAGCGGGGGCGGGACGTTGGGGACAAGACGGCGTGAGAGTGATACGCTCTGGGAGTATTGTATGCATTTTATTGGAGAGACGTGCTGGGCATCAACTAAACGGGCGAGCATTATAGTACAGTTATCGATGGGAGCTAGATATCCCAGGTTACCGACTAACGCAACTCGGAGGCACACAATCAGATGCAGGAAATGGGAATAATGACGTTAATATATGACACGCGGACAACAATCTTCTTGGGGATACGACCATGCAAAATGATAAAAGATTAAGATAGAGATAATGATCAGTTGTGCTGATAACCTGCCATCGTCAGCCATCTCCCCTGCACTATCTCAAGGTCTCTATCGCTCACCGTTCGCCGAACCTACACATTGTTCCCCATGGCCACATGACTAGGGTAAACGTCTAGTCAACTGCTCGCCGCTGAGGTTCCCGCTCGTACGAGCCTTGACCAGTAACATGCCCCCCTTCACTCGAAATCCGGCGCCAAGTCTGCTCTGCTGGTTTTTTTTCCTCTACCTGTTGCTGCTGCGGCTGCTCGCCGCAACCACCCCCTTCATCACCCGTCACCTCTAGCACCCATTCCCCCTCGTCCCATGATGGAGGAGAAGCGGCGGATAGCAGGGACGAAGCTGAATCATCATTACCATGTAGCCCGGAGATGCGATGTTCGTCACAGTCTTTGTCCGTGCTTCTTGTGACCATCCACCTGTGGCTGTAGTTTTGTTTTGGTATATGAGTGTTTGTTCAGGAGAGTAAATATAGCAGAACTGTCTACCAGTGTAGGTCAAGTTGTGCAGATACGTACCACACGACGCCGCGGTTGGCGTTACACACGTGCTGTGTCGACGTGTACTCGATGCATCCGCAGTGGAATTTGAGACACATTTTCCAGCAAAAGTACTGACGGGTTGGCATTTTTTGTCTCTTTTTTCCTGGGTGCGTTCCCGATCTAGAGCTTGGTCTAGAGCTTGATCTAGGCGAGGAAGGTGAAGCTGTCACAGCTTTGCTGGTTTGTCTCGTTTGTTTGCTCGACGCAAAAGTGCGGTGTGCGGACCGGCGGGTAGATCGGAGCTAGTGGGGGTTGAGTACGGAAGGGCCCGGAGAAATGGAACAGATGTTCAGAGTTGGGGATCGCCCCGAGGCCACGGTCAGTCAGTACACCGGAGGGCGTTTAGAAGCGGGAAAGGCGACTGTGGGGAGAGGGAGGGGAGGGGGGGGAGAGAACAGCAGTTGTGGTGAGGGAAGAAAACGGCTTTAAATACGGAAGCGCAAAATCAACGGGTGCAGACGCCTCCGGGCGGATGCCTCAAGCAATAGTTTCCAATGTCTCACCACGTTACCGGCCTAACAAGTACAGCCTAGCATTGTGTATGTTAGTGGGTGTTAGCTATGTTTTGATGCATCTGCTGGCCATAAATCCGGCGAAGCAAAGGCAGCCAGCACATGCCCACCTCGACGGCGGTGGTCCCCTGACCAGGGACGCTGCAGCGAGAATCGCCATGTCATTGGCCGCCCTGGTCGCTGCCTGCACTTTTCACTGTATCCCTCCCACCCGGAGATCTTGTACGGCCTTCCGGCGTGGCTTTTATGGGCACCCACCCGTGGCCTCTCCACTTTGAAGCCGAAGTGAAAAGGGTTGCTTCCGGATTCTGGGGTTACCTAGCGCTGCAGAAAGCAGAGGTGTGCCTGTCACATGTCCATGCGCAGGACACTAGGCACTACGGTAAAGGCGGTTACTATGTACTATACAGCTTCGTGACCACTGGCGGATCCAATGACTGCCAGGGAATTCCTTCTATCTTTAAGAGCTTGTTGAGGAAGTTTCAGCGCTTGACGGGGAAATTTAAGGAGCCTATCCGTGGAAGTTTCTGCTTAACGCCTGTGACAGCGCGATTTACAGTGCAACCCCTGAAAGATTGCTAGCCCACGTCTTCGGGGAACGGATTCCTTGTACAAACCCCAAAGCCTACCGTTTTGCAACGAAAGACACAATTTTGAGGCGAAAAAATTGAGACAATTGACAGGAAGAATGCTTTAGCCGCCTTGTTGGAAAATCTTTATTGAATTCTTGATTTTGTGGTTAAAAATCGATGGTGTTTAAGCCTACCAAGCCCTGGCATTCGAAGTTGAACAATGTTTCAGGGAGTTGAACTGCACAACCAGCTGTGTCCTGCATCTGCCACTGATACGCTAGCCGGAACTCTCCGCTCAGCCAATCCAGGCCCCCACCCCTGTTTGGGGATCGAGTGCCGTCATTGGAAGCGTGGCCGCGACGGCAACCCACCCATACCTATGCTAGGGAACGTTACCAACTTGCCAAGTTTTTACTACTGAGAGGGATCGGCTTTAGAGTCGACTTCACATGTAGCATCACTAGAATTTGCCATTCAATCAGTTCGGTTTGCAGGTGGCCGTCGGCGGCAACTGCTTGTATTTTGATTACCTTCTGTTGTATTCTTGTTGATTCACCTTTATTCATTCGGTTCTCTCCCCCGTGTCTTAACAATCGACCGATCCCCCCCTTTCTCTCAACGAAGGAAAGATAGAGACGATCCTTGTGTCCCACGACTCGCGACAGCTCACAGCACAACATCATGACTTAGATGCCAGCATTTCTTTCACCCACTAAATCCAGATAGACATTTCCGCCAACATGCCCCGCAGCCGACCCGCAACCACTGGCTATGAACGCCTCGCGCAAGCTGACCAGCTCAGCGACGATTCCGATGACGATGCCCTCGCAAACAGCTATGCCTCCCTCCAACCCCCCGCCGCACCCCGCTATGCTCCAATATCACAACCTCGCCCTCATTCGGGCATGTCGAGTCCTAAGCAGTTAGCTGGTGGACCGTTGCGGGGCCACCACCGTCGGCGGATGCGCAGCAACTCTGGGGTCGATCTCAAGGCCATCAATACCCGCCTCGAGCGCTGGGCCGACGAGATCGCGAGCAAGTTCAAGCGCCGGGCCAGAAAGACAGGCGAAGAGGATGAGCGGCTCGAGATTCATCATTCCGTTTTCCAAGCCCCCGAGGGCATTAGGCCCGTTACAGCCGAGATGCTCGCCCATCCCGAGCCCGGTTACATGACGAAGCAAGAGTTTGAGGCCATTGTCGACAGCGTCAGAGTGGCCATCCAGCAGGGTGTGCACCCACGGATGATCTCGCAAGGCAGCTCAGGGAGCTACTTTGCTAGAAATCTCGAGGGCAAAGTCGTCGGCGTCTTCAAACCCAAGGACGAGGAGCCGTACGCGGCGGGAAATCCCAAGTGGAATAAATGGATCCATAGAAATCTGTTCCCCTGTTGCTTCGGGAGAGCATGGTACGTCCACTCATTGCGCGCCGCTAGAGTATAAAGATACTGACATCAAACTGAATCACAGTTTGATTCCGAACTTGTCGTATGTCAGTGAGGCCGCAGCCTATGTACTTGACGCACAGCTTCGCACCCACATGGTCCCTTATACCGACGTCGTCAATCTCTCATCCAAGTCTTTCCACTATCCTTTCTGGGATCGTTACAACCATTCTCGGAACAAGAAGCCCCTGCCTGCCAAACCGGGCAGCTTCCAGGTGTTCCTCAAGGGGTTCAAGGACGCCAACATCTTCCTGCGCGAACACCCATGGCCGGATCAGTATCTTTCAGGCTTTAGGACGACGGATCCGCACAGGAAAAAGAAAAAGAGGTGGGCGGACAGCTGTCGACCATCGGGCAATCAGGTTGACGATGCCGAGAGCGACGACGGTCAGGATAGCCCTCCACCCCTGAACTCGGGACCAGACAACTTTGTGTGGACGCCGACCTTGAAGCAGTCATTCAGGGAAGAGTTAGAAAAGCTCGTCATCTTGGATTACATTATGCGCAATACAGACCGAGGTTTGGATAACTGGATGATCAAGGTGGACTGGGAAACCCAGGCGGTGACCATAGCGTCAGAGCCGATCAATCTTGACCTGGGAGAGACGCAAAATGGTGAACCAGGTCCTAGGCCGGTAGACCTATCGCAAATGGGCCCGCAACCGACACGCGCTTCGTATCCATATCGTACCCAAAAGCCAATGGAGGCATCTACACCGTCAGGGGGCATATCGGATCCGAAAATCACCGTCGGAGCCATTGATAACTCTCTTTCGTGGCCCTGGAAACACCCTGACGCGTGGAGGAGGTGAGATGCATGTTTTCTCTTTCAACTGGACACTTTCCGCTGACCTCGTTCGAAGTTTTCCCTTCGGATGGCTCTTCCTCCCAGTCGACCTCATCGGGCGTCCATTTTCACAAAAGACGCGGGATCACTTCCTTCCCCTCTTAACCTCAACGCATTGGTGGAGCCAGACACAACTTGCCTTGCGCCGTGTGTTCCAGATCGACACTGATTTCCAGGAGCGCATGTTTGCGCGTCAGATCGCTGTCATGAAAGGCCAGGCTTGGAACGTCGTCGAGACGCTTAAGACACCCGACCATGGGCCGCTCGAGCTCACTCGTCGAGCCAAGGTCTGCGTCTGGGATGACCTGGTTGATGTGCCAGTCGCCGTTCCTATGAGGGTCACAAGCTCCGAAATGCGCCGCCGCGCAGAAACAGATTACTTTGCTGAAGGTATTGAGGAAGAGGAGATCGATATCGGGGCAGCGAGTGGTAGCACTGGTGCTGGGGCCCATGCAAGCGTCGTCGACCTTCTGGGTGTCGCCTCCCCGCCTGCAGATTTGCCACATCCCGGACGGTTCGAAATGTCGAACTCAATCGTACTGTCTGAGGAGCCAGCGTCTGCGCCTGAAGGCGGCGGCCCGTTGCCTCCTCTCAACGGCGACCCCGTGAGCTCGTCGGTTCCAATTGATGTGAGGTCGCAAAGCTCATTAAGCACGAATCGCGTCCGACCTACACTGCCTCGGGCCTCACTCAGCCACGGCCCGCCACGGTCACTTAACATGTATTCACCCGAGCGCCAGCGCGAACACCAGCGTCGCTTCTCCTTTGCCACTGCGGCAGGTCGGCGCAACAGCAACAGCATCGCGGCGCAACTGTATGGTAGCAACAACGGCGATCACGGACGCGCCAGTCACGACGGCTACTTCTATGGTGGCGATGATGATGGGCTGGAAGGGGACCTCGGCTACGCCGCCGCCGAGGGAATGGAAGGAAACCGCCGCAAGGTGATTGTCGAGCGGCTGGAAGCAGTCAAGAGCAAAAACCCCGTCTTCACATGGTGCTAAGTGATTTCAGTCAGTCAAGTAGCTCAGCCAGCCACACCGAGGAGCATGTCTGAAGTAGCAACGCAAGACGTGGTGGCGTCGAGATACACTGCATAGAAGGGCCAATTGGGTGGATAGAAAGATAGACGGGTCCTAGAGGGCGGGATGGGTGGGATGGGTAGGGATCAGGCAGGTGTTTTGGGTTATTCGGCCCTAGTTCACTCTAACTAAAGCAAGCCGCCTCTAGTCTGGTTGGGTCTGGTCTTTTGCTCGGTTCATACATGTATTGCTGGGAAACTCGCTCCGAGACAACCTCGGACTAGCCCCCTTTCTTGCTCCTGGAGGTTTCTTTTCCACCTCTTATCTGTAGCAAATGAATGCTCTTTCCACACCGTTCAGTGCAAGTGTTTTTCTATATGAATTCGTAACTTTTTTCTTGTCTTTTGGGACTATGAAGCATGGAGCAAAATAGGGGTGGTTGGGCCTCAGGTTAGGGTTACCTTTGGTTGGGGTTGGAGGATACTATCCAACCCCTGAAAGTGTGCTGGTGCGGGACTTGGTGATTATCTTGCGCGGGTTTGTGCAACACATAAACAGCTGGGAAGCCGTTTTGCGAAGAGGTTTGCGAAGGGTCAAGCTAAGATATTTAGGCCTTAGTTCTAACATTCAAAACCTTGAGAATTCCTTGAGATTTCCTTATTAAAGCCCTGATCATCCGTGTTATGGTCTCAAGTTTCCATCATCATCAAGCCCTCAAAAATAGAAAAATTACCAGGGAAGGTTGGCCCATCCTCGCCTACAGCCAAGTCGTGAAGTACGAAGTGCCGCGCGCAAACAATCTTTCAGGGGTTAGACTATAAGTGGCGCGGGGTTCTTTAGGCCTCAGTCCCAGACTGACAGGAGGGGGAGTGCTTCGCCCACTAGCATGCACCCTATCTTTCTATTCCAAAGACAAGAAGCACGTGTAGAATGTCCGACACCCAAATACGATCTCCGAAATTGTTTGCATTCTCATCCAGTCTTGCCTCAGGGGGGGAAAGGAAAGCCAAGGGGAATAAAAAAGAAAGAAAAAAAGAAGAAGAAACCGGTGAATAGATTTCGAGGATTTAGGGGCCAGACGGCAAATCCGGTTTTACGGCACCAATGACGGGCATGCAGTCAGTCGGTGGCAGAAACAAACATATGGGCGTGTGTGGAAGAGCAGCGAACCTCGGTCCAAGGTAAGGTTCACGGAAGGTTGCAGGAGATTGGACAAGCAAGGAGGTTCTTGTGAGGAAGAACTGTAAGCTGCCGAAAGCAGAAGCAAGTCATACCCTCCTCATCTGTCGGGTTCTGCACTACCTGCTGCACGCCGTATGTATTGCGCACAAGTCGAGGCCCCACCAATATCAGGTTTGCTGCAGCTAGAAATAACATGACAATTTGGGGGGAAAACCTCTGTTCTATCAGTGCTTCGGTCACGAATGACCTGTGCATACGCGATGTGTAAAGTCTGCATCACACTAGATATGTAGCAGGGAGGCCCAGGGCGTCGGGGAAGAAGGGCCAAACAAACATTGGAGAGGACAAAGAACCCAAGAGCCAAGGGTGAGCCAAGAGCGGTACGGTACATGCATGCAGCTCGCAGGAGGGATGTGGGAAGGAAGGGATGGAAACGAGTCGCCAGTGAGGAAAGATGGGAGGGAGGAGTGGGCCCCTTCAATTTAGTGCAAACCCAACCCCCCTTCTACATTCGGTGCAAAGGGGAGCTCTCACTGTGAACTTGCTTCGTGGAAAGGTGAAAAGCAAGGGATGGTGCGGAGTGGATGGACCATGACAACGCACCACCTCCTCTCCTCATGCTTGTCTTGTCGCATTGGGAAGGTCACACAGGACACCCCCGAAAAATCCGAGAACTGGGAGATCAAGAGAACGAAGTAGCGTCGAAAAGGAGATGTAGGCAAGAGAGGGAAAAGGCTCGGTAGAGGTTGTTTTCAGCAGGACAGACAGAGGGTAGATTGAATGCTCAGTCGATGGCTGGTGCCACGGTGGATTACTAGTTCTGACCTCCTTCGATTCCCTCCCGTCCTGCAAATTTCAGCATGGTGCGCAGCGTAGCAATCGAATGTTCCTGCTCGGCGCTCAGCCGGTAAGTTGTCTTGGTTGTCAGATAACCTGGCATCCACCAAGCATATCCCATCGAATCAGTCTGAATGGCATACTGCGTAAACTACCGCATGCACTCCTGGATGTGGATAGCATTCTCATCTGGGACAAGCGGTGTGAAAAAGCCGCGTCAGCTCTTCTCTTTCTCTGGGGAACAAGAGAGCAGGTCTGACTTCGGACTGTAATAAGGGAGAGGGAACACACTAGCCATGATGACACAGGCAGTCTGGTACCTCTGCGCAAATGCAGGCAGAGGATTCCGTCGGCAGGCAAGAGATAGTTGACGCGCCAAGAGCGAAGCGGCGTGCTTGGACTGTCATGTCGCACATGCGACTAGCCAACCCAGTCGGCTGGGGAGGCAGAGAAGCCAGCTTGGAGATTGTTGCCCAAGTGGGCCAGGGTAAATCCAAGGGAAACAGCCCAATAGGGAGAATCGAGGGGCCCTGACTTGAACATTTCTGAGACCAGCCAATTCAGTGCAAGCCCGCGAAGAGTTGCTGCATTCCTAACGTAATAGCAGGCTGCCACTGACTGGCAGGGCAGACTCGAAATGGCAAGCGGCCGCCGGTCGCGACATGGCCGACGCTGAGCATCATGGACCCCTCTCTCCGTCATCAAAGCACCAACAGGCGACCAAGGTATCCCGAAGGAGGTCCATGCAGGTGGAGTTGCGCACCCACCAGCTTAAATTTTGGGGAAATGGCTTGAGGTCGGCGAGATGCGGAAAGAGGGGCGGGACGAGCGAGGGGGTGTGCGGTACCACCCTTCGTCAACGTCCCAGGACGATGGTAAGAGCCCTGACAATCCGCTGAGCACGCAAAAAACCGGATCCTTGCTGGTGGGACAGCCACCCCTGCACCATGTCCCAGTGCTGGGAATGCGTCAAGGACCAAACCACATTCTCGGGCACATGTCCTGAAAGCAGATTGGGGCCAAAAGATGGGATGCCTAATATATACCTACCTGCCTTGCCGGTATGCTCAGGCGTTATATTCTTGCTGCAGTCCATGGAATCGGCTGGCCATGCTGGCTTGTCTCAGTCTTCTTCGCCAGCAATCTTCAACTGAGCTGTTTCTGTTTTGTACCGCGCGGAGCAGCAAGGGGATGCTTGACTGATTCCAACACAGGCCGGCGCAGACCAGAGCATGCACGGAACTGCATTTCAATGAACCAATCAATGATATAATGCCTGCAGCCGAGGTTCGGTAACGCATTTCAAGGTGTTCGTGGCGATAAAGGTCGCCGTCGACATGGTTTGATGGTAAAATTCAATGGTGTCAGAGCTTCCCAATGCCTACCGACGGCCAATCTCCACTCCAGAGGGGCCCACAGCCCGCTTGACGTCGGTTGCCCCTTGGACAAAGAAACGCCGTAATGGTCTAGTGCAATGACAGGCACCGCAACGGGCCGTTGATGCGACTGTCTCACTTTTCTACGTTACCGCAACGTTTTATTAGCCGCAAACGAGGCAAGGCGATAGCGCGCCGAGAGGAGGGGTTTCCGACCCCAAATCCACCAACCCGAAAGAATCGGTGACAGAACCAGGAAGGCGTTGAAGGGCGGGCTTGCTCTAGCCAGACTTTGTGGCCCCAAATCAATGCAGCAGGGAGGGTATAGCGTGTTTGCCAGGGAATTGTCCAGGGAAGACTCCGACCACGTTGACAAATTACCAGCCGGCTGGAAGTGACCAGGTAGTGACCACCTGAGGTTTTCTTACCCCAAGTCAAACCCCCCAATTGTCGCCCGATGGACGACCACCATCCCTGTCTTCGGGCCGGTTGATGCCCTAGCTGGAGTCTCACTGCCCAGCTACACATCAAATCGATTTTTTGTGGAGCTTCTCTCCGCCATGAAATCTGCTTTCGTCCTCTCTCAAGTATCGAGCCCTTCTGGTCAAACGGGAAAATGTCGCTGTCAGATGCCTCGAATCCCGGATTGCGACCGTCCCAACGACCGCCAATCATTCATGTTCGCCTGCATATCGAAAGCATTTATGGGAGGCCGGGAGGGGGATGGTCAGACGGCAAGCCAGCGGCACGACAGGGTGGGTGACATGCGTAAGAATAAACAAGAGTGGTTGCGGAATTTTTCGACAATTTCCAAAATCCTTCGACTGCCCTTCCTAATTCCGCTTAAACCTGTTCCGTGGCGTGACGAACCAACCTGGCGGGGCCAGGGCGGGCTTGACCCTTCTGTGCAATCCCAAGTCCATGTCCTCGGGATCTGGCAGCCCATCTAGCCATTTTGTGTGTAGTATACCTCAACTTCCACCAGCTCCCGGGAGCTACCTCGCTTGCGCTACGCCAGGCGAGGCCAAAAAAAAAGCCCTCTCTGGAGGGATGTTTTTTGCTTAAGTTTCCGCCCATGCCAAGTTTCCGGGAAGGTCAATCTCTCCGAAGACCCGGTTTTCCGTTTCACTGCCTGGTCCGGGGAAGGGTTTGTGGGCGGTGGTGGCCGCATACTGGGTGGTCCTGAACACGTCGGCACTATAATGCAGGCAATAAGGCCCTGCTCAGTCGCGCTTTGGTTTGAGCTGGCTGGGTCGCTTGACATGGTGTTGAATCGCGTCCTGAAAATGACAGCCAGGCTCCGGAGTTACCTCCATCCTCCCAACCCACCGTGGCTATGCCAGTGCAGCAGGCTAAGAAACATCCCGGCCTCCCAGATGCGGGTTGACGAAGGGACACGTCGAGCTGGCCACTCCAAGCGCCCCCTTGCTTTCCAATCAAAACAAGAGTCCCAATCCCAGCCGGAGCTAGTGGGAGACGGCACCAAGCCCACCCAAAGACGGCTTGTTATCGGAGGAGGGTCTTGTTCCGACAGGCGGGGGTTTGCCCATTTGCTGAACCCTTGAAACAACAGTCGGCGGATGCCTGTCAAAATTCGCATGCCGACCCGAGGGAGGGGGGGGTGGGACACGCCATCCGTCTAGTGTTTTCCTGGTAGCGATCAGCCGTCTTGAAGGCGCCGTACTTCCGCTTGTACATACCATTGGGGCCAGCATAGAACATGTAATTGTGTCCATCCCTCCACTGTTGTAGAAATTCGCCAAGTGAGAAGGCAGGAGCCCAGTAATCCCTCTCCTGGCTTCACCCAAGACGGGGATAATGCGCCAACAAGGCTCCCGTGATCGACGCCAACATCGTGGCGCGCGATGAGTCGGGGAGCCAATCTAAGTGATCCGACCCAATTGGGGGCCCACCAAGCAAGCTTTCCTTATTTCGACATGTATGAGGGTGCCGCAGTGAGAGAGGCCGGTCTGAAAGAGCTTTCGAGGCCAATCCTCGGAGTGTGGGAGCAGGGGGTTGGGTTATGTGTGCGAGTTTTCCCACGCTCGGGGCCACATAGGCCATGAAAGTCTTCGTGATGCTTGGCCCGACTTCTCTCCGCCTTAAGATCCCGAGACACAATAAACCTTTGCATCCCACACTTTTGAACCAACTTTCCGTCTCCTATGCCCCCCAAGAGTGTTATTCTTGGCCTTTTCCGCTCAACGCCAAGAATTCCTCGCGTCAATCATATTTGCTGCGTCCATGGCCGACGGGTATTCAATCCGCCATGCTCTTGGGAGCTCGCACTGAGAAAAGTCGCTAAGCCGAGTACAGCGATCTTCAAACAATACCCGTAGCCAACGCCTACCGGGAGGTGATTGTTCACCAAAACCGCGGGTATCAGCGTTACGCCGTGGAGAATGGCGCCTACTTCGGTCCAGTCGACGATGTAAGAGCCGCCGCCTTGCAGTTTGATGTGTGATCTAACAAGCGTCTGGCAACCCTAGGAAGAGGTCGAGCGTCTCCAATACATGCATGGCATCTTCAATATGCTTTTTGACGGCCGACTGATCTTCCCTCCCATCGCACGTCCTCGCAGAATCCTAGATTGTGGCTCAGGATCCGGCAGCTGGGCCACCGAAGTTGCAGAAACCCATCCGGAGTGCGAGGTAAGGGACTGGATCTATTTCCCTGTTTCTCCGAACATCTTTAATGGTGTGATTTGCCTGCGCCTAGCCCTCTTTCTCCAGTTCTTTGGGCAAGCAGCTCCAATCTTGGACCCCTGGCGAGCAGAGCTCGCGGGACATATGTGCTTTTCCTGGCGCACAGTCAGCCTGGGCTATTCCACTTGGACTATATATCAACAACCGGCCCGTTGCATAGCGAAACGCAAAGAACCTTGACAAAACTCGGGCTGGTGCCGTCCGTGTCCGAATATAATGAGACGACGCAACTTGCTCTTGATGAAGATGAAAGGGCACTCTGGTCTCGACTGGGCTAATCATTTCCCCGCTAGGTTATCGGAATTGACTGTTTCCCATACGATGTGCCGGAAGACACCCCTGCAAACCTGGAATTCCAGGTGGACGACCTCAACAGCCCGTGAGATGCCTTCGGTAGGAAGTGACTCCAAGGCAGCGAAAAACTGACAGGGAAACAGATCTACCTTTCCCTCCAACTATTTCGATCTCGTACACAGTCGGATGATGGCCGGTGGTATCCATACGAATCGGTGGATGGGTTATCTGGGCGACATAATGCGGGTCCTTCGTCCTGGAGGATGGTGCCAGATGGTCGAAATATACTTCAACGCACAGTCGGACAATGGGACGCTGACCGCCAGTAGGTTCAGTCTGGCACCTCCCCACAAACGGTAGTGTTGACAAAGTGAGACCACGCACTCCAAGTTTGGTCACAGTCTTATATGCAGAGCGTCTCAACCTGGAAAGATCTCAGGGCGCCACTACGGATGCAGAATATGATGCGAGATGCTGGGTTTATTGAAATCGAATACCGGCTGCTGACTTTGCCCCTAAGTGGATGGTCTACAAGTCAGTTGTCGCGTCGGGGGTCGACTGGTATTTTTGTGGCTGACGAACGCTGCCAGATCCTCGAGACAATGCCATCGGTACAGCTAACCGAGCCAATGTCCATCGCCTGCTCTCTTCACTCGTGATGTATCCCTTCACACAGTTTCTCGGGTGAGTTCGGGGAGGAGAGAAGTCTCTGAAGAGCGTGTTAGCGCTGGCATTGACGGTTCGGTCCAGGATGACAAACACCGACGTCCAACTCCTCGTAGCGCAAGCACGAAGCGAGGCTGATAATCCGGCACTAAAGGTCAGTAATTATGGGCTCGAGGGTGGAAATCGTCAAGTCTGGAAAACGAAGTGTGATCGGATAGTGGTGGTGGCCCATCGCCGTGACCACTCGAGCACCAATTTCCTTTCCTCGCAGCTGTGCCGTCCTCTTTCTGGTGACCGCTAACCTAGGGGTCAACTCTTCAACAGGCTTACTTCCCAGTGTAAGTCACATCTCTCAGGTGAATAATGCAGGCTAATGACCTTCAGGTACGTATGCATTGGCCGGAAACCGACTAGCGGCAGAAGCCATCGTCACAGCGACATTTCGAGGAGTTCGACGCCAGCTAATACAAGGTCGAGTGGGGACTCGAGAAAGCGGGCTCGGCGTTAGGAGTGAGTAAGTGGGGGCGCGTCTGGATTGTATTTTCGACTCCAACATTGCAAGGCGAGATGCGTTAGGTGACGGCCCGGCTACGGTGATGACTTACGAACACATTGAGTCGATGGGATTTCTGCGTTTTTGGGCAACAGAACAGGGGGTTGACTTGGCCGGGGCTGGGAAGGAAACCGCGACAGCCAGGTTTGGGCAGTTCCGGCGCCAAAAGAAGAAAGGAGTGGGAGTTGGGCTGGAAACATGTTTTCGAATGGGAGAAGTACGTAGCATTTAATGGGCCTTAATCACCAATAGACAGAAGCGGCGGTATGTCGTCGACCTGATAGGGGGAACCCTTTACATCCATCTCGGTTCCAGCTCCCTGGGACGAGGGATAGAAGAGGTTGGTGCCCGCTAATTGCGCGATCTGAACCCAGTCTTGAGACAACGAAGCGCATCGTCGTCGCACACAAATGATGGGAAGTACATGCATTTTGGTGCACACGCGGCACCGAGTTACAGCAGTAGACAAATATGACACGGCAGGCTCTGTCCGCCTTGATGCCCAAAAATTCCGTCCAAGGCGTGGTTAGACTATTCTCATCTTAACATCATCGGCTGGTCAAGAATGCTATCTCTGCCGACCGAAGGCCGAGCAATCCCGCTTCCCGGCAGAGCCAAGGCGTTTGACATCCCAGCATCCTCATCCCCCTTGACTGGGGACGGGGAAGTCTGCCGAATCCCAGCTGGAGCCTTCGCTGTCGCTCATGTGACCACCTGTGTGACCAGCCCGCTTGCCTGTTTACGTGGACAATGGACGTGGCCGCCTTGCTGCCTCACGAAGGGCTCCTACCCGTGTGGTTCTGCAGGCTACGCTGTCACGTGGTAGTAAAGATGGGTCCGACATCTTTCGGTGAAGATCACAGCAAAAAAAAGTCGAACCGATTTCTACTACCATGTGGCTGTTTGCCTAACCCAGAGGGAAAGCTCACCCTCGCCCTGCATTTGAGGCTTTTGTTCCTGGGCGCACACGGCGCTTAAGCGTTCATGACGGATGATTCTGACGTCTCTTTGCTTGCCCTGCGGGTGTCCGTGCCGCTTGGCGCCGAGCCAATGGAACGCCTCATCTACCCAGTTAACACTGAATCTGCAAGCTTGATCCTCGCCAACTCGCGTCGATTTCCACCACAACCAGCTGCCCTCCGTCCCGACTCGGCTTCAATTTTCAACCCACCCGTTCAGCGACTATCAATTGGTTACCCAGTTGCAATGGCTGCCCGATTCCCAGTCTGTTTGCTTCGCCGAACCACTCGAAAAGCCTACCCAATCGCTGCGCCAACATGGACCACCCCTCGACACGTCTTCGTGTTCCGAGCCCTGTCGACTGAACCGCCGCCGCCACCGCTGCTTGCCAAGCTGAAGGGGGATCTCAAGACAGCTATGAAGGCAAAGGATACGGCCCGTCTCTCCGTCCTGCGTACCATCCTTGCTGCCACACTCAATGCTAGCAAAACGTCGTCACCCATCAAGACAGATGTGCAGCTCGTTTCTCTGTTGCGTCAGGCCCTACGAAGCTCCGAGGAAGCTGTCCTCGGCTTCCGCACTGCAGGTCGACAGGATCTCATCGACAGCGAGGAGGCACAAATCCGTATTTTGGAAGAATACATCGCTAGGAGTGGCGTGAGCATATTAAGGAGGGCAGAGCTACGCCAGGTCGCAGGTCCGGTTATTGAAGCTGTGCTGATGCAGGGCGTCGAAGAGAAGGGCCTTCAAGGTCAGGTGATGAAGACGTTACTCACCAAGGATAGCCCGCTTTCTGGAAAGCAGTTTGAGAAAGCAGAGCTTGTGCAGGTGGTGAAGGCCTTGTTGCATGAACGCCCGGGTCAAGCATAGCGTCACGACGAAACGCGCTATACTCTCCTTCCTCCGATTCTCAGTACTGAAAGAATGTACTGTGAACGATACGGCAGTGCGGGCAGGTGAGAATAGGTCCCTGTGGATTCGCCCCCGCATGACAGTCAGTTTATGTGCCCCCCCTCCCCCCCGAGGGCATCTTTCTCAGCCAATGTCTTGCTCTAGCGTTGGGGGGGAGGGGGGGTGATAGATAATAGAGTTGGGAGGCGGAAAAAGCCGTATTCTCAGGCCCGGATGGCCAAAATTCAAGCATGGGAGTCAAGTTGGTGAGGTATGTTATGTTTCTTGGGCAGCCGGCAGGCTCATAAATCTGTGAGCACTACCCCAGGACAACCGGGATAAAATCGCACTTGGTGAACCTTGTTCAACACGCTTTCCGTTAGCCTCGCGACCCGCAAGATTGCATCATCCAACTTGATTCGAGAGCACTACGATACCTGCAGCATACGGGACGGCGCCTTGACATGTCCACACCTACATGAGCTAGATCCCCTTCAAATTCACCTCCGGATACCTTTCAATTCATACACTAAATCGTTGCTGGCAAGTTGTTATATCAACAGCACATGAAGCCTACCTCCAATATCGTCAGGCATTCTAATAACAGTCACCAGCGTAACGGGACCTATTTGTCCATATACCCCAAGCCGAACATGGATCAAATGAACGGAAGGAAGCAGTGGCCGACGTGCTATTCAATCTTTGACAATGCCGGGATCAAGCTGCAAGGTGGTTACCCTCGAGCTTGATGTCCGAGGGGGGAAGACGCTGCCGAGGGGAGGAGCGCAGAAGCGTTACCAACAGGCGGCAACACTCAGGGGACGGCGGTGACATCGGTCAACCTCAGCGGTGCATCTATCGGTAGTACGTTCTCGTAGTCACGCTCGCTGTCTGACTCTCGCTTCGTCTGGTTTATGCAACGTGCGCAACGAACAGGTCCAAGCCCCTCCCGATCCCGGCCGTCAAATGGAGATGGAAAGGGGGAGTTGAGACAGATGCAGGACAAGAAGTCGATGTCGCATCTGCGGCCTCGACTCGACCTTGTTTGGGGAACGCGACGCAAGCTGCGTGGCCCACCGCGAGGTCACTCTCGTTACGAAGCTGGTACCAGTCAACATCACCAATGGCGGGGCGGGCCTTGGACCGTTCCACAGAAGTGGCATTCGACTGCCCTCGGATGTGAGAGGAAGTGCCGCGACTGAAGTTGTACAATAGTCAGCCCCATCGCATGCAAATATGACAGGGCGTACAGGGTCTTGTTTCCATGTGTCAAGTGGGTGGTGATTGGGCTGATGGGATGCACGGCACGCCCTGAGCGATCGATTCGAAGAGTCCGTCCCTTGCAGTTGGGCTGCTGTCACCACCCTCCTTGCAGCGAGGTGGCGCCAGCGGGCTGACTGTGCGAATGACTGTTAGCGAGGGACCTTTCATAGAAAACTGGGAAGTAGTTGATCATGAGGGAATGTGCCAAGTGCGGCGGCCACTACAAGTATGCCCAGGTATTGAGCTAACAGCTATCCACCGATTGCGTTCAAGGACCACATTGGTAGCTGGCAAATTTTCATGCAAGAGGCCGATCACATTGGCCCTGTGGTATACTAGTTTCAACTGAAGATCCGATGCATTCTCCACCGACCATCTCTCGCAGAATAAAAATTGCCGCCCGTGACGCCAGCTTTGGGCATCCGGGTCCGCTAAAAACCCATAGTCATTGCTCTTGAGACTGACATGCCGATAATCAACATTTAACTAGCAGTTGTACTTTGCTCCAGTGCTTCCCACTCACAACATCGATGAAGAAGCAAAGGCAGTTGAGACCAAGAAGGTAAGGTGGTACTTTGCGTTTGTTCTCCGGCACGTGCCGCTCAGTCTGTGCAGGGTCACGCGCATCGTTTATCGCTTCTCAGCCGATAGGCGATAAAGCTCCTCGAATGACGCTGAGGGCATCAACTTTCAGATCTCCCATCTTTAGCGAACACACACAATCTTACAGAGCTCTCATCCTGCCTGCTCTCGGCTCAAGGCTTTACAGAAATCTCAGCGGTGGAACTCCATCAAAATTCTATCTCGCTGGATTTCCGTTCAAATTTTCAGCCTTCATCCCATCCTCTTTTGTTCCAGGCAACAACGGCGCATTCATCACCCCGCTACGAATTACATCGTTATCTGCATTTTATTCGTCCCTATCGCACCTATCCGCAACCCCAAGCCACCCGGCCCTTCCCCACCACTCAGGCCCCCCAGAATCAACACACGAGCCTTGCCACGCTTGTGATGAGCGCAGTTCATATAGCTCGCTGCTTGGGTATTTAGTTACTAGTGAGCCCATGGAGGACCGAGGCGGCGGTATGGCTGGCAGCAGTCATCGACACAGTGAGCACCAAAGCATTTTTGCGTCTTAGCCCCTCCTACAATTGCCCTCCAAGGCAAATGCCCACCCCGCCACAAAGGCTACCCCCAACCGCTGAAGCCTATACAATTACTATTTAACTGACTAACGTTCCACCAGGCGTCGAAGTGGCGGGCGCATCGGTTCCAATGACGTGGTCAGCGGCGCAACTTTTGAACCCAAAGCCTGCTCTAGCCGCGCCCTCAGCACCGCAGATCGCCGTCGTGGCTCCCAGCCCTGTCTCGAACAGCGCCCTTGGGAACGGCGGCGATGTTGTGTTCCAATTTGCCCACTCCTCAGGCGGGTATCGCGCCGATATTTCCGGTATGGACGTTGAGACAGATAACGATGCTCAGCCAGTTCAGAGTCATCCTCAGCCAGTCCAAAGTCAACCTCAGCCCCTATTGGTCGACCTCGAGACCGCACCTATGGCTATCCGCAGCAATATTAGGTCGCACTCCCTCCATATCACACCCATCTACCAGAGTGGGTTCGGTATGCACAGTACATCCGGTCTGTACAGTACATCTGGTCCGCAGAACGGCTTCGTTAAACAGATCGAGCGCCTGAACAATGTTCAGGACCGCAGCGATGTGCCTCAACCGAAGCGTCGAAAGACACAAACCGAAAGCGACCCTCCTCAACCAGGGACCGCGTTTGCAGCTGCAAGCTCCGGTGATCTTGCTGCATACATCAAACAACAGAACGAAAGTGATATGCGCCCTCATAAGCCTCCAACAAAGCCGGCGGAGACGGTAGATTTGACAGATGGTGATGGACAACCGGCGCACAAGGTTCTCGCTAAGGACGAAGAAGTTTGTTTCGGTATGGTCGAAGGCGCAATGCTCAACTGCCACCGGGTCCCAGCGCCGAAACCTGGCATGGTTGCTATTGGCGGTGATGGTTTTTGGCCCCAAGTCAAGGTGGTGCTCAGGCGAAGAATCGGTGATAACAACAACCTGATTCAAGTCTATGATTGCACCCGCCAGGTTTTTGGCTGCGTTGACTCGAAAACAGCCCTGTGCCTTTCCCCCCTTCTGGACGCTACTAATGTCCAGCTCCGGACAGACGCAAGAATTCCCACGAGAAGGAAAGATCCGGGCGAGCAAGTTGGGCAAGCCGTCTCGCGGGTTTACAAATTTGAGTTGATGCTATACGGTCGTATGAGCAATGCCATGCTTGTTGCCCGCCAACTTTGCCGACACAAGATGAATCTTGTGAGTCCTCCGCGGGTCGATGCTGGTGTCAAAGTCGTCATTCCCATGCCTAGAGAGAAACGAGAGGAACGCCCTGCTTCTGCCCCCCGGCTTGGTGGTTCGAACGAGCGACCCTCGGTATACATGGCGCCCCCGACGGTTCGCACGGTCGAGGAGATTAGGAGTGAGGTCATGGGCGTGTTCGACTCCCTCCCAAGGTCAGAGGATTTGCCCGAACTCGAGCCTAGCCGCTTGGTCGTCACAGAGTTGCTGAGACACCAAAAGCAAGCGCTCTACTTCATGACTTCTCGGGAGCAAGATAGCATCCCAGACAGCGAAGACGCAGTCTTGAGGTCTACTTGGCGTTGCAAACGAGACCCGCGTGGCGCTGCAGTGTATCACAACCTGGTCACTGGTCAATCTCAACGCGAAAGGCCACCTCCAGCACTTGGAGGAATTTTGGCCGATATGATGGGCCTCGGCAAGACACTCAGTGTTATGTCATTGGTTACCTATACGCTCGAAGATGCCGAACGTTGGGCTGCCCTCGACCCCGTTCAGCCTCAAGAGCCAGAAAGGAAGCAACCTCCCCACCACTTCAAGAACTTTGACGTTCCCAAGCCGCAGAACGTTGGTTTGACACCACTCAAACTCAATGGCAAAGCGACCCTCCTTATCTGCCCACTCAGTACCGTGACCAACTGGGAGGAGCAGATAAAGCAGCACATTAAGCCGAACACGCTAAACTGCCACATATACCATGGCCCTAATCGCGAGAAAGACCCAGCGAGATTGGCCATGTATGATCTGGTCATCACCACATACGGCTCGGTGTCCAGTGAGCTGAATGCGATGGTCAAGAAGAAGAAGGGACAATACCCGCTGGAAGAGATTGGCTGGTTTCGAATTGTTCTCGATGAAGCCCACATGATCCGGGAACAGAACACTCTAGCATTCAAATCTATCTGTCGCCTTCAGGCTAGCCGCCGCTGGGCTGTTACCGGAACCCCTGTTCAGAACAAGCTGGAGGACCTTGCCTCATTGCTTGCTTTCCTGCGACTGAAGCCCTTCGACGAGAGGAACAAGTTCGTGCAGCACATCATTACCCCATTCAAAGCTGCCGATCCCGAGATTGTTCCTAAGCTGCGCGTCCTCATTGATACAGTCACTCTGCGTCGACTGAAGGACAAAATTAGTCTGCCGAAGCGAACTGACCACATCATCAAGCTAACCTTCAATGAAAAGGAGCAGCAGATCTATGACTGGTTTGCCAAAAACACCCAGGAAAGAGTAAAGGTTCTTACTGGCCAAGAGCGCATCGCTGGCAGAGCAATGATCCATATCCTGCGTTCTATCCTGCAACTCCGTTTGATTTGCGCCCATGGCAAGGAGTTGCTCAATGATGAGGATCTCCTCGAGCTCAAGGGCATGACCGCTGATACTCCGATTGACCTAAGCGATGAGGAGGAAGAAAAGGCAGTCCTTCAAGAGGGGAAGGCGTACGAATTCTACTATCTGATGCAGGAGGCCGGTAACGACAACTGCACTCGGTGCCGCGCTAAACTTGGATCTAACGAAGTGGTGGATTTGGAAGCTGAGCGACAAGAGGATGTACTCGGCTACATGAGCCCGAGATGCTTCCACCTCTATTGCCCATCCTGCATCGACTGTGTTCGACGCCAACATGACAGCCAGCGATGTGATGAATGCTGTGCGGCTCACCGGGGTGACTTTATCAAGCTCAGCCGCAATCGAGCTTTACTTGAACACGATTCAAGGGCGGCGAAAGGCAGCGGTGGCTCATCGACAAAGGATGTAAATGGCAGAGGCGAGGAGGAACCGTATCATCCTCACACGAAAACACGCGCTTTAGTCGAAGATCTTCTGCAATCGAAACAAGAGAGCGCGAAAAACCCACACCTTCCTCCGCTCAAGTCAGTAGTGTTCTCTGGTTGGACGTCGCATCTTGACCTGATCGAGAAGGCACTTGGCCAAGTCGGCATCACATTCACGCGGCTTGACGGAAAGATGTCTCGCACGGCTAGAAATGAAGCCATGGAAAAGTTTCGCACAGATCCTGACGTGCAAGTTATTCTTGTGAGCATCATGGCTGGCGGCTTGGGGCTCAACCTCACCGCCGCCAATACTGTTTACGTCATGGAGCCTCAGTTCAACCCAGCCGCTGAGGCTCAGGCTGTGGATCGTGTGCACCGCCTCGGGCAGACTCGGGAGGTTCGCACAGTTCGTTACATTATGCAGAACAGTTTCGAGGAAAAGATGCTGGTTTTGCAGGAGAAGAAGACAAAACTGGCAAACCTCAGCATGGATGGTCGTGACAAGGACAAAGTCATGGACAGAACTGAGGCTGCTAGGCAACGGCTAATGGATTTGCGCAGCTTGTTCAAGTGATCCCACCCATAACTAGCCCCGCTGCGACATGAGGCTCGCTCATGGGGTTACAACTAAGCTCATTCTTTTGCTCTTTTATTCCCGAACCGATATTTACTTGCTGGTCGTTGGGCAACAGAGGCTTGGCTCGCGGGACATATCTCCTCAGTACACGATGCGGCCGTTACTGTTCGATAGGTCCACTCAGTTGCAAGCTCTCCGGTATGACGGCGAACAGTTCAGCAATCGGCCGTCGACCTCTTTCAGGGCCACAATTAGCGTGGCGTAAAGTTGGGGGTTTCGGCCAGCGGGAGTTGGTAATCGGCATCCAGTGGCATCTTCCCCTTCCTCGGTGGCTTATGGCGGCAAGCGTCCTGGACAGAATCCCCCCACTGTTGCTGCTGAGGGTTCTTCAGCCATCATTACGGTAATTAGATGGCAGTCATTTCTCCCAAGGGCTGCATTTCGGGGCTTCAGCATCATCGATAGCGCTGATTTCTTTTTCCTTTTGCACAGCATTAATGGTTTCATCGACAATAGATTTCAGGGATGGGGAAATGCTTCATATCTCGATTCAACTCACCACCTCGATACCCACCTGCGGCGTTTCCTCTATTTTCAGTTCATCTTTTTTTCCGGGGGGGGGGGGGGGGGGGGGGGGGCGCGTGGGGGGGTG
>Ga0247765_1000325_pt1 | contig 38520 bp, 49 predicted proteins | sample UWRJL106311C6_FD_179949 | JGI IMG/M metagenome (GOLD analysis project Ga0247765, IMG submission 179949) | Plant litter microbial communities from Arlington Agricultural Research Station in Wisconsin, United States - UWRJ-L106-311C-6 | ecosystem: Environmental > Terrestrial > Plant litter >...
TCTTTCCTTTTTTTTTTTTTTTTTTTTTTTTTTGGTTCTAGGAGGCTCCAAGCGATTCATCGAGAGGAAAAGAGACAGTGAGATGAAGGCTCTTCACAACTGGTCGGCGTTGTTCGACGGCTCCTTCGTCAACGGTCGCGAGCAGCATTGCTAGGTTGGCGGGGAGAGGCTAGTTAACTTATTGGCCAAGGGGCGGCCCCGCGAAGAGGGACCTCGCTTGTCACTCGACACTGGTGAAGCGCAGAGGGGTTACAGATCAATACCTCATCCCTGGAAGCGGGGCTTCTGTCAGGGGATCCATGCCGCTCCTGCAGAGACAAAGCGGGTACGGCGATGATTGGTCAAGATGGGAGCTCTAACCGCCCTCGCTACGCCAATCACCAGCACCGCAGAGGTACTAAGCAAAGACTCCAATACTTGCCCGATCAGGCTCTTCGCAGTGGGCAGACCTAAGAATACCTCTACCGATGCGGCCAATTGTTCCTACTATTCCTCCATGTCGGTGGGATGGAATTCCAGTGGTCAAGTGTGTTACTGCGAAATCTCAGTGTCGCACGTAGCCGATTACCAGAGGCGCTCTCCTGCCATCCCTCCAAACCCTTGTGAGAAACCCATGTCGCCATTCTCGTCTCCCGCCCAGACCCATGCCCATCCCGTCACGGCCGTCACATAGCCCCATCTGCAGTCCACTATACTTCCAACATACATATTATGCACATACTACAGCTACCCAGATGCGCTAGACGCACTGCTCCCGCCCTTGCCCCGCCCCCCGGCCGTCCCTGTCGCTTCTTAAACTCGCATGGTCCCGGATCTCTGACGATCAAGCAAGACGTCTACTCGTCAAACACCCACTGCCCCTTGGCAATCGATGACCTGTCTGATCTCCATCCCGATCTCATGCGAACACTACGCTGGCCTGCATCATCGAGCTAGCTGCTTCAGCGCCCTGCCAAAAACCCCTACGAAGCAACAAAGTCTGTTGCGTGAATGCCCGCCGTGATAGATCAGATCAGCAGAAGGTGGATCTCAAACGGGAAGCACCCAGTATCAAGCCAGAAACATCCGATACACGACCCCAGTGGCCTCTGACACACGAGCTGTCCCCCGACCGCTCCCGGTGCCAGCGCCCTCGGGGCGAGTCCCAGAGTGGTCTCTGCCCCCTCCCTCCCCCCGATCAAGCCGTCGCCGAAACGTCTAGGGGGGGACAAGCCCAATATTAGTCTACGGCAGGCCCGTCGGCCGATTCTAATTCTTGGGATCTCCCTCCTCTCCACCTCTTTCCCTTCCTTTCCTTTCTTCGCCAGCGCTGTGCACTCGGTCGTCGATAGCCTTCTTTCATATCGGCGCTTTTGTTTCTCTCGCCGTCGTTTTACCCACCGCCGCTGGTCCGGATTTTTCACTCGCCTTCCCTTCGACCTGTACAAGTTTTATTTTGTCTTTCAATCAATCCATGCCTGGAAGTTTGAGGGATTCACCACCGAACCGAGTCTAATCAAGCACGTGTCTGTCTGGATACCACACGGCAGGAGAGCTTGGAACGTTGAGGCAGAGAGACTGTCAACCGACCAGATCGAAGGGAACGAGACCCGAGAATCGATATATATCCGACAAGTGTGATCAGACACCATGGGTAGACTTATCAAGAACCACTGGGCACGCCTCATCGTCCTCGGAGCAGCAACCTGTAGGTGGATTGGGTGGCCTGGGGAGGGATGTGCAAATCGGAACTAACTTGCGGATAGACCAAATTGCTGCCGCCGTTGAGGCTTTCTTCTGGCCTAAGATATTCTGGGACTTCCTCACTAAGACCCTCGACTCGGCTGTCAGGCCAGCGCCGATATTACAGATCATCAACCTCGTCTTCGGGCTCATTCTCCTCGCATGGGAGTGGCCCGTCGGCTTCATTGCCGGAACCAGCATCCACCGCAGCCTCGAAGCCCGCCTAGCCTTCCTCCCGCTCGCTGCTCTCGCCGCTGCTCTCATTTACCAGGGCACCAATGCCGCAATCTATGAACTCATCGGTCTGGGCGTCTATTTCTGGGCGTACAGCGAAGGAGAGGTTAGTGTTTTTTTTTTGTCTGTGACAGCCCTGATACATGTTCACTAACGGGATCATAGATCATCTGCGCAACACCATGGACGCTTCCTCAGCGAGGTGGCCGAACTGCACGAGTCTAATCCCAAGAGGGAGGCTCGCGCGGTAGACCTCTTCACTGCCTACATGGCGGTGTCCATACACCTCTCACAGCGGGCATCAACCATGTACAAATACCATTTCGCCGCGAGCTCGATTAGCATCAGTGTTTAGGAAACACAAGATACACGGAAACTCGCACGCAAGTCTCATGGGTGGGGGAAGGGACGGGTATTTCAATCTCTTGCCTTTTTCACACTCATGCAAACAATATATCTCAGCGGGTTAGCATTGTTGTTTTTGGTACCATAAAGATCGGGAATTGAGCGAGCAGGGGGAAAGGAGATACCCGGTGGAGGAGACCGTGGTTAGTTGGAGATGGTTCTGGGTATGGAAAACATACAAAGGGCAACCTCACTACGAGGAAATCCGGGTAACTTGACCTGGAGGCTGCAATAGCCAATGCCCGATCAAGGAAATCACGAACCCACCGGAATGGTGGCGATTGCGTCGGTAGACTAGCATGGCTGGGTAGTCGCCATGATGAATAATACGAAGTTCATCCAAACTTAATCTACGTCGCATTCCTCTGTGTGAATTGCCGCCGATAATCCCTCACGTCGCACCAGGGTTCTGAGGACAAGGGCCGTTTCATGCCGCGGCTCAGCCTCTCGGCGGGTTTTAGTATTGATAGGAATTTGAGTAAACTAAGTTCCTAGCTGGTCTCTTTGCTTTGGAAGTTCGAGTTTAACTCTGCCTCTCTGATCTCACACAGGCTGAGCATCTCATTCACATCAATCTCGCATATGTGAGACGCATACCAGTCCCATCTCTGCCATGGCACATCCAGGACTGTTAAGCCTGGTGAAGAAGCCCGACGAGCCATGTTGGGTCAAGATAAGCTCAAAGTCTACAGGCTTGTGAGGCCTTTGTTGGCCACGCTGGCCAAGATAATGTGTCGACCGTTTTTCACTGGAACCGGACTAACATCAAGGCACTATAGCACTGGTTAGTAGAACCGGCCCGGATTTGGTCGGCTGACGAGAATGGACGGCCACTCGTAACCTCATCTACACAATGCACAAATGCTGAAGGAATGCCGTTTCCGGTCGGGCGGCAACAACACAAGTTCCGCGCATTGCCGGTTCCGATGATGGATCAAGAAAAAAAGATGAAATGGACAAGGTACTTTTCAATCTCAGGCCGTCAGCCAACCAAGGATCACGTGGAGCATGGGTCGCGGCCCAATCTGATACGCAACATCCTGGTTCATTGGCGGAGAAGCGTCCCTCGCGATTTTCTGCTATTTATTCTCGGGCCAAGACAGCGCGACCGCCGTCCTACTGGCCATCTTATCTGCCTCTTTCCGGCCGCGAGGAAAGAACTTCCTCAAGCCTCCGCAGCGTCATAAAATTCCTCATGATTCGTGGTATTCGCTGTCGTTGGGTATCTAGTGCCCACCCAATGAGCCTATCGAGGCGTTGGTGTTTCCTTGGCGTTCCTCCATCTTTGTGCGAAACGTTAGCCTTTGACCCGACGGTATCGATCATGAGAGTAGGTTGCCACCGAGCATTGGCCTGGAGGCCTGTAGCCTTTTCCATGTCTGTTTGGTCTTCTCCCAGCCGGTCCAGGGGTGTTTCGAGATCGGTATCCCACAGACCGGCCCAGATGGCCACGGCCAACCATCGCCCAGGAAAGACCAAGCTTGCAAATGAAGTTCCCAACCATGACCACAGCACCACACAGCCCAGATATTCTTCCCGCCCCATCAAAAGAGGCAGCAGGTGGAATTTTGGCAGCACGCTTTCATCGGTGGGCGAAACAAAACGGAATGACGTACCTGTGACTCCTTGAGAGTTCCTTTCTCAAGAATCTGCTTGACGACATCCTCATCGACCGAGGTGCCGAATTCGTTCTCCAGCGCCGCCTTGGAGGCGCCATCGTACGGGCCTTGGGCGCCGTGCCTGCCAGGGGTCAGGATTTTGTACCAAGCCTCGTTGCGATTACCAAAATATGTTGCACCGTCTGTGAAAGCCTGGAAAACTCACTTGTGCGTGCAAAAGATCTTGAACGATGACACGACCTGGGCCAACGGAACCGTCTTGTCGTTCAGCCACTTCTTGTAATCTTCGGTGTTGTCGAGGAAGACGATGAAATCATCCTCATTGCCCTTAAAGTGGATCTTTGCTTGAATTGTCTCACCGCGGGCCATGTTGACTGATTGGTGTGGATGTGTTGCGGTGCGTATGATGTTGTGGTGAGATTGTGCAATTGGTAAGGTAAATTCGTGAGAAACTACGAGGGTTAATGGCAGCGTTAGGAAAGTGCCTGCTATGCAAACGGGAGGCGCAGGGACAAACCTCGACTCGCAGAAAAAGTACCGTGGTCGGACGGTTGATGTCTGGAGAATGGGATTCTTCTTTCAAGACGTCTAATATAAGAGAGGAGTTCCCAGGCAGCTACGTCATAGGTGACGGATAAGCTGGAGCTTGCCCCACCGCGGGGCGCCAGCTGTGCCCCACCAGAAGCTTGCCGAACATGGTGGACTGTGGACGCACGAATTGGCTTGGATTTACCCTGACCACGGATCACCATCTCTGTCCATGATGGAATTCAAGAGAAGTTGGTCGCCTGAAATGCACACTTGCTTCATCGCAAGTTCAGAGGCGTTGGTCCACGCGGGGTCCCTTCATGCAGCCTCTACGTCACCCGTGTCACCCCCAAACACGACGATCGGCAGGGCAGAGAATGACAAGATGAGTATTCAGGTCCAAAAACCCAGGGTATCACATGCTTGACTTCCGCCATTTTTACCCCATACCACTAGCATACTTGTAACCGCCTCATCGAAACATATTTCGAATGCTCTGCACAACCGTTTCCCGGTGCAGCACCCCTACCGTTGATGTCCACTTGTTCGACAGCTTCCTCGACCGTGGAGTACTCTTCCCCGCCGATGAAAGTATGAGATTCTCCTTGTCTTCTTTCAGTGATTTGAATGCCGACGTTTGCGCACCACCAGGCCGAGAAATATTGGTTGTAGGTTGCAACAGCGACGGTGTTGAGGAAAGCAGGCTTGTGTCCTGAATCTCTCCCAAACGCTCCACCACCTCTGCAACATCCAGTTCACACCCTATTTCCCCTCTGCGTAGCGTGGGGCTGAGTCGTTCCACTTCGTCGGGAATGACCGAAAGTTGGGATCGACTTGCGTCCTCCATCATCTCGGCCGAGGCTGCGGTTGTCGGGGACATGTATCTGACCCAACTGGAGGACGAGGGGGCTTCTTCGTCGGCGCTAGCCTTTTGTTGGAGGCTCGCTAGACTGGCTGAGCGCTTGCTGAAGCTGCTAGCGATGCTCACGACGCTGAGCTTCCGCATAACTGACGATGCCGATGCCCGCACAAGGTGCTCACTCCTGGATCGGGCTGTTATACCGGGAAATGGCAGGATATCTCGGGTCCAAACGTCCGACAGGAGTGCCTCAAGCCGGGCTCTATCGCCTCGGCTGGGGGCGAGCACGGGAATCCGGGCTGTTGTGCCGAGAAGTGACTGTGATCTGTTGATTTGAGAACCCGCCGCGGGGCTTGGCAATGCCTCCTTGACCACGCTGGTATTCTTAAGTATCACTTGACAAAGTGGTGATTTAGGACCGACTGTGGTCGCTCGATGTATCGATATTCTTCTGGCAATGGTTCCTACGCCCCGTCAGCAAATATGGCCAACCGGTTAGAGACACGCACCTGGCTTTCTAAAAACAGTCCCCAGAGACTTGATATTTAGGGCAAGGAAACTGAAATTAGCCGGCTGCATGTGGTCCTGGTCGTTTACGTCAAGCTGGTAGCCGATCCGCGAACACCATTCCATTTCTTCTTTTGGCGTACACGCTGTGAGGATCACCTCGTACAGCTGGTGGTCACTGAGGAACACGAGCTTCCACGAGTAAGGTGCCGTGTGACATTGGAGGCCTACAAGCTTAGCAACATGACAATTCCAACTGCTTGGGATGCTAACCTCGGCCATTGTCTACTTCTTCGAGTTTGATGTTTCCCAGGGCAATACACGCTTGTATCGTGTAGATCTGGTCCGTCCTGCTGGCTGCAGCAAGACATAACCACTCGCGATAGAGGAGAGCAACCATGTACTGCCCGCCGACTCCTTCTTTGGTCTGCCAGCAGACATGCAGGGCACCACAGAGCTGAATGTGACCAAAGGACCGAATCCGGTTTTTCGAAGCCGCGTCAATTTGCTGGTCGTGTCAGAAGCGCCTCGCAGTGCGCGTCAGGGAACTTACCTGGTTCGGAAATACGAGGCGGTCCTGCAAGATCCACGTTTTTTCCAGTACCGACTGGACTCGCGCATCGTCAGTGGCGCGGTTGATTTCCGCAGTGGCTTCGCGCAGTCTAATCAGAGCATTTTCGATCTCCATGTGCGAGTATGGGCAATCTATCACGGGTGTATGCTTCAACAGCTCTGCGAAGAGCAGTGGGTACTTGCAGACTCGTTGGATTGGCTTCCTGGTTAGCTCGATAGCCCCTAACTTCATGAGGTGAGCTCACCTTGACAAGAAGATCGCCGATTGTCAGGCTCCTTTTCTTTGAATCGTCATCCTGGTTGTTCGCAGGACCCAAAGACGCCGCCAAGACTTCCAACCCCTTTTGATACGACTGCCATTTGGGCATGGACCTGTGTGCTGACGCGACATCTTTGATCATCAACTCGTACTTGGCGCCGTACTCCTCGTATATGAAAAACCGGTTCATCTTCGGATGTAAGCGGAAACTGCCTCCGTCAAAGTTTGGGGGCCTACCTTCTTGGAGAAGATCTTGGCCACCTCAGCACCCGTCTGGGGATCTGCCAGCACTCCGGGGACGTCTCGAAGCCAGGACACTCCACCCTTGTCCTCGGGTACCGCGTCGAGACTCCTCCATCGATGATGGCCACGCACAGCCGGCGCCGGGGGAACTTGTTGAGGTAAAATGTCCACTTGAGTGTACTCGGAATGGGGGACGGCCCGGTGTAATTCCCCCAGAATCTCCTCGTGCAACTCAACTATATCAGTCAGGTTCCGGTTGATCGAAGACCGCAATCCGGCAGGCAACGTGGGGAGAGAGGCAAGCATGGTAACGTAAACCTGTGTGGTCAGCGATCGAGAAACGACATAGGACTTTGCACACACACACACACGCACATTCATCAAGAAGCGCACATCCCCGATATAACTCTCTTCGGTGCTGATCAGCTCTTCTAGAATTCTGCGTCGCTGTAGAGCGCGCTCTACGACGGCTGGATCCGCCGACACTTGCCGATCTAGACAGAAGCTGTCCTCGGAATGCCGCGTACCAGAGACGGACGCTCTGCTGCTGCGATCCGTCCTTGGATAGCCTCGGACTGAAAGATGTGTGTTCCTCCGTGATCGAGTCAAAACGCTCGCGCTGGTTAGGGATATGCTAGCACTTCGGACGGCGGCCACGAATCTGAACGAGGAGCCGGACGACGACTGCCCGTGGTGAATCGAACCGTCAAGCGAGCTTCCGCAGTCCGCATCTAGCAAGTAGGGTGGAAGGACTTCGCCGCCACCCAATGCCTCGTAACGACGCTGAGCCCGCTTGTGTAACGTCCTCATCCAGCGGTGAAACGGCTTGACTGGCGTTCTGCATGGGTATTCTGTATTCCTTAAGTCTTGCTTCTGTGCTGCGGTATCATCGGAAACGATTGCTGGTATCTTATCCAAAGTACCCCATTGCGCAAGCCCATCTACGTCTGAGTCGCTCGTGCCGAGCGCGGGAAAATAACCCTCGGCGTCTTCCGGGGGCGTTGCTGCGGCGTCTCCATGCCGAGAGACCTGGCTAGAGAATGAGTGAGACAAGGAGAAAGACGATATAGAATCGGTATCTGGGGGAGTCATTATGTGACGGGGAGACCAAGAAACAAAGATCTAGATGCAAATGACTGCTTCGGCGAGCTCAATGGCCCCAGGGAAGCTCGAGAAGGCGTGTCGGCGAGCTTCTCAAAACATGATGATGCGAGGGCAACAAGGCACGACGAGAAAGGCGGCGCGGTTCGAATCCAAGAAACCAAAATTGCACAAAAGAGACCCAGCCATGATGCAATCCTGACTGGAAGGAATGTCCAAGAACACTGGAAATGGTCGGCTGCCGAAGCGATTTGCAAGCCGGATCGGGTCCATGCGGGCCCGAGAGCCATGATTGATAAACGCAAGTATGGCAGGCACGGTCTATTCTGCTTGCAGTTGCGCAGTGCTGGCAGCAGCAACCTAGCAGGGCCCGGGTGCGGTCAAGGGCGCGGAACTGACGGCCGCTAGGTAGTTAGTTGGCCGATTGGATTGCGGGCGCCAGCAGGACAGCCTATATCGACGAGCACGGAAGGTCAGAAAGCAGAGAGAGACAGGATCGACCCAATCACTGTGCTGCTGCGAGCCCAATTAGCAGCCGACGTCGGCGATGATTGGAGGGTCGTTGCTGAGTCGACGCCCAGCAGGTGCAATGGGAGCTGAGACAGCTCTGCATCGCCGAAAGCCGCATCCAAACTCGAGGTGACAGGAATGCAGATGGGAAAGCACTGGCTGGCATCGTTGCGCCGGAATGAGATGCCTGGGATGACAGCCTCGGGGGAGCAGCTTGTCTCATTGGTGGAAGCTCGGGCGGGGCAACTCTACACAGCTGCGTACCTACCCCGCCATTCTAGAGCTGCCCCTCCAACACCTCCGGACGCGTCATTGGTGGCAGACGGAACCTCTCGTCCTGCAAACCGCTAACATGAGCAATCTCCACGCGCCGACAGTGCCTTCAGGGCCGACCACGCAACCCATCGTGAACGGGCACGCAACCCATCTCACGTTTGCCGAGCTGCAGCGCAAGAAGGATAATGTCGAGGCCGAGCTCAAGGCGCTGGGTAGCGTCCTGGATTCGGTTTGTTCCGCACACACAGTCTGCCAACGTCGCTAACATATTACCTAGCATGGCGTTGACATGGACACGAACCTTCTCACGCACGATGGATTCCCGCGTGCCGATATCGATGTTGCCCAGAGTATGGATCGCCTCTGTAGAATGCTAAGGGTTGTCGAGACTGAGTGATGTAGTCCGGACGACGAGAGCCCGAATCATCTGTCTTCGAAACGACTACAAGGACCTGATGAACGTCATCGAGAAGCACCTCCACGAGCATTTTGCGAGTATCGAAGACAACGACGAGCCCACTGCTGCTGCAGCCGCTGCGGTAGCTGATGCATCAACGCTGAGGGACTCGGTGCCCGAAACACTAGACCGACCATTTGCGAAAGTGAACTCGGTTGTTGACAACAGCCCGGCAGCCACGGCGGGGCTCAAGGCTGGCGATTTGATCCGTAACTTTGGTTACGTCAACTACGAGAACCATGATAACCTACGGAGGGTAGCCCAGTGTGTGGATGGCAATGAAGGAGTGCGTCAGTCCCTTTTCTTTTGGTGCACCAGACTGATGATTGAACTTGCAGCAAAACATTCTTGTTAAAATTTCAAGAAGCAACCCACAAGTTCAGGAACTGCGCTTGACGCTGGTGCCTCGACGTGACTGGGGCGGAAGAGGGCTACTGGGCTGCCATATCTTGCCGCTGTGAAACAGGGGATGTTGGGCCGATGTAGTCTCGCGGTCCCTTTGCGCCTGTTCCGGCCCAAATGAAGGGCCTTTGCTTGGGTTCTTTGAGTTTGGGGCTTACAAATACAATGATTGTATGATAGCCGGTTGATAGGCTCCGGTCAAGAATAATGAGAATAAAGAAGAAGTGATGAAAAGTACTCCAGGCATCCGCAAACCGTGACTCTGATGATGAAGGCACCCCCACATAGCGCGCTCTTGCCACAAGTGAATCAACGTCAATTGTCTGTCGCGCACTGGCCAGGCAGATCACGTGCCTCCATCACCCCGCCGCCCAACGAGTTTTTCGTCAAGGCTGCTGCTTCCAAGCCGCTGCCTTTAGAAAAACAACATCACCTCTCCCTCGGCGACCCAGATCCACCACATTCTTGGTGCCCGACCACCCACTGTTCTTTCTCCCCAACCCGAGCGAAGGCAAGTCTCCCCTCGGCAGCTCACAGCACTGTACTCGACTCTGTTTTTGCAAGCATAAAACCCCCTCCTCCTAGCACGCGCCGACTAACATTTGCAGATCCCTTTACCGATCTCTTCGCAGCTAATTCTCGGCGCACAACATGGCCACTGAGACGCCTACCTTCAAGCTCGTCCTCGTTGGCGATGGTGGCACCGGCAAGGTAAGTTTCTCCAACGAACATTCTTATCGTGCGCGCCACACGTCGCGCACTTTGATGCGGGGTTGCGGACCCCCTGGTCTTGGGGTGTTTGGCTAACTTGACGATCTTTGTGCAGACCACCTTCGTCAAGCGCCACTTGACGGGCGAGTTCGAAAAGAAGTACATGGCCACCCTCGGAGTCGAAGTACACCCACTCGGCTTCACCACCGTAAGTTATTGACGAGCGAACCCGACGCGGGGCAATCGACCTAACCGATCGCAGAACTTTGGCCAAATTCAGTTCGATGTGTGGGATACCGCTGGTCAAGAGAAGTTTGGCGGTCTCCGTGATGGCTACTACATCAACGGCCAGTGCGGTATCATCATGTTCGATGTCACTTCCCGCATCACATACAAGAACGTGCCCAACTGGCACCGTATGTCAAGCCTGGGCCCCAATCTGGACTCCGCTAACATACCACCAAGGTGATCTCACCCGCGTCTGCGAGAACATTCCCATCGTTCTCTGTGGCAACAAGGTTGACGTGAAGGAGCGCAAAGTCAAGGCAAAGACCATCACCTTCCATCGCAAGAAGAATTTGCAGTATTACGACATTTCGGCCAAGTCGAATTATAACTTCGAGAAACCCTTCCTCTGGCTTGCTCGGAAGCTGGTTGGCAACAATGCTTTGGTTGGTTTAAGGTGTCTTTCTCGACTGCAACTTGTTGCTAACGGCTCGCAGGAATTTGTTGCCGCCCCTGCTCTTGCTCCCCCGACTGCCCAGGTCGATGAGGCCCTCCTCCAACAGTACCAGAAGGAGATGGAGGAGGCGGCTACTATGCCCCTCCCTGGTGAAGATGATGACGACGACCTTTAAGCGGCTCTTGGTATGGCGACGGCTGGAAGAACGTGGGATTTTAATGCCCGTTACGAAGGACAGGACATTTGCAAACAGACGAGGTGCCTGGGGCAAGAGGCATAGGGCTGAAATAAGCGGTTAGGTCTTGGACGAGGCAGAAGAAGGGGGTGAATCTCTGCCCAGATATTTCTCGTCTCTTTTCGCGTGTGGATTCGGGACACTGGACGAAGCACGGATGGTAGATTTGATTATTGCTGCAATGGCAGTTTCTAGGTAGAGCATATGAGCAAGTGCAATTCGCACATCTTCTTCTGCGATTTCAGTGGTGGGGCTTGGCGGTGAACCGCCGGATATGGCGGGGTGACAATGACATCAACCATAGCAATTGCTTTGTCAGCGTCTTGGGACCATTCATTCCTGGATATGCTGAATTTTTTGCTCTATTCCTGGCTGCGACTCAGATTTTTGCCTAGCCGCTGTAAACTAAGACTGACACTGCCTTTTCTCAGCGAGGTTCAAGGGGTGACCGGGAACCTTGACCTGTGCTATCGCTATCGAGGCTGAGAGTCACTGTTAATGTCACGGATTCTGCGTGTAACCCGTTTTAGAAGTAAGCAGCCCCCACCTAGGCTGAAGATGTTTGAAATGTTTTCGAATTCTAGGCTAGTTGACACAAGGAAAAGAAAAGGAAATGAATTAATGGGGCCCATGCGACAACCTAGGCAGGCACAAATTGCCAATGGCAAATTCATGGTTGTATACTTCGTAGTTCTGTGCAAGAGTGTGTTGGTGCCCCAAGATCAGTGGGTGACGTGCTTCAGACCCCAGTCAGCCAGGGTGACTGATTCCAACTTATATGTCACAACTTCAGCTAAAATCATACGAGCAAGAAGTCTAGTAAAAAAAGAAACCATCTAACTATTTGCTAGTTATTTTGTAAATGATCAAGAGGGTCATGGCTCGAGAACCAACAAGCTCAAATATTGCTGGGTGAATACGTCGTAGCGCTAGACTGAACGAACTGGTGATGCTCGAAGTGTCTTAATCCAGGATTTCAGCGGCACCCACATACTGCGGTTGATGAATTGTGATGCATATCTCCAAAACCGACGTCCTTGTACATCCTCGAGTCTCATCACCCACTCCTCGGCACCTAGGAATTGACACAAATGTATCGCCGCATCCATGGCCTTCTCATCTGTTACATCGGATGTTGTGAGAGTTTTTGCCCACCCAAGGACTCTCCATACTTGGTTACCCGTGTCGTACAGATTTCTGCAATCATGCCACAGGACGCCGCAGATGGTGTTGATGTTTGCGCGGAACAACCACTGGGCCCCATCGTCCGGCGGATTAGGGGGGTGAGGCGGGGTCCAAGTGCCTTTCGCACCCACAGCTAGATAATGTTGTGTGGCTTCGACACAGATTTCAAGAATTCTGTTGACCAAGGTGCGTGAGCGATGTAATTGCCTGGTGGGTTTCCCTTGCCTGGAGTTGCTGTCAAAGGCACCATGATTCTCCTTGGGGGGACTGCAGAGAACAGTAAGCGGTCCTGGCCCAGTGGCGGCCGGGGGGTCCATATATTTAAAAGTCCCTGAGGAATTATTGCGGTTGTGGACAATGGTCTCGTCATCGTCGCTCGCCTCTGATCGTCGGCGATGCCCGAAGATCCCTGCGAGGCTGTGCAATAGAGGGCGTAGAGAAATCATCGGTTGTCGCTTCGCTATATTTGCAGTATCGAACAAATTGGTGGACTACATATAAAAGCCCGTCCTGATCAGTGCTAACATATCTCGATCTCGTCCTCACTTATATTTGGCAGAACAAAGATTGGCGGTCGGGCAGGGGTGGAGGCTGGTCAAAGAAATTCTTTAAAACATCTTTATCATCAATGGGTTGGGTGCTCACTATCTATGTATGCCAAACAACGATTCTTCCATCCACGCCAGATGCTGTACAACTGTTAGCGTGCGATTCCCTTTGAAGGACGGTCAACTTACAGCTGAACTTCCTGACGGACCCGGCGGCGGTTTCGTACGGCCGCAGCATTGTGATGGTGTTTTGGTGAACCGTCTTCAGTTGGGTGTCATCTTTGACCTTACCCTTCAGATCCATCTGTCTGAACATGTTGAGGGCCGAATCCTCGCGGTTGTCGCTCAGACCCGGGCGTCCTTTTGATTCCAGAGTGCCGCTGAGCTGCCAACCATTGATGCCACCCCTGAAACGGAAAGCTTCGCAGTCATATCCGGCAGCAATGATCTCGGTCTCGCCGTTCCAGATCAGACTCATAAAAGGGAGCAGCTGCGTGTTGACACTGATGACAGCCTTGGGCGGTTGGTCCGGGCCACTCGGATAGACGACGGTAATGCTGCTATCGTGTGCGGCGTACGCCAGCGCATCACCGCTGGGAGAGAAGGCGACAGAATGGATCCAGCCAGCCGAGTTATTCAGGTATTCGCCACACACAGTATTGAAAGGGAGCCTCTCGCCCCAGACGCCAGGATCGGGGCGGGCGTCAATGCCCTTGATGAAGCTTGAGAAGACGCGAGCGTGGGCATCGGTAGAGCCGGCGGCGAGGAGAACCGAGTTCGGGTGCCAGGCGACCGTAGTGATGGTGCTACGGATGGGCTTCTTCAGGTGTTTCGACACCCACCAGTCATTTTCCTCCTCAAAGTAGCAGATCGCAATGAGTCGGTCCCCAGAGCCGACCGCGAACTTGGTCTCGGACGGCGACCAGCGCACAAAAGTGGCCGCTCTATTGATGCGCAGGAGGACAAGCGTCTGTTTGTAACCCTGAGGGGAGGGCTCCCACACCAGCGCATTGCGATCTGCGCGAGTTAGTGCACGCTCATCGACGACGAGAGGAAATGCAACTTGCCCTGCGAGCACGTCACAATGCGGCCCGAGTTGGGGGCAATGTCAACGCTGGTCACAGTCTTGTCGTGGCCCTTGAGCTCGTCCTTTAGCTTAAATGCGTTGCCGACCCGAGAGTAGAGCTCGACGGTAGTGCCCCGGGCAATGGCCAGCGTCTTGCGGTCCGCCGAGAACGAGTGATCCGCAATGGGATTGTGGAAGAGGTGGTGGACTTCGGGTGCAGCCATTTTTGCGATAGGAGGGGCTCTCTACTATCGCCGTTGGGAGGTGATACGGGAGCTGCTTGATGGTGACGAGATGTCTGGGGGGGAAATGGGGGGGGGGGGCCCTGCTGTGCACACCCTAGGGGTAGCGCCGTTCCCCAATTTTTCTGAGAATTTGGATGCATCCCAATGTGTGCAACCTTGACGCGACCACATCCACCATCGCTCCGCAAGCCCAGCTCAGCGCTGATTCCACGTCAATCGCAAGAAAAAAAACTGCACGATAATGGCTACACGCAGCCTCCCTCACGGCCTTCCTGCCAAGGTGGTCACGGTGCCGCCAAATCAGACGCTCTACGTCACAAACCTTCCCTCCAACAAGATCCAGAAGGAGGACCTCCGAACCGCTCTCTACATGGTCTTTTCTACACATGGGCCAGTATTGGATGTGGTTGCCCTCAAGACGATGAAGATGCGGGGCCAGGCACACATTGTCTTTCGAGACATCCAGACGGCGACACAGGCGCTTAGGTCTCTCGATGGATACGAGTTCCTCGGTCGCCCAATGGTCTGTCATTCCTCTACTGCTTTCGCCACTCATACTTATTCCATGCAGAAAGTCATGTACGCCAAGTCAAAGTCCAACGCCATTGCGAAACTCGACGGTACCTTCAAGATTTCTACGTCGGCGGCTCAGGTCGAAGTGTCGGACCTCCAACAGACAATCTTCAATGCCCCCGTACCGGGCACCACCGCATCACACGGGCTCCCAGCTAAGCCGAACACAGACCAGGTGATGAAGGACGCGCCGACAGCCGAGGGCCGCGGAACCAAGAGACCTAGAGACGAGGAGGAAGGGAGTGATTCAGACGTTGCCATGGAGGAGGATAGCGACGATGAATGATCCTACAAGGACTGCAAGAGCAGGAACGACTTTCAAGGGCCACATTGACGGCTCAAAAATCACGGGTCGAGGGCCATCTCTTTTGGCACCCAGAGGCCGACACAGCCGCCTACAAGACCAAGCCACACCATGAGGTAGGTCTCCTTGGAGCACTCGAACCTTGACATGGCTTCGCCAAGGAGACAGGGATGGACAAAGAATGAAGGGACCCCTGTGACCGGGTGGTGCTAAAGGCCGAGCAAAACATGGTTTGTTAGTCTAGGCCAGTCTCTCAGAATCTCTAGTTAACTGCTCTGACAGCTAAATCTGAAGATTACATACATCGGCCGAGATGCCTCCGATGGGCCCGGCTCTGCGTAGCCCGTCCTTAAACTGATCGGGTATCAGTCGTCTGAAGACGGTATCAATGCTGAACGCGGGCTCATCTGCGGGGAGGCCTCGCAGGGTGAACCAGAGGCACGGGGCCTGGTATGTTGGGTGCAGGTGTATCTCATATGTGACGTGGCCGACGTGATGTAGCTTGGGTTTCACAGGTATCACTGACTGCGCAGGTCAGCCGAGACACCAGGGGATGCCGGGAGTTGGTACCTCATCTGCCTCCTCGGCGATTATCATTTCTCTGTCGGCCCCGATGTCCGTGTCTGTGTGGAGCGAGTCGAAGGTTAAGTTTTCAAGGATGGAAGATAGGTCTCCATCGTCCAGTTCTCCATCTAAGGGACGAATGATTTGGATATAAGTGCTGTATTCGGGCCCAAGCGAGAAGGACATGTTGAGCGCCGTGCAGACTCTCAGCTTCCATTGTCTCCTTACGGGACCAAGTGTAGCCTGGCAGTAGCGGCGCTCTAGGTGGTGACAAGCCTCGGCGAATTCCTCGCCTGTGAGATGGGGGTAGTTGCTAAACTCCAATGCCGAGCCCATGTCTTATGTCTCCGTCATGCGTCTGAGTGTCCGAGTGTCCAGTCGATTACCCAAAGAACAAGTTGTTGCCTTGAATCGTTCTCGTTGCGTTTGGAGTGAACTTCAGCGCTCTGAAACTTTAACCTTCACAAGTTCATTCGGACATTAGGGGAGCCAGTGCGAAGTTCAGGCTCCAGCAACTGGGTCAAGCTGCAAGTCTCGGGTTAGGGTTATCCCAGTGGTGAGCTGTCCTCTACAACGCCAAGCTCCCGCACCCCACAATTCACCGGGAAGCTGTCCGGAAGCTGCGACGAACAGCGGCTATTTTGAGCTATCTGTCGCAAAGTTGCATTCTGTTGCGAAGTAAGGGGCCACCTGTTGACTGGCATTTCTGTATTATATTCTCCGGTTCCCTTTGCTTGTCTCTGTCGTATCCGGGAGACACCCAGCGAGCGGCCCTTGTGCTGTTTCGGGAAACGTCATTCCTAGGGACTATCCTGTCCAAAGGACATGTGAAGCGGGAAGCGCAACCAGACGACAGCAGCCAGACGACAACGTCCGTCCGGCACGTAATTCCGTCGACCACTAAATACCCGCGAAACGAAGTTCGAGAATCAAAAGACGGCGCCATAGCCACCATAGACGAACGAAGCAGCAGACGGCATGTCTTTTTCGGTGCCGAAAAATGTACCCTCGTTTTCCAACCCGCAACGACACATTGAGGATCGGCTCTGGCAGGCGTCGGGTGTGACGTCGAAGCGATCCGGCCCCGGCGTCAGAGGGGGGGGTGTCTTGGGTGGTGTCCAGGATAGGGTCGGCGACCTCTTCAGCCCAAACCGGGCTGCCCTTCCCATGTACAAAGACAAACCGTACGCGTATGCCCCGTCGGGTCGCACGCGGACGTACAGGAGGAGGAGGGTATGCGGAGTGTTTTTTATCGTGGTGCTCATACTGGTGTGGTGGACGGGGAAGTTTGCTGAACATCATGACAAGGTGAAGGCAAAAGTCGGGCAGTGGAAGTGGGCGGGCAACGATGCGAGCAAGGCAAAGGGCAAACACGACTGGCTGGAGAGGAGAAAGAGGGTGGTCGAGGCCATGGAGCTAAGCTGGGGGGCATACGAGCGATACGCATGGGGTAGGTTTTCTGCCTCTGGCTGGCAAGCCCATGCTAACATTCACATGATGAGGCTATGATGAATTCCATCCTATATCCAAAACAGGGCGAAATATGGCACCCAAAGGGCTGGGTTGGATCATCATCGACTCACTGGATACGCTGATGTTGATGAACATGACCAAACAGCTTACGCATGCAAGGGCGTGGCTTTCCAAGTCCCTCACCTGGGACCAAGACCAGGATGTGAACACATTCGAGACGACAATCCGCATGATGGGAGGGCTGCTGTCCGCTCATTACCTATCAACGACGTATCCAGAACTGGCGCCGATCCCTGACGATGATCCGGGGAAGCCTGGCGAGGATCTCTACCTAGAAAAGGCCAAAGATTTGGCCGACCGGTTGATGGCAGCCTTCGAGTCGCCATCAGGTATCCCGTATGCCAGCGTCAATCTCGGGCAGTTTAAGGGTATCGAATCCCACGCCGACAGCGGCGCGTCCTCGACGGCCGAAGCGGCGACGCTGCAACTCGAATTCAAATACCTTGCCAAACTCACGGGCGAGAAGGATTTCTGGGACAAGGCTGAGAAGGTGATGGAGATGATCGATGACAATGCCCCCAAGGATGGCCTCGTGCCCATATTTATCTTTCCCAGCACCGGAAAATTCATGGGCAACAATATTCGGCTTGGTAGCCGCGGAGACTCATATTACGAATATTTGATCAAGCAGTACCTCCAAACCAACAAAAAGGAACCCATCTACGAAAAAATGTGGCAAGAAACGCTCGAAGGCGTGAGAAAGAATCTCGTCACCTACACGGCCAACAGCCAGTTCACCATCATCGGGGAGCGGCCCAGCGGCCTGGACGGCGAACTGTCACCCAAGATGGACCACCTCGTGTGCTTCATGCCAGGCACCATCGCCCTGTCCGTGACGGGTGGTCTCACGGAGAAGGAATCTCGCAAGGTGAGGAAGTGGACAAAGCAGGACGAGGCCGACATGCAGTTGGCGCGTGAGCTGATGCAAACATGCTGGGGGATGTACAAGTGCACCAAGACGGGCCTCGCAGGCGAAATCACGTACTTCAAGATTGCAGACCCACCACTTCCCGAGTCGGCCCCACATCAAGCACCGACCGAGTTTGATCCCGACCCGGAGGCCGAATGGCGCAAGGATTTCGAGGTTCGCGGGTTTGACAGCCACAACCTCCAGCGACCCGAGACAGTCGAAAGTCTGTTCTACATGTGGCGCATCACGGGCGACCAAAAGTACCGCGATTGGGGCTGGGAGATGTTCAAGAGCTTTGCCAACTACACAGCAGTCGAGGACGGAGGGGGTTTCACAAGTTTGTCCAACGCTGACACGCTCCCTCCAGCGACGAAGGACAACATGGAGAGTTTCTGGCTGGCGGAGACGCTCAAGTATTTTTACTTGCTGTTCTCGCCCAACGATCTCATGCCCCTGGACAAGATTGTCTTTAATACCGAGGCGCACCCGCTCCCGAGGTTTGACCTGGGTCCATTGTTTTCGACAGGATGGAAGAGGAAACCGAGAGACAATGAGAGTAAGACGTCGACGGCCCATTGAAACCCGCTAGTCGACTTAAAAAGTGTTTTTGTCATCGTTGGGGCATCGTATGGCTGGCTGGTGTTGGGTTGTGTTTAACTGTCTGATTAGGTAGGTATTATTTAGCATTCGATCCGAACATGAGTGGAGTGATTCGACTGGTCCCGCTGAACTTAACGTCGTGTTGTTGGGGAGAGGGTGGGGTCGTCAACGATAAGGTGAGACACGGCACCAGCCGAGATAGGTTCCATTGCGAGGCGGGACAAGTTTCTGCGACGGAAATGTCAAAACTCCTAATCCTGATTGGAAAAAAAACCTAAGCTGACTGTTGGGGTCGAAGATGGCACCTTATCATTTTAACAGAGTCGCAGCCAAGTTTACGGTGCGATGCCTGAACGTCCTGACATGCCTGAGTGTGACGTGTTCATAGTCACCGCTATCCTTGGTACAGCGTCTGCGTCGCTTGGGATGCCCATTTATTGGCGGGAAGGCAACACCCCTGTCGAAAACCCTCCGCCCTCAGTGTGTCTGTCACTGCAGCAAGCATGAGCAGCCACTGCAGCCCCGCCAGTCAATGTCCCGTCACTGCCCAATCCCATGCGTGGAAAAACGGGAAACACGGGCGGCGGGCAGTCTTTCTCGACCATGAGAAAGATAAGCCAAGTCCATCCAGCCTTCGAAGAAAAAATGAGGTGAAAAAATGTATGCACGGCTTTCAACCAGCCGCTGCGCCGCGCCCAGCTTCCGTTTTCTTTTCTCCGTACTTTCTTGCAATTGATTTTTTGTCGGTGTGAAATCCTCAGGATTAACAACGAGATGTTGCGACACCCCATTCGTCGTAATCCCTGCTAAACGCCGACCGGCACCATGCTGCCCGATGTCGAGATGAACCGCTACAGCTACAAGGACGAGGGTTCGGCGGCGACGACGGTGGCGGGGGCAGGGGCCGTTCGCGGCGGCAGCAGCATCTTCAGTGCAATGGAACCGGCCTACCTGTACGAATCGCGCCCGAGGGACCGGCGAGAGCGGGGCCGCGATGCCGTGTCCCGGTGGGTGGATTCCTTCCGCCGCGATCCTAACCGCCGCATCACACCAAAGATTGTCATTCACAGTCGTGAAGACCGCGACAGGGTCTCGGGCATGCGCCAGGATGAGGAAGGCGGTGACTTCAATGATGAGACGGAGTTGGAGTCGCCTCGAGGTCACTACTTTGACCTTGCGGCGGCGAATTACAGCACGGCGAACACGGGGCTAGCGAGGGAGCTCAAGGGGAGGCATCTGCAGATGATTGCCATTGGTGGTTCCATCGGGACGGGTCTGTTTGTGGCGTCGGGCAAATCGTTGAACACAGGCGGTCCGGCAGCGTTGCTGGTTGCATATGGGTTTATCGGCGTCATGCTGTACTGCACCATGCAGGCGTTGGGAGAACTCGCCGTAACCTTCCCCGTGGCCGGGTCATTCTCGGCATACTCAACGCGCTTCCTCGACCCGGCGTGGGGTTTTGCTATGGGCTGGAACTACGCGATGCAGTGGTTGATTGTGCTGCCGCTGGAAATCGTGGCGGCGTCCATCACGGTTGGGTACTGGAACAGTGACCTCAACAGGTCCATCTTCGTCACGATCTTCCTCCTCACCATTGTCGTTATCAACCTGTTCGGCGTCAAGGGATACGGCGAAGCCGAGTTTATTTTTGCCATTATCAAAATCACCGCCGTCATTGGGTTTATCCTCCTTGGGATCGTCATCAACATTGGCGGTTTCCCTGACGAGGGCTACATTGGCGCCCAGTACTGGTCCAACCCAGGTGCCTTCAACAATGGCTTTAAGGGGCTGTGCTCCGTCTTCGTGACGGCGGCGTTTGCCTTTGCCGGGACCGAACTCGTCGGTCTGGCCGCCGCCGAGACCGTCAACCCCCGGAAATCCCTACCAACCGCCATTAAACAGGTATTCTGGCGCATCACCCTCTTCTACATCGTCGCCTTGACCGTCGTCGGCCTTCTCGTGCCCTACAACCACCGCAAGCTCCTCGGTCCTAAAAGCATGGTCGACACGTCCGCCTCCCCCTTCGTCATCGCCATCGAAAGTGCCGGGATCCAGATCCTCCCAGCTGTCATGAACGGCGTGATTCTCATCGCCGTCATCTCCGTCGGCAACAGTGCTGTCTTCGGCAGCTCACGCACCCTCGCCGCGCTGGCTGATCAACGCCAGGCCCCCAAGATCCTCGGCTACGTCGACCGACGCGGGCGCCCCCTCATCGCCATCATGGTCGCCTCCCTCGTCGGACTGCTAGGCTACCTCGCCGACCTCAAAGAGCAAACCGACATTCTCGACTGGCTGCTCGCCGTGTCGGGTCTCTCGTCCATCTTCACCTGGGGCTCCATCTGCCTCGCGCATATCCGGTTCCGGCGCGCGTGGCTGGCAAAGGGTCGCTCCCTCGATGGTATAGCATGGCGCTCGCAAGCCGGCGTGACAGGCTCGTGGATCGGGCTGGTGTTTAACGGAATTGTGCTTGTCGCGCAGTTCTGGACGGCTGCGTTTCCAATACACATGCCCGATGTAATCACCGGGGCACAGAGCGCGGCAACGGCGGCTGCGGCAACGACGGCGGGAGCACCATCTAGCACGACACCTCCTGGGACAGGATCGACGCCGCGGGGTACAGCGCAGAATTTCTTTCTGCAGTACATGTGTGTACCCATCGTGGCAACTTTTTATATCGGCTACAAGTTGTTGTTCAGGACGCGAATCGTCCGCACCAAGGACATGGATGTGGACACGGGCAGACGGGGATTCAACCTGCCCATCCTCGTCGCCCAAGAGCGGGAAGAGAAGCGTCTCTGGCCGCTATGGAAACGTGTGTACAAATTTCTCTGTTAAGTATATCAGTCAGTGGGTCAGCGCGGCGTTGGTCAAGAGGCGTGCTTAAGCAGTATAGATGGCCTTCTAGGTCACACAGGTTACAGGGTCAGTGGTGACAGTCACGGAGAATTGAGAACATGTTTGCAATCTGATATCTACAAAATGAATCCGAATAACAAGTCAAAACACTATGAAAGTTAAGCTGTCCAGCCTATAACTTCCTCACATACAAGGGAATAATAACCAGTGACCCGTTCCAGATACAATGGTCAATGTCCAGCGGCAACCGATAAGAAAGCAAAAAGTCCCATGGACGTCCCCAGAATCAAGGCTCGGGGCGTGCTGTGCTGTATATCCTCGTGAGTCATGCCGGATGCATCATACGTGCAGTCATAACCAGACATTATCGTTTTCTTTCAAAAGTCCCAAACATTGTCCGACTTTCCACCTCTCGGCTGCTTGGTGGGAACCGGTCGAATCGGCTTGCCAATGTCGTCGCCAAACAGCCAGTCGCGGTTCGTGCCTTTCTTGCCTCCCATGCCATCGCCTCCAATGGCGATCCCTCTCTCGTCGACGGCCTTTCTAGAGTTGGGGTTGCTGTTCTCCTTCTGCGCCGGAGATTCGTCGTATGCGTCCCAGTTGCTCTCCATCATACGCACGGCTTTCTTCCGGTCGTCGCTAATCTTCGTATCTACTGGCGCTGCGCTGCCATTGCCGTTGCCGTTGCTAGGCGATTCATCCGTGACAGCGAAGTGAGCATCAAAGTCCTTCCGCCGGCCGCCCAGGTTGGTGATGTTACCCAACGGGGGCGGACCTGGTGTTGGGATAGAGCCATCTTCGTTGTAGAGGTTGTTCTCATACAATCCGAGTCCTGTGTTGTGTGCAGCACCACGGGGACGACCAGCGGGACGTGGCTCGGTCGGGTCCGGTCCGTCATCCACAAACTCGAAGTGCGCCTCCGCATCACGACGCGCCTTCACCACAGGCGGTTTCCATTCCGGGCTCTCCTCAACCACATCGTTCTCTGTGCCCCAGTGGCGTACATCGCGGGCCTTGTGCAGAGCTCGAGCAGGTGGCTTCTGCGGCGTGACAAAATCGTCAAACGACCAACTGGCTCCATGCTTGTTGTTGGTCTTCTGGGGCGCCTCCACTGGCTTCAGCATATCCTGGGGATCTGACCCGTCGGCGAAGTCGAAATGCTGGTACTTCCTAGGGTCCGGGCGTACATACTTCTCGGGTGATGTCTCGGGTGTCTCTTGCTGGGCTTCCTCGACTCCGTCAAAGAGACGAATTGGCTGGAAATTTTTACCAGAACCGACCTTGGGCGCCTCAGGCTGCACCTCCTCATCAACAACGTCAAAGAGACGGATCGGTTGGAAGTTCTTCCCGGCGCCGATCTTGGGCGCGATTGCCTTGCTAGGCGACTGCGAGCGATCACGGCCCCTCGAAGGTGATGTCTCTTCGTCCCCCTCCTCGCCCAGAATCTCGGTAAACGATCGCTGGCGGGGACGGTTGCCGGCGTAGGGAGATACAACGCTTTCCGCTTTGGCGGCTTCCACTTCCTCTCGCGGCGCAAACAGGGTCAGCGATGCATGCGGGTCGCGCATGATGTTTGTCGAATTGGTTCGCGACCGATTGACGACTTCGGCAGGGGCGGACGCGCTGTCGATACCGGCTGCCGGCTTGACGCATCTTGTGATGAGGCTGATCTGGTCCTTGCTGTCGCGGATGGGCCAGTTGCGACCTGACTTGCCGATAACGTCGAGTTGTTTCAACAGCGATCCCTGGTCCCAGTTTTGGCGGACCTGCACGAGCTTGCCTTCGCCGTCGAACGTCACCAAGTGGATCTGCAACGGCCAGGTTAGCAGGGTACGGTCGCCAGACAAGAGAACTTACAATGGGCAAGGTAACCGTGTGGTCGGTCAGAAAGTTGTCATCAAGTCCCGGCAAGTAGGGACCCCCGCTTGTGACGAATTCTAACGTCGTCTCGACCTCGACCGCAATCGCGTTCTGACCCTCGATTGCGGACAGGACATTCTCCTGCTTCTTCTTGACCTGGTTGCGCAACGAACCAAGATGCTTGATAATGTCTGTCGGGCCCGTGTAACTTGTCGTTGACGTGATGTAGTGCAGCGACGCGTTTGCTCCCAGTGCCGATGAACTTGGCGCAGCGAGAAACCGCTTGTATGCAGCCTGCAGCGCCATGGTGGGACGAATTGTGTAAACGGTGTGGTGAAGACCAAGAATGTGAGGTGAAGATTCAAGGTGAATGAATCTGGGCGGGAAGAGCTGAATCAAATGTGTTGAGTCAACCAACAACACTATCGTCAAACCTGATGCTTGAGAGACAAAAACATGGGGAGAAAAACCAGTTCAGATGAAAGGGCACAGAAGGTTCTCAGAAACGCGTTCCTGAGGAATGAGAAACGGGACGAACGACCAGGTTCCGAGCTGGGGCGATGCACAGGGAAGGGGCAACTTGGCAGGGAACTGGCAACAACGACCAGCACAGGTTATTTTGTTAGTGCCCTCCTTCCCAGATGAGCACTCTATCCCTCACACCACCTTCTTTATTGACAGGCAGCGGCAATGCTAAACCACTGGAGTCGCGTTGGACTTTGCCGGAGCCCACCTTGATCGTGGACATCACTACGGTGCGTCCTGAGGTTCCGCGAGCAAATGTCATTCACCCATCATTGCCAAGCGCACTACTCTAGCTAAGAAATCGCAGTCTGATCCCCGCCATAGCAAACTGCGCCAGCTTGACCCTGCAACCGACTGTTTGTTTAGTCGAGCCGTGGTTCACTGCAGCAACGACGCAAAATACACCTCGTTGTCGGACATCGGGCATGCCATGATCAAGATCAAAACAGAACACGGTGGTTGTCTTGGTCTCTTCTAAATAACACGGTCATGTCAGGTGGGCGATGTCCTGTTTGCGTTTTCATGCAAAGAGCCCCGCCGTTGAAGTCTCAGAATCGACAGGGGAGATGGAGGGGGAGCAGGGTTACGCGTTTCAACAACGCGCTAACGTTATGCCCGATTGCCTGCATCATTTGCGGGCAAGCGTCTTGGCACGAGCCTCACGGCCAGTGCGACCCGACGGCTCCGCTGGACGAGGGAGTCTCCGTAAGGACCCAAAAAAAAAGAACTCACAAACTCGCCAACAGGCTCCACAGGGCACTTACATTGGCGATCCCCAGAAAAAGTGCATCCGACAATAAGAGGAATGTTCTATTCAAGCGGATCAGAAACATAAAACCAAGTTGACAATAGTAAAGCTAATGCTAGAACTTTCATTCCGTCAACCTTAATACGTCTTAGTCGTAGTTTTGGTATGGTTCACGAGATCTCCTCTCACAAATTGGAGGTAGGGTAGTGTAGGTAGTCTGGGCTCGAAGATATTTGTCAAGATTTAGCGAGAACTTCGAGATGACCCGAACTAGATACTTCATACCGAGCTAGTACCTACACTGAGTTTCTTTTCTCTCTTGCTGATTGTTTCTGCTTCACTCCGCTGTGCCCCTTGCTCAAAACTCGCCAGCCTAGCCAAGTCCTCGTCAGCCCAACCCTCGGCCAAGCCGATTGTTTCCAGATCTTCCAAACATGGCTGCCTGCAAAGTTTCTCGCCCATGATCTTCATGCAGACGTTGGGCGCCGATTGGAGGCTGGCGAAAAAAAGCTGGCGATAACGTCATTTGTTCTGGATCAGATCGTTTCAGGTGAACAACACTGCCGACATTCCTCCAGCCTCGCCGTTGCACGGCAATTGTTGGTGAGCTGCGCCCGTTTCGAATATCATGACTCGTTTCCCCACACCCGTCAGCCTTGACAAGTGTCTGGCAGCTCTCATCGCCTTACGGCGAGTTCATGCTAGGAAGGACGGTGACGCTCCGGGATTCCAAGCCTCGCCGGAGCTCCCTGGTCAAGTCGCGTCATGCCTTGTTGAGTTATATCATTTCAGCCTTCCCCCACGCCCCGGTTCCAAATGACCTGCGCGAGATAAACAAGACAACAAGCGGTATGACGGTCCGCATTTTTCTTCCATGACATTGTGAGGCTTCATCGCACTTATATGACATTGTCCTCTCTCCCTTTGTCCTTTGCATCTTCAGACACACTCCTCAGTTCCTCCTCAGTCAAGATGCAGCTCAAACACGACGCCCTTTTGGTACTTCCTATGAAACCCCAGATCCATTCACACAAACACCACAACACATACAACGGCAGCCGCCATCTCCCTATGACGGCACGGGTGAGGAGATCAGCTCCAAGCTGGACATTGCTCTCCAAAGACAATGGCAGCTGCATTCACCACCACAACCGCCATCACCATCTCCCTCCTCTTTACGAAGTCACGCTTTATTATGAGCGGAACCGCGCCTGCACCATCTACCGCACCCGCGAAGATTTTTCCCGGCTCGAGCGACCATTCCACCTCGACAAATCCCCCGGAGGCGGTAGAGCTGACACGCACCGCCTCCAGCGGCTACTCCTCGAAGCCATTGCCAAGCGCCCCAACGAGTGCGCCGTCGAGTATTTTTTACGAAGAAGGATGGGCGATTGCGGATACTAGCTCCGTGAGCGCCATTCTCTTCGTTCCGGCCTTTTTTTTTTTTTCTTTCCCTTAGGCTCGCTTGTCATATCAAGCTTGCTTGTCAGCCAGGCAACGGCGGACCTCACGCCGAAACGGCCGACATTATGACGGATCATATCAAGACCCACCCGTGCCCGGACCGCCGAAATTGGGAAGTCCGGGGCGGGTGTGTCGGTTCAGGTATATGACAGCATTACTCCGTACATGCTGTTCATTTTTCTTGTTCAACCTTTCGAGGGGGGGGGGGGGTTTCTTTTCTTTTTCGGTTTTGCTGGACATTGGGAAGCAAGCAAGCGGGCGGATTTTATCACTTATCTATCTACACTATACCCTGGTCTTTTTTGTCTGAATCAGTTTTGGCACCAACGTGGATCAGTATGCCTAGGTACCCACCTACCGCGTAAGGAGTTTGGTCGGAGAGATTGGTGGGAAGGCATTGATTGGGCTGTGAAGGAATATCCCAATAACAAACTCAATAATACATAATCATCTCGATCAAAAAAACCTGTCATCATTTCTTATTTAGGTATCATTATAGTCGCTACTGTCTTCGTTGCTTGCTATCAAGCCGTGCCGACGACGACACTCCCACCCACTACACTATACACCGGAATGTCCGCCATCACCGCTGCAACGTGATGCAGTGTAGGTAACTGCTCCCAGTCCCTCGCGTGCATCTTGATCTCAGCCCTCTCGGTGACCGCCAAAGTACCTTCCCTCGACGACGGCATCGTCATATATGCAAACGCACCGGGTTGGTAGACGATGATGACATTACCCTCCTCCACTCCGTGATTCCCACCACCCCCCGGTTGTAGTTTTAGATCCGACATGCCGGCTTCAATGATATTCACGCCCCGCCAGCTCGCCACAAGACGGCTTCGTGACTGGGCCATCTCTAAAAAAACATGGCAGCGCACTTTGGCTGCACAGTCAACATCCGATGTTACTTGGTCCAGAGCGCTGGCCGAGTCAAAGAGCACGGCCAGGTATGCCCCGTTGACAATGACGCCGTCAGGGCGGATGTGCTGGACCCCATGGAAGTACAAGCCTATTTGAAACGTCTCCTTGGCGGTACCGCCGTCGTGAGAGAGACGTCTGGCGATGAAGCTGGCCGTGGCGACTGTGTCCGGGTCGCGGAAGCGGAGGCCGCTAGGAGGGAGGAGAGTCTCCAGGTAGGTGCGCGAGGTTTTGAAAGTGATGGTGGCTGTGAGTGTGTCTGTGGTTAGAGACACGGGAGTGCGTGGGATCTGGGTTACGTTTGGGAGGGGAAGCTTAGGGTGTGGAGGCGGTAGAAAGGGCCCAAAAGGCGTGGGAAGGCCACGGTATCGCTGGATCAGAGCTGCATCTTGGGACCATTGCCAACGCTGGAAGGTGATGCTGGCGTGGTCGATAACGTCGTGACCAAAGTTATAATTGGTGAATGCCATCACTACCACCTGTATCAGCAGGAGCCGTGTGGGCTACCGAGAAAAAACTCACTGTCCACCCTCGGTTCACCGTTCACCCAATCTTGTCCGGCGAGTCTAGAGTATTCCTGTATCGCGTGAGCACGCTCGTAGCGGATCTCTTCGTAGAGCTTGAGCCGGATGGGTATGTCGGCAAGGCTAGTTCCGCGGGGAAGGACAACCGAGAGGGCAGCAGCGTCTTCTATTGCTTGACCAGCGCCCTGGCCTTGATCTACATTGCTGTCAGTCAGCCCAAACATACCTAATGACCCAGCCCCCCCTACAAGACATATATGCGAGGAGCCATGTGACAGACGTACGAGGTGTAAAAGGATGGGCAGCATCCCCAAGAAGGACGAGCTTCCCCACTGCCCATGTTGGCAACTTCTCCATGTCCAGGAGAGGGAACACGCTGAGGGCAGAAGGCTCAACTTTGCTGAGCAGCGTCCGGACAGTGACATCAAAGTCCTGGAAGATGTGCAACATCCGTTCAACACTCCCTCGCTTGCCCCATTCTGTAACAGGTCAGCCACACAGACTCTCGGTTGAGATACGGGCGGACTGGTTATTACCTTCGCCCATCGTGGCCTGCGACTCGGTGTCCGGGTGGATACACACAAAGTTAAGAAGTTGGTTGTTGTCACAAGGGTAGACAACGATACGACGGTCGTCTCCATACCAGATGAAGAGAGAGTTCTTCCGTTCTGTCACTGATGCGGTGACAGGATCCGCAGCAATGATGTGACAGGGAAGAAGAAATCTGAACGCGGCTTTTCCCGAGCTAAAGAGTGTAGTGTCTTTGATGTATCTTCTTGTCGTGGACTAAGCACAAATCAGTTACGCTCTCCATCAAATTCCTGGCCCGGTTACTTGGTCATACATAGATGCCATCGGCGCCGATTATCAGATCAGCCGTGACCCTGGTTCCATCTCTCAGTATAAGGGTCCCTTGCTCAGGGTTCACGCTGACAACCCGGTTTTGTGTATGCAGCCGAGCAGGGGTACCAACACCCTCATCTGAAGTTGCTAGCTTCTTGAGGTGGGTGTGGAGGCTAACGCGGTAGACGAGATGCCACGGGTGTTGCCACCGCGAATTTGGGCCTCTCAGATCAATATATTTCCGGAGCTGGCCATCCTTTAGGTAGTCGACAATGTGATCCATTGGGTTCGCACCCAGTTGCTCGGCCAAGATTCCCCATCTGCGTAAAACACCGTTGGCATTAGGAGCGAGATGAACGGCAGCCCCAACATCGTTGACGAGTCCTGATTGTTCGTATAACTGAAAGGGGTTAGGATAGGCAGAGGCGTGGAAGGGGGGGAGCTACCAACATAAACTTCATGACCGTTGCGACGCAAGGCTACAGCAGCACTAAGTCCACCGATGCCAGCACCCACGATGGCAATCCTGAGGGGCCTTGATTGGCTCTGCAGAGGAAGAGAAGTTGTTGGGTTCGGAGGAATGCCACCGACCGTTGGAGTCCCCGAGGGCGCGTAAACGAGGCGAGAGGCGCCGCTAGGCAGTGCCATGGATGAGAACAGCGAAGGTGATCCTGCAAAGCAACGACGGTATGGGACAAGCACAACACTGGGCGTGCGGCATTCTCAAGGGCGGATACTTCCGAGCATCCAAGATGGGCATGGTAGCATTGTGGCTTGATCGACGTTATGTAGTGGTGTGGGCAGTGCCAGCTACATCGAGGACGGGAACATGAGATGAACACATGACGCAAAGAGACAAAGAAAGGGACCGACTGAGACGGGACGAGAGAGGCCGGCCGTCCGGGTTCCTGAGAGAGCCATGGTCTGGTTCGGCGATCAACAACGGGGTTGAGGTCAATGTATCTCGGAGATGTAAGGGGGAGGACATAGAGTGGGGGCTGGATGGCTGCGGCTCTAGAGTCGTTGTGAGGGGCCTGGTCATTTCTTCCGGCTCTGTGAGGTTCAGCTGGACAGTGAACAGATGGCGTTCGGTCTTCATGTCTAGGTACTCTACTACCCGGCCCTGGGCACCGCTCAACCTGGCCAGTGGGGGCTTGGCATTTCCAGTAGCAGTTCAGTTTGCAGTGCATCGAAGCTGAATTGACGCGAAGGAATCGCACAAATGCTTTCCACACACCGGAGAGGCACACCCGCAACTCCCACATGTATGGGCAGGTACTTCGTATACCAGGGAAAAACGTTGTGTTGTGTGTGGGCAGACTGGGCACGAAAATGCAAACAGGAGCGGACTCGGACCGGGAGGTGGGGGCACGACACCCACATCGCATCCCCGCCCACCCCAAGATGTCTGGGATGATCTGCAAAGGTGCAGCCAGGCCGACCACTGGGAAAATGCTCCGATCCCGTGTGGGTTATTACGTTGCGGGCAAGACCTTCAGACCGTGGGATTCCTGGTTATTTTGCGTGGTACGTAGATGTTTAGGGCGGATGACGGATACAATGCCAACGTATGGGGGAGCACCGCTGGTTCCGCTGCAGCCCGCCCCGGTCCGGAGATTTATAAATTAGCTGAAAGCTATTTCCAGCATCACCAGCCATTGTGGTCATCCGTCCTCATCTGGACTCGGCCGGCGAGCAAACATCCGAACCAGCAACTAGAGGTCCTTCCTCGGTTTTTGCATCTCGACGGCAATTGTCACGACAAAAATGGATACTGCTTCATTCATTGCCTTCATCACCGCAGGGACCGCCGGTTCCAGTGCCGCCACAGCCCGTCTTTTTGCGTCAAGTGGCCTCCGCGTCGTCGTCAACTTCGCCCACAACGCTGCACGTGCCCATGTTCTTGTTCTCGAGTTACATGCTTTGTCTCGCCCCTCCCCCCCAAGAACTCCAGCAATCTCGAGGCTATCCAGGCCAACCTCTCCTGCCGCGATGACATCATCCGCCTTGTTGCCGAGACCGTTGCGGCCATGGACCAGCTGGATAATGGTGGGTGGACACGGCTGCGCAATATTGGCGACCTGGATGATAACATGAATGGGGATGACTGGGACCACTGTTTCAACATGAGCGTCAAGTCCCACCTCTGGCTGATGCTGGACGAGACCGAGGGTGTTTTCACCACTACAGCATCACTGGCTGGGATCAAAGTTAGCAGGAGTTCGTTTGTGCGTCCTGACTTTCTCAACAACACCAACCGTTATCACTCACTGATGCTCGGATAGGCATGCATCGTGACCCAGACAGCACATATTCATCTCGTCAACTGCACCCCGAATCCGGGTGAAGCGTGTTTCTCCCGGGCTTGCTCCCACGGCAACTTCAGGTCTTATGAACTGTACGTCATGTTGATTGCTCGATAGGGTTGGGGGTTGAAGTTTCCCACAGAGCAGCAGGGGGAGATGAGAGAGAAGACAAGGTTTGAAACGACTCGCCACTATTGAGGTATGCACGTCCGTGATGTGGGGGTCGCGTGTTCGGTTGACTGCGGCTGATACTGTGCTACGGGATGTTGCCCAACAAGCCCTCTACTCTGTCTGAAGCAACAGTGTCACCGGTATACCATTTACAACAACCACCATGGACGGCAAATCATGCTAAGTGTCCGAGGCGTGAGCGCGACCATTGACGGGGGATGGCCTTGTGATACCACACCAGGTGAAGTTGAAGTTGAAACACTACCTACGAATTACATCGCCTAAAGCCGCTCGCTATCCTCAGATCCAACAGGAGACTTGAACCGCAAGATAACATGACACTACCAGATTACTCGCCCACCTCCCGATCATCGCTCCAGTGGATGTATGAAATCACCTTCCACCGCCACGTCCCATGGCGTATCTTCTTACCCCACACAAACAGCGGTCCGGCCATGACAATGACAACGCCAGCGATGCCCGCCATGGTGCCAAAGGCATTTTGGTACCCTGACTGATCAACCCACTGGTTGGTGTAAAACGATAACAGGAACCCAAACAGGCTCTTGAACCCCATGACAGCCAAAGTAATCTCGCCCGCCACTGGTCTGTAAGCGTCAATGACGTAGACGAGACACACATTTGTGGCCTGTACGATGGAGAAGTTCACTGTCCCTTGTTAGTGAGTCAGAGACTACGGACAAGACGGGGCTTACATAGCGCTAATCCAATCGTCGGGCACATCCAGTGCAAGCCATGCTCAATTCCCACGCCGTATAAAACCAGAGAAAGCGGCATGGTAATGAGGCTGGGGATCATCGTTGGCAGACGCATCTCAGGGTCACGCACGCCGCCGTTTCGCTTAGTGAGCCGGTCGGCTATTGTGTCGCCCAAGTGGCCGCCAGCCGGGATACCGAAGATAGAGCCGATGATAGCGGCAATAAAGCACAAGCCTACCTGCCACGATTCAAACCCGTAAGTCTTGTGGAAAGCCACGTCAATGTTGGACGAGATTGCCACCAGAAAACCAATCGTCGCCGCCTGGACCAAGGCTGCCCATAGTACGGGCGGAAGGCAGATGAGACCCAGAGGGCGTACGACGAGTTTCAGGAGAGCTTCATCTGTCATGGTCTTATTAAATATACGAAGAGTCTGGAGATACGGCTTCTTCTGCGGAGCTGCCGACGCCTGATTGACGTTGGGTGGCCTAGAGGTGTCAGCCTTCTCCGTGGCGCGCTCCGCGTCGTCCGTCTTGGGGTTGCCCTGGTCTGCTGAGGGTAGTCGAGGAGACCCCGAGATCTTGTCGTTAGGGAGCTCGCGGATGTAAGCCGTTTCAGGAAAGCTGAAGAACGCGAGCAGAAGCACGAAGGCGACCAACGGTGCGGCTACCTGATAGATGACACGCCATTCATGGTGGATAGTGATCAGCCCTGAGATGATAACACCGAGAGATGCACCGACTGCCAAGAAGGACGTATATAGAGCCATCACGGTACCGCGCTCGTGAAGGAAGAAGACGTCGGCGATGGTGATGGGTGCTGCAAGGCCATCAGTCGAGATTGTATCACTGACTTCAGGACTTACCGATCGTCTCCGCGGCACCGGCGCCAAAGCCCATAATAATACGTCCAGCAAGGAAGCCGTCATAGGAACGCTCAAAGCAGAGCCAGATAGCCGCAATCTGTCATGATGAGCTGATATCTCCTTACTTAGGTTACGAAACTTAACATGACTTACAGTGTAAATCAGGTAACTGAAGACATAGGTTGGGCGACGTCCGTATTTATTGGCGATTGGTACCCAGAAGAAGTTTCCCACCCCCTGCATGAGGGCAGCCGCGGTGAAGAAGTAGGAAACACGGCCGACCGAGGCCGCGAAGACGGCTGGATTGAAGCCCGGGCTCGCCCCTGGGAAGAAGTCCATGGTGGTGGTGACGATTGCAATCGAGGGACCAGCAGCGAGAAAGTTGCACATCATCATGGCGATGCAAATCACTGTTGAGGTCAGTTTGGTTCTCCTGATGATAAAAGGCACTCACCGGCTGCAATGTAGTGCTTATATGGTTGCGACCTGTCTATGTCAGCTACTGGTCAGGCGCGTGAAACCGAAGACTCACCAGTTCAAAGGGTCGTTGGGATCACTCGAAGGAGTGGGGATAAGAATAATCTCATTCGTCTCATGGTCACGGAGCTGAACGTGACCAAACGTCATTTTCTTCCTGTCGTCGCGCCCCAGGCTGTCGCTGGCGACCGTGATGCTGTCTGCCATGGTGGCGCTGCGTGTATAAGTGCCAAGGCTGAAGGGTTTTGCTGGCTAGAGCATTGGCGGGTGGGACGAGATCAACCGAGCACTCTGGTCTGGTGGACGTGATCAACTTATCACCTTGGAAGACGTTGATACAAAAAAACTCAAGTTTGACTGAGAGCTGTACCTTGACAAGGACAGGGTACGAACGGATGGAACGGAAATGGCGGTATTTTAGCGCATGGCAAGGCCGTCAATGCTCAGGGTCTGCAACCACTTGATCCCCGGGAAACCGGTGAACCAATGATACTGCCGCCCGGACAACCACACGGCTCTGGGCTATGCGTCAGTGAAACCCCAAGATATCTTGAGGAGCTGATAAAGGACCGAGCCGGACCAGAGGGAGGGGAGGCAGTGCTCAACGACGTGAGCAACTCACAATCTAACTGAGGCCGGGCGATGAGGATCACGACATGTTGAACATCACCGGCACTAAGCCCTACCCTCTTTGGCGCCAGTCTTGTCACCTCCAGGGGTCGACGATCACTGCTTGATCGCTCGGACAGCAAGCTGCTCCCCACACGCTTATGTTGGTTGAGCCGACGTCAGTTCCAGGTTGGCGAAGGAGCGCGCCGCGTGGGAAGTGGAGAGCAAACGGTTGGATCGCGAGCTCGGCGTTTGTTTCTTCAGACTCGGCCAGCTGCAAAAATCAACCGAGGCGCGGGACGAAGTCTTGTCTGTCCCGGCATCGAGGAGGCGATGATTACTCTGGACTCCGGACAGCGTAATCTGGTCGTTCTCGAGATGCTAATGCGTCCGATACAAGATTTGTGCAGAGCCGAGAGGCCTCGCACCGACCAGAAAACTGCGGTCTTGGCATGGCATTGATGGATACATAGGATCGCCAATGCCGGCCGATGCGAATGGGGAACCTGGAATAGCGACGAAAGCATCAACTTCTGAAGTCCAGCTCAACGGGGTTTGTCTAACACGTCACGGAACGAACACGGGATTGATTTCGGCTGATTGAGCGTCAGCCTCCGAGGAAGCTGCCGACAACGTGCTGCCACTGCAAGGTTGGGAGGATGAGTGCAGGCCCCAGGTCCTTCCCTCCTGACCTCTTACGGACATGAAACCTGACCGATATCAACAACACCCATAGCTATCAGAACACCACACCCTCTCTCCTCGGCGAAGCTGCGAGACAGCCGCGATGCTGCGTCCCCAACCGTAGCTATAGCAGACAACAACTATGGACAGGCTCGATCATAAGCTGTGATCTGCAGATCGTCAGGGTCGAGATGAGAGGAAAGAACAGCCGGCAGTTTGGCAGATTCAAGTGCATCTTCGGTTTCATGCGTCCCCTCCAGAGCAATGCGCAGACTTTTGAGACGAGAACTTGGGAAGGAGCAAAAGGCGGGGGTGGACCCCGGGCAACTAGCCGGAGTGGGCACTTTAAGCGGGCCCATTAGTTACGCGGCAACTTGTGTCTTGGCTCTTGGCGTTCACGGACTGCCGTTGTCGTGACTCTGGGCGACGCGGCCTGAGAAGGAGGGAAAGAGGTAAATCATCCAACCTGGAATCTCCAGAGTTCCGCCCATTTCGCGGATTTGCGCGGCGCAGGTCTTCTCCGGAGGCTTTGGAGCTTGGGGACTGGTGGCGCCATGGCAAGTCCAATTGACCACCTCATCCACCCCAACCCTCCTGCCGAGTCCCGATCCGCGCGGCCTCCTCTCCTGCCTCCCGCGCCGCCTGTCTTCCCCACTCCCGGCCAAGCTCTCACTCCGATCATCACTACCCCCTCGGTCACAGCCGACGCCAGCAATACCCCGTTTGCCGTATCCGGCTCGGCCACTCCCCGCCAGCCTGCCCGTGGTCACACCAACTCTCAATCGTTGTATCAGTGCGCTGACTGTCTCCGTACGTCCCCTTGTCCCGAAGCTTGGCCCGGACTGACGCATGATAGGCCGGTATTCTCGGCCCGAGCACTTACAGGTATCACCAACCAATTTACTCTGATTCCTCCGTGCTGATAACTTGCAGAGACACATTGCCACCCACACCCTGGGCAAGCGATTTGCTTGTGAGGTATGACAGCAACCACCCTGATAGGCACGGCCTAACGACAGCAGATCTGCGGGAAGGCTTTCTCTCGCGCCGACCTTCTGAAGCGGCACCGCGCCAACCATCAAGATGGTGATGGCAGCAAGCGCCGTCGTATCAACTCATCCCCCGGCGCTGGGCGCGTCGCCCACGCCTGTCAAGCCTGCGCCAAGGCTAGGGTCAAGTGTGAGGAGGTGAAACCGTGCACTCGTTGCAAGGCGCGGGGGTTTCAATGCGAATACGTGTCTTCTGAAGATGCTGCCATGCATCTGCTTCACCTCTCGGCCAATGCTCGCAACATGGAACGCCAGGGTTCTAGTCCGGAGGGCTACTCTCCCAATCAGGTAGCCCCTTCCCAGCTTCGGCAGAACCCTTCAAATGTGTCTCCCAACCCATTCCCTGTCGCTGCCTCAACCATCACCCAGACTCCTATCTTGCCCGGGCGCACCCCAATCGCTGAGGAAGCCCAACTACCTACCCCTGAGACGATGATGGATCAGAACAACCCCGAAAACTACCAACCTAGCTTTCCCGGCGCCGAGGTAGACGTCATGAGCAAGCTGCCATTCTCAGACTTCCTCCGCGATGTACTGTATGACCAGTCGATGCAAGACCCACATCGAATGGCCGAAGCCCAGGGTCTTGCCGTCCTGGATTTCTGTAACAACGCCAATCTAGACTTGAAGGATATTGATTTTGGGATGTTGAATCACTGGAACGTCGGGGATATGGGAACAGTGCCTGCAGTGCAACAGGCTCATCCAAGTGATTCAGTGAATATGAACGCTATGCGATCTAAATTGGTTAAGATCTGGACGGAGTCACCATGGAGATGGAACCCAGGAAAGTCAGACACTGGATATCACGAGCAATCGAACCTCCCGCTATCGACTAAGGACGCCCTAGAAAGTGGAAGAAAGCTCGACCGAGTGATTCGAGACAAGCTTGACTCTTCCAGCCGGGATAAGATCCTTGCCATCATTTTGAGCACCTGTCGGGAAAACAGTGTCAGGGCGAGGGTCGCATCTTCGTTTCCGTCACCGGAGGTTATGGACACATGGATTCACATTTTTCTCGCATCCCACTTGTGTCAAGTTTCGGCCTGGATCCATTACGGCTCGTTCTCTCTGAACTCACAATGGCCGGAGTGGCTAGCCATCGTCGCGTCGGCCGGTGCCGTGTTGACCCCCTTTCCAACCTTACGCCGCTTTGGTTTTGCTCTCCAGGAGGCAGTCCGTAAGTGATTTGGCCGAGCTTGTGGGATTTGACTGACAGAATCTAGGTCTCACGATACCGGACAGAGTAAGTGCCGGCTCGTGCCTCAATTTTTTTGTGCTAATAGGTACAGTTTGAGGAAAACAACCGAAAAATCGCTGATATCGGGCTCGTCCAAGCCTTGATGTTGGTGCAAGATGTAGGACTCTGGAGTGGCAACCGGAGAAAAATGGAAATAGCAGAGTGTCGTACGTCACCATGTCGTTTTGTTGGTCGTTGCTAACCATCGAAGATTTATCGATACCCATCGCTGTGAGCACAAACAATCCTGCGTGAGACTTCCCTCTGACGAGTGCAGATGATGCGTTATCGGGGCAAGTTTCAGCGGTCTGCCTACCCGGACGTTGTGATAGAACCTTCAGACGAAGGAAAGGTACTTGAAGACAAGTGGAAAATGTGGTACGAATTGGAGTCGTGGAAGAGGTTAGCTACATTCCAGACAGGGCTCCCAGTGGTTCTAACTCGGGCAGACTTGTGTTCCACGCATATTTGAGAGACTCTCAGGTCTCCATGACACAATTTTGCAACCCCTCAATGTCATATGCGGAACTGACGCTTCCCCTGCCGTGCACAAAGGCGCTATGGTTCTCTCGGACGGCAGAAGAGTTCAAACTGCGCTACTTGGAAGCTAGGACGGCTGGAAACAAACGGCCTCCCTCCCTGGTTGATCTGTTCCGCGACATCAATCTGCTATCATCAAGCCACCAGCAGCTCGATGTTCAGTTTGCAATTTCGGTCTATCTCCACGGCTTTTGGTCACTGATCTGGGAGTACAGACAACTTAACACGGTGTACCGGCCAGCAGGACAAACACAAGGTTTTGCAAGCAGCTCGAATCTATTACTCAACTCTCGCCACCAGGAGTTGTGTGATTTACTGCAAACTTTCCAAGTAGTCACGCTCGACTGGCATGAAATGCTCTCAGCGCAAGAGAGCATTGTGCTGCACCTTCTTCTGATGAATCTGCATGTATCACTGGACGATCTTCAACTGTTCTCTGGCAAGGAAGGCGAGGAACAGGCACGCAAGATATACCCAACACTTAGGCAATGGTCCGAGAGCCTCGCGGCTCGTCAGTCTTTGTGGCATGCGGGCCAAATTCTCCGCCAGGGCAAGTTATTTCCACCTGGTCATCTCAAAGACTTTTACGCCGTTGCAGTCCACCACGCGGCACTCTGTCTCTGGACCTACGGCGTCGTGACGAAGGCGTCCAATCAGCAGCAACTATCACTTGAATACGGCGAGCAAATAGTATTTGTCGATGGCGAGGATGTACCAAACGTGCACCGATTCGTGACGTTTGGGAGCGGCCGCCCAGCCATCCGTGGGCCGGATAGTGCGGCGAGAGATCCGCTAGCGCAGCCACCAGCGGTAAGCCTGGTGCGAGATCCAAGAAGCTGCATGGAGGTCGCACAAGACGCGTTGAGGGCAAACTTTGAAGGGGGCCAAGAAGGTCTCCCACCGATCAACGAGAATATCATACATTTGCTGAAGCAGCTGGGGAATGCTGCTTGGGCGGTGGGATTGGGTTAACGTTGTGACGAGGAGAATATCAGCATGGAGTTGAGGAGAACATTGTACAATATATTTCAGGCAAGGACGCTGTAGAATGCGCGTCGCAGCGTGGGACCCTGTCACAGTTGAACAAGTCCCACGCTAACATCTTTCAGCGGCTGGACTGGACACCGCATCACGATCTTATCTCTTATCGAGGGGGCGCGCAATTACGTCGTAATCCGCTAAACCATTTCCGGCTCCCACCACCACCAATAACCCTCTCCTTGTAATCGGCGTAATCGCCTGCAGGCCGCCGATAAGTTTCCGTCGAT
>Ga0247765_1000326_pt1 | contig 38468 bp, 32 predicted proteins | sample UWRJL106311C6_FD_179949 | JGI IMG/M metagenome (GOLD analysis project Ga0247765, IMG submission 179949) | Plant litter microbial communities from Arlington Agricultural Research Station in Wisconsin, United States - UWRJ-L106-311C-6 | ecosystem: Environmental > Terrestrial > Plant litter >...
AGATTGGAGATGCATGCTGTCATGCAACTCTCCCTGAACGGGACGCTGCGATTCGCCCAGGCAGCCATTCGGCATAAAAACAATTACCTCATTTGCCTCCCGGACTACCGAAAAAAAAAAAACCATTGTTCCAAATGCCCAACCTCCAAAAAGTCTGCAAAGAAAAACCATGTCCTGACAGCCAGGACCAGACCAACGTCACGCGGACTTAAAACAGCCGGAGATTTGTCCCGTTATAATGCCGAGACAGCGCCCCATCGCCGCAGCCCCCGCGCGCACTCGACCCGGACCCGGCGCTGCAGCCGGAACTGGAGCCGGAGGTGAAACCGGAGACGACGCAGAAGTTCAACCCGCACCGAGCACCACTTCCCTCAACATGGAAAGCAGCGAGCTTGACGATGCCGAGTTCATGACCAGCGACCGGTACCCACAATCTGCCTACAACCAGGGAACCTGGACGGCCGAAGACGACGGAAACCTTTTGCGGGGACGTGCAATGGGCCACCACTGGGCCGAGCTGCAGCGGACCTACTTCCCGACCAAGACGGCCAACGCATGCCGCAAACGCTACGAGCGACTGGTGGAACGACGTGGGGTCTACGACTACGACGCCCGCCGGTTCGAGCGAATCGCCACCGAGTACATGGCCATGCGTAGACACATGTGGACGCCACTTGCCGACCGACTCGGCGAGCGCTGGGATATTGTGGAAGGGCAATGCATGGCTGCGGGGCTGCGCACCATCCAGTCGAGCTCCCGATCACATACCAACCGGTGGCGACGCGAGGCCAAAATCTCGCAAAAGGCCGCAAGACAGGCTCAGGAGGCTGCTGCCAGTGCTGCTGCGGGAGTCAAGCATGATACGCGTGCACCGCAGAGCTCTCGTCCTCCTCCACCTCCACCTCCGCCGCCGCATCTTATCATGGCCCCTACGAGGACCACCACCACAACAACAGCAGCCACGGCCGCCGCGACCATGAGCGCCAGCAACATGAACACCAACTATGCTCGCAACATGGGCATGATGCCACCCCCTCCCCGGCTGATTCCCTCTATGCAACCAGCGCCGCCCCCCTTCACGGCATGTGCTGCACCAGCTATCCCGTTCGAACCGATCCTTGCTCCGGTTGAACCCGGTGGATTCCTCGGGCAACTGGAGGATGCGGGATGGCGGGATGATGAATACCGCTTTGATGATGTGGGACGTTCTCGATATTGATGATTCTCTCTTACGCTTTCTCTCTCTTTCACTGCCATCCTTTTTTTTTTTGGATGGAAACGATTATGAACAGAACACATGAACGCATAAAAAGACAGACGACCAAACGACATGATATGACTTTACGATGGAATGAGATTTTCGAAACAGGGCAAAGGAAGGTTGACCAACAGACAGAATGATGACAGTATGGCAAGTACGCCAATGACAAACATGACAGAACGAATATGAAGCTTGTGATGAGAGAAAAAGAATACGCGAAACTGGATGGATGGATATGGATATGGTTATGACGTTATGAACATCAATGCCCCTCGACGACATAGGGGCTTCCAAACCAAGAAAGATATGATATGAAAGAAAGATTATGACTTATGATATGAGGGTGGATGATGAGATATGGAGATAGAGTTGGTTGGTAGCTTAGCTTAGCTGATGATGACATGAAATGACAGATTTGATTTGCTTGCGCTGATATGAGCTAAATACTACTAAGAGAGGCAGAATGAGGCAATTGCTGTTTGGCTTCACAACCCTACGACTGATTCAGTACCTACCTACCTACCGAGTACCTCACCTAGTTAGTATACCGCACAAGTGGGAGAGACTACCATCTTCTTCTCTCAGGGAGTGGATAGTCTATGAACTGACTGGGTAGGTAGGTAAGTACCTGAAACTAGAGATTAGAAGCATTACCGGCTGTGGTGAATTCCTGCAAAGAAACACCGTTACCTATCTATACCTAGGTAGGTACTGAACTATTCAATGACACAAGTAGGCATCGACACCCAAGTAGGTAGGTAAGGTACCTAGCCAAACCGAAGACAAAATATATCCATTGCACATAGTCAACGACATGGCACTTCCTGTAAAACAGTCGACTCCCCCATCTCTCTCGTGCAGCTCACCAAGTTAGATACCTAGGTAGGTGACCTTACTCCCATGTCGCCCACCTTTTTTTTTCTGAGAGAGAGAGAGAGAGAGAGAGAGAGAAAGTAGTTCACTCGAAAAGTTAGTTGATGGAAACCCAAGCGGGACAAGCCAACATACAGAGGTTAAGTTGAGAGAGGTTAAGAGCCTCATGGGCTAAATACGAGACGAATACCCGAGCGGGTGATGGTGATGGGTGACGGCAAGGCATTCCCATCGCAGTCACAGTCACGGTCAGAGTCACATGACCACTTCCGCGTTCCTCACATGCAACCAGTTCAGAGTGATACATTTCATGTAATGATAGGCGGGGGAACTTCCTATCCTCCCAATGGACAAACAGCAGCTATCCACGCCGACCCGACAATAAGGGTTTGTTGGGCCACGACGCACGACACCAGACGCAATTGCATAGGCACCTAGGGAGGGACCCAACAACAACAACTTTACGAAACATTGCTTCGTACGCCACACACACCTCATCACTAGCAGTCATGGATCCCTCACCCTCACAATTATGCGAATGGTACAAGCAAAAGGCGGCCGAAGCACATAGCTTGCCAGTTGCTCTTGTCTCCACCACTACATGTACTCCCGGGGCTGAACATTGGGAACAACCCCTTTGCCCTTTGGCAGGAATTCCCAGCCTCTCTGACCAGGAAGAAACGACTGATGTAAAGGCATACGGCCGGACCTCCTCATGTCACCTATGTGTGTGCTCTGGTTGCTTACAGCCTGCCTAGGTGCCTACCTGTTTCTCTGAAACCACGTCCAATAGACGTTAGCAAAAGGGGCGACGGGAATTAGTGACGTCGGCCTCTTCCAGCAGCAATACCGTCCAACTCCGCATCAAGGTGATTGACTACGAGAAAGGGAGGGAGTGGATTCCCGACGGGAGACTGGACGGGACTTTGTGCTTCAACCCACCACTTCTACTTGCAGGCTGCGGACTGGACCCTCAAGGCACCGACGGCGTGGTCACTGGACTGGACACGCTGAAAACCATCCAGATATTTGATGGCTTCGAGTTTGCCTTGATGATCACGGAGAATTCGAGCCGCCTGCTCCTGTCGGCTTCCAGCTTCCATCAGGACAGGATATTACCCCTGAGGAGTTTGAGAGCTTGAGGATCCACAATCTCCCAAACGTGCGGGTGTGTGCTTGGGAGAAACTGTCGTCGCCGGCAACACGACCAAATACCTGACACTTAGCCACCGCTGGGGGGTAACATCAAATGCCGAGCACCCAACTCACGCACGCAAAGCCTCGAGTCCGTCTTCGTCTCCGTCTCCGGAATCTCCGCCAAGATGCTGCTCGTCGACGGGGGGATGACGGCGCGACAGGACATCCACGTGCGTTACTCGACGTCTCGGCTTCCGGTACCTACCTATAGATCGATTCGTTGTGCATCGTGCAGAGGATGATGACGCGGATAAGCTGCGGGAGATATCACGGATAGACGACATTTACTCTCGCTCGACACTCAGCCTCTCTGCAGCTGACGCGATGTGCGGTTCCGACGGGCTAGAGTGGACAAGGAATGTACTCGCCATCAACCCATGTTCCATAACTGTGAAAGGACCTCATGAAGAGAACGTGACCATTGTTGCAGCCTCCAACAAGACGTCCATCGCATCAGACGAAGGGCCTCTCAGCAAGCGTGGAATGGTTTTCCAGGAGCGCACGCTTGCGCGGCGTATCGTGCACTTCACCAAAGGGCAAGTGTTCTGGGAGTGCCACGGTCTTGAAGCGTCTGAGGTTCTTCAACGTGGCGGAGACGGACAGTCGCAAAGGCAGACGGATGTCATGGCGCCGAGAAGAGTCCTGGTGCTGGTGTCGAACCCAGCACCGCCCTTGGGACCGCAGGCGTTGGAGAAACTGCGGCAGGCCAGCGTGTGAGAGTATTACTCACACACCAAGCTCACGTATGCTAGAGACTGGTTGACTGCTCTGCTGGCAATCTCCAAGCGATACACTGCGATCAACGGGTACAGTTGACCGAGTTCCTCGCCGGTCTCTGGGAACGTCACCTCCCACTGTCCCTTCTCTGGGCTCGAGACCAGCCCGAGGGGAGTCGGTTTATCGACGCGTCTCAAGGCCAGGCAACGCCGGGGGTAATAGAGGAAAGTGATCGGCTGCTCGAGGTAAGGGATGGCGATGTGACAGAGCCATTGGTCCATCTGTCATCGTCATGTGGGACAGAGAAGAACCCGGGAAGGACGTGACATGTGATCTGTTGCTCATCAGTGGTGGAAACCATACAGAATCACCCTGCACTCTCGTGCTGGGGAAGTTGGGTAGTCGTCCCGGGTTGTTGAAAAGGCAAAAAAGGTTGGCTTCTCCCGGCTCTCGCCCTAGTGGATGTCAAACATGCAAAGAGCATGTGGAAGGCAGACTGTGGACGCTCAGAGTGGAGGACTATGTTTCCAGCGAGAGAGGGCGGTAGTTGTTGACCTGATGTGACGTTTTGCGACACGAATGCTGGAAGGGAAATGTTAGCAGGATGCTGGATGGACGTCGGGCTGGTTCTTACCTGGTGTGACGCGTTCAATCATGCACCCCAACATTTGGATATTAATTTGTGATGTTATCTTTCAACAAACAACTGCTGCGTAGCATTCGAGATTCAAAATGTTCGGAGCAAAATGATGTGAATCTCGAGCTCGGAGAAACCTGAGCAAGCCGACCATTCCACTTCCCCCAGAGAAAGACGCGACGCGACGCGGATGGAAATTGAGCCGATTGATGATCACTCCTCGGAGGAAAGACACCGGGATCGGCCGTTGACCTGTTGACCGCCGGCCTGCTAATGTGATAAGGTCAGCCGCAGTGGAGATTTGACAAGTTGATGAGCAAGACCGAGCAAGACAAGTGGCTGGCTAGCTGGCAAGTTGGCTAGCGTCTCGCCGCCCAGACAAAAAGGACGTTGGCGCGATGCGGTTTGTGTCTGCCAAGGAAAAAGCACGCACACGCGCTTTTTCCACGGAGTGACCGCTCCTTCCTTCGTTCAGACTCCCGAATCTCAGTCTCAGTCCCAGTGGCAGTCCCAGCGGGGCAAAACAAAACGTCGTTGGTCAAAAAACGTCGGGTCTCTCGCTCATTGGCTGCTGAAATCTCGGATCTCATCTTAACAAAAAAAAAAAAAAAAAAAAAACGGTCGACCAGCAGAGCAACGACGTTGTCAATGCAGCAAAAAAAAGGTGGTGTGGAAGTGATGGGCAACCGCGCAACCGCCCCTGCTGGCATTCGTCCAATGTGGTGCGGTGCGGTGTGGTGTGTGCTGCAGCCCGTCCGTCAACCCGTGTGCATGTGCGCGATGCGGTGCGGCTGCTGCAGGAACCAGATTGCAGGTGTGGCAAAAGGGAAATGACACCACCACCCCACAATGTCCCCGCGCCGCTTCCGCCCAGGTTGCCGCACTGGGGTTAGATAGAGCTCCGAGCCCAGAGAGAGAGAGAGAGAGATGTGGTTCCGTGCAGTGATGTTGGTCTGGATGAGGCGGAACCGAGGACCGAGGGCGAGGATGAGACGCGGGACGCAGGCACTGCTGAACTGCTCGAAATGAAATGAAATGACGTCCAAAAAAGAAACACTCGCCCTCTCCAAATTGTCGCGCTTGATTGGATGGTTCCCGCTGGTCCCTTGGTCCCTCGCAGCCGTGTTCCGGGTCCCGTTCCTGGTCCTAACCAAAATTCCGAATGTTTCCCCGGTCATCACACGCTGACACGAGCTGGGAGCTGACCGGTAAGATTGCGCCAAGACGGGATCGCTGACAAGTCACAAGCCACATTTGACAATGACTGACATCGGACAGTTTCTCGTCACCGAGAGAGCACTCTTTCAGTAACAAAGCTGGTGACTCTGAAGTGGGAAAATGGAAAGCAAACGAATCTTACATTCACTGATCAAAAAGATTCGAGAAAAGTCGTCAATTAGGTATCAAAAAACTCATTAATTCGGTAATCCTAGATCTATCGTCGTAGCCAAAAGGATCCAGAGATTTACCTACTTGACCGTCAAAACATGTACATGCTGCAGATCAGAGGCATCCTCTCCCACTCTTGCGAGCTTTACAAGAAAATTAAATCCACCACCGATACATGTTCCGAAGCAGCCAAAGAAATCATCATTAAGTAAAGAACCATCATCCCTTTAGAGAACAAGGACGGCGGCAACGGCAGCAGCGCCGAGCATCTTGATGGCACCAGCGGCACCGACGGCCGGGGCAGCATCGACGTGGACAATGGGCTTGGCAGTGCCGGTAGCCTTGTAAGGAGCAGTGGGAGCAGCGGCACCCTTGGGGTAGTCGTGCTCGTAGCTGGCAGTAGGCTTGGCGGCATACTTGTCATCCTCGTAAGTAGGCTTGGCGACGTAGGTCTTGTGGTCGTAGTCCTTGTCGTGGTCGTAGTCGGGCTTGGCAGGCTTGCTGTAGGTGGGCTTGTCATCGTGGTCGTAGTCGGGCTTGCCGGGGTAGGTGGGCTTGGCCGGGCAGTAGGTGTAGGTGGTGGCCGGGACGGTCTTGGTGTAGGGATACAGGACGGTGGCGTTGGTGACGGTGTGAACGCAGTCAGAGTACGAGACGGAGGTGCTGTACTTGTAGACGGTCTCGATGGGGTACTTCTCAGTGGTGGTGATGGTGGCCTTCTTGTAGTAGTCATCGACGGTGGTGTAGGTCTTGGTGGTGTACTTGTACTTGGTCTCGACAGGGACCTTGGTGGTGTAGGTCTTGACGGGGACCTTGGTGGTGACCGGGTAGGGCTTCTTGGTCGAGGTCGAGGTGTAGACGTGCTCCTTGTACTTGGTGGTGGTGGAGCAGCCGTAGTCCTTGTCCTTGTGGGTGTAGGTGTAGGTGGTCGGCTCAGGCTCATCCTCGACGCAGACGGTGGTCGAGACGGGGACGACCTTGGTCACGTAGACGACGGCACCCTTGGAGACGTGTGCAGGGCAGTCGGTCTTGGTGGGGGCGCACGAGGTGACAGTGGCGACCGAGGTCGAGTAGACAGTCTTGGTGGTGGTGTGCTTGCCGCGGTTGGCCATGACGGCCGGGAGGGCGCCCAGGACGAGAAGCTTGACCTGCATTTTGACGGTGGGGAGTTTGATACCCGAAGGCGATTATTATATAATTAGAGCGAGTGTGATGGTCCCGAAGGATATTGCAAAAGAGCGACTGACTTGCGAGTGTATGAGACTGCAAGATACTAGTTGGGAGTGAAGAGGGAAGGAAAAAAAGAAGATTCCGGCGTTCATCGTCGCCCTTCTTGTAGCTGTCGAACCTCGCCCCGGTCCTGACCCCCGGATCGGCCCCTGCTGCCCATCGGCTGGCGGAGCTCAAATTGCCCAACCCAGCGCAGTCTGGTCAGCGGTAAGCCTCAGGGGTTGCCAAGGCTGAACCCAGCCAATGGCAGGGGCTGTCACCGCCCGACCTGCAGCTTTGTTTTTATTTCGACAATCCTTCCTAGTTTCCCACCTGCACGTGTAATTAAACAGCACTGACAGAACCTGAGCGAGGCTGGAAGTCCATCCTCGTTCGATGCCACCTAGGACCGGGGGTGGAAAGGGAGGCGCCCCAGTCCAGTCGCGTGAAGAGCTGTTGCGAGCATGGAAATGGGGAAAAAGCATGGACAAGCGCGAAAGAGCTCCCCTGGAGCTAAGCTTCCTGCTTCCTCACCCGCACCTGCCCGCACCTGTACCTTCCTGCACCACACACACCACGCGCACCAGCAAGAAACGCGCCTGCAGACCAAGAAAAGAGGCGCACAAACGGGAATTGGAAAACGAAACAAATCTGCCCGCAGCCGTCCGGCGGCCCAGCCGCAACCATAATTTAACAATCTCACCAAAATTTTAATAGCCGCTCTCCTGTCCCCTGGCACAGCGCCTGTGAATCGTGAATTGCCTCATGGCGGCATCTGGTTACTACCCCTCTATCAAACCAAACCCCAGCCGATCAGATAATCGACTATGGCTTCTCGCGTCTTCTCGCTTCTCGGGACGCTCCCATAGTACGCTCCACAAGATTGATAGGGGGGGCCAGCAAATCTACCAGCTGCGCGGAAACCCGAAGTGGGAACGACTCTTTTTTTGTCACAGCCAGCCACGCGGGGGGCGATCTCCCTCGCGAAATGCCCTAATAATGGAGTCCTCACGTTGTGCCCTTGAGGTTTCTCTTGCTGGCAGGTGCCACTGGCCAGCGGGCAGCGGGCAGCGCGGGGAGGACCAGCGCCGCTGGCCAGTCGCTTGTTTCTGGCCCATGCGTTTTTAAAATGAAATCTCCCATCTTCGCCATTGCATTGGACTCCTCTTTTGGCAGCTGTCTCCGCTTTCCAGGTTGCCTTTCTGTTTTTTTTAGGGGGTGCCTCCTCTGCCCTGTCCTGGTCCTTGTCCCCCTTTCTAGCCATGTTCTCGCCTCCTCCCGCCTGGATCCGTCGCTGATCGATTGTAATTTCCCAGGGCGTCGCGCTCTCTTTTTTGGGGCCTGTCACCATGTGCTGTGCGCGGTCAGGCCTCTTTTCGGTTCCCTTGTCCGCCTGGAAGCGAACCCACTGCCCGCTAAAGCTAGCCAGTGAGGACGGACGGGCAGGCCCGGCCAGGCAGCTGGTCGGTCTGGTCGCATGGAGTTTTCTGCGTGGGGCTCGCTAATTCACTAACTATGCGGGGGACAGCGGGCCAACAGCGGTCAACCACCTCGTCAAGCTCGTTAACCCTTCACCGACCCTTGCTTGCTTTGCGCGACGTGCAGCATGAAATGAGTTTTTCGAAAAAAACGTGACCGTGGGACTCAACCTCATCATCCCCCACCAATGCCGCCATTTTCGCCACCAACATCATCACCACCGAGCGTTTGCGCGAAACAGGGGGTGGAGATGGGATGATGGTTCGGCGCCTCTTTTTTGCTGCCGCGGTACTTCATCTTGCGGGAGAGGTTCTTTTTCCCGTCAGCTACGCTAGTCAATTCTGAATTGGCTTTCAATGCCGGGCCGGTCCAGATCCAGAAGGATTCCAAGATTGCCCATCGGTGAATCTCACTGCAGATGTTTCGTTGTTACAGGATTGCAGCTTGGTTGCTGTCACCAATCTCATGTTCAACTAGGTTCGGCATGTCCATGTTCCTCCCGTTTCGAACGGCGCCAACAAACCAAAATGCAATGATGCGCTGTCGTTGGGACAGCGGATACGGATAGCGGAAGTGGAAACCTTCAGCCTTCGGCAAACAAGACTAACGTGAGGACAAGAGCCGCCGTCGAGTAATAGCTCGATGTGAGCTGGAGCCTCACGATCCACATAGTTACAGTGCTAGGAATCCTTCTCGCTGCAGAACCTTTGCTCTTGCAATTTCGAGCTCCATGCCTTGTTTCCTCTCAGCTCATTAACTAGGAGGCGGTCCCAGTTTTTACTCGGTGGTTGGACGAGGACAAGCAGCCGCAAAGCCGCAGTGGGTGAGTGAGTGGTTGGGGGCTGAAGGATTTTTTTTTTTTTTTAGTTGGCCAAGCAAAACGGCGGGAATTATTTTGGTTGGTGCCTTTCTTGGCTATAACTTGGCAAACTGCCCGCCTGTTTCTTGGCCTTCGTGTCCAAGGAAATGAGCCTTTTTCCCCTGGTTTCTGTTTCTTTTCCTTTCTCACCGTCACATCAGTCAGTGCAGTGTCCGCTGGCTCGCTCGCTCCTTTCGCTCGGTCTTTCTTTCCCTGGAAAGGTTGCAATCAAGCAAGCAATCGCATTTCTGGACGAGTGATGATTCATCAATTTCTCACTGACCGAGGAGATGGGGGTCTGGAAACGGGATTGCCAAAATTGAAATGTGCCGATCTTCCCGCGTTGCATGTGCTTTTGCCCGTCCATGGACGATGATGGATCATGGATCATGGATGGTGTTCTTTTTCATTAAAATAACATCTCCATCTCTCCTTTCCATCACCCCGGCAATCAAATGTCAGGTCAGGTCCGTACTTCTCCGGATGATACGTTCCTTCTCATCAGTCTCCATCGTGCGTCCGGGCTGTCAAAGTTCCCTCCCAATTCTCAACAGACCGGCCTCGCTTCGGGGGGCACGACAAATGGCAAAATGAAACGGGTTCCAACTCTGTCAGATCTATCATGCAGATCCCCGACTGGGCGGACAGCGGACAGCGGGAATCCCGACCGACATGTTTCGTGCCCATCAAATGCCACCCTACCTTTTTTTTTCTCACACGTGTCTGGTGCACTAGAAAGCTTCTTTTCCGTTCTGATGTGTGGTTCGCGTGTCCGACGTGTACACCATGCCATGGATCAAGTGGAAACCTGCGAGACCTGCATCAGCTATGTAGTTGGTTCACGTCAGAACCAGGCACGCGTGAGATTGAGTCTGCACATCGCAATATTCACATTGAGTGGGAATGAGAGTGCTTCTCTCTTGACGTCATGCTCACCGATGTGCTTGACTTCTACCTTATTACCTACCTAAAGCAAATGTTGTGTTTGTAAAGACAATGTATTCGTATTCGTAGACCTGAAATCCCACTAAAATTCCAAGGCTCCGTCCCGGCTGCTGCTCCCGTGCTCCATCAACACTGTCGGTCGTCGGGTCGGGCCGGCTTTGGTCCACTCCGGCCGGTCTCCGCACCGGAGCCACCAGAGGACTCCATACTCATGGAGTTGAGATCATACACTAGGATACGTACTAGCAGTGGAAATATCCACTTGACTCCACCAAGGAACTCTGAAACTGTGTTGTAGATATAGAATATCACCTAATCATTGTTGATAATGTATTTGTGGCGTGTTGTTGCTGCTGTTGTTGTTGACTGGTTGTGAATGTCAACATGACTTAACATCTCTCATGTCTCGTATGTACAGGTAACTCTACTAGTATCCAGATCAGATCTGAGACACCAACTACCATTGTAAAAATCACATAGTTCTAGAATATATATTCTGCTCTCAGTTGTGATGTAGTAATTTGTATCCCCATTGATACTGTTCTGGTGTTGTATATTACTGCTGCGTCAAGTTGACATTCCCAGTTATCATGTCTACTCGTCACAGGGAAGTTGACAACTTGACAGTGTCGAGTTCTTGAAACAGTATATACTTGGTAAAGTTGTTTAACTACATGACTTATGTTGAGTTGATATGGACTTGTATTTCATATGTTATTGTTATGTGTTGTGTGTTTTGCTCTTTTATGTTCCAACAACTTGAACATCAACGCAACAAATCGACAACATAAAAATTGTGTCCCGATTTTTTTTCCCCATCCCCAAACCATTAACAAATGTTGACAGTCAAGTCTCATGATGAAATGTTAAATAGTTCCCAATTCTCAAGATAGATGTGTTGACTCAAGAACCCCCTGTAACCACAACTCTATCCAAAGCCTTCTTCTTAACCTCCCAACCATCCTTGACCGCTCCATCCCCCATAAAATATGCTGCGGCCTCTTTATCCCCTTTTAAGGTAAAAAGCACCCATCTGGCAAACGATACCGCCCAAACCCCTCCGTTGGGCCGGTTGAAAGTGCCGCCGTGATCCAAGTTGGGAAAGGTCCCCCACCATCCGGGGGTTGTGGGTGGTAATTCTGGCCAAGCTCCTTCAATCTCTGTTTTGTATCCCAGTCAACCTCCAGTCTCTTGCCATATCCAAAACTGCATCAAAGGTGCACTGGGTGGGAAGAATAAATGGTACTTACGGGGCATGGCAATGCTTGTATCCAAACTCCCAACAAAGAACCCCACTGGCACGACAATATCCCTCGCCCAGATGGATTCTCTGGTCGCGTAGCCAAACGACGCGAGGGTTTTGGCGCGCTTATCACTGCGCATCTCAATGGTCTGGAGACCTCCACAGGAATGGCCCGATGCGCCTAGCATTGTCGCATCCACCGTTTCGTATTTACTTCCCCTTTTCCCGGCATTGCGTTGGATCCACTCGATGGCGTCGGTGAAGTAGGTCATATTCTTTGTCGTATCGCGCACGAGTTTTCCCCGTCCGGGAATCTCTTTGATCCACCCGTTGGCAATGATCAGGATGCCGTGGCTGGCGGTTTGCAAGAGAAAATCCTTGTAGGCAAGACCGTCGCCCCAGCATTGGCCATTGCCCCAGAGCATGACCGGAAGGGTCAGGTTGGACGGGGGATGGGTTGGCATGTAGATGGTGTGTTCGGGGAGGGTAGGGTCTTCAAAGTAGGACTAATGTGAGAGTTAGTATTATTTTATTCTGTCCCTGTGTAAAATATCTAATGATCTTGGGTGGTAGGCGAAGGGGCTTACCGCGGGATAACCACCAGTACCGCTGCCACTGCCTGCACTCTGACGCGTGTAAAGTTCAGTCTGAACTGAGTTGACCGGAGTGGCGACACATAATGGAAGCAATCCGCCGAGGACTGCAAAGATTGATGTTCCTACCATCATTCTTGTTATCTACCTGACCAAGACAGTGCCGAGAGGAAATGACCGTCACATCAAGGTCAACAACTTTGGCGTACCGGTAAGTGGAGAAAAGCCCGAGATATATACATCAGTCCGGATTGTGGAGGCTGCATAGATCGATCGGATGCGGAAGTATGTATGGTGGGAAACGGGTAGATGACCCGCACGGCCGATCTCCCCAGCCTCAGATCCCAACCCTGCGGCCCGGCGCATAATAGCCATTAACCATAACAAAAACCCGGTAGCGACCACCGTGGTATTCGCGCGGCTATAAGGGTGGTGGTGCTCTATAAATGAGTTTCCGTCGTTTAGCGATTAGGAGTTGTGTTGGCTTAAGGGGGCTTGCGTAACTCATGTGTATGTGTTGTGTTGTGCAACCGAGATGCGAACCACAAACGTGAAAGTTCACAAAATGGGAATTGTACCGAAAGCCCGGACACGTGTTTTTGCTCCAGGGTAATCTACTGGATGTTCAGATCAGATACTCAGATTTCATGCCAGCTCCACTTCCATAGGTTCTGGCTTTACTTGCAGTGGGAGCTTGAGTTGAGCCAACCTAGTGTAGATGGTCGAACCGAAATGTAGTTCAAGGTTACCTACTTTACCCTTGCGCCACGTGCAACTCTACCCTGCAAAACCTCTATCATCTGCCGACATGTAGCTCCAAGACATTGGCTCGTCCCTTAGTTTCATGAAGCACTGCAGCTCATAAAACCCTCGCAGTTCACCAGAACCTGTCCAGGCATGACGTCAATGAGGCCAGCCCACCACCCCACCACCCCGCGCACCAGCTCCACCAAGAGAAGGCTAATGTACGCCCTGTTCAGTGAATGACATGTGCGCCGCCGGGGACAGTTCCGAAGCCTCAGCAGGTGCCACTCACTGAACTGAGCTTGAGACTAGCGAGGGTTGGTGTTCTGCCCCTGAGGATGATGTCAAATCACCCCGCCTTCGCTGATGTCGGGTTGATGCTGTTGATGCTGTTCCGCCTTGAATGCTGCCATGTGCGTCTGGGACTTATTCGTTTTCGATCAGAGCATTGAAATGGCAATGGCATCGCAATGGAAATGGCACATGCACCGGCCATCGAGACACCGCTCCTTTCTGACTGGATCTAGGAACTGGAGCACGCGATACCCATGATAGTGGATCTGGCATTGCGGGGGGGGCTTGAACCGTTGAAGTGGCCCTAGTAGATCACAGCAAAAAGCTGGACTGATACCTTCCACCACGGGCCCAGCCACAACCCACAATGCACCTGATGGCTTTCGAGGCGCCCTTATCAACACCAACACAAGGATACGCGCACGCACGGTTTATTGATGCATTGTAAAATACTCCACCACCAGCCTCTTAACGCCCAGTCCATGGTTTCCAACCCCGACTCCGCATCGCCATGCAACCGACGACTGTGCGTCTAAATGAACACCTTGGAACCGTGGTACTTGACCTTGCCTTGGTATGTTTCTTCCCCATCAGCGGCCACCGAGAGGGGCATCGCAATTCTTTTAGGAAACCCTTCAAACGAATTGGCGTAAGTTGCGACCGAGTGCGCGACCAACTGTGTTTATCAGCATCGTTACAAAGTACAGCAACCGGGTAAACGTCTTGTGTACTCACCTTGGTGTTTACCTCCCAAGCCGGCAGGTCCAAGTTGCTTACATCATCGCAGAGCATATGGTAGCACTTATCGTAGGGCACACCACCCTCGCCACCAAACTCTTCGGCCTCCTCTTGGGTTTTGATGCCCTCGGCACCCGTGGCAATACCACCCGCGGGGATCCCGTCGCGGATGAAAGCATCGTAGTCGCTGCGGCCATCGAACTCGATAAAGGTGAAGTTGAGACCATTTTTAACATACCAGTCGACATACAAATCTCTCAGCTCCTTTGACCCGGCAGGGTGAACGCCGTCTTGGGCGTCGTAGATCTGGTAAGCATAGTTGGGACTGGCCAACATGTCGTAGTCCATGAACAGTCGGATCTTCTTGTTCTCCTCAGGTGACAGTTCCTGGACGTAGAAGTCGGATCCGAGAAGGCCTTCCTCCTCAGCTGACCACCACGCAAAGCGGACGCAGTTGTTGACGCTGAAGTTTGTCAACTGTGTTGCGATTTCTAACAAGGCTAGACTGCCTGACCCATCGTCGTTGATACCGGGCCCTTCGAACACGGAGTCGCTGTGAGCACCGAGCATTACGCAGTTGTTGGGATCGCCCTTGGTGGTCTGGGCGATGATGTTGCTAGTGAAGATGGTCTCCACAATGGCATCGATGTAAGCAGTTGCCTTAACCTTCTCCCCTTTGTTAAGCTTGGTAATGTAGGGTTCTGCCTCCTCGAGAGAGATACCGAAGGTGGCAACATGGTCCGGCGAAGGGGTGCCCAACGTCCCTGTCAAAGGACCCCACATGTTATTGTAAATGATGGCAGCTACGGCACCTGCTTCCCCGGCGAGCCTCGACTTATCGCCAAAGGCACATTCTCCTCGGCGGATGAGGACGATGTTGCCAGCCACGTTGTCGGGGAAGTCGTCGGGCCTGCACCCAACACTCTGGACGAGGACTAATTCACCGTCGACAGGCTGCTTGTTCTTGGTCGGCGGCGTCAAACTCATAGCCGCTGCCGAGTACGCTATGTCATGACCCAGCAGCAGTTGGTCCTCGAAGACATATCCGTTCACTGCAGGGAAGGGCTGCTTTGAGAGAGTGTAGTAATCACCCAGCGCGTGCAGCGCGCCGTGGATATATTTGAGCGTTCTGAGGTGTCCTTTGCTGCCGATGACGCGGGTCGGGTGGTTCCATTCATCCTGACTCGATTTGGCGATCTCGTATAGTTGTTCTGCTCGAGCGAGGAGGTTCTTGCTGTGGATGGTGGCCTGCAGCTCCTCCGAAGTAACCAATGGCTTCCTGGCGACGTTGATTGGCCGATTTGTCTCCGGTTCGTCGGACAGCGGTTTTTGGCCTGGGAGAGATGCAGCGGTCCCCAGAGTAGCTAAACTGACCAAAGCGAACGTTTTCAGCCCCATTGTTGTTTTCTTCCGCGGCCTGAAGGGAGAAGAGGAGGGAGAATAAGAGATGTCGTCGGACAAGAGCTGTCGCGTGTCCAGGTCCCGAGGTTGACTCAGGTTGCCGAGACACCGCCAAGACATCCCCTTTCCGTCACACTGTCGTTATCGCGAATCGCGATAAAGCTCACTCGCTGAAGATCTTATCTACAGCTGTCACGTGGAAGGAGCTCCGCGATAGGAGCCCCACATTGAAATTGAGGCAGCCAGTGGGCGAAGCGCTGGCCGGGAGGTCGGCCCGCTTTAAGAGGACATTTTTCCGCAGCAGCTTGACCTCGTTTCCGAGCTTCACAGCCTCGACACAAGTTCTCTGCAGCTTCATGCGCACCCATTCTGCTCCCCGCATTTCCTCTCAGGCTTTCAGCATCAATCTGCCTGTTGCGACGATTGAGGGAACCATCGAGTGACGAGACCCTGTTCCTGCCTTGGCACCCACTAGCGCAAAGTCTCCAGTCGCGTCGTGCATCTGCATCGCGTCGCGTCTCTGGAGCAGTCGCGTGTGTCGCTGGGCTCAGGGGCTGGTGGAGGTGGAGGTTAGCTTCTGCGATGGAAGTAGCGCATTGAGTTCCACAGCGATGTCAATCGAGGCATTCAAGGTAATGTCGAGCAGAAAAACAATTGATGATTATTCTAGTTGCCATATTCCAAACGCCTGTTATCCTGTGGTTCGGGTGGTTCCAATGCCAATCCAACCGGGTATCAATTTTGTCCTTAGTATGCTTTCCATGCGCCAGTCCCGTCCTAGAAGATCAATAATCATCAACATCCTCTGCGTCCTCGACGGTCGCCTGCTTTCGCTTCCACGAATTTTTCTCTAAAGTCTCGCTCCCGCTGTCCCAATCACTCGTCTTTCCCGTCCGCCGCTGCTCTCGGTCGTGCTTCAAACACCAATCCGAGCCCCGGCTTCCGAGCTTCACACTGAGCCGCGCCTGCCAACACCCGTCCTTGACGCACGCGTGCCGACCCTCGCAATATCCATACTTCCCCGCCGAGTTCCTGCAGTTGTCAACCCTGCAGGCAGGACGTTCCTCCTGGGCAGCGTGGACCTTGCAACGGTTTCCCTCGGTCACAACGCGGTGGCACCCAGCCATCACACAAGTGTGGTCCTTGCAGAGTCCACCCGAGTGGCGCTTGCTATACAGACAGGCGTCAACCCTGCAGGCGTGGTTGATGCAGAACAGGGACCTGTTATCATTGGGCTTGGCAATGACGTCGAAGCAGTCGTCAAAGGCACACTTGTGGACATGGCAGAGAGTTCCGCCGCCCTCGTAGCGCTCATTGGAGCATGATGGGAGCCGGCAGCCATGATCGAGGCAGTATCGCTGGTTGGGGTTGAGCTTGCGCCCTCGGCAACCCAGATGGGCGCACTTGGAAGCCATATGCACGCGGCAGTAGGGCTCGAGGCGTCCGTTCTGCTTCGCCAGACGTGTTTCGGTGCATGCAGAGACCTGGCATCTGCTGTGATCGCGGCAGCGGTTGTGGGCCACGGCTTGCAGTGGGCAGTCTTCACGAGTGCAAGTGTGCTTCGTACAAAAGTTGCTGTGGAGCTCATCGGATGGCGGGTTGTTGCACTGCAGTGCTGCGCACCGTTGGTGTGACGTACAGCGCATCGTCAGGAAGTTCTTGGCCTCGAGCACGCAATTTGTCTCGCCGCATCGATCTGTGGAGAGAGTCAGCTTGCAGTCTGGCAACGAGTCTTGGGCTGGAGGCGTACGTTGGTTGCAGTACCAAGGGTAGCTGCCATCGGGGTTCTCCCCGAGCTCACAACAGTTGTCGGCCCCGCAGGCCATGTGGTTCTCGCAGTATCTGGCTCCCTCGGCCTTGGCCATTGGGCAATGGTAGCCATCTCGAATTGGGACTGTCCGGAAACAAGTGTGTTCGTAGCAGTACTGCGAATAGATCTTGCGGCCGGCCTCCTTGACGCAGCAAGTCCTGTTGCGGCAGCCGTAGACGAGACACCCCCGGTGCCTTGAGGTTTGCACCGGGACGGGAGTGGAGCTCGAGACACGGCTGGAGCTGCGATAGCTTGGCATGTGGTTGTCGTTGTTGATATCCACGGTGGTGTAAGTGGGTTCGCTTCCGGAGCGGGAAGCGATGCTGGCAGATGTGATGGGAAAAGTGGCTTGCAGCGAAGTTTGTATCGAAATCTCGACTTGTGCAGATTGGGACGAAGTTTGTGGAGATCCCTCTCTTTTATCTCTTGGATTGGGCGGTTTGGGCCAGGGGCAGGCCCCAAGATCGCACCTGGTTTTATGTCGTGCAGCAATTCCGGCCCGCCTACCTGCCACAGCTTGTCGGGAGGCAACCGTGGCGGGGTGTTAGGCGTTCTGAGCCCCACGCTCCCGTCCCCCGACCGACCCTGTTCCAGGCCACGCTCTGCCACACCCCACCAGAGCAGCAAGAGCACAACTTACCCCCTGTCGCATGAGATAAGATGCGAACCAGTTCGGCACAGCCCCAAAACCACCACTCAAGACTCCCGCTCAGTTGAGCGATGGATGAGCACTGCATCATCATCACCAGCAATCGTTGTTACTAATTGACGGAGCCAACCTCTCCGTCGCACGCATTTTCATCCTTCGGCCGCTCGTTTGACCCGGTTGCCTAGACATTGGATGAAGATCGCGGTGACCAGTTCAGATGGGCAGATTGTGTCGATGGTCCCTTCAGTCGCGATTGTGAGGACGGTTGTGCAACGCCGACAGGACCTGTTGAGCGCGTGGTCGAGATAACATCACACCTTCTTGACGCAGTGTACGTGTAGGTCCCATGGCTTGGCTTGCTCTCAGAGGGGACCTTCTTGGCTGTCCAGGAGGGGGTCGCGTGCACTGTATTGCGTGTTTTTCTGAACCAAAATTGGGGGCCGTCGCAAGGCTCGCGGCCTCCGGCGCACCAATCTGTCCGGATTCGTTCGGGTGAAGTTGTTTGACGGACTTTAGGAATTAAGGTCAGGAAATGAATTTTTCTCAGCCGCACCTCGTCAGCAGAGCGGCAACAGCGGCTGTTGGACACGAGCCCACCTTCAGGAGCAGCAAAATTTTTGCTAGCAAGACGCAAGGCTGCGGGAGGCTGTGTTACTTTGGGTGCTGCCACTGGATGGCTTACCGCGAAAGAGCTCGCCGCCACTTTCTCACGCCTGACTGTCAACGTAATCCCCCCTCCTGAATTTTACTGACAAAAGCCATCGGGTTTGGCCGATTGATTCGGCATCTGGCGCCCACCAACTCCGTGGCGTTCTGCTCTTGTTTTGATTCGTTGTTGACTTTCAGCATTATGAAGGTCTTTTTTGTCATACCAGAATCACCAGTGTGACACGGGTGACGAGCTGATACGCCACTCAAATCTGCCTCGGAATCACCAAGTCACAACGCGGCTTTCGCTCTCCAAACTCCATTGCGTAGGTTTCGCTCGCGCGCGACAATTATCGGGGCTGATTTCAACTTTGCTATAACACAGGAATCTTCGGGTCTGCCGGAGGTACCTAGGTACAGAGCATGACGGAATCTGATCGTCCCACATCGATCCACTTGGTAACCTGAGGACAACTTTCTCGGTGAGAGTCAGACTCCAGAGAGCACAAATTCTCCTCGGGGACGAATTCGGCATTTACCACACTAGCTCCGGCTTCGTCTCGGTGTTTATTGCAGGCTGCCACGTCTACTCTATACTTGGGAGGGACAGCAGACTGGAACCACGCAACTATCAAACAAGTGCGTGATGCATGTGGTGCTCCCGATCAGCGCTCTCAGTGATCACCAAAACCATATGTTGTGTGCTATGGGCGATCTACTTTTCTTTTCCCTTTCCGAGCCATCTTGCTCATGCTGATGCGGATGCGGGCTACATGTGCTCTATGGAATACAGTGCACGACAGCAGCACTTGGCGCATATATGTACGAGCTTCATTCTTAATCCGGCGTAGCATCATTTTTCGTCGTTTTCCGTCGCTGGGTACCTCAGTTCAGTTCTGTGCCACCGACGCAGAGGGCTGGATAGACTCGGCTGACCCCGGAAGGGCTCCAAGTGGTTGCCTAAACGTGGGATATGGGACATGGGACATTCCAGCCTAAAGGCACGCGTCACATACTATACATGTATACCCTCTCTCTCTCTCAGAGCCTTGGGAAACTGGGCGTCAGAGGCTGGGAACCTTGTAGTACGGCATGAGGTATGACTGGCATGGCTGGAATAAATGAATGAATGAATGAATCCACATCCATCCATCCATGTTGGCAGAAGAAGCTGTGGCCGAACTGTGGCCGGTCCAGTCTGGTGCACGTGTGGCCGGTGTGGCCGGTGTGGCCGGCGTGGCCGGTGTGGCTGCCAATACCTGGCCCATCCATCCAGCCATCCAGAGACAAAATCTCTGGGCAAGGCAACTAGGTACCTACCTACCTAGATAGGCAAGCAGGTAGGCATTTGCCAGGTGGTTCGCGGACAATTTGCACAGGTAGGTTGTTCATCGGCTTCTGCTAGTTATTTTGGGGTGGGCTGGACCTCCCTCATGTCAAACTTGTCTGGGACTCTGTACACATTCATCATTCTTTTCAAGACTGGCCATGGACAGGTTTTGTTGACGCAATTTGATGACATGACATGGCATGGACTTGAGATCTAAGGTCCAAGGAGGAGAGACTTGATGACTTGATTTTGAGATGATGATATGGAGTATGCAGCTGGCGTCTCTACTGTACTGAATTCTAAGGACCATTGGACTTGGTTCTTCGATTCTCAGTATGGATTTTGTTCTTTGATTCTCAACATGGACTCGTCGGCTTCATGTTCCGACTTCCAAGTCGTACACTGAACTAGAACTCGGCCTTGGACCGCGCTTACGCGACTAGGTCATGATGACATGTGCATCTTCTGTCACAGCATTGAATAGTTTGTGCTACGTGTGGAGATTCAACCACCTCGTGCTATACTATATCTACCTACATTTTACATAGGTACATGTCATACCGTACGTACATGCGTACCAGATTATTGCTAGGGACACAAATCATTCCAGAACGCATAGCACAGCACAGAACAGCAAAACCACCTCCCACCCCTCTTCAAGCTTCTAGTCTAGTTTACCTAGGTAGGTCCCTAGTCGGGTCACTCCTCCACTCCACCGGGGGCACCGGAATTCACCGCCCCGTTTGTGCTGACCAGTTCCAGATCCACGACATCATATTTCCACTTGCTCAGAGTCTGCATATTTCCCTTTCCGGGCCTAACATACCAGGGCACCCAGATATCATGAACAACTTCTGCGTCAGGATTTGCCTTTTCCTTGACGGCAATCCATCGCCATTCTTGATCTGCATCTCCATCCCTCCCCCCTTTCCCGTTCCCGTTCCTGTCCATGTTATAGCGGAGTAAGATTTTCTCTGGATCTCTCACACTGCGATGGACATTCCAATCTCTATATCTGAATCCAGGGTCCTCATCCGGATGAAAAGACCAGGTGAGACGAAACGCATCCGTGATATTCGTATTCGTATTATCATCACCATTACTGGCGATAGAACTGGTGGAACTGAGGCCGTAATATCCTGGCACAGGAGGCGGGTGGGGATGCGTAGGCACCACTTTCAAGAGACTAGGCTCAGCAGAATAGATACTGATTCGTTTAAAGTGGTCTTTGGGATCCTGTGGCGAACGCGTCACACCCGGAGACGAAGAGCTGTTGGAGCGAAGACGGAGATTGTGGATGGTGGGGTTGCCGCCGATGAACCGGAAGAAATAGTCTGTTCTTAAACTGTCCTGCTGCGCGGTTGCAGAGGTGGCGCTAAGCATAGCGAGGAGGAAGAGGGAGAGTTGCATTTTGGTTGGCGTGAGCGCGAGTCAGATTAGTTTACATGTACTTAGGTAGCTTTGCAAAGATAGAATGAAGAACATCGCCATGATAAACTCTGGGCCTGCATGTGGTGAGCGAGTGGCCTTGTTATGATCACTGTCGGGATGAAGATTGTCCATCTTACTCGCAACTCGACGTCGGCCATTTCAACGGGAAAATGTCTTGCATACAAATGGAAAATGGTTTCACAAGCGACTGACCGAACCGGCGCACAAAGCCACATGTCACGGGGCAGGTCTCGCAAAGTTCCGTCGAGGGAGAGCTCGGGACCGAAGATGGATGCGGTGGCGTCACGGTTCTCGTATTCTCTTTCACAAGTAGCGCGTCCCCACACCGCAACGGAGGACAAAACAAAATCGACAATTTCCAGTCTTCTCGAGATTAAAAAGGCGCCTTTTCTGCCGCTTTCATCTCAGCTCAACCACATCAACCGGTTCAGCCGCACTCAATTGTCTTAGCACGTCTTACACAACCTGGCCATGGAAAGCTGGGATAAGCACCTCGAATCTTTCCGAGAAGAAGATGAAGAGCTCCGGGAATCTGATCAGAAGGATAAATGGTACGGCTCTTGTTTCGGCACCCCCGAGGACCGGACGAGGGAACAGCTGGCAGCAGCCAGAGGCCCGGCCATCATGTATGAGATCCCCGAGGAGCTCAACGAAAAAGCCAAGAACAACAACGCTGACTTGACTGACGGGGAGCGTGCACTGCTGCTCAGTCGCGGCGATGTCATCGGAAAGGCTCTTGCCAACCCAACCCTGTTGACGATTGAAGAAGCATTTGGGATTCTGGAATATCCCCTGCCCGACGTCGTTCGCGCTAATATTCGGCTTGCTACCAAAGACCAGCTGAGCGAGCCTGAGGAGCTGCATACCAAGATCAAGCACGCCTTTGACAATGATCAACTCAACACTATCCCGCAAGACGAGCTCGGCCTCCTGGGCATGCGCTTCACAATCTCCGACGATTCTCGGTACGGGAAGTGTTATACCGGTCGCGATACAAATGAAATGTCCTGTCTCGAGTTCACTCACCGGCCCGGTTACCGGCAGGCGCGCGATCTGGTGCTGTCCCATCGTCTCAAGTTTGATCCCAAAGTAATGAAGGCGGCAATGGATCGATACATCGACATGAGCCGGGGCGATCCTCGAATTCCTGGTATCGCACAAAAGACTCTGATCCCTCCCGACCTCGACCCCAACGCTGAACACGTCCGTTACGACCAGGAAGACTTGGATGTCATCGTGGACCGTATGACAGCCCTCGACCAACAGCGAGACCAAGGGAAGATGGATGTCGAGGAGTTCGCCAGACGCAACCGGGGTCTCCTTACCTCGCTCCAGGCCCTTGCCCAAAAACGACACAAGGGGCCGCATACACCTGGGTTTGATACCGTGCCCAAAACCTGGCCTGGCCCCATGAACCCCCCGGTCGATAACAACGAGTTCATAGTCTTGCCTCACATGAGCTACCCTCTCATCCATAAGGCTATCAACCACCTCTACAGCGGCGCCTGGGCATGGAAACCTCTGCCCGCTGCTCCGTTCAGGCCGCCGCCGGACGAGCCCGAGCCGGTCGACGAGCAGTATAGACCCAAGATCATAATTCCGGCTCCGTCCTGGAGAGGTGGAATCTGGCCTCCATTCACGTCGACTGAGATCCAATCACCAGCGTCACTGTTGCGACGAGACATGTGGGACCGACTGGGTATTGAGGACAGAGGCCAGCTACTCATGTGCTGGTACGCACTGAGCATCGAGAAACAGGACGAATACATTGCAGAGGCCGAGAAACTACGCCAAGAGGCCTGGGACTATTGGGAGAAACACAAGGACGACAAAGAGTACGATGAGGAGGATAAGTACTCGGAGGAGGAGGTGCGGCGCTACCGTGTCCAATACCCAATCGAGGATCGCAGCCCCGAGGGTTGGAGTTGGGGACGATATCTGCCCCAGTTCTATTGACGGACTGCAGGTGCCCGGATGTCAAAGAGGAAAGCGGTTCCAGGAAGACTGCGTGCTTGAGACCAGGCATATAGTTCTCGAATCTGTGAAGGTGGGTGGCTCTGCAGCACATGACTGGGCAATCCGGGCTTAGGACGCGTTGGGTGACACGGAGATAGCAAACCGGTACAGGAGGTCGTCAAGTCAGACATAACTTCTCATAGCTAGATGAGGATGAGGATTTCGAGGTGATTAATGTGACATGTGCTTTCTGGTCATCGACTTGGTCTCTGCGAACCTACGTCATAGAGATATGTGCCCACGCCGCGATAACTGAAGATAAGAGAAGGAGTGAGCAAAGACGGGCTGACGGCCGGTGGGTTGCGCATGCAATGAGGAATGGGAGATAGCGGCTGCAGGACGAGGTGATATCAATGAACCATGGTGATTTGCCGGCCAGGATGAAGGCTAGACTTGGCCACTACGGCGTTATCCGAAGCGGAATCCAAAAGCCTATTATTGATCGGATTGATCACCCCAGAATATTTCGTGTCAAGGGAACGACCGACGTGGCGATCTCGCGAAGATATGCATGCCAGATAGGTGCGGATGCCGTTAAGATTGCATCTGAGTGAAGAGGCGTTCTTTTCCAAGTAGCAGGGTCCATGTCCGGATAACTCGGCTCGCCAGGCTTCTTGTCTTCGCTCCCAAGAAATCCTTCAACATTCCGGTGGTCAAAAAGTATCACTTGCGCGCGCAAACTTTAAGGCAGGCTGCGTCATGGTTGCGCCGCGGTTTTGGCCATTCGTGGTGGCGTGCGCTAGTGGCAAGACAAGCTTTGCCCAGAGGACGCCTTCGCAGCGGGATGACGCCCCGGGTGCAACGGGGGCTCACCCCACCAAGGCGGGGGCATCCAATTGTGATGCAGAACCTTATCTTCTGGGGCCCGGCAGAACAAAGATGGTGAGCAAGACGAAAAGAGACGGTGGGGGAGCCGATGTGATCATCGTAAGACCCTGCCGAATACAGCAAGCAGCCATGGGCTTTGGGCGATCATGGGCAGGGCGGTTGGAACGGTGTTGGATCTGCGTGTGTGATGCTGAGGTATATATCCTCGATGAGAACCCGCGTCGGCGATGGCAGACATGCATCGTACCGCGAGAGACGGAACTCGAAACATTTTCGTTCCTGTTCTTGCATTGGCTCGTCGAACCCAAGTTTCTCACATGACATATTGAAGATGGACAACTCGTCATCCCAGTATCAGGATCGTCGTCGCTCCTTTGGTAGGGGCGGCGCCGGGAATATCCGTATTTGAACTGCTTCTCATCCGGTCTTGGCCGTGACTAACAAGTACTCAGGGTCTTTTGCGGAAGCGGCCGTCCCGGATGCCGAGGTGCATAATAGCCAGGAACGCCGCCGTAGTAGCGTGTGGAGCATCGCAAGCTCGGCCTCGGGTGCCTCGAAGCGACTCAAGTTATTTGGAAATGTCAAGAATATCTTCACCAGGAGCCCAGCAACCACCGAAGGGAAGGAAGACGGGGATATCTAGTGTTAATACCGCTTTGTGAAGGGACACACAGGTTGTTGTCTAGAGGGCTGCATGGCGTCCTATTGTAATGTAATGACTTGTCAAGAGCGACATCGATATTCCAAATAAGATTGCCAATTCCAAGTGCGTTCATCACCCCTTGTGGTAGCGAAGATTAGACGATGGCGAGTTGAATGGATGTGCAGTTTCGACCATTCACGGGTACCGTCTGCCCACCGTCAGTGGACAGGTCGAGCTGGAGGCCGCAGCCTAGCCAGTGGTTTGCTGGATTTGTGGTGTTTGCTGCGCAGTTCAAAGAACCCCCATCCTTGGTGCACACGACCGCCGCGTAGTCACTGACGAGGGAATCCAAGGTCTGTCGTCGTACAAGCCACACATCGCTGCTTGGGTCATGTATCCCAACCGCCGCAATGCGTGGTCTGCTGTCCTCGTCCAAGTACCCCACCTGACACAGATGACCTGTAGCTTCCACGCTGAATGAGCCGGCAGAAGACTGGGTGCTTGTGAAGAGAAGATTGTTGCCAACTCGATAGAGAAACCAGCCATCAAATTTGCCCCCAGATTGTGATACCTTTAAGGAGAAAGGGGAGACAGTCTCGCCGCACGTCGTGTCAATGGTTGGGTTTGGAGTCGCCGTCGGGGTTGTAGTGACGTTCGACCAGCGAGACGCAGTGGCAGTCGCGTTTGCGCGCTGAGTGGTGTTCGGCCATCGAACCGAGGTTGAATTGGCCATTATGCTGGAGAGAACTGACGTAGTGTTGAGCCAGTGGAACCCTGTAGCGCTGGACCGGGTCTGGCTGGATATATTCAGCCAGAGAGGCCGCGTGGAATTCGCCGTGAGACTGGTGATCGAGGAATTGAGTGTTCTCGAAGCCGTCGTGTTGAGAAACAGCGGGGCGATGGAAGGGGGTCTCGATTGGGCGGAATTGGTATTGGGTGGTGCCGAGGTTATGCTGTTAATTCGGGCTTTTGAAGTTGTGACCAGCGTTGCCGTGCTCAAAACGTAGACCGTAGGAGTAGATGTTCTGCTGGATGTCCCGTTCCGAAACGGCCAGGAAGCGGTCCTTGTCCATGGACTTGTCCCATTGAGGGAGGATGACAGGAATGTGGACTTTGTAGCCGTCTTTGTGCGGGTCTTGGTGATAACTATTGGCGGCGCTCGTGTTGTCACGCCCTTAATCCCGAGACAAGAACAGGCAGAGGCGTATGCTCCTCGCGTCGAGCATAAGGATGCGTAGATTGGAGTGGACCGCGGTATCTCGGTCACCTGGCGCCCCTCCAGCGCCTGGCCATACTGAAAGTCGCTAAATACTTCATATTGGGTCTCTCGTCGATCGTGGACCCTTGGACCGGTTGGGGAGTTGTGGCTCGTAGAGGTGGGTGTGACCTTTCGTCTGGGTTTTGTCGATGCGGGGCTTCGCGTCGCGGTGACCGTCACTGTGGTTGTGGTGGTTCTTTAAACGTCAGCAAGCGTCAAAAGGCACATGGAAAAAGGTGGGCTGTGGCGTACCTTGCCGCAGGTCTCACGGTTGTTCTCAGGAAGGAGATGCAGTCTGCAGTTCCGTTCCTTCCTCCTTGCACCAGACGCGCAGCTGAATGAAGCCCAGGTTAGGCCGCTTGGCATGCCCCATGATTGGTCCGCAGCGGGACTTACCGCGAAGGCAGGCGTTAGTGGAGCATCTGATCGACCCCAGGGCGCCTGCCAAAGGCAAACACAACGACACGATTACTGCTTGTTGAGCTCGCATTCCGTCTTTTTCTGCCTCATTTGGCCGTTGAAGTGCCTGCGATGCTCTCACTCAATCGGCGCGACACTTTTAAACCAGCTGTATCTTAGCCAGCTCTTGATGCTGCGTATTGGTACCTGTTTCGCAACCAAGTAATTCATCTCCAAAAACCGGTTCTGGGTCGCAATCTCCTCCTCCGCCCTGGAATTTCCCCTGTCATTCATCCTCTTCGCTTCGCCTTAATTATACGCACTAGCCCTGCCTATATCAACCTCGGAGATGTTGACGATTTCCCCGCACACCCCAGACTGACGACATCAGAGAGTGAAGCCTCGAGTTGACGTTGAGCGAGCCCTCCAGGTTCCCTGCATCAAACGGCCCACTTCACGAAAGTTACTCTGAAGACTCCAATGACACTTGCCGGCTCCCGGTGACTGGCCACGTGCGGAATCTAAGCATGGCGGGATATCCAACTGCCAGTTCGAGAGTTTCCGTCCCAGCCATCGGGACGGGAGCTCGTGGCAGACGCTTGGCTATCCGGGCGTTTGGGCACAACGAAGGTCTGATGGACAGATACGGACAACCCTGCATGTTCACCCCCTGTATTCAGCATGCTTATCGATCTTGATGTTACCATCGCCATGGCTTGTGGTTGTTGACGATAGCATCATTCTGGGGATACAAGGTCGTGCTCTCACCACCAGACACCCCATGGCAGCGATTGGCCTGATGTTTTGCATCCTGTCCAGACTTTGGTTGCCACTAGGTCAAAATGGGACGGACTGGTGTTGGATGGTGGGCATTTGCTGTCCGTGAGCGCTGCCATGCAGCTCATTCATTCACCGCTGGGGCCTCTTTGGCGCTCAGCACTGGCCGCCAGTGCGACGCGGGACGCGGCACACAATGTCACGGTCCTCCATCTCGATGTACCCCCGCACGATGGATTTTGATCTGGGGTCTCAGGGGCCACTGAGCGACCTTTGCATCTGCACCTCACCTCGTTCTTGTCTTTTGACCACTCGGATCGGACTGTGCACACGCCGCAACGGTGGCCAACGAAATGGAGGATCCAGCCAGCCCTCTCTTCCTTCGCGGAGACTGCATGTATAAGATTTGGCCTAGCAGCATGTTTTTTTTTTCCCGCCGGGTTGACCCCTGTGCTCCTCCGTGCTACCCTCTCATCCTGCAGGAGATGACCAGTCGCGATGGACTCCCAGGACCAAGGACAGCGAATACTGATCACCACATGGACGCTTGTGGGGCTCTCGGGCGCTTTCCTCTTTGTTCGTTTGGCTTGTAAACTTCATACCAAGCGATACCTCTGGTGGGATGACTACGTCCTGGCGTCTTCATGGGTACGTCCCTTTCTTACTGCGTTGACACTGCCTCTGACAACTTTGGACAGATAATGCTCGCAGCATCCATCGCCTTGGTAACGTTGAGCGTGAGCAAGGGACTCGGGAAACATGTTTGGGAAGTGCCTCGTGAACACTTTCCAACCCTTGGCGTCATCGGAAACCTCACCGGAACATTCTCAATATTGGCGGCGACCTGGAGCAAAACCTCGTTCGCCTTGACACTCATCCGTTTGATGAAGGGTCGGTACAGGATTTTCCTGTGGTTCATTATTGTCACGATCAACGTCTTGATGGGACTCAATGCTGTGTTCATGTGGGTCCGATGCACGCCGGTTGAGAAAACATGGAACCCTTTTGCTCCCGGAACATGCTGGGACCCGCAAATATACCCTACCTATGGGATGGTTGCAGCTGGTGAGTTTTCTGGCGTTTAGGCTGGCCCAATAGCTAAGGAGGTCTAGGTTACTCGGCTGCGATGGAGTTTGTGCTTGCACTCCTTCCGTGGAAGATTATCTGGACGCTGCAGATGCAACGGAAAGAAAAGGTGGGCGTTGCTTTGGCGATGAGCATGGGAATATTGTGAGTGGACTACATCTCGACTAGCGCTCCTGGCATGTGCTTACATGGTTTTGTTAGTGCCGCCGCCACGGCCGTAGTCAAAACGACGGTAATCAAGACGCTTGATAATGCCGATTTCACCTGTAGGTCCATCCCCATTCCGTTTCGTCTGGGTTATTCGTGCTAACGGGCATACAGTTGTGGTGACCCCGCTCATCCTCTGGGGTGCGGCGGAATCAGGTGTCACGATCATGGCGGCGTCCATCCCTGTTCTCCGCACCCTGTTCCGTGATCTGAACACCATCAGCCGGAGGTATTACATCTCGGAAAGCAAGTCAGCAACACAAAACTCTCGGGTTGCCACCACCAAACATGTCGACACCAACACCGTTGTCATCTCGGCTGGGCCAGCACCCGACCGCACAAACAAAAGCAGCAGCTCGATTGAACGTTGTCCATTGCGTGACTCGCAAGGTCAAATCTTGCAGAGCACTGAGGTTGTGGTGGCTGTCGAGTACCGAAAGGAAGAGGAGGAAGCTGATTTCCATCGCCTACCAACTTTGTAACAGGGAGATATAGAGGGCTTACGCAAGTCTATGCCCGAATCGTCAATTTATGGCGCGGCTGAGTAATGGCTCTACGAAGGAACCAGGGAGTCGGGGGTTTGGAATTGCAGATAGGTATATAACTTGTTGCATCTTTGGTGGATCATCATTCCCCTCTTGCCAATCTAGTTAGGTGCATGTGCCCCCGGGAAATTTTGCGCAAAAGATGTTTACCCAACCTCAACTGTTCTCCACGGAAACACTAGAATACCCTATGTCTGGCAGAGTTTCATTTCAAGCCTCTCGGCCCGAAGCCTCCTCTCCCCGGACAGAAGGAGCATCAGGTAGCGCAGGCAACACGCAGTATGCCCTCCCCACCACCAGAGAAGCCGTACAACCTTCAGGATCCACCGACGGATTAAGCAAGGTAAACATATCCAGCGACAAGGCATTCTCCACCGTAATCGTGGCGCACTGGTCACCTTCTCGAAGTACATACCATCCCGCACAGCCCTGGAGGGTCGTCCCCTCCGCTGGCTCCACCCCTTCCGGAGGCGGGATCACTTCTTTTCCAAACGGACTTGACCCCGCCCCCGCGGGCCCGCCTCCTCCGGCCGCGGGAGAGGCTGAAGTATTTGAAGGAGGAAAAGAACCCGGAACGTATATCCCCCCCGGCGGAGAGACGCAGAGAATTCTCCCCAGGGTAGAAGTCGCTTCGTGGAGATTATCGCATTGCGAATCGATCCACGGATTGAAGAGAGATATGTCTTCGATGCCGGAATGAAAAGAGGCAGAAATACAGTCGTCAGAAGGAAGAAGTTGGTATGTCTTGCAGGGGAGCGGGGGACATAACCGTGGTATTTCTGGGAGGGTGGTGGTGCAGTCGGTTAGATGGGGAATAGAGTAGAATATGGAAGCGGAAGATACGCCAAGACGGAGAGCAAGATCGTCGCACGTCGTCGTGTCGGCTTCCACGGTAATAGGGTCGCCCCAGAGACAGGAGGAGGACATGTCAGTTGGTGGGGCCGGGGGAATGAGCGGCGGCGGAGGGGACGTGGGGATGTCGAAAAGGGAGCATTTCGTGATGGCGGTCTCCAAAGCGCGCTGGTACCATGGCATGACACCAAATATGGAGTAACTGCTCGATTGCATCATCCGGAGCCTCTCCAGGTAGCAGGGTGAGCAGAGTTCGGAAATCGGCATTTCATCGAGTGTGGTGGATAGGCTGAAGGAACTGATGACGTCGGTGCAGAATTGCCCGGTGGATTCGTCAGTCTGACAGGTCTCGTTGAATCCATACCAGATGTACCCTCCAAGCATGGAAAGCGGTGCGCCCAATGTCCAGGTGTTTTCAGCAGCGCAGTTGGACTCTACGCCTTGGTACCAACCAGCTAGAGACTGTCCACATACACGATCGCACACCCAGGCTTGGAAGGTGGCATTCTCAAGAGAGCCGTGGTAGCTTGGGACGGTCCACTGGGATGTTGAATTCTCGCAGGTAATCGTGGTAATGAGCGCTGTCTTGCACGCTTGGGAGAAGTCAGTGCTGGCGAGGTCTTCAGCCGTGTATAGCTGGTATCCGGGAAATGTTCGCTCTCCAGTGGTCTGGTTGGCCCCGCCCAGCCAGGCCATGATGGACGAAGCGAATCCATTTCGGTTGTCCCTAGCCAGAATTGGCTCTCCGTTTAAGGGAGCCAGCATTTCCGTGGTGCCAATGGTGACAAGATTATAAATCCAAACATTGTAGCTCTGTTCGGTGTAGATGTTGCGGAGCTGACAGTCGTGACGGCCATTGTCGATGCAGGTTCGATCATACCACCAGAACCACGTGTATATCCCAGTGCTCAGGACAAAAATATTGGATGACTCAATCACCCTGAGTGCCCAGGACATGGCACACGTCAAGGTCAAGCTGGGGCAATCGGCAAAAGTAGGGTCGTTCTTAAACGTGAGAGATTGGTCAAAGGGTTGCGGTGGACGAGGAGCGGGCTGAAAATAAGGCGATTCCGTCTGTACCAGACCCATGACCACGTCTTTTGCCGCTGAGAGTTGGTACTGATACAGCACGCAATGCTCGACGGTGGTACCCCATAGCCAGGTTGGCCCCTGAGACTCGATCAACATGCCCCTGGCGGCGTAAACATTGATCAAGTCCTGATCGGGCGAGTCCAGATCGTGGTCGGCGGTCCACAACCACACATTTTCGAGATAGGCTGAGGCTTTTTCGGTAATGTGCAGCAGTAAAGAGGCGGCGACGCAGTGGGGGTTGAGGTTATTCTTGGGACAGTTGGGGGTTTGGAGGTCGCTTCCGGCAGCACCGCCGACGCGGAAGTGGGAGTCTACACCGTTCCGCTCAGTACATGTGAGGAAAAAGCAAGTAATAAGAGAGTAAAAAGAAGTAAAAAGAAAGCAAGAAGAAAGGAAGAAGAAAGAAGAAAAGAAGGAAAACAGATAAAACAAAGGACAGCAAGAAACACAAAAGAGGAGAGGGAGAGAGAGAGAGAGGGTACGCACCCCACAGTCCCGCCCAACCCTGCCCTCCCTCATGGACGTTCCACTCCACCAACACCGCACCCGCCGTTCCCCCTCTAACGGTAAACATGATTCCCTGAATCTCCACGACGCCCACATCGCCTCGTTCGCCAACCCGCACCGCCACCTTTGGTCTGTTTGCATCCCCGAATCCTTCGCCAACAGCCATGATTTGTGGCCACGCCTGTCCTACCACGCGAGACCCAAGAGGAATCAAAACCGTGTTGGTGATAACATAAACCCCATGCGGTATGTAGATGATAGCAGATAGATTCGCCGCAATATCAAAAATCTTGTTTAGAACTGCCGTGTCGTCGGAAACCCCATCTCCTGCGGCCCCATATTCTCTGACATTAAAAATTTGTGACGAGCCGAGGGTGGGGTATTCTGGTCTTTTACGATGATAGAGTTTTGTCCCGAAAGGTTTGGAGGGGTCAGACACGACGAGGGAAGACGGTAGGAGGGAGGGAAAAGGAAGCGGCGCGCCGGGGATGAATTCGTTTTTTTGGCCAGCAGAGATGAGCGTGCCGTATCCCCAGGCGGGGATATCAATTTCGTCATCCTCGTCGTCGTCTTTAGTTTGGGAGCGGTTTTGGTTGGTAGTAGCAGTACCCCGAAAGAGAATTTCCTCTGTCGCAGAATCTTGCACGATAGTGGTGACGTTCTGAAACCGCGCGTTTTGTAGGTACAGCGACGTCACGGGAAACGACGCGGAAATGCCCAGTGGCATATTCGACATGGTGAGGTCCACAAGAGTGAGTGAACCAACCCCCTGTCCGGTGCTCAGCGGGTCGTCGGTTCCGGCACCAGCAGCGATAACGATACCCGTGTTACAGTCTTGGATTAGGAGGTCTTGCATGGTCCAGGACCAGTCCCAGTGGATTTGGACGCCGACGTGGCAGTGGGAGAAGAGCAGGCCGGTGGCGGTGAACTGTTGGTTTCCGAGGTAGGCTCTGAATTGACTTGGTGTTAGCACAGAACATACTTGCGTGTACCTCTCCTTAAGTAAGGTAGGTACCATCTGCTTGGGACAGGGAAAGGAAATCTCACCCGAGTTTCCCCCCGTAAAACATCAAGTTTCCCATAAACCCACCACTTCCATTCTCCATGTAAATCCCCACCTGTGTTGTCTCTTGTTCTTCCGACATGACAAACACAATATTATCCAACGACGACCCCTGCGCCACCTGCCAATGCACCGCACAAACATTTGCCTCTGGTGGGGTAGCGCGTATATCGATGACAAAATTCCGTAGGCTCCTGAGAAAGTTATTGGTATTCAAATACCACGTGGTATTTTCTCCAGTGTAGACATTCGACGCAATCACCCCGAATCCGACAAAACTTGGTGCCGCAAGAATGACCGGAGGAGACAATGGGTTTCCGAGGAATTCTGTATTGTAATACTGGATTATCGGGCTACTCACGAGATATGTTCCGGAAGGGAAATAAACTGTGGCAGGAAACCGCGTGCTGCTTGGACATTCTCCAGAATCGCCACCACATCTCCCCCCGGATGAAATCGCCAGGTTAATCGCCGCCGTGTCGTCGGCCAGCCCGTCGCCCATGGCACCGTAATCTCTAACGTTGCGCCAGACCTGGTAGGTTGCGGGGTCGGAGGCAAAAGGGGCGCGTCCGAGTTGCGGGAGGGTTTCTTGCCAGTAAATTTCATTTTCCTCGCTTTCTTCGTCATCCGGGTTTGCGAATAGATTGGGCTGGGGTTCAGACTCAGGAGGTCCCGCGACTTGCGTGTCATTCTGGTACGTGACGGCAAGCTCATCCGGGGGTACATATTCAACCAACCCCGAAGGGCGTTGGATTCGCTGCGCCATAATATTGGTGTCGTTTACATGTGATACTCCTCGTCGCTTTTTGAGGGTCCGTAACAAGACGCGATAGTTCCCTGGTTGAGGCGGATTAGCTTCGGCCATGATGCGTGCGGCGTTGATGACCTCGGGGGGAATGGTATAAGACGCTCGATTAGACAAGTTTTCGTCGTCTTCTTTGTCGTTTCTGAGGGATGGACCATAGGCAAGGGGTTTTGCTGTCCCTCGGGCTTGCTGTAATTCCGTCCGGTTGAGGTGGCGGTAGACATTGGGACTCGGAGACCCGAGCAGGGCACGGTTGGCTTTAGCCATGGCCTTTTGGAACAGCGAGACGGTTTCTTGTGCCGAAGCCAGCGAATCTTGTGGGAGTGCTGTTGGGTAATTTGCGTTCCCAGTATCTTTAAGAAAGGCAGGGCCATGGCCGCCGAATTTGTTTTGAGGGCTGTTTGATGCATGGTCGAGGCCGGAACTTGCTACGAGACAAGCCAGGCCAGTCAAGAAAAGGACATGAAAGTGATGCATTTTCGTTTTCTTGAGAATAGGCGTGAAGGGTTAGGGGTCGGAATGTGAAAGTTGGAAGTTGGGAGCAGAGAGACACCACATGCACACCAGACCAGACCAGACCAGACCAAACCAGACCAGACAGAGCTCTATCTACCTCGAGTGCTCCTCCGGAACCGACACTCCTCTTTCTCTGCCGGAATCTCGATCGATCAGTGGCGTCATTCCATGTCAAGTTGGACGCTGCAGATCAATCATACACGAGAAAGGTCACCCTGTTCCGCAAACCCCAACTGCCATACACTGCCGCACATTGTGCTGCCACACGAAGGCGACGTGGCGTGCGTTTTGTATCCCCTTTTCTGGACTTGTATTCCCCTTTCTTGGACTCGTATCCCCTGTTCTGGACTTGTATTCCCTTGTCAAGGCCTCGTGATGACTCGTGATGACATGGTAACATTTCTGACCGAGAATGAGTTCCACCCGCCTTTGTGGTTGTTTTCCTGGTGGCGTCAATGTTTCGTAGGTAAGGTGTATTCTCCGCATAAGAATCGAAGTCGAGATGCCCCGAGTTTTTTTCCCGAGTCTTTTCTTGGTGGTAAGCAAGCCACAGTACAGTGCACGCTCTCACTCTCGGAATCTCATCGCAATGAATCTCATCTTTTTTCTCTGGATCCTCAGTCTCGGATTTAGCACCCCCGCCCTTGGCCAAGAACCAGAGTGCAGCAAGACCAAGCTCTGTGCCACTGGCTGCTGCAGCTATTTTGGCTTCTGCGGTACCACTCCGGAGCACTGCGGCGAAGGGTGTCAGAGCACTTGTGGGTTTAAACTGGGCTGCGACAAGAGTAACCCGTGCAAAGACAAGACTTGTTGCTCAAGGTTTGGATTTTGCGGGTTAGGTAAAAAGTGTAAGTTCTTTTTCTCCCTTACCCACCTACCCTGCCTACCCAGCTGGGTATCTGCCTGGTAATTTAATGGAGGGGTTCAATGGTGCTTGTTTCTCACAAGTATAGGTAGTCTGCTCCGACGAAGTATGCGTCGTTGGCTGCAAAGCCAAATCCCAATGCGACCCTGGAGACTTCGGGGCCGAACACGTCGAACTCACAAAATGTCCGCTCAACGTGTGCTGTTCCAAATACGGCTACTGCGGAGCGACCAAGGAGTTTTGCGGCGACAAGCAGGTACAGCGTCCATCCTGTGATGTTCGCAAAGGCACGGTCAAGCGTGTCATTGGCTACTATGAAGGCTGGGCGGCTCGACGGCCCTGTCAGTCTTTTCTGCCCGAAAACATCCCCCTCGGTGTGTACACGCACATCAACTTTGCTTTTGCGGGAATCGACCCCGTCACCTTCGAAGTGGTGCCCGCTTCCGCCGATGATGTAGACCTCTACCGCCAACTCACTCGTCTTAAAAAAAGAGATCCCGCCCTACAAGTTTGGATCGCGATTGGCGGATGGGCATTCAACGACGACGGACCAACGCATCGTACCTTTTCCGATCTCGCCGCTGCGTCCGAGGCACGACAAGCGGTATTCTTTCGTTCTCTCATCTCTTTCATGTCCACTTATAATTTCGACGGCGTCGATATCGACTGGGAATATCCCCGGGATCGCGATCGGGGCGGCCAACCTGCCGATTACACCAACTTCCCCAAGTTCATGTCGAACCTCAAAAACGCCCTCACGCAAGGAAGTCATGGGAGAGAAGGCCTATCTATTACGGTACCTGTATCGTTTTGGTATCTCCAACATTTCGATCTAATCGAGCTGGAAAAATCAATTGATTTCTTCAACGTCATGTCCTACGACTTACACGGCCTGTGGGATAAAGGCAACATTTGGCTAGGCGCGTTTCTCAACGCGCATACAAACCTTACCGAAATCAGCGAATATCTCGACTTGTTCTGGCGGAATAACATCATGCCGTCAAAAATGAATCTCGGTCTGGCGTTTTATTCCCGGACTTTTATGGTTGCGGATAAGAATTGTGTGACGTCGGGCGGGGACAGGGGGTGCATGTTTGATTCGGTAGGGGAGGCGGGACCGTGTAGTCGTGATGATATTGGCGGAACCTTAACCAACGCGGAACTTGCCGACCAAATCCGTCGCGCTGGAGTAAGCCCTCGGCTTGATCGAGCTGCTGCGGTCAAGATTGCCGTGGTGGGCCGCAAGTGGATCGCCTATGACGATAAAGAATCCTGGAAGATCAAGGTCGATTTTGCGAGAAAACTATGTTTCGGTGGAGTCTTGGTCTGGGCGGTCAGTCAGGATGACACGCGCGGGACTTGGTCGAGACAGCTTCAGGAGGTTACGGAATATCGCTCCCCGGGAACGCTCAAGCTTGCTTTGAATTCCGGAGGAGAACAGACAGTGGAGCCGAACCCCAAGATTTTACGAAATCAATGCTACTGGGCAAACTGCGGCGAAGGATGCGGATCCGGATTCACGACAATTCCTCGGTTAGATTCGGATCGTTCTCGCGATGAGATCATGCAGGATTCAACACACTGTCATGGCGGGCAACTGCGCGTTTTTTGCTGTCCCACCGCCAAGACGATTCCAAAATGCGGCTGGTTCGACTTCAACAACGGGGGATGTGGAAATCGCTTTGGCTCCATCTGTCCGGCGGGCGGGCAGGATATTGTAGGCAAGCTCAGCACCGAGGTGGGCTCGTTGTCCCATGCCTGTCACAGCGGCCAAGCCCAGGTGGCGTGCTGTCAGGCATTTTCTGGACCGTCAGGACCGCTAGATTCGGTAATGGGCTACGATAGCTGCTGGTGGCATGGCAAACCACCCAACTGTGGAGTCGGCACCGTCGAAGCGAACCGGGATATCTGTCTGCCGTATGCCCCGAGGAGTTACCACCTGTTCAACTCATTTTCGGGAAGCGGCGCCGAGTCGTGCTACACGGACGGCAAACGGGATCCGCGACCGTATTGCTGTTTGTTCCCCACCGTGGATCGGGACTGGCGTAATTGCCAATGGTATACACCGCGCCGAAAGGACGGCCGATGTGAAGCGTACTGTCCTGCGGGCACAGTTCGACTGGGCATGGAGGATTTCAGGTCGGATGGCTGCGAGGGCATAGCGTATTGCTGTGAGCCGGCTTTTCTCAGCGAGGCCAAGGATGCGGGAGAGCGGGAGGATGAGTTTGTGAGGTCGCTCAAGACGGTGGTGACGCGACGCAATTATTGCAATTGGCCGTACACGCCCGACCATGGGAAGAAGCGCAGCGTGCATGTGGCGGATGCTGGGCCATTGTTGCGCGAGTGCCAAATCGCCCTGAGCGGTATGCTCATCATGATGACCACGCACGACCTGAGTCTTCGCCGACGGTATTCCGACTCTTGGAACCGAGGCGTCAACGAAGCAGGCCTGCGTCGCGTCCCGGCCTCGAGAATGCTCAATTATCCCGGCGGTATCAGCCTCGCCGAACAGTCCGAGGCCATGCAGTCTACCATTGCCGAGAGTTTTCTCGATACCATCCAGGACATGGACCGGCATCCCGAGGAGGATCCCGACAAGGATCTCGTCACCATTGAATGTCGCGCATCGGAAACGGACTTTTTCGAGCAGCTGTTCACTGGAGACCCCGATGACGGTGGGGTCGAGATTATCTATCCGGATTATTCCCCCATCCTGCCGCGGGGTTTCTCGGGGTTGAACTGGGATGTCGATGATGATGGCGACGGAGAAAAAGGAAATAATACTAATACATGTGCTAATAATACCCCGCCCTTTGCCGCCACAGATGACCAACTTGCCGGAAAAGGCAAAGCCCGCGAGTTTATCGTAAAGTACGCCACCGTGTCGGACACGACCACGGTATGGTCATCGGCCTATCCCAACGGAAACCAGGGCAGCGATCTCCAGCAGCTGAACCAGGACAAGCATCGATATCTGTTTGTCAGCAAGGGCTGCGGCCCGCGGGATTACCAGCTGCTCAATGATGCCAAGGAGTCACAGTTTCCCGGAGGATGGGTTTGTACGTTTCTCTGTCGCTATATCACTGCTGTTTCCCTGGAACATGCGAGAGAAAGAGAGAGAGAGAGAGAGAGAAAGGTATGGAACTAACAAAGATCAAATGACAGCCGAGCATATTCTCGAACTTAATACCATCGGACGCTTTCTCCAAGCTGGCGTTGACCGGAAACTAAACGCCGCTCCGGCCGGAAAAGTGCCCGGTCGCATGTTCATCCAGGTTCCGCTGGACGTGGTCAACCTCTTTGCCGACCGGTTCCGCAGCTGGCCGTACCCCAACGTCAGCCCGGCCGAGCTGGCCCTGTCGCATTGCGGATCGACGAGTTTTACCTATGGCATGGTTGTGGCCGACAAGATTTTGAATGGGATCAAAATGTCCCTTTATCAGCTGAATCAGCCAATGCAAGAGGACAAGTGGAAGAAATGGTAATTTTTTTTTTTTTTTTTTTTTTTTTTTTTTTTTTTTTTTTTTTCTTTTTTATCTCT
>Ga0247765_1000327_pt1 | contig 38372 bp, 29 predicted proteins | sample UWRJL106311C6_FD_179949 | JGI IMG/M metagenome (GOLD analysis project Ga0247765, IMG submission 179949) | Plant litter microbial communities from Arlington Agricultural Research Station in Wisconsin, United States - UWRJ-L106-311C-6 | ecosystem: Environmental > Terrestrial > Plant litter >...
CGAAGGCCGCTCCCTCCCCTTCTCCCCCTCCCGCCTCCTCACCGTCCTCCAGCACGGCATGCAAGCCTCCCGCCTGCAGCACTACCTCTCCTTCTTCAGCGTGTCCGCCGTGCGCGCGCGCATTAATACTCCTGTGCGCGGGTACCCGCCCATCTTCTACGTGGTGGCTACCAACGACGAGAAGCTCGTGCGGGTTTGGGTTGGTGGGGGGGGGGATGTGGATGCTGTTGAGCCGCGTTGCGGGATCCCCGTGTTGGGGTTTGCGATTATGCTCGGCTCTGGTTTGTCGGCGGCGGGGGTGGATACCACGGCTGTGGTGGTTACGTTGTTGAGCCTCGGGGCGGACGCGGCGGTTATTCCGAGCGTTTTCTTCTCGCCGTACGTGGAGGATCCGGTTGATAAGTTGCCGCTTGGGGCGGGTGGGGAGTTTAACGAGGAGAAGAAGAGGTGGTGCGTTGGGTGGGTGAGGCCGGTGCTGGCGGAGACGGCGACGTTGACCAAGAGGTATTATTTGGAGAAGACAGTGAGGGAGAAGGGGCCGACGGATCGGCAGTTGCAGGTTGCGCAGACGCATAGGGCTACGGCGTTGTTGGGGGTGTCGTTTTTCTTGATTGGGCAGGCGTCGGCGACGAGGTCAGTTACGCAGAAGCTGTTGACGCATATGGCGATGCCGAGGAGTAAGCCGTTGGTCATGGTGTTCGCAGGGCCATCAGGGCATGGAAAGACAGAGTTGGCGCGGAGGATGGGTGACTTGCTGTCGCTGGAGATGGAGTGTGTAGATTGTACCGAGATGAAGCACGAGACGGATCTGTTTGGACCTAAGAAGCCGTACCTTGGGTATCAAGCGGGATCGCCGGTCAACAACTTCCTTGCGAGGAACAGCGGGAAGAGATGTATCGTGTTTCTCGATGAGTTTGAGAAGACGACGAGGGAGGTGCAGAACGCGCTGCTGATTCCGTTTGACGAAGGTAAGTTGCGCCTCCTCTCTGAACTGATATTGGTCCTGACCGTGACGGCGCAAAGGACGTTACCTCGATCGCAGAAACCAGGGTGCTGTGGAATGCTCGCAGACCATCTGGGTCATCGCGACCAATGCCGTCGATGAAATGATTCTCGACTACTGCGAGTGTCACAGTGAGATCTTCCATGCCGAGGACCAGATCCAGCAGAATAATCTTGTGGCGGAGCTGTCGATTCGGATGAAGAAGCAATTGAAGACAGAGTTTGGTGCAAGTGGACATTCCAGCCAGTTGAGGGGGAGTTGAAGCTAATCGTAGTGGTAGAACCCACTGTCGGGCCGAATCTCATCCATCATCCCGTTCCTCCCTTTCTCGCCGGGCGAGGCAGCAGTCGTGGCTCACAAGTATATACTAGAGCTGCAGCGCAAGGTGAAGGACTCGGTACGACTTTCCGGCAAACAGCTTGTTGGTGGCATCAAGTTGGAAGTCCGCCGCGATGGCGCTGTTTGTTGCCACCTGGCGGAGGAGGGGTACGACTCGGATCAGGGGGCTCGGTCTCTGCATGCCACGGTAGCATCGAGGATTGAAGATGAGCTTGTACAGGCGTATCTGGACGAGAATGGGCGGATTCAGGACGGGCAGCCACTGGTGAGGTATGTGGTGGATCTCGCGCAGAATAGGGTGCTTTCTGTTTTCAAGGCCACGGATTAAGGGGCTGCGATGCGGGTTATCTATACCTAGGGAGCACACATATATTCATCTGCATTCACATATTAAGCTCCGCGCCGGATTCCAAGGTGTCATTCGCTCTATCCAGGCTAGATAATATCCACACCACCCTCCCACCCGAACATCTACGAACGGCCATAATCGGCAGCAACCTCGCCGATGGTTTCTCCTGTTTAGAGTCAGCGGCCGGTACGGTACCAAGACAACATGTCGTCAAGAACGCACCTTGGAAGATGAGACGGAACGAGATGGCAGTATCCAGACGCATCTCGAGCTCGTACGAGATCTTGTAGTAGCTCCCGCCGCCCGAGTTGACCATCTGGAAGCGGTCGTGCGACACCTTGCTCAGATCCGACTTGAGGGTGGCGACGACCTTACAGTCTATTCACGATTATCAGCACTGTCTTGCAGTAAGAAGAGGGACATGAAGAAAAACGCGTACCATTTTCCATGAAGTAAGGGGCCTCGCCGGGTCCCGAGTAGATGAGCAAATCGGTGAGGAAGACCAGGTTGGAGTCGGTAAGGTTGGTCAGGGTCCGGTAGAAGGAGAAGCGGACGACTTTGGACTCGGAGAAGGCGTCACCCTGACCGCTTCACGTTAAATAGGAGACCAATGGAGGTGAAAAGAGGGGGACGTACCCGCTTAACATACCACCGCATGCAGTTGCTGCACGTGTAGACCTGTTCGAACTCGTCAAATTGCCTTGTCTGGTTAGTCCCAAGATCAAACCCAGAGAAGAAGAAGAACAGGAAAGAGACAAACTTATGCTTAGCCGCCGTTCTCTTCCTCTCGGGCGCCTCATGCACCGCCGGATCCCAATCCATCTTCATCGAAATCCCATAATAATTCCGTATGATGCGACTCTGCACAATATTCCCCTGCACCCCCCTGAGCATGGCCCCCCGCGTCACCGCCGACCACGCGTTCACGGGCTGGATGACGTCGATCAGCGGGAGCGCCTCGCCGTCAAAGTGGGCCGCGATCTTCTTGCGCAGGTACTCGCTGCTGCCGAAGCCGCCGACCAGCAAGATGGCCGAGACGGAGGGGCTGCCGGGGTGCTCGTCGACGCGCTCGAGCTGCTGGACGAGGAAGTCGAGGATCACGCTGATGACGGCGTCGAAGACGGTGGCGATTTCGGGCGTGGTGATGGTGAGGCGGCCGTCGGCGATGGGGGTCGTGGGGGTGGATTTGATTTCGATGGGGACGGGGACGGAATAGGTCTTGTCGGGGTCGTCGCTGACGCCGAAGTCGGTTTTGATCTGTGGGCAAGTTAGTTGTTGAAAAGAGGAAGGGGGAGGGAGGCTCTAGGTGTAAGTGTTCAGAGGTAAGGGGCAAGTGGGGGGGCGACGTACATCTTCGTTGAAGACTTTGTTGATCTAGGTAGGTTAGAATATTTTGTACTGCTCTTCTAGAAGGGTGAAAGACAGACATACCTCGGCCATGGCCTCGAGGACTTCGGACTTCGGCAGTCCCTCGAGCTGCTTGCCGATCTTGCGCTGGATGAGGTCCTCGAAGCGCTTGTTGAGGTACACGGATCCACCGAGACCGCCGCCGCCCAGCGTCATCTCGTCGACACGCAGGACGGGCTCGGTCTCGGCGACCTTGTAGGTGGTAAGATCCTGGGGGGGGTGGCGGTGTTAATTGGGCCAAAAAAAGGGTCAAAAGGAGAAAGAAGGAAGGGGAGGGACATTGAAGAAAAAGAGAATCAAAACCCACCACAGTACCTCCTCCGCAGTCGCAAGTAATGAAAACATCCCCAACCTTCACGCGTGCATCGGGCAACTGGTGGAAGGTGTAGACGGCGGCGGCCTCAGGCTCCGCAATAAGCCGGATGGAATCGGCACCACCAAACCCGGCCGCAGCAGCACACGCAAGCGTATCGGACTTGGCCTTGTCGGACCACACAGCCGGCACAGTCAAAATGTACTCGACGGAATGGGACTCGACAAAGTCATCTCCCCAATCGGCGCGCATGCGGTCAAGAGCGACATCGCGCAGGGCGCCGAGATAGCGGCTCACAACATCGGTGACCTTGCGGTTGGGCGGCAGTTTTCCGAGTTTTTTGGAGAAGCGTCCCAGTGCCTCGGCCGCTTCGATCTGCGTCGGATCCAGGTACAGCTTGGCGAAGCAGATGCCATCGACGTCGTCGTCGAGCTGGAATCCCCATTTGAATCCGCCGGGCGCGGTTTTGTCGAATTTGAAGACGCTAGTCATGTAAGTAAAAACCTGGAATACGGCACGAAAAAGAAGAAAGCCTACGTGGGAACCTTGGCGGAGCTCGAACTCGTCTGTCCCGGCCAGTGGTCTTCAATGAGCTCGATGTCAACATCTCGGGGCTGTCACTATGATCAGCATTCAGTCAATCTCACATGGCTCAGGACCAAAAAAAAAAAAAAACATACATCCACTCCCTTCTCCACGTAGGCATAAGCCACACCCGAGTACGTGGTGCCAAAGTCGACCGCACAGAGGATCTTGCCGTCCGCCATGATGTTTTCTTCTCAAGAGATAGGTTTTCGTGTCAATACTTAACGATGCAACGAGATCAAGGAAAACACACTGAAGTGGGGTTTATACTCGTCTCACCTGATGGTTGCGGTGACCCCTGATCGGGGTTTCCCCTTTGGGATGCGGCTGAAGTTGGGGCGCGCAAGTCTCCTGAATTGATAGCGCCCGCATGCAGCCATTGCCAAGTATTGGTTGGTGGCGTCCAATCTAGACTCTGAAGTTCTGGCTGTTCAATCTCTGCATTTGAGTATCCAAGAGGCAGGGAGGTAGCTTCAAGTTTCTTGAGGGGGGCAGCCCATTCACAAAGACCATTGTCGTCCAAGTCCAAAATGCTACCAACATTAAAGTTCAACCCAGCTCATCGCGAAATTGAGGTACAAGTTCGAAACCGATGAAGGAAAGCCACGATTTTGTATATCTAAATCACGTGTTTTCCTCCGGATACAAGACCATCGTCATGTTCTAACAACTAGGTGCCCCCTCAAGGATCCAATCCTCGTATTGTGTTTCGTTCCGGCAGGTAATCAGGATCTGGCTATGACAAGAAAAGAAAAGTAAAAGGTGCGAGCCGACCTACTCCTGCCGAAAAGGAATGGACGGCAACCCACTGTATGATCTGTATCACAGGCGTGGCTGACGCACCTAATGAAAAAGACACCCTAGAAAATCTGCCTATTTCGTGGCTGCTGAGTTAAATTTTCTAATATGTAAGGCCAGATATAGTATGAGGCGCTCGGTGATGATAGTTTAATTATACAAAAACCAAGCATCCAGGCGGTAAGTTTCTTGTATAAAAGAGAGAACCAGAGGATATTAGCGGGTAAGATTTTGGGTTACTTATTTGTTCCCTCGACAACGGAGTATCATGGACCCATTTAAATGTAATAAGCTACTAGGGTGATCAAGGAAGAGCCCGATGCTACTGCGATACACAGGTGATTCACTAGTGATGAGTTGATAAAGCAGACTCCATTCCAATATAGTGACTGATTCTTGCAGAAGGGAAAAACCCCCTGCGAGCGCCAATTACCTATAGCGGCTTTTATATATATACTGACCTATTACGTTACTACTGCCCCTGGCGCTACGTAGGTGCTACGGTAGGGTTTCGTAAGTTACATTACAATTATCCCCCTTTTTCCCAAAGCTATTCTTAGCTTTAAGGGCTGCTTTAATTCAATTTTGCTAAATCCCAGTATAACGTAATTTCTTTAGTACTACCTTATTTTGTTTCGTAGGCGATTTGCTACGTAATCTTTATTACCCTACTTTCTGCTATTAATTACCCCGTTAATAATCCTAAGTCTAATTACCCTACTAAGATTCTAAGGTTAGATTACCCTGCTTATAATAATTCCAAAATTAAATTACCCTATTAAATTTAATTACTTTACTTTTTTCTACGTAATTCTTCCTCCTTTTTTTATTATTACGCTTACCTCCGCCTTTTTTTTTCTTTATTTTACCCTTTTCTTATATATAATTTAAAATAGCAGCTTCCTTTATTAATTTTACTACTTTTAAGGTAAAGTAAGTAATTACAAATAACCTATATATATATTATATCCGTTTCGTAATAGCTTATAATTAGCCTATAAAAAAATACCTTCTTCCTATTAGTAAGATCTTTTTACCTAATTATATTATTAGTTTATTAAAATCGTTTTAGTATAATAATTATTAAACTTTAAAAGATTTCTATTATATAATATATATTTAACCCCATTTATGTATATTTTATTAATAAATCTAATTTAAATTCCTATTAATATAAAGGGTGATTTATTCAACCTTTTAACGTTTATTCAACTTGTTAATAAAATCCTAAGTAAGAAGCCTAAGTTTAAGAAAGCTATTCTAAACCCTATACCCCTTCCCAAATCTCTTACCCCTTTTAATAATAACCTTAGTAATTTAAAAGACGTAACTAAATTGGAAAAAAGTTATAATAATATTAAATACCTTATAGGTAATAATAAGGATAATAATAATAATAACGTTAATTTTTGTAATTTTATTACCTTTGCTGCTAATCTTCTTATAGCTATTTTTAAAAATTATAAGAAAACGTATTACTAAGTATATAATTTTAATATTAATATGAAAGCTATTAGGGTAAATATTATATATTTTTTACCTAATTTTTACCTAATATTTTTCTTAATTTAAAATTATTAATTATTAAATCTTAATAAAGAAATAAAAAAAAGCCAGAGTATTTGATAATCCCCGCCCTATTATGATTTTACCTCTAAAGGTTAATCCTTAAAATCGTCTCGTAATTATTTTAGTATTTAATCGCTTATTTAAAAAAGTGCTAATATTTTAGCTGAAGCTGAGGCTAAATATAATAATATTATATGATATTAGGAGGTTGTATAGAAAACTCGCTTTAAGTTTTTCCAAACGGGATATAATTTATAAATGGTAGCGAAATATAAGCTTATTGTAAAATTTTTAAATTATTTATAATAGGAGAAGGGTATTAATATTATTAATATTAGGGTTACCTTTAGCAATTTAGAGCCTTTATAGGATTTTATTTCTCTTTCCTTTCTTTAAGTTTTTATTATTTATTAACTTATTAATTAGAAATTCAATTCTGTTTTAAATACGTTTCCTGTACGCTTTAATTTAATCTTTTTTTATATTTATTAATTTTATAATTAAAAATTGTAACGAGACTTTCTCTTTTTCCCTCTTTTTTACTTATAAGTTTTTTTTTAATATAATTTTTTTTAAATTTAGCTATTAAAGTTAGAACATTCTCTAAATCCTCCTTTCCTAATTATTAGTTATATTCTAATAGCTACCCTACCTATTTAATTAGCTATTTTATTTTACCGTTAATTTACCTATAAATTTAAATCTTTTTAACTTCCTATTTTTTATTATTTTTTAATTAAGGTATTAGTAAAGGTTCCTATTTTAACCTATATATATATAATTTTAGTAAATTAATTAGAAATATATTATATAATTTATTATATTAAATTAAAAGGTAAAGGTGATATATTAGTAAATTAATCCTATTTAAAATACGAAATAATTTTATAAACTTTAATATAAGCTTTTTTAACCTTAATTTTAACTTTAAATTCTTTATTAATAATATTACCAATTAATTTTTTCGAAATTCTCAACTTTAATACTTTTTATTATAATATTGCTTCTACGTTTTAATTACCCTTACCTAATTCTCTTTTAATTATTAGTAAATTTTTTAAAACTTTTTAATTTATTTAACTATTATTAGTATTTTTTCCTATTAATACGTCGCCCCTGATTTAATTATAAAATAAAGGGTTAAAACTTATTAGCGTTTCGAAAGGTATAACTTCCGTTATAATATTAACTATATTATTACAAATAAATTCCGCCTTTGTTAGTAAATAAGTTTAATTTAGTTTTTCTTTATCGCAAAAAACCTTTAGGTAATATTTTAATATTTAATTCATCCGTTTCGTTTAATTATTAATTTAGGGGTAAAATGTTATTAATAATTATTTTTTTATTTATAAGATATAGTAAAGGTTGCTCCAAAACTAATTTGTAAAAATAGATCCTTTATTATTTATTACCCCTTTTAAGGCCCCTGCCCCTCTTCGGCATTTAATTTCTTTATAAAATAAAACTGTTAATTCTTAATTTATAATAATCTGATTAATAGTAAAGTAATATATTATTTTCGTAAACCTATTTATTATAATTAAAATCGCATCTACTTCTTCCCCTTCCCGAAAATAAATTAGGGGTAATCTAGTAATTAGGTTTATTAATAGTTTCTGGTATAGCCTAGAGGGTTGGGGTAGGAATTGTAATTCCCTATATAACCTATGTTTTTTTAACTTTTTAAATTGGTAGATATCGTAAGATTTGTAATAGTTCTTAATATTTTTATTAATATTATTTTAGAAATATTTATATTAAATCTTTTCCAAGGTTCGTTAAATTCCAAAATAGCCCGTTAGTATATTGTTGTAATAAACCTAAAGGATTACGCTCTTTACGTTCTCTTCTACGGGTATAAATAAACACCCTCTATATAATAGCTCTTTATTTACACCTTATAACCAATCTCTTAATGTATAATTAAATCGCAGGTTTTTTAACCTTTTAATAACTCTCTAAATCCACTCGTCACTCTCTTATAATTTTAAAACCAAATCCCGTAATAGGGTACTTAACTGGGGTTCAGAAGTACGTTTTTTTTAGGTTATAGTTCTGGTTACCTAAATAGGGAGTATTTATCCTTAATTAAACTAATTTTCAAACAATACCTTTTCCCCTCCGTTTCACTTATTAATTAATAATTAAAATATTTAAATAAACTTTTACCTTAGACCTTTTTTTTCTTGGGTATTATCCGGGCTGCAAACTCTACTTATACTAATTACGCTTTCGCCATTTTATTTTTAATTACTAAAAACCATTTTAACTTATCTTTAAGCTTCTTATTTACGTAATCTGGCCTTTTCGAAGGCGTATTAGCTAGGTTTTACTTACCCGCCTAATACCTAATAATAAAATCATATCCTACTAAATATATATACTATCTGGCTTATTTGCTATTTAGATAACTTTATTTTATAAATCCCTAAAGATTATTATAATTTAAAAAAACGGTAATTTACTTATAACTTCCCTTTAAATAATATCTTTACTATTTAAAGTACTTTATAATAACCATTAACTCCTTATCTGCTGTTAAGTAGGTTAATTAATTTTGTTTAAATTTAGTTAATTAAAATACTACGGGGTATTTTTAGCTATTATTTACTAATTATAAAAAAATAATACCTATAGTAAAGTAGGAAGTATTAGTTTCGATGATAATGGGTTTCTCGGGGTTGAAATATTGTAATACGGGGGTGGTGGTAAAGGTGTATTTAAGTCGCCGAAATATTATATGTTTTTTATTATTAAATCAAACCTTACCTAGTTTTTACCCGTTCTTTATACCTTATAATATATTATATAACGGTTTAGTAATATTAAAGAAATTTTATATAAACCGTTAATAAAAGTTACAAAACCTAATAAAAATTTAAATATTATAAAAGGATTAGGGTTCCAATTAGTTAAAAACTATTTAAATTTGCGAAAAATTGATAAATATTCCCTTCTTCCTAATTATATACCTAAAAAATTTAACTTTATTTTTATAAAATTCGTATTTATTTAGGTTATAAAATAAACTAATTTCTTGTAATTATTTTATTATTTATTAAAAATATTAAATATATAATTTGTAATTTGGGGAAAAGATTAGAATATTATTAAAATATATTATTATAAAGGTATTAAAATACTTGTAAAAGGTGTATTAAATATAGTATTAAAAGGTAGCCAGCGTGTTAGTAAGGCTTATAAGTATGACGAGATATTTAAACAATTTATATTAAATCTAGAAAATAATTTTTTATTCTTCCCCTTTTTTTATTTAAATCTAATAGTAAACGTTTTTTAAATCTACCTTACTAAAAAACTTTACGTTTAAAACCTTATTAAAAATCTTTAAAATAAGGGGTAAAGGGTAGCGATTTTTAACTGTAATTTTATTCAAACCTTAATAATTTACGTAAAGGTGCAAAAAATTATTCTTTTTTAGAATAAATATAATAAAGGATACCGCTAAGTTTTCGCTATATTTTATCCACCCTTTTACTAAATTTTCTTTTAAATACTTCTAAAACGCTTTTAATTTAACTCTTAATAATAAATATAATCCTTTAAATAGGGAAGTAGTATTTTTTATTAAGGGAATAAAATAATTAAATTAATAATAATAGGGTAGTATAGTAGCCTTGGAAAGATCTATTATATTTTTAAAATCTATTAATTTTATAAACTATTTTCCCCCTTTTCCCTTAATCTTCACTTCCTCTTCCTCCCTTAGTAAAACGTAATTTGGAATCTTAGGTTAAGGTATAATTATAAATATATAGGCTTTTTTTTTACAGGATTTAAAAAATTAACATAATATTTAAATATATACAATATTTATATTAATTGCAAATTATTACTAATTATCCTTTGGGAACAATAAGATAACCTTCTTACTTAAGGTAGGTATTTCTAATAATAAGGGGGAGTCTTCCTCTAAGTATATTTTGCGAATAACCGTATAAAGAATAGTAAAGGTATAGGTACGGTTTTAATTATTAGATAATTATATTAGTACTTTAAATACTTCCAAATTTTTATATACTTTTCCGTTAAAGTATTATAAATAACGTGCGTGATAAGCGAGCGGATCATCTAAGCGAGTGGATCAATTTCCATCACCCTACCACAACTATCCTCAACTACACAACCACAATACTAGGAAACTTCTATAATTGAATCAGAAACAGATGAATCAGACGATTCTGCAGCTTCCTTGCACGTGCGTGCATTATGGCCAGGCTTGCCGCATACACCACAATACTGAATCTTCGTACGAGACCCCCCTGCACCACTACCATTTCGACGTCCTTCCTGAGCCAGCTGCTCACCCACAGCCTTCTGATCCAGTAGATTCTGTGCCTCTTGTACAGTAAGTGATCCTCCAAGCCGTATACGTGTTTTTTTAGCTCTCCGTCGCTTACTAAGGCCCTTATTGGCCTTGCGTAGTGCCGAGACCTCTGTACGGAGAAGAGCTACCTCGTGCATAACCGCCATCGTACCTTTAGCTAATTGGTTTATAATAGTTAATATAGGTATTGGAGAGCTGCCTTAATGGTTGGAAATTCGATTTTTGATAAGTGTTAATTGTAAGGTAGCCTCTCGAGGGTTGTGTAGCGTTTGGGAAACCCAAGGTAGTACTGTGGTTGGGCTTAAGGCTGGGGGTGTTGGAGTTTGAATGGATATATTTAGCTTGGATATTACCCTCTCTGGGTCGTACGGTATAAGGCCGGCTCCGGCAAACCCTTCCTGGATGTTATTTTTTGTAATTAAAGCAAAAAACGCCTCTTTAAACGCATAGAGAAATTTTAACTTGCTGATGTATGTGATGTTCATCCGCATTAACTGCTCAATTTGGCGGCTGTACGCCTTTTTTAACGGTGAAAAATAACCAATATCCAATGGTTAAAGTAGGTACGAGGAGTGAGGAGGTATATAAAGCGTAATAATATTATGCTCCTTGCAATAGTTTTCGAATTCCTTAGAGTAGTGGTTATTGTGGCCGTTAAGAATTAGTAGCCGGTATGTGCCCTTTGTACGAGATGTTGTGTGGAAATCGAAATGCCGAATCTAATCCATGCCTTTCTTATTGGTAGTTTAGCTATTATCGGTTGTTATAATGCGCTAAGCAGCTGGGAGGTTGCACTTTTGATACTAATTGGTAAGGTGATATCGCCTAGCTAGGATGATAAATGGCGGGATGGCCTAACCTAAAGTATTTACCCCTTGGATGACTGTTGCCTATTTTCGATTGCCGGGTTGGGCCTGTTTAGCCCTGCTGCTGCGGCCGTTTGAGGTAGTAACTACTATAGTGGCGATAATAATGCCTATTATAAAGCCAGTTTCGTTAAAATTGTACGAATCGTTATTAAGGATGCCGTATTTAACCTTAATGTTATGTATAAGGGTAAACTACTTGCGAATAATCTTCGGATCTTCGTATTTGGCCCTTTGGTAGTCGTATTTACGCGTAAAACGCGTCCGAAGTTCCGGTTGGCGTTTAATAAAGTTGTGAGCCTATTGTACGCTAACAGGGGGCGCGTTGCGTTTGCGTAGTAATTGGTTGGCCATATCTTCTACGTATGAGAGCTGGGGATGAAATGCGTGTGCGTATAGCTTAAGTATATATTGAATAATCGTTTTCTCTTCCAAATCTGTGAGTTTGCGCGAATTGGCTGGAGTATTGCATCGTGAAGGCGTACCAGAATGTCGGTGGTGAAGGGTAGTATAAGGTACTGTATAGATTTTGGATGCAGCTCGAAGATTTAGTTTAGAGTCATTTTTACAAGCCTTAAGGGCAATAACCAATTTGGCTTCCATTGAAGGCAAAGACATGTTGTGTGGTAGAAGAAAAGTAGAGTTGCAGATAGAAGGTCGCGTTGTGTGAGAAATTTGATCCACTCGCTTAGATGATCCGCTCGCTTATCACGCACGTTAAGGGGATTTATTAGTAACTTACCGTAAATTATATTTTAAAGCAAAAGTATAATTAATAATATTAATTTTAGCGTAGGAATCCAACTTTATAGTAATAGGTAAAAAAGAGAATAAAAATAAAATAACGTTAATTTGTATTCGGGTATAGATTACTATATTATATAGGGCCTCCTCGTTATTATAGCCAATTAGGAAGGCTAGTCGTTTCCCTGGTTTTTCGCCACTAAATTATTAAAAAATTACTAATACCCTTACCCTTACGGTACTTTTTAGTTTGCTACTATTTAGTTAATTAAATAGTTGGGATAGTTTAATACTATATACCCCATTCCTCCGTACGTAAAATACTAAACAGTTAAAAACGGTAGGTTACTTTGAGATATTTAAAGTTATCGTCCTTAGTAACCATAAATCCCGCAATTATTATAATTACCCCTTATTTTACTCCCGTTTTGGTTTTAACTCATCTTGGAAAAAATATGCTCCCGTTGGAATTAGGGGTTATACTATACCCAGTAAGTTATTTTAACTATTTTTTCCCAATTTTTGGATTTATTACCGTAATAATAGAAATTAAAATAATCGCGAAGCTTTTTAGCTAATTTTGAAAAGAATTTTATTAAATACTTCTTTTCGCTTTAGCGGGGAAATTATACCTCCAAGCTTTCAAAATATAAGTAAAATTCCTACGGTAATTAGGTAATATACTGGGTAGCTGCTTCTAAAGCCTTACTAGTAGAAGTATCTTAATCGCCTATATTATAAACTAAATTACCAGTTTATTTTTCAAAATAAACCTAATCTGTATCGTAGGTAATTTGCTTATTATCTAATTACATATCGCGATAATTATACCAATAATTACGAATATTGGAATTTATATATTTAAAATTAAAAAGAATCCGGTTTTTTACTAAGTAAAAACGTTAGGGGTCTTTTATAAAGGCGCGTTCCAAGTCCTATAACCATTCCTAACGATGGCGAAAAGTCATTTTAATATTAAATTAAATAATATTCTTAACTTTAATAGCTTTTTTTAACTTTTAGGTTGGAGATTTGCTATATTAACGTTTCCTACGCGATTTATCTGCGATTTTAAGCTAATTTAATAGGTCTTTTTCTCGTTCTTTAGCCTATATTAATCGCTTTAATATACGGATACGATCCTTTATATACTATAGGTCTGATTTAGTAGGTATAGCTGGGCCTATTGGTTCCTCTGAGCCGCGTTCCTGGGGAGATGCTAGCGATTTACCCAGGGATCGTAAAGGCGTGTGATTGCTTGGTAATGTAATACCTACTTTCAGGGCGGTACGCTCCGGGGTACTTAACGTTAACGATATTTTAATTAATTGGGGTAGAAGAATTAGAAATATAATAAGCTACTAGGGTGATTAAGGAAGAGCCCGATATTGTTACGATATATAGGTGATTTACTAGCGATAAGTTGATAAAGCAGACTTTATTCCAATATAGTGACTGATTCTTGCAGAAGGGAAAAACCCCCTGCGAGCGCCAACTACCTATAGCGGCTTTTATACGTATGCTAACCTATTACGTCACTGCTGCCCCCGGCGTTGCGTAGGTGCTGCGGCGGGGTTTCGCAGGTCACATTACATTAAAGATCATTGGTATTACTAACGTTATTATTTTAAAAGCTAGCTTAAAATCTTTAATCTATTATTTATATAAGCCGTTATTATAAATAATTTAAAACTAAAATAAATAAAAATATAAACGCTTACCTCATTAAGTAGATACTTACTACTAATTCTTATTATAGTAAACGGACTTTATCTTAAAAGCAAATAGCTTACCCTATAATATACTTTTATTCAAATCAATTAATAAGAGATTTATAGCTACTTTACTTAGCTTCTTTACCCTCTAATTCTTATAGATGTATAGTAGTACTAGTATATTAGTACCTTATTACTAAATCCGCAACTTATACACTTCTTTAAGGGCTCGCAAGGTCGTTAGCTCGGAGTTGTGTAAATAGGAATAAGTCAGTTAATGCTATCTAATAGTATTACGTAGTGGGATAAGGGGTTGATAACTACAACCATGTCACGGCGATGGCACCAAAACGATCGTAGGATCGAAGACGTGGCAATCATCATATAAAATTACAAGGTAAAGAAGAAGAAGGAGAGGAATCGCTGCGGAGCAGCGATGCCAAAGATCTATCTGCGTGAGTGGAGCCTAGTGGGGCCCAGGGCACAGCGCTGGCAACAGCACCTCAACCAGTGGGTCAGCCCAAGGGCTAACCAATCACACCACGGCTGTAGGGCATCTAGGGCACCTGCCGTGACTAACCATATTGGAATTATTAATAGTTCCATTTACATTATTATTATCTACGTTCGATTACTGGCTTTTTCGCAAATCCTATAAGCATTATCGCAGTAGCTTCATGTTTCCCATGGCAACACCCAGTACATATCAACTCCTATGGCACGCATCCTCATAGCGGTGTCTTAGCTACCTCACGTCGTAGGCACTAAGCAGTGAAGTGATCTGCATCCTCCTATCCATAAACTCCTCCAGCTCGTCCGCATCATCCCTCACCGGCAACGGGATCTCGTCGTAGACACCATCCCTTGCCATATCGACGGCCGATCGCCCCTCATGGAGCTCAAACTCCTCCCAAAAGACCTCATAGGCTTCCTCAACCGTCATGTCAGCAACATCCCGGCCTACCATCCAGTCTCGGGCATGCTGCCATATCCGCCTCGGCTCCCGCCTGACTGGCATCCTCGGATCACACCCGGCCTCGAGAAGCAAGCGGACACCGGCCAAATTAGCCGTGAACACGGCGTGGTGCAACGCTGTCCAGCCGCAGAGATCCCGGATAAGCAGTGCCTCCAGTTCGCGGAAACGGCGGCGGAGGACGCGGAAGATGGCGGCGATGTTATCCGGGTCAATGTGCCGGCGGAGCATCTCCTTGGTTTTGAAGAGCGAGTGAAACACTGTCTCGGCGTCTGGCCGCACCCACAACGGCAGGTTCGCCTGCGGGTGCGTGACCAGGAATTCGTAAGCGCGATACATGCTCCAGTCGAGCATGTTGCAGACTGCGAGGAGCCCCAGCCCCGTTGGCTGAGGACACAACCCCAACCCCGGCGCCGGGGGATCAATCCGAGCGCCGTTCGACACCAAAAGGGACGCCATGTCGAAGCAGCTTTGGACGAGGGCTCTTGACAGGGGGTTCTCTCTCGGGTCGTGGCGCAGGACCGAGTTGACGTTGGCCTCGGCGCTGATGAGAATTCTAGCAAAGGCAATGGCCTTAGGCCCCCAGCCGCGCCTTATTAGGATGTGCAGGGCGGGAATGGTTTCGGGCGAGTTGGTGCCTGCGAGCCAAATTGCTGGGCTTTCGGGGTCGGCTCCATGACGCAGGAGAATCTCGGCCATGTTTAGGTCTAGGTCTGCTGCTGCCATGGCAAGAGGTGATTGAGATGCTGTGACTACGCCTGAGGCAGTCAAAGCCGGTAGTTGGAGCGAGACGTTACCGTAACCGCGTGAGAGAAGGAAATCGACCGCAGCGTGGTCCCTTCGCGTGATGGCAAGATAGAAAGCGTCGTAGGTCCCAGCCGCCAAGCTTGCGCCCTTTTGGATCAGGAAGCTGAGAATGGCGTGCGCGGTACCGAAATCGTTATAGCTATCATGGATGTAATGGAGAAGCACATAGCGGTCCTGAGGACGTATGGCTCGTGAAATAAAGGTCCATACGGCACTGCTGCTTCGGCTTGACAAGGTATTGTTGATCCCCTTGGACATGGGATAATCGAAAAGCTGCTCGAGTATGCCTTGATCGTGATTCCTCACGGCGTGACACAGCGGAGTGTAGCCGCAGGCCCCGTACGATGGGTCCGCCCCGAGATGAAGCAGGATACCTACCAGAAGGGAATTCCCTGCTTCTACCGCCCTGTGCAACGGCGTGCCCGACACATGCCGATGCAGGTATTCCCTTGCCGTGTCGTCCATGAAACTTTCGTCGAGTCGAGATTGCTGGTGAATGTTCAGCCCTCTACGGACCAAGTCGGCGGCGTACCCAGCAACGCTTTCGTCCTCGAACGACTCGAGCCAGTGCAAGGCATTCTCCCCAAAGTGATTGCACACACGCGGATCCGCCCCGCAGTTTAGCAGAAGGCTGGCGACCTGGCCGTGTCCCGATTTGCAGCTAAGGAAAAAAGCTGTCTCGCCCCTCGCGTTTACGGCATCAATGTCCACGCGGCCAGCGTCGAGACAGTATCTCACGGCCGCCTCTGCCCCGATCATAGCGGCGCAATGGAGGAGGTTATCAGCATACTTGGTGAAGCTGGCCCGTGGATCTTTGCCTTCGCAACAAACTGACACGTTAGCAGACTGCAGCTCCGAGATGAACCGATCTGACAGTCCGTGGCAAGAGGCCCAAAACCGCGTCTTGTAATAGCCCCTAGCTTCGGCATACGCGAGGGGATCTCGGTCCCTGAGGGCCGACATGGCTGGTTTGCATCCGTTCTGGACGCTGAGCACCAGCCATGAGCGCTCAAGGGGTTGCGGGAGGCCGATTCGGAGCCTATGGTTGAGCTTGGCGCACAGAGCCATGGCCAGGGTGTAGCCGTTCTCCGCCGAGAGTCGAAGCCATTTAGCCGCTTCGGTGGGTGATCTTTGTTCGACCCCATAACCGTACCAGTCCATGCAAAAGAGGGAGTAGGCGGCTCCAGCTGCTCTGGAAAGGAATTTTGCAGGAAATCGCCATGCCATCTTAGTATCGTTCTCTTCATGTTGATCCGGCAGCGTCAGACCGCTGGCAGACTCGCGCCTAGAGGCAACGGCTTCCAGGTTTAATCGTATTTGATCGGGCAAAGGCCCCTTGCCGCGGCCGAAGAGTCTATCGACGTCAAGATACACCTGCATTCGCCGCGATTGTTTGCCTATGTCAGCCCTCTATAAAGGATCAATGCGACGCTAGGGGAAAGGGGGATGCTGAACATACTCTGTTGGGGTCGTGCGGCGGGAGATTGCTTGGAGAAATTACCGGCCAGTTGGGAGAGTCTGTCAGCTTCCGCTGGTTGGCCGGCTGCAGCGCTGAGACAAGAGATCCAAGATCCCTCTCTTCGGGTCGTAGCCGCAGGGTCAATCGTGAGAGTTCCATCAGCTCAGCCACGTCGAGGTCGGAGCCGTACGGGTTGTTGGTGGCCTTCAGAATATAGCGAGCTGCTGCTGCATCCATATCGTCGATATCTTTTAGGAATCTAAACCCTTCGTACCGCAGTGTCGGCTCGGCAGGCAGCTCATCCAGCGCTTCGAACAGGCTCTGACCGTTCATTGCCACGGTCCATATCACGAAACCCAAGGAATAAATGTCGGTGCTGTGCATTTTGGAATAAACCATCGGCTGTTCAGCCTCGGGCGCAGCCCACAACGGTGTATACCCAACTAGGCGACCGTAGTCCCCCGGTTCCCGGGTGCTGGTATCCAAGGCGAAGCCAAAGTCCGACACCTTGGCAATGAAGGGACAGTCTGGGTCTTGGGATGAAAACATCAAAACATTTTCAGCCTTGACATCTCCGTGAACGATGGAGCAGGCGTGCAAGGCCGCTAGCCCCGTGGCAACGTCTAGCACGAGACGCCTCTTCACTGAATAGGCACAATCCCAGGCGCGCACAAATGTCTGGAGCGTTCCGAACGCGGAGAATTCGGTGCGAATGACGGGTATGGCGCGCTGGTCGTCGAACTCAGAAAGAGCCCAGCATATGCTTGTGATGCGCAGCAGGTTCGGGTGCCTTGCCAGCGGAGCATGGGTGAGGATCCGAAGTTCGTTGAGAAGCGATCTGAAGGCCGAAGACGAAACGAGCGCCGCGTCCCCTCCGCCGCTGGCCGGATTCGGCGATAAGACGAGATACTTGTGAGCTTCGGAGGGACGCCAGTAGTTGAATACATCGACCTGCTCTTTGCTGCCTTCGCTGTATCGCCGAACTTCGTATGTTCGACCTCGCCCGCTGACTGGAAACGCGCTTCGAACGCAAAGACCCCGGTCTGGAACGGATGGATTTTCGGACAGAAACTGCAAGACCGACAAGCAATCATACGTCGGCTCATCTGGGCGACCATTTCCACCGGCAAGCGGGGCATTGCTGGCCGGCAGGGATTGACTCCGTCGGATGGGCTGCAGGTCCGGAGGCAGGAGGATGGACGAACGGGCAAGGCCAACCCTGCGACGCACACTGCTGGCATAAGGCGCCGATTGAGAGTCAGATTCCGCGTGTGGGTAATGGTTCATTTTGGTGAATTTGGCTCTTGATACGCTCCAGTCGCTGCGCGGATTGAGCGCGAATTCCCTCACCAGCAAAGTGCGAGAACATTGTTCCCCCGCGCCTGCCCTTTGCAGGGCGGTGAGGGAACTCCGCAGTTATTTGACTCGGGGGAGTGGCTTTGGGAAGTGGGAGGACAGCCACACCGAAGACTTGCAGCTGTGGCGGCCTTTAGCGCGGGACGAGCTGAGTGATGGTCCCCGCCCTCGTCGTCAATCCCACCAGGTTTTCCCCCGCTTCTCTATCGACCAGTTTCAACTTCCCTCAGCGCTGCCATGGCCGAGATAACCCTGGCTACCGTGCCGCTATGTCTCAAGCTGATTTTCCGCGGCTATCAGCTATTTAGCGAGGCCAGCGAGCTGGGCAGATCATCGCAAAAGCTGTTTTGGAAGTTCAAGATCCAAGAAGCTCGTCTGCGCATCTGGGCCAAGGAATGGGGTCTCATTGACGACCATGGCAACCACAAAGCTGGCCAGCTAGGGCGAGACCCTGACGACGACAAGATCATTGTCGAGACCTTGGTGCGCGTCAGCGACTTGTTTCGAGACCACGAGCAGTTGCGGGTCCGGTATGGCCTGACGCTAGCCTCCGATGCCGACCCGCAGAGTGCTGCCACTAATCCCCCACTGGTGAGTTCTCGCCTGTTACTAGATACCAGGATTTGATCTGTGCTTGTTGGAAAAGCTCGCGCAAAAGGCAGAACGCTGACTGAGCCAAGACAACAGCGATCGCGGATCTTGCCGTGACGCCGGCATCGCCATCAGGACCACACAGCACGCCCCTTAACAACGCAGCGATTGCCGAGATGATAGAGAAAGATACAAACCTGCAAGAATCCCGTAAGAGAACCACTAGGCCTTTGACCAAACTGCGCTGGGCGGTTGTGGACCGGGCACGATTTGAGGCCATGATCACCGACCTCCGAGACTACAACGACGGGCTGTACTGTCTTCTCTCCTCCGTCGAACGCCGCCGCCTCCGCCAGGCGCTAGCCCCCGAGTTGATCCCGGGTCAGAAACAAGCTGATGTGATCCACAATTTGTCGGTAGCCAGTGCAGAGTACGCAGACCTGGCCTCGGTCGCCGTGCTAGCCGCCAAACGGCTCCGCCTGCAGGCTACCGGGACATTAGCGTCTTTGGATGCCCAACGGCGGCTTCAAATTGAGGGCCATCGGGTTGTGTTTGAACCCCAGGCTGACCACCCTAAAACACCCATGCACCAGGACCGCGCCATGGCTTCCTATGCCGAGACGCCTGGCGCCGCCCCACGGGTCGTGTTGGTTGAGTGGAAGTGCTACGACAAGCAGCTCGGTGAGGCTATCAAGCAACAGCAGCTTGACCGGCTACGAGAGCTCGCCGTTCTTCTCAACATAGACTATAAGCCACCGTCCCTGCAAGTGCCGCATTGTCTCGGCTTCGTAGCTGACGAGTTTCATTCACGTATTGGTCTTGTGTTCGAGTATGGGCCGAACACACTGCCATGGTCGCTTCACGACGCCCTTATCAGCAGCACCATCCCCCATGTGGGCGATCGTTTTCGACTGGCCTATGAGCTATGTCTATCGGTATGCATTCTGCATTCTGCTGGCTGGCTGCACAAAGGCATCCGCTCGGAGAATATCATCTTCTCTTCCCAAGCCCCTCCTCGCGCTAGCACGGTCAACGCTACTGCACCGCAGCTCAACGACCCGCTGTTTCTCGGGTTCGAGTACGCACGCCCGGATGCTCCCGGTGCATTCAGTGAGACCATCGACAGCTCGTCCCCACAAGCTCTTCTCTATCGCCATCCCCACTGCGTCGATGCCACAGGACGACCACGCAGTCGATTTGAAACGACTCATGACGTATACTCGCTTGGTGTAGTACTGTTGGAGATTGGCCTATGGCGCAGCGTGGCGGAATTGTGGAGCAAGGGGGGGTACAACGGACATCCCAACTACCAGTTCGTCGGACACCTTCATGATCATTATGCTTCACAGCTCGGTGGAAAGATGGGTAAGATATACATGGAGGCGGTGATGGCATGTTTGAGTGGACAGTATACCAACGTCATTGGCCCTGCGGAGAGTACGCCGGCCCCGGAGAAGTTCTATTAAGCTGTGGTCAACCCCTTGTCCAAGCTTGTCGCTTAGAGGCGCGTCGGTAGCAGACCGCATGGCATTTGAATTAGGCGGGCGTTCTTAGGGCTCGCCTAGGTAAGAAAATAAGACCACTGCAAATGTTATGGACCGCTAAGACTTTTCTAATATATGCACTGTCAAGGCGCTGGAGCAGTGGCCAGCGCCCCGAAGAAATGGCGTTCTTTTGGGTTTGTGGCCTTTGACAATGAAAAGCTCAATACCCTCTCTGTCAGATGCCAGAAGCCGCTTTGGTATTGGTAAGCGGACTGTTTGACCTGTCATGGGTTCGATGTGGGCCAGGGTACAGTAGGGCCAGGGCACTAGCAACAGCACCTCAGCACATGTGGGTCAACCCAAGTCTAACTTCCTTAATCAATCAACCACAGCTATAAGGCATCTAGGCCATCTGCCGTGACTGTTGGAAGTGGCCAGCGTATTCCTTCATGAAAGTGGGTCTATGAATGGTTGCTGAGGTTTTTCAGTCGTATCGATAAGGGGTGTAAGTACGTGAGAGACGAATGGGGAAGACTGATTAGAAAGAGCTCGTGGTCAAAAGAGGAAACAAAAACCAATTATCCAGGTGGTAAGTTTCCTGTATAGAAGGAAGAAACGGGAGGATATCGGCGGGTAAGATTTTGGATTACTTACTTGTTCCGTCGACAACAGAGTGTCATGGACCCATTTGAGGGTCGTCGGTATCGCTGACGTTATCATTTTGGAAAACTAGCTTGAGATCTTTGATCTGTTGTTGACATAAGCCGTCAATATGAGACAATCTGAGAACTAAAACAGACAAAAGACATGGAACATTACCTCGTCAAGTACTTGCTGCCAATCCTCGTTATAGTAAACGGACTTTGTCTCGAGCTTGCCCTGCAGTGCTCCTGTCCGAGTTAACTGACAAGGGATTTACAACTACTTTGCTTGGCTTCTTTAGCCTCCAATTCTCATAGATGTGCAGCAGCGCTAGTATGCCAGTACCTCGCTGCCAAGTCCGCAGCTCACATAATCTTTTGAGGGTTCGTAAGGTCCGTTAGCCCAGAGTTGTGTAGATGGGAATGAGTCAGTTGATACTATCTAATAGCATTACGTGGCGGGACAAGGGGTTTGACAACTACAACCACACCGGAATTATAAACAGTTCCATTAACACTATTATTATCCACGTTCGATTACTGGCTTGTTCGCGAATTCCTTTTTAACCCTTTTTTCCTAGCCAGCCCGCGAATGCTCCGGGATCCTCATAACATTCCACCTCAACGGCAAACTCATGACTCGAGTACGCACCTTTAGGCAAATCCTTCAAAACCGCACACTTTGGTACCAGCAAGACCAGGACACACGCATCCTCGGCGAGCTCTTCACCAGCATACGTATACATCAACGTCCAAAACTTGGTTCGGTAATACGGCACCGTATTATTGCAAACGGCAAATGCCCCTGTTCCGCTAACATCCAATCCATTCCTCAGCACTGTTATGTCCCTCTTCGTTTCGAACGAGACCTTTGACCCTAGCCCCGCATTGATGGTGATAGAGTGTTCTTTTGGGTACACAAGGTCAAATGCCTGGGGTGTCTGAATCTGCATCCCGAATGGAGACGGGGGAGTGGCTTCATCGTTGATGATGGTGGTTTCGCCCGATGCGACTTGCTCGGCGGTGCCGTTTTGGTAGAAGATGCTTCCGTCGTTATCCTCGGGGTAAAGCACAGCAACGTTAAGGCCGGCGCCCGTGTGCGCTGCGATGACGACGCGGTTGTTGACAGAGGAGGCGAGCTTATGGGAGGGGTCGGAGATTACCTTGGCCACGAGAGTGAACCCTTTGGAGGTGGGGATTCTGGCGGCGGCGCCGGAATTGTAGCTGGAAATTGTTGTTGTAGGAGCGGCAGATGCGAATGCTGTGAGGGAGATGACTGCGAGGGCGCGCATCATGTAGGTAGGTTAGGGAGTGATATATACGCGTTGCGAGAGGGATTCAATGCTCGTTGATGTCGAAGGCCTGTCAGATGTTGGCGGAATTTGAGCAGTTGCTGTGATTTTATAGCTGTCATGGACATCATGGGCTGCCACATCATATGTAGAGCGGCAATTTTGGTTGGGGGGAGGGGGGCGGAGGGCACAATACCGGGTCTTTTGTAACTTGGTACGCGGCTCCAATACGAGGTGATGGCACTTTGGAGGATCGATGCCAGAGCACACGGCTATTTGGACCTTTTTTTGTCGCATCACACAGCGCGATTGTCAATCATGTATGATTTAGCCAATATTCATCACGAAGGTTGTCACAGTCGATATTAGATTACCGAATGCAGCGCAGCAGCGGTCAGACTCGCCTGTGATGCCTTTGCATAACACACTTTAAAAATTCGGTAGAAGAAAATCTGAACAGTCATAGTTGTCGTTGCACGCACCTGTTTCGAGATTGATACCTAGGTGTGGTCACATGATCCTGAAAAGCCAAAAGCGGCTCTGGGCCTCTGAATTGGATAGATAAAGTCCAAAGCCGTCCAGGTGGCATTTTGGGGCAGATTTACCACCGAGCACGTTGCGCCTTTGTCGACCTAGGTTCCGTTTCGGATGACCATCTGGTGAAGCAATCAAATTTATTGCCGAAAACTTGTCAGTTTGTGGCCGCCGCGTTGACGATGACCTCCTCTTCGGGGCCTATGAGCTCCCGAGTATTCTCTCCCCGTGGAGACTGTCTATTGTTCGCTCGACAAGCTGTTGAGAACGGCGGGGCCGCACACCACTTATTTAACAGCACCAGACTCCATTGATACTGCTCATATTAGTCTGATGCCGATCTCCAGATGGTATCCCTGCCGTAGACTCCTGTCGCTCGGACACGTCATCGCCAAGCGCCAGACACACCTTTGCCAGACATTTCGCTGATCAATATTTGGTGTCAGCTGTCAATCATATGTTTGCTGCTATGAGACAAGTCTCTAACCGATTTCTCATTTACTCTGCGACTGGATCGTCTTGCCAGGCCACAGAAGACGGAACAAAAGTCTCCTTCACTTTGCTCACCTCAGAACAGCGGTCCTGTTCGTCCCTTAAATATTTTTCCTATTTCTGCTTGGACAACTTTGGGAGAGGCTTCCCTAATTGTGGTCCAGACACTTCGCAGAAAAGGTCAAGCTAGAAAAGGAGGTAACTTGGGTCGAACATGTGGGGGCCTGTTTCTTCAACGTCGCTCACTCCTACCGAGTTTGTCTTTGAGATACCACGACTCGTGCGACCCTTGCGCCGCCTTCTCACGTGACTAGAATCGCGTGGGCGTTTTTCTGCATCTTCACAATCAGGAGGCAATTCCTGCTTGGGCTTAGGGGGGCGGCACGTGGCCACTCACCATTGGGCGCCCCAAGAGGGCGGAGAAGAGACAGACTGCGGTGCGGGGCCCGAGCCTTGAACCCCCTGGCTCAGCAGCTGAATGACGAGGGTGAGTTGAGAGAAACTTCCCAGAGTTTCCTCTCACCATTTCGTCGACTAATGGATCCCTTAAGCGTCACGGCATCCGTGTTTGGGCTTCTGGCTGCGGCTGGGAAAGCTCACACACTACTGGAGACTGTTGCATCCATTCGGAATGCGCCAACCACCGTCCGGGACGTTCAGCGTGAGACTCGACACACAGAAATCGCGCTTCGATCCTTACATCGGTTCCTCCAGCAGAATGACCCCGCAAGCGAGAGACAAGGTATGATACAAGTAGATGAACTCCGTGTTGTGCTTGCGGATGCCATGTTGCTGTTTTCCTCTTTCGAGTCGATGCTGGAGTCATTAGCCCGCCTGAGCCAATTGCGCGTGTCAATTTCGTGGACAAAGTATGGCAAACAACTCGATGAATATCTTGGAAAACTAGAGCGATACAAGTCGTCCTTGACATTCATGTTGAGCATTCTGCAGTGGTATGTACCTACCTATCTATGACACCGCCCCGTGTGCATATGAAGCACAGAGTTTTTGACTTTTTCTGCAGCAATTCTGACTCCGAGGCGCGTATCAACCAAGCCAAGTTGCAAGATCTTGTTGAGCAAGTTCTGGCCGAGAATGTACAACTTAGACAGAAACTGCAGATGTCCCAAGATTCGTTTGACGCCCGGAACATAGCAACAAGACACCCCGGTGGCGATGGCACAACAGCCAGGTTTGGCGATGATGTCTCGACATTGCGAAGCCTCCAAGGGATACGTCGCAGTGAGACGATGAGGAGCACTATCACTGGTGTTCGTAACAGCATGATCAGATTTGCGTTTGAAAATATCCTCGAGGGGTCACGAGTCTACAAGCGGACAGCACATTTCCACGAGTGCGACCAGTCCTTTGCCAGCAGCGCCATCCGGTCCATCTTCACCGGATACAGCCTTGCCGACATATCAATTCTGTCAGTGATTGCAATGCCTTTCTGCGCCGAGGAAATATCCAATGCATGTCATTATATCATTCAAGAGGAGAATCGCGAACCTCAGTCCCCGGATGCCCTGCGGTCGCAGAATAGGCAGCCGAGAAGCGTTAATCCGGCGCTGAGAAATACTGTCGCAGGAACTCCTGATCTTAAAGTTGGCGATACGTCCCAGAGCTGGGCTGGGGACCTCCATCCTGAGATACTGAATGCCTTTCACGCCCTCCAGGCCCTAGAAGAGTCTACAGAACCAGGGCCGTCAACACAAAGAATCGTCACATCCGGTCACATCTACACGGAGCAATCTGATAGAGACAGCAGCTCAGCCGAGTATCGACCATCGGAGGCCACAGCATCGCCGCAAGATACACTTGACACTAGCATCGCGAACGGTTCCATTGAGCCAGCCCCAGGTCGCCTTCACAGTCACTCAGCCTCTCTCGCTGCCCTTGAGGGGAGCCCGACTCGGAGAGATTCTGATTCCGGGTCAGCATATGCTGCTAGTGTCCTTGGGAGCCTCGATGAATCTGAGGAGGCATACCCATGTCAGGGTTGCGGTAAGGTATGAGAACACATAATGTGAGGGGAGCAGTGATGAGCTGCAGCTGACGCTTGCCAAGATTCTCGAGGAAGGCAAAGCCATGGAGCTTGGTACGTTCATTTGCATTCCGTCGCATCAACATTTCAGCTGACAAAGACAGCTGGAAATCGATGGCACCTTGACTGCTTTCGATGTAACACCTGCAGCACACTGCTGGATAGTGACGCCAACCTCTTACTCCTAGGAGATGGGTCTTTGATCTGCAACAATTGCACTTACAGCTGCTCTGTTTGCAGCAACAAGATCGAAGACGTGGCAATCTTGACAGGCGATCACGCATTCTGCGCCACCTGTTTCCGGTGTAGGAACTGCAAGAGGCAGATAGAGAGCCTGAGATATGCGACGACCCCTGATGGCATTTTCTGCATGGCTTGTCACAAAACCTTGATGGCAAGGAGGAAGAAATTGAAATCGCCCAAAATGTGGAGGATGACAAAGATGGAAGAACAAAAGCCCCATGAAGGTTTATACCTTGGAGATGCTCGGATGGGAAACACGGTGGAGGAGGCAGGGAATGGCGAGGAACATGAAAGTGCGCAACCGTCAGAAGTTGATGCGGAAGGGAGCGAAGAGTTTGCATAGTAATCGGTCTCGCACGTGAGGCATCATCTTTTACTCTGCGCCGAATTCTACCAGACGGAGCAGCCTAGAAGTAGTCACATCGTCGAGGGCAGTTTGATCCATCAATACTGGATGATCCTACCAAAAGAGTCCGCTTACCGCCTTGTTGGCAGTTCAGCGTTTATAGGGCTTACTCACTATAACCCACTGAAAATGCGGCGCGTCCACCAAACCCACCAGCGCCATCACCATCATTGCCATTCCCTGGCATTTGTGTTCGGAGCTACCTCGGCTCACCCAGACCCGCAAATCAGAGTGAGCCGAGGGCGGGCCAGGGTGAGCCGATGGGGAGCTGGGTGAGCCAGAGGTGCTCGGCTACAGCCTTCCTTATCGTCTCCACGTCAAGTTAAACTGTATTTGAGTAGTATGATGAATAAGAGCAGGCCGCTCGGAGGAGAAACTCCCAAAAACACTGGGACTGAATCGGGCAATCTGTCGTAGGGAATAAATTTTCCGCCGCTGCAAACGCTCTTATTGGAGGTTGCGCCACCTAGTCAAACGACCAATGAACTAACTAATACGGCTTTAGTTACCCGCTCTACTTCCTACGTTCATAGGGTCAGATAGTTGCAATCGCACAAATTGCGCCTATATTAGCTGCCAGCCACAAAGAAAAGAGCAGAAATCAAGTTTTGTATTTCTAAAGGAACGCGCTAAAAAGAATGATAAACACAAAACGATCGCACGAACTCAGGTGCCAAGTCTTACATGATCGGTGCCACTTTTAAACTGCCCAAGCTCGATGCTTATAGTTTCGGTTCTGACATATGTTACTGAGATAGCCCCGCCGCACGAAAGTATCATTTGAAGCTATTATACGACGCTATTGTATGAACCTATCACATGAGGCTATCGTAAAGCTGTCATATGAAATTGAATGTAATCGTCATTATTAACTAGCTAGAAGTGACCTTGTAGTACATATTCCGGTCAGCAAAGCCGTCATATTAGCAAAATGGAACATATCAAACAAGTAAAGGAGCATATCATCAAGTGGATTACGTCATCAAGTGAGTGGAGAATGTCATCCAGCGGAGCTTGTCATCGAGTGGAGCATGTCATCAATAAGTTAATGTTAACGACCTTAACCTGCACTGACTGGCAAGGAAAGGTCAAAACAGAGCGTAAGACAGGACGCCTAAGGTATGCGGTGATCGGAGAAGTGTACGAAGACTAGGGCAACTTTCAAACAAAGGACACCACTGTCACTTTAGCATGGCGACTGCAAGCTGGCGCCATACCGCACCAGATGCTGATATCTCTTTTACGACCGTCCTCATCTTCACCTAGATCACCGCTATCATATTGCGGCTGATCCCACAAGTCGTCGCCCCATCGCTCGGTTTCCCAGTCTCGCAGCCGCTTCGATCCCTCTCCAGCAGAGTCAGAGAGCGGAAGGCAGTCTTCAATTGATCACTTACCCAACCCCCCATTGTACGAGTCACCATCTTGCAGTGCAACCCCCCATCCTTGTTACTCCTGACGCAGCAGCCCTGCGTTACACCCTGGCTTACTGTAAGGAATTAGCACTAGGAAATAAACAGCAGTTCCTTCTTTATTATAGGGATATATTATAGAGTGGTGCGGTGTATGTATATGAGGAGTGGTTTTAAAAAGACCGGAATCTAGCTGTTTAAATTAGCGGGTATATTAGATAGTTAACCTAGAGTCATTAACTTGTAATAATTCCCCTTTTAGGTACGGTCCCCTACACCTTTAGTCACCACCACAACCGCCTTATCGCTTTTCAACACCTTTAGGAAGCTGAGGGTATTCGTGAAGTCGTGAATAACCCTAAAGAAAATTTTCTTCCAAGTAATCGCACTTTCAGGGCTCTCTTACGTAAGATGGAGAAAGCCCTCGAGATAGGGGCTGCGGAAGGGGGGCACTTTTAGTCGGGGAAAGGAATCATCTAGTAGAGAACCAACGTGCTTTGGAGCTCTACACAAAAAAGAGGGGAGTACGAGAACCAGCCAGAGATAGATTTACGTGAATACAGGGTATCGTTACGGCCAAGGAAGCCAGTTATAAGCCCCCTAAGTATAGGAGGGTAAGGGGAGCCCCACCGCAGAACCTGTAGCTGAGGAGGTGCAGGAGATGGTAATTCACGGCATAGATAGAATCTAGAGGGCTCAGGAAGTGCAGTGACCATTTTTAACAATAGAACTCTATTAAGAAAGGGATGTGTTGAGTACCAGAAGTCTGGGGTTGAATGGTGAGGGCAATTGCATCGTCGGGTCGTTGCATCGTTGGGTCGCGGCTTCTAAAAGACTTAGAAGTTCAAGCATTTGAAAGAGAAGCGGTTTAATTGTACAGGTATTATGTAGGTATTTTGCAGGGATATATAATATTTCAAGCTCCGATGGCGTTGACGGCGACAGCTGACTTCAAACCGTGCGCCTAAAAAAAAGCCTGCCAGTGTTTCTCTTGCACTAGCAAGTTATCAGCCTAATGAAATCCGAGGGGACATAGCTGTAGGGAGTATCATCATCTGTGTACGCCAAAGATACAGCCTCCTGTTATGAAGCATTCGTCATCTCCTATCCTCCCTGCATGGTTGTGTGGGTACCGATGCCCCCCACTGGTAGCCTCTGCTCCCCGGTGTAATACTTGTTGTATAGCGCCGATTAGCTATCTCGTGACCTTCACAAAGCGGGTGCCAGAGCGGGTCCGCCTCGTCGATATCAACCCCCCCTGTGCTTAAATGTTGGAGAAATAATTTCCATTCTTCATCAGTAGTGCTGTAGGGTTTCCCGCCGAAACGAAGTAAGAGCCCGGCAAGTTCGTAGAGGTACGCCGGAGAGGGCGGGTGTATTGACAAGTGGTGAATCATGTAGTCCAATGGTGTCAATTCTCCTTCCGGATGTGTCACAAGGGAGTTCGGATTCGCACCGCGCGCCAGCAGGCGAGCAGCAACTGTGGGTGGAGATAGATGGATCATCTGGCCGACGAAGAAGGTATCCACCGCGTGTTTGCACCAATCTCTCAGCGCAAACTTCCATTGAATTGGAACATTAGGCACTTTGATGTGATCCGCAATCACACATGCCAGTTTCGTATAACCCAGGTCTGGACCGTCGCGCCTCAGTTCTCCATCATTGTCCACGAATGTACCCATGAGAAGCCACCCGAGGCTGTCCTGTTCTTTTTGCAACGCTAGCCCATTAGCCGAGAGACATTTAAGTGTTTCGGTGGCATCTTCCAGTGTTTGTATGCCTGCTAGGATAGCATCGCGTATATGCTCGAGCAATGGAAGGGGGTGTCTGGCGACAGCGTGCGGATCGTCTCTAACGGCGTCCTCAATGAGAAGTCGTAGGCCGGCTTTGGCAGCGAGGGTAAGGGGCAACTTGATTCCAACACTAAGTTCCTCGCGAGGGAAATTGTTGTAAACACTGCTCAAAAAGTGGTATTGGCTCACCCCGGTGGTGCTCTCAGCCTGCGCAAGTGACCGAAGAGGTGCGCCAAGTTGCTCTGTTGCATGTCGGTGCAAGGGGATTGTAAGTAGCCCTTGCTGATGAAGGAATGCCCATTTTCTTGAGTTACTTCCGCCCGGCTTGTCCCTAGAATTAAGTACCGGAAGCGGGGTTCCATAATGAAGTCCTTTACAGTTTGGTGCATGAGCTGGACCGTTGAAAATTTAAGCTGATCGCCATTAGTGATGTCTACTAGACCACCTGAGACGGTTCGCACGAGCTCTTCAGTAGTTGCATAATTGAAAACAGGCACCTCATAGTTGAATGAAGGAGGGGTTGCCTCTGATGCCGCAATTATTCGGACTAGGTCCACCGGCGAGAGGTTGATGTCTGACCTGGCCAGTGTTTCCAGAGCCACATAAGTCTTCCAACGGAGACCCGCAGGTATCCGTTCGATTATCGTTTTGTAATAGTCATCCAGTTCATTTGGTAACGAATCGAGGGTCTGCCGAATCTTGTGGCTGACGTACGACGTAGAGGGATGTCCATCGGCGATTGCTGCCTGGAGATCCGAAATGACGAGCCTCACCCAGAGAAATACTCCGCTTGATCGTGACACAATATCGTCATGAGCTGCTTGAAGTTACAGATCGCCTTGACATTATTGGGGATAGTTGTAATGCAGTAGTTGCGTATGTCGTCTTGTGTGAAGTCTTGGACCTGGAAGCCAGTACACCGTGCGAACTCTTCCTGGAATATAGCCCACGGCCGGCTCGAAAAGAGGACTCTGATCTTTGTCCTTGGAAATGCGTTTTCATCTGCGAGGTCGTGAAGAAATTGTGACATGAACTCCGGCCGCCCGTCATACTCATCCAAGCCGTCGAGAAAAAGGCAGAGATCCAGAGCAAAGATATTTTGTCCGCATATCAGCTGAAGCGCATGTTCGAGTCGGTCTCTCGGCCACTCACGGTCCTGAATATCGATGCGGAGTCTGTTACGTCGATTTTGGTTGCGCAATAAATCTCTGAGAGCTATCTCGATACGTGCTGGGAAGATGATGGTTGGCGTTCTGTCAACCCCCTCGGGCTCTTGTTCAGCCCCTCCTAGCTCCCGTTCAACCTCGTCGGGTCCCTGTCGAGTCTCATTGGGTTCCATCTCAGCCTCCTGCACGCCATGGCTTTTCAAGAGTTCGCAAAGCTTTTGATCTAAGTCGAGCTCTGTAAGCCACTTTGAGAAAGAGTCTTACGGACGTCGGAAAGCTTCGTGTGATCCCAACATCTGCAAGATAAGAAGTCCGTGATCTTGGGCACTTTTTTTTGTCGTAGGAGTTCATCTCTTCGGCGCGGGAGCTCTAGCTCAATAAGGTCAACGCCCTCCAAATCGAACTGACGGCGGCCGAGATGCTCCTCGCGAAAAGAGATCAAGGCCTTTCGGAAGGCTGATATTGCGTCCTGGCTCTGGACAATATCATCGATGATACTTCGCAGATATGTTCCTCCAGAGATGCCGGCAGTCTCCATCAAGTGGTAAATATCTGCTCGCAGGCTCCCAAGGCGCAGTTGTTGAGCTTTTTGAGTATATTCGCTGCTGAGGTATGACCGCAAAATGGGCAGGAGTTCTGGCTCAGCTGCCAGCAGCTGACTGACGATGCGTCGTAGGAGCCCTTCGAATGACTTTTGGATTGCCGTCCCGCGGTAATGGAAGAAGAAGCTGACACGCACTTTTCTTGTGGCAGGATTCCATCGATGCATCAATTCCGTAGTTCTCGGGTCGGAATGTATGAACTTCATCAGGGTCGACTTCCCTGATCCTGGCTTTCCCCTGATCCAGAAAATGCCACGGCCACTTCGGAGCCACTGGGACAGACCAACCAAGGGATTGTCATAGGCCCAGTCGCAAGTGTGACTGGAAACGGGGTCGATCTGTTGGATGCGAGTGTCAAGCTCCGATGAATGCAGAGACCCCAGAATTCCTGGAAGCTAGTTTTTAGGGCGGTCTTAATATGAGGAAGATAGGGTACCTACTGTCAGCTGACCACTGCGGGACTTCTGGAGCCGCTAGCTCTTGGTCTTTGTTGTCTGGGCTATTTGTGTCGATATGGTCGTGAGCGCTATCCACAAGGGCAGGGAGGGGTCGCAAAGAGCTGCCACAAATCTCGGCAATCTTGCTTGCGAAAATGTGAACCCTGTGGTCACCATGGCTAAACTTCACCATGTCAGAATGGTTTTCGTCGATCTGGATTGTGCTCAGAGGTTCCTCCTCCGAACGCCCTCCCGTCGCTGATTCCCTCGAGACGAGAATCGCATCTGGTCCGGATCTTTTAAAAGTGCCCTGGCTTTCCTGACACGGTACCACCCGTCAGTGTATCAATAACTACCAGGATATGAAATCGACTTACCTCAACAACAGTTGGAGTCGTCTTAGTCTCATATGCCCAGAATAGTTTAACTTTGGACAGGAAAGAGATACCATGGAATTGTCTGTCTAAGGTTTTGAGATAGTCAGAGGTATCAGAGATTTCCGTGACAAGCGTGTCCGCGTTGAGTTGCGTGCCCAGCATTATTTTAATATCATCCATGGGCATACCTTGGCTCGGAACTCCGAAGAAGACGGCACCACGCACTAGGGCCGAGATGAAAGTCTCAGTCTGTCCGCTACCGGCCAACATCACCAATGCTTGCTTCAGTACAACACCTCCAAGGCTGTGGGCAAGGAAGATGAGCGGCTTTGCGCTGGGAGATGACCATCCACAACTCCTTAAAGCGACGACAAGGGAGTTCGCGAGGTCGGGCACAGACTGGAAAGAAGTGCTTGGATACAACTTCGTGTTGTAGCCGTACGTGACGAATCTAACGGTAGGGTGATAGCCAGGCAGCTTATCCCGAATCCACATGAAAGACTTGTCGCCTCCGTGCGGTTGCCAGGATCCAAATGGGTGGCTCGCGAGTCCCGAAATCGCAATGCAACTGCGCCCGTCAGCAGAAGGTGGCGAACCCCAAGGTCAAGCAGTAGAGGTTACTTACTCGTATTCATGGTTTTCTGCATGGATATCATTTAGGGGAGTGAAGCCGTGGAAGTGATGGTCCAGGATGAGAGGCTCCAGCAAGCCTGGCAGCTTGGGCAGTGTCCACTCATCACGAGCTGAGCTCCAACGGACGTGTGCGTCAGCGTCGAAATCGGCAATTGTCAGGGTGGCTGATTTGGTGGGGGGGCGTGTCCACGGGTCGACCACATGCGCAAGCGAAGAAATGAGGATTTGGTTGAGTGCGACGCCCACAGTGCAGGCCGCAAGGAGCTCAGCGGCAAGCTGCCTGTCTGCATGACGGGGAAGGTTGCGAAGCCGATAGACTTTCATCTCTCTTTTTTTCGCATGGTGCTCATGTCTTCGGGATTGATTTGCGCTTCTCTCAGTCGTGGCGGTGTCGCTACCGACCAAGGCGAAGTTGGCTGCGACGTGAAATTCAGCTTGGGGCAGAGCCTTCCTTCCCGATGGAAAGTAAAATGTCTGGCAAAGGAGGGTCCACCTTCGCGTCACGTGATGCACCGCCAGGCTCCGTCTCTTACCTCAGTTTTCAGACCACCACCATCATCATCCGCAGTTGCTGCGACCTGTGCAAGGTGTGTAACCTCATTAGTAGTGGCAGTGCGAAGCTTCAACAGTCATCTAGGTAAGTCATTTACATCACTACTCTTATCATTAAATAAAATCTTCCCGCTTTTGGGATACGCACTAAGCCAAGAGGGTTGCGAGGAATTACAAGCCCTCCCAGAGTCGGGCGATAGCTTTCTAATCCCCCGCACGGTAGATTTATTACGAGAGCATCTCCCTGTACCGTAGCCCTACTTTCCCACGTGCACAAGCCGCGGCCCTACTGTAGTTGCGCTCAAAACGCAGCCGCCGCGCGCGCGATTCAAATCGACGTAACAGTACCGTAAAAAGGGGGGTCCCGTGAGTGCTTCATGAGGCACTTATGGATTCGAATCCCCGTACCAGGGCGTCAATCCAATAAGCCAGTCAAATTTGCAAGCTGGTTTTTTTTCGAGCCGCTGGTCAAATGAGGGCTGGCCGAGTTGCTCATTCTGGGTTACATAACTTATTCTGGGAGACAATTAGAGCCTTTGAGCCACTCAGAAAAAGAAGCCATTTACAATGGCCTTATTTCCAATAAGCTATTCAAATACAGCTTATCCAGGGAGCCACTCATTCCGGGAATCACTTTGTAATAAGCTACTAGGGTAATCAAGAAAGAGCCCGATGCTGCTGCGATACACAGGTGATTCGCTAGCGATGAGTTGATAAAGCAGATTCCACTTCGATTCAATGACTGATTCTTGCAGAAGGGAAAACCCCCTGCGAGCGCCACTACCTACAGCGGCTTTTATGCGTGTGCCGACCTATTGCATCACTGTTGCCCCCTGCGCTGCGCAGACGCTGCGGCGGGGTTTCGCCTGCGTGTCGCCTGGCCCCATTACACTTAGCAACCATAGCGCCCTCCATATTCCGCTGAGTTAACCACACCAAAACTCAGCTCAGTCAACCACAACTTCGTAGTTTTCTAGCCTCCCCCTAGACACTGTTCTTTCTCACAATTAGCTCAGTACGCTGGAGAAGGAGCGCGTAAGGCTAGAAGGATGAAGCTAAAGTATAAGGCGAGGTTTCTTTTCCCCTTGTGTCAGATTGGAGAGCTGGATTGGTGGATAGTCAGAGTCCTGGAAATAACCCAGGCCGCCTGCTAGCACAGAGAAATAGACTCCAGCGGCGAGGAGTAAGGGTCTGATTTAGAAGCTTTGACTCGGCCGTGTCAGTACACCTCCGCCGGGGAAACAAAAGTTAGCGTGACAGAGGCCACTATTATGATTCTCGATGATTCTAGGCCAGGGTATAACAGTGGTACAACCGTCACGCTAACATTTATTTCCCCAGTGGAGGTGTACGGCTAGAGGTTAGGTTGTGGATACCGAGCTGGATAACCATGTTCATCGAGCTATATCTTGGCTTACTGACTAAACCTAACAGCAAAATAATTACTAGAGAATACCATAAATTACTCTTTCCGGGTTACATCCCACACATAGTTATATATAGCAATGTAGCAAAGTAGGCCCCATCAGTAGATCGCAGATCGAAGCTCGTCAGCACTTAGAGCGGCGGTTTTGATCGGTTTTACTAAGGTGACTCATAGAATGTCTTCATATTTTTACCTAGGCTTAAACACTGACGTCATAGACCTGATATTCTGACCCACTCCCAGTAGACTAAGTTAAGACTTGCCATAAGGAGCTCACCGAGCTGATCACCTATATATAGGTCCGGCTCAACCAGCTCACCTAGGTCGACACCCAAAAAGCGGGGGCCTTGGGTGAGCCCCGAGGAAGTCCTGAACACAAATGATGCCTGTTCTATAGCTATCAATGACAGACTCTGACACTAGAAGGAGAAGTTGTGTCTTTTGTCCCCCCCTCCACTCCAAGATTTTCCCAGCGCCGGCAGCATTCTCCGTCCAGTTCCGTTTTTTGTCTCGTCTTCACCGACTACATTTCTGTTATCAATTGTAGAACCCTGGCCCAGAACAACACACACCTAACCCCGGGGTGGATGGGGTACAGCTAGCATTTGATGTGCATGTACCCCTCTGTAGAATAGAATAGTCCCCGGTTTAAGAGGGGCAATCCGGGTGGTCAGGGCCGTTGCAGCAAGGCGAGCAGGTAATGACACTACAATAAAGCGTGTTAATAACCCTCGCATGTCGTGGTTGCTTACGTCCAACATACCAGATGGTGGAAAGACCGGCAATGGGGTTCCAGCAAAAGAAACCATTGTGCTGCTGCGCAATGCAGCGTATGTATTCGTCGCCATTTCCACACTACAGGTTTTTATGTTTTTAGAATCAGTAAATGCTCAGAGTAGAGGAATAAATAAATACCAGACTAAACTGGAGTGACAAGAAGATATGGGGCACTTACGCCAGGCGGTGGGACAATACCAATCTGTCTCTTGGCCGCCTGTTCGACTTGGCCAACGCCGGCAACGGGGACCGCGATAGCCGTGGAGGCCAAGAGAGCACTCATAAAGGAAGCGGCGAAATGCATTGTAATGAGTTTGTGTTTGCTTATTCTTTTGTTCTTATTCAGCTGCTGTGTGAGGAAGCAGAGTCAAGAGTCCTGAGATAGCGAGGCATGGCGCCTATTTTATAATATTCTCGCTCTCTAAGTTAACCGTATCGTGAGAGAGCACCTGACCCGCCCTCACAAGTGCAAGACCTTGTCGACACAAACTTGACAACTCCTGGGGAGTCATTGACAACAGCACAACTTGGGGAAGATCTGGTTGCGTCATGGGCAATCCTTCACTAAATCAACCTGCCTTTTTGAAAAGACGGCCGACCATTAACCCCAGTATAAGCCTCGGCCAAGCCGTCTTGGTCGACTATCAAATGGTGAGACTTATGCTAGTGACGTCATGGACACGGCGTTTGAAGCCATGACCGACTCCCCGGTTGACCTTCCAGGTAATAACTTTGAATGTACGGAGCGAATCAAAGGTGTCCAGCTTCAAAATAAGACCAGAGAGTTTCCACTTGGCTTCGCCGAAGGTGACTGCCACTACCATCTACAAAGTACTGCTACGCCATACGGACGTACTATCCTAGATGGATTGCCGTTGTCGATCGTCTCACGTAAGGGCAACTCCAAGACGGCACTGTCAAGTACAATGCAACTCAAGACATCCTTAGGACCAGATCTACCAGTTAAACGGAGAAACGTCAGCGATTTCGCCAAGGGTTACAGCTTACGCCCCTGACCGGTTGTTGCTGCATCCATAGCGCTCATTCGCTTTTAAACTCACTTGTACGAATATTTCACGTGGATCTTGTTCCGAAAAAGCGGCATGAGGCGGAGAAAGGGATCGTCGATTGGGGGCCTTGATGGTAAACCCCGTCGGCATACTCGTTCCCACCTAAACAGGTTTTTGGGAGAAACATGACCACGGAAAGGAGATGGTATGAAGGCCAAGAATTCGGAGATTTGTGGACGAAACTGAGTTGCGCACATAAAAATGATACATACCTGCCTACCTATTGACACCTTCCAAATATGGTCCAGTGTTTGCGGCATCCGAATAGGCAGCAGGCAATAGCTGCAGCAGTCTGACCCCCTGTCTCTTGACCGTGGCGATCCTTTTTTTTGCTCTCGATGCCAGTTAGTTTCCCGGCGAAACTAAATGCTATACACTGGGTAATTCATGGCAGGAGGTGGAGACGGGAGGTGACTTTCCAGATGTGTGACGAGCAAACCAAAAAAAGGTGACTAGCAAACAACTTCTGAACCGTTTAAGCTACTACCCGCACAGATGGGATAAATGGCCGCTGGAGCTTGAGGAGAGGTATCCAGAGGACGAACCCTTACTTTCTCTCTACCAAGGGTAATCGTCATTATTTCCTGAATAAGAAAGAAACCTGCCCGCGTACGCCTCGGGTTCTTGTTGGGCCTTATCGATAACGCCAACAATACCGGTGACGGCCTCTTCCACCTCGGTCTCAGCGGCATCTTCATGTCCCAGTAGCTTCGCGGCGCGAATACCCATTTCTGTCTTGACCCATCTAACAAAGTAATGTTAACGTCAGTAATTGGCCACGGACTTAGCTCGACAAGCACGCCGTTTGGGAATAGGAGAGAGAGAGAGAGAAAGGGGACTTACCCCGGTTCAACCATAAAAACACAAACCCGCTCATGATTCTCAAAGTGTGCCTTCCGCATAATGTAATTCAAAGCCACTTTGCTCGGTCCATATGCTGAACTCGGCGCCATGACCCGGTTCATGCCCGAAATGCTGGCGCCAATGCTGCTGATGGCTACGAAAATGCCTTTTTTCTTCTTCGTCCTTTTCTTATCCCCATCCCCATCCCCACGCTCACGTCCACGTAAATTTCCAGGCCGTAACGCGTGGTTCAGCATCGGCAGAGTAGCTTGGAATACTGCCAACGGGCCCAGCACATTGACTTCGTGGTGCGCTCGGACATCATCGAGTCTCGCTTCGGCAGCCGTCGGAAAACATGTGCAGATGCCGGCGTTGGCAATGACAAGGTCGAGATGGGTGATTCCTTGGGCTTGGAGGCGGGCAATAGCGGCCGATGGGGTAGAGGCGTCGGTGCTATCAATATGCGAGATGATGAGATTGGTGTTTTCGCCGCGGAAAAGGCTGGTTAGATGTGACGTTGGCCGACTGGGGTTGCGAATGCAGGCGATGACGGTGTGGTTGGGACGGGCCAGATACTTGGCACATAGGGCATGACCGATGCCTGTCCAGTGTCTGATTAGTGTTACCTGCCTACGTAGGAGCTGGGGTGGAACCAACCTCGGTTGGAGCCGGTGATGAGAACATGGTAAGAGTCCATTGATGTCGCACAAACAGTATTGCCCAGCTAACTGTGAGGGTAGCACAGCACTATTTCAAAATATGATAAACTCTGCCGGGTCCCGTAGGGAAGGTTCATGTTCCTAAAGGGGTAATGACCAAAATAAGTTGATTACCTGTTGAGGTTATACAGCTGTTGGAAGTGGCTCACCACCGATACATACCTTCCTTACCTTAAAAAAAAAAAAAAAGAAGAAAAAAAACCA
>Ga0247765_1000328_pt1 | contig 38347 bp, 44 predicted proteins | sample UWRJL106311C6_FD_179949 | JGI IMG/M metagenome (GOLD analysis project Ga0247765, IMG submission 179949) | Plant litter microbial communities from Arlington Agricultural Research Station in Wisconsin, United States - UWRJ-L106-311C-6 | ecosystem: Environmental > Terrestrial > Plant litter >...
ACTTTTGAACGTCAAACTCCTTGAACCGAGTCAAGTGAAGAAAAAGGGCCGAAAAATGCCTGGCTGCTGCTCTCTACCCGACCCTCTCCAAACATCTTGAGACGAGTCTAAATGAGTAAAATACGCTACGCCATAGGTAGGTAGGTAACTATGCGGCGTCGTGTAGTGTAGGAGGGGTCTTGGTCTCTCCTCCGAGGGATTTTATTCATGTGGTGGATCTTGGAGTTGAGCTTTCTTCTCTTATTCTCTCTCTCTCGATCTACTTAAAGCGCGGGGTACCTACCTACCTAGAGTTTTTTTTCTTTCGCAAGCGCCGCACAGATGGTGGGCATGGGCCTCCTCTCCTCACCTTCTTTTCCCCCACGTAAGGTACACCCTATCTAGAACTAGGGTGATCAAAAAAAAACCGGAGGAGTTGTTGGGGGTTAAAAATGAGTTAAAATGCCTAGGGAAAACGAAACGAGCGAGCAGAGATGACGAATGAATGGCGGACGGTTATGTAACGCACACTACGACTACCTACACTATCTACTTAAGTACCTTACGCAGTAGGGTAGGTTACCTCGGAGTGTGTGTAAGCCCAAACAAAGTCGAGCGTCCCAGAGGAGCAGGTAAGGTAGGTCGTTGATGACAACAACCTCCCGTTCTCAGCCCTTCTCTCACAAGCAGACACAAAACCATACTACTTTACCGGAAACTCTTGCAAAAAGACATCTCACTTCCGAAGAATGCTGCTGCCAACCTCCATGGAGTATCCAGCCTCGTTTACAAAAACCCCACGTACGCACCTCAACGGAACACTCCCTCACCAATCGCGCTTCAGTACGTGTTAGTTATGCCATGTCATGTCCTGCTGTATTGTGCTGCGCGGAATGTGTTCTCGCCCGCAGCGTGCCGTAGCATAGCGCAGTGTAGTGCATGGAATGCAGAAATGCAGAACCATCCATCCGCTCGGCGATGTCTGTCTGTTTACCTGTTCGTCTCGCAGGACCTTTACCTAGTTGATTGATGCAGTCTAGTCTAGTGCCCTTGACATGCTTTTCTATTTTTCGGGGGTCCTTCGTGACTAGGGGTCAAGTCATCAGCACCAGGTATGAGGGAGCATGCAGAAAAAATGAGAAAGTTTGGATATCATAGCATTGCAAATCGCGAGCAAGTCCATCGTCATCGCCAGCCCCCATCTATCTGGATTGCAACAGCCAGCCTTCTTGGGTAGCCTCCCTCGCCAGAGACGAAGCTAGCAAGATGGATAGCTAGCAAAGGTAAGGTAGAATAGCATGTACATGCCCAGAGATCGAGATACGCGCCCACCCTACCCTTCTACCCAAGGCCCTGACGCCTGTCCAATTCCAAACCCATCTCCGCTGAATATCTTGCACTTTGCACTCTTCTTGCTACCGCTTGCTAGCTCTTTAGTCGAATCGCCCACTTCGCAAGCACCCGATCCACCCCAAAAGAAGCTTCTTCTCCACCTTTCCCAATCTTGCCCCCCTCCATGACAACCCGTACTGGTCTCTCCGAAGCGGGGTTCCGGGGGAAAAAAACGAGCCACGAAATCGGAGCTTAACTTGAAAAGACCAAGACACCAATGCCCCAAGGATTTGGGACGACACGAAGAGGAAAACCACCCTATCGGGAACGCTTCCCACTTGCCACCTTCCCCATGGCCGAAAATAGCGCCCTCCACCTCCCAGCCGAGAAGAAGAGAGAGCGAAGACGAAGGGAGAGAGTGTGTGTGTGAGAAAGAAAAGAGAAGAAGAAAAAGATTTGCGCCCCAAACGATGCCCTCTTTTGGTTCGTGCGCCATTCGCCGGTTGGAGATTCGGTTATGTCGGGTGGTTGGTCGACAGAAAATCGTGTAGAATATGAGCAGGAAAATCGAAATAAAGGAGTACTTGGTGTGAAGCAGAGTCGAGCTGCCACAAAGTGTGCCATCATGCATCGACAAGAGCCCACCAAGTCGCGCGAGGGAAGGGGAGAGCCCGCAAGCTACAAACGTCACTCCTCGCTAGTCGCATCTCTCATAATACGACGCATCTGCTCTTGCGTTCGCCCGGTTGGCGTCGGTATCGGCCTTCCTTCCCTTGAGAGCTGGGCTCCCCTCTGGACCTCTCGTGCTTGCTGCTGCCCGTGGGCGACATGGGCGACGAAGCGGCCTGGCGCTGCCTCCGTAGAATCCGGACCACATCATAGAAGGCTTTTTCGACATTGATGCAATTCTTGGCCGAAGCCTCGACAAACTCGCAACCTAGCTCACGTGCCAGGGCGTGGCCTTCCTGGGTTGAAACCTCCCTGTCCGAGACACGGTCGCTCTTGTTTCCGACAAGCATTATTGGCACGGGCGCCGACGAGCCGATGGAGGCGAGGGGCGACCCGGGATACGACGGCGAGGACGCCGTTGACTCTTTTACCCTCTGGATCTGGTGGTGAAATCGCTTGATGCGCGAAAATGACGAGCGGGATGAGACGCTGTATACCAGGATGAAGCCCTCGCCATCTCGGATCCACTGGTCTCGCAGGGCTGTGTATTCCTCCTGGCCGGCCGTGTCGAGCACCTCGAGCATGCACGCCTGGTCGTCGATGACGGCTTGCTTCCGGTACGAATCCTCAATTGTGGGGTCGTACTGGCGCACTTGTTAGCTTTGCACTTGATTCAGAGAGTTTCGATGCACGCACCGTCTCGACAAAGTGTTGCAGGCACAGCTGGATTGTCAAGGCTGTCTTTCCCACACCGCCATCCCCGAGCACCACCAGTTTGTACAGCACCATTTTTCCCGCCATGGCGTGAGATGTGTTGCGGTAGGGGGGTTGCGTCGTGGGTGGTGTCTACGGCTATCAAGATTGGAGAGAGCGGCACCCGAGCTTTGGGTGATGAGGGGCGGTCCGGCCTTGGTGAGAAAGTGGCAGAGAGTGGCAGAGAGAAAGCTGGGGGGCGGTGGCTCGCCTCGCAGCGACGGGCGACTCGTTTTCAATCGGTGAGAGGACCGAACTGTAAGACCGAAAAATTGGCTGCACAACAAGATAGGTGGATGGCAGGCAACTGGAGATTTTGGCCGGGGGAGAGGAATGGATGGAAGGGTGACAGCAGCAACGAGTCGGAGTTGCGAGCAGCGAGCAGTGCTGGCAGCGTTGAGGGCGGAGGCGGTGGAGCACAGGCGGGCGGCTTTGGTCTGCCTAAGCTTTGGGGACCGCAGGGCCTTGGCACGGCCTGGGGTAAGGTGGTGTGTGCGTTCGTGCGAGATAGCGACACTGCAAGATGGATGATACCGGAATAAAGACTGCCATGCGAAGCCGAGGCGCACAACCGATTTTATTCCTGCCCTCCAGCCATCTTTGCCTGGCACTTCCTGGCTAGGCTTCGGTCCCGCGGTTTCTGCAGCCTTTTTTTTCTTGGAGTGAGAGACAAGAAAAAGTACTGCGAACCCGCCCAGCTGTGCCATGTCATACCCCCCGCCTTCAATCACAATCTGTCAGGCGATTGGCACAGCAGAGAGGATTTATCATTCCAGAGTCCAGACTCGAGGAGGCTGGTCAAGGAGAGAGCCGGGGTGTCATTCCCTTCTTTGCATCTATTTCTCCTCTTTTTATGGAGCAGTTGTTTCTTTTACGTTTGCTTGTTTCCCCTGTCCTTATCCGAAGCAACAAGCGCACATTGCTGTCTGTCAGCAGTCTTTTTTGTGCTTTATGTGCTGACGGATCATGACCGGCAAGATCCGGGCCATTGATTGCATCGCATTGGACACTGGACACACGGGCCGACGCAACGAGGCTAATCAGCAAGACTTTGACACAGTGCATCACCCGGCGACAATGGTGGGAAGCACAGAACTGGCACCGGGACGGAAACAAAGTTGGTGGCCGTCTCAGGTTTGTCGTCCTGGGTCGAGTTTAGCCAGGCTAAAACAGTCGTGAGAGGGAACCAACCAGGTAAACCTCGACCATGGCTGAAGCCTCACGCCAGATACGAGACTCCCGTCTGTTTGCTACCACCGACGGACGGCAAACTCAGTGTGTCCGGTTGCAGCTGGGATGATCACCATTAGAGAGAAAGAGTCAAGCGCCACCAAGTTACACCGCTAGCTCTGCACCATACCAACGACATGGAGAAACGTCACTTGGTCACAAACCCAGCCGCCTCGCCAACTCCTCAAACCCCCCCTCATCCTTGCCGATCCAGACATCAACCCACTTCTTGGCCTCGCCGTACCGTTCTTCATCCGCTCTCCACTCCTCCTCACCGTGGCGCTCAACGTAGACAGCCCTCAAACCTACCGCCCTAGCCCCCACTAGATCTCCCAGATGGGCCGCCACCATAGCCACCTCCCCGGGTTCTTTCTCCAGGACGGCACAGGCCCCACGATACACCTCCGCGCGAGGTTTGTAGGCGTGGAACTCCTCGGCCGAGATGAGTCTATCAAACCCCAACCCGCCATGCTTGTCCAGATCCGCCAGCAACGCCGTGTTCCCATTGCTCAGTGTCGCAACCGTGTATCCGGCACGCAGTCTCCGCAGCCCCTCAACGGCATCGTCCCATGGCGTGAGGAAATGCCATACCTTGCTGAGCTCATCGATTTCCTGGGACGTGAATACCCCACCGAGCCCTGCGCCTTGGAGCAAATCCACCAGACTATCCCTGTGGTGCGTGTCAATATCCTTCCACGAGGTTTTGCCAGGGATGAAGTTTCGCGTGAAGACGCCGTACGAGGCCCGCCATGCACGAGCGAAGTCGGTCCAGTTGGTGGTCTGGAGAGCGGTAAGTGTCGTGGAGGAGAGATCGGAGGAGGACGACAGTTTACGTGATGCGGCGGAGGTAAGGGAGGCCGTTACGGGAGTGAGCCAATCTACGACGGTGCCGAAGACGTCAAAGGTGAGGGCACGGACTTGCGAGGGGAGAGCCATGCTGTAACTTGATGTGATTGTGACCGTAGTGTCCCAGACCGTGATGTGTCTGAGCTGCTGTTTGGTAGTATGTCATCCCCGTCAGTCTCCAACATATAGCCTGGAAAACGTCATACCCGCAGTCAACGGCAAGTGACCCGTGGCGGATGGAATGATTGCCTGGCTGTGGGTACGTACCTAGGCAAAGATGTACCTACTTCTTACCTTCTTACTTCCTTGATGTCAAAGACGTCTTCGTGATACAGATGGAGTGCAGTGGGATAGTGTTACACAGCCCATGAACCCATGCACTCATGCTCGAGCTTCCGGGATACGTATGGTGCAGCCCCCTAGGAAACATCGCAATCTGAACAAAGCCTCGGTTTGGCCTGGCTTACATACCAACCCTAGATAGTTCAGTGGGGCAATTGGCAGGTCACACAAGGTGTGGCGGGAAGCGGGGAGAGAGGGGAGCGGGGTGGATGCGGGATGGACTGGGCTGCAGCCGGGAAATAATACTACCGTGAGTGTGTTTGTACTGACGTCAGGGCCTTTCACTTATCACCCTTTCATCATTTACTCTATTTTGTTTGTTTGTCACTTGGCGCAACAAGTCACCGGCAATGGGATGAGTTATGGTGCTCAGTATTGAATTGCTCTGATGTGCTCTACGTGGGCCCAACAATGACCAAAGAGGATGGTTTGTTGTCACGAATGGCACAAATCCTGGCGTCCATCAGCTCCGACAACCCAGTCAGTTCGTATCTGTGACCGGGATGGTATGGCTACCTCTGCAAGTTGTCATCGCCGGGTTATACATCTATATTAACCTCCCCTCAGACGGAGAGACAGACAGGCAGACCGCGCTGTTCCTGTTACATCATTTCAATGCTGGTGCCAACAACACTGCCTGCCGCACCTTGTATACTCTCCCGGGAGTCTGCGCGAAGAGAAAGGACATCGAAACCACCTGGCCAGGCGTGAAGTGAACACATATCTGACTATACCATAGCGACTACACCAAAATTTCCCGCAAGTTTGACCGTTCTTCTCGCAAGGACAGCATAACCGTCATGTCTCAACTGCGACTCAACCCAACCATGCGTCGGTATTCCCTCACGGCGCCTATACCCGGAAGTGCCGTTAGCACAACAGCCACCGCCAGGTTCGCCACCGTACCTGAAGCTAGACCTGTACCTGTACCTGGACCCTCAACTGAAGCTCAACCACCAGAAGGTCAAGGCCACGAGGCTTACAAAATCTACCACATCTGGCGCAGCCGGGACAACCGCAAAGGCCGGCACGCCGTCATTGTGCCCCGGGACTTTCGCTTCTCCGTCCCGGATGAGAAAAGAGTTAGCAAAGAAATCACCCGTCGTGCTACCAACACTTTAGCAGGAACGGCACTGGGTCTCGTTCGCATGGTGAGCGAATATCCCGTGTGGGATGTTAGTTATGATGTTGCGGTGGTGTTTACGCTGGGTATGTGTTTCTCTCAATAATAGGGGAAGGCAGGTGAGTAAAGGCTGATAAGACTGGCAGGGTCGATGGTCTGGGTTATGAACGGATTCTTTACGTGGTACCCACTGGTGGTGCCGTGGAGTGAATTTCCTGGGGAGGTGGACGTGGCGGGCGGATGGACGGCGTTCGTGGGCGCAACAATCTTCGAGGTTGGGTCAGTGTTATTGATGCTGGAGGCGGTGAATGAGAATAGTATGTGTGGCCCCTGCTATGATGCTTACTCTTGAATTGGACGCTGATGAGACAGGAACCGAGTGTTTTGGCTGGGCGGTCGAGGAGGCATTGGAGGGACCACATCTTCGCCCCATCCCGGAAGCGTGTCGGCACCACCACCGTTCTCAGACCGGCTGGCTGAGGCGGGATGATATGAAGGACTCTGGGAAACGCTGGTCATGGTGGCCAACGTGGAGCGAATTTTCCAGCCATTACTTTCGCGAGATAGGCTTCCTCGCAAGCCTCGCTCAGACCATCGGTGCCACCGTGTTTTGGATATCCGGCTTTACGGCGTTGGCACCCATCAACAGCGTCCTGTCTGTACCTGTCGCCAACGTCATCTACTGGTTGCCGCAGGTAGTGGGCGGCGCGGGCTTCATCGTGTCGAGCGTCTTGTATATGTTGGAGGTTCAGGACAAGTGGTACCGACCCGCCCCCGAGCTGTTGGGTTGGCAAGTCGGCTTTTGGAATCTCATCGGCGCCATCGGCTTCACCCTGTGCGGCGCATTGGGCTTCGCCGCAACGGCCGGCCCGAACATTGAGTACGCCTTGGCCCTCTCTAGCTTTGTGGGATCTTGGGCCTTCATGGTATGCCTCGCACGCACTGGTTCTGGCCGGACATGGCTGACCTTGTACTTTGTCCTTCTAGATCGGATCCGTGGTACAGTGGTACGAATCACTCGATAAGTATCCTGTCTCGATGGGGGATCTTCCTGTTTCCTCCGCGCCAACTGAAAGCGGAAAGGGGCCCGGGTAGTGCACACTAGACGCGAACATGCCCAAGTTGCTTGTTCGTGGACGCGTTGCGGATATCATATCCTGTGCACTCTGCTAACACGATACCCCGCCACATCCCAGCAGGCCAACCACTGTCAACAAGAGCGAGGGGTTGCGGCTGAAGATCAGCACTGGTGCTGCATGCGCTCTGGCCATCTCTTGAACTTGTGCATGTCAGACTGGAATCAGACTCTAGGCAGACGACAAGTGATGGTGGCGAAAGTTGATGAGATCGCGAGGCTCCTCTTTGCGCAACAGCCTTCGCTGTGGCGCGTATAGTACCCCGCTACACCGAGTGCTCAGCCGATTCAACCGTGGTTGCTCTTGAACAGGAAAAGGGGCGCAAGATGCCGGTAGCCCCATCCCACCAGTGCCACCCTCTCACCAGTACCACACCGAGCGAATGGACAGGGGGGGTGTTGTCGAGATGAGATCACCGACCCGGAATCCCATGTCTTGGGGCTTTGCGCCTCGTCTGTGTGTTTCTGGGTTGCGAGTCCCCCTCCAATTTACCCAAACATATCCGTATTAGGCCCAGTTTCATACTTTTTTTTGGTCGTTTCCCTCATCACAGTCGCACCTCGTTTTTGGCGGGCACAATGCCGAAAAGGTGCAATGTGACGAGATGGTTAATCATCCCTCAACCATAGCATTTCCCGTCCATTCCCCCTGTTAGCTTCACTTCAATTTTTGCGCATTCGTCTGCTGTTCGCGGACACAAAAGGCCTGCCTGCAGCAATTCCTGCACGCTCAGATCCTGCTGGTGATAGCGTGGATGACCAGTCCAGCATGCATGTGCCGTAGTCTAGTGTTCTGGTTTCTAGCTTCTGGCTGAACAGACCATTTTGATACCGTTATTTCTTCTTCTTTTGCCTTTGCAAAATCCCTCGGGTCACACTGCAGGCTTGCACAGGCCTGCGCAAGCTACGGGCCTATCGTCCTCCCGACCCGCATCCATCACATCGGTCTGGCCAGTCAGTTGCGAGAATCGGCACATCTTTCATGTCTAGTGTAACCAAGCGCGGGGGTCGGTTCCGCGCGACCACTGGGCCCCCGCCTTGAGGGCACCTCGTCGTGATTGGTCAATGGCACATTTGCGGTTGGGGAAGCAAAACGGCCAACGGGGGAACGCGTCTCGGAAGCCGGGGCTGGGCGGACGCCAGGGGGTTTTTCTTCCTCGACTGCAAGCAAACCGCGCCGGTGGCTTGCCCGGTAATAAGGCTACCTATCTTATACCATGATGGTTTTCTTTTTCGTTTCATCCGCAACAAGCAAACCGGCTGGGGGGCGACAAAAGTTCCACTCCAGAGCCCATTAGCCCCGGCCATATACCGTCAAATAAGTCCAGCTCTACGCAATCGAACAATTCTCCGGGTCGGAGGGGAATATCCCGTGACTTATGAGATACGCGGCACCATGGTCCATGTTTGCACGTCTCGAGAAGCCCTGTGGCGTGTGGCGTAGCCTGAGTTGGCGTCGTGCAGATAGAAAAAGGGGCAAACCAGATTGGGGCTTGAACCGGGAAAGCCGATCCAGACTGTCGAGAATCTCGCTTGAGACGTGAACTTTAGCAGTCCAGCGTATACTTCGCTTCCGAGACGAGCTGGTTAGGCTCTTAAACTTTTACCGCAGTCCCGACAACGAGCCGTGGTACTTTTCCCTCTGTGTCGTCGGCAAAACGTGAATCGTGCCCTGTGTCTTTTGCGGAGGGCTGCGCGGGGCCGTGGGGGAATTCTGGGGAAACGCGCCGCGGCAGGAACACGAGGTACCAGGCCGATGTCAGCGGCGCGGCCACCTTCGGGTTCGAACTGGCCATAGCGACTTTGAACGCAAGCTGGCTCTTGCTACCGTCACCATTCGGAATACCAAGGAACCCCACCCTGACCTGACGACTAGGATCACTCTTTCGGCTAGCAGCGTGGGACAGGCAAAGACGTTCCAATGATAACGTCCGACGGGCACGGCTTGGCTTGAGGACTCATTCTTTTCGAATCCTGAGATCCCGCTGGTGCCGCCGCGGCTATCCCGTGGATGTAACGGCGACATTTACATTTTCTGGTTGCAAGTGTCGATCGCCGTTGGAAGGAAACGCGCAAGCTCGTCCAGTCGCTGAGAGCGAGGCGTGCAACGTTGGGAGCGGTCCTTCGCTGTTGGCCAGGAATGACTGCTGACAGAGAGCAGAAGGCCTGAAGGATGACTCTGCTCTCGTGTCTGCAGGCCTGTCAAACCCCAAATCGTGGGCGATCTGCGGCGACCCATCACAGGAAGGAAATTTGCGTCTCGCTGGCTCGACATCCTATTCGCTGATTTGGCCTTGATCACATCAGGCTGGTACCAGAGCGGTTTAGCGGTCGTCGGGCTGCCGGGGTCTCGTTCCCTATCGAGTCCAACGACATGTGCTCGGCTCTGGCATGCCATCCCCCCCCCCCGGAGGACCCCCCAACGACCCCCTTCCACCTTCCAGACCCCTTCAATCGGTGATGGCGTTGCAGGTTCAGGTAGCATTGTCCGAAATTTTGTCCTGCAATGCCCTGATGTGTGATGTGTGCTGTGCGATGCAGAGAGCGACGCTGCCCGGCAAGAGTGTTCTGCGCGGTTCTCGTTTTCATCTTGACCAATTTTTTTTTGTCTCGAACTGGCTTTTGCGTGACGTGCGGGCGGGACGGGAGCCAATTTTGAGTTCGAGACAGGCCATTCCACAACTTCCGCTCTGTGGGCTAGAAGGCGGGCCGGCGCCTCCCTCCCGCCAAAACTGTTAACAGTTTTGAAGAGTTCAAGGAGGAAAGGCATCATTTCCAGCCCCCTGCTCTGAAGCCATGCTTTCCAGGATCCAACCCTCTGGGCGAAATGTCCCCGCTTAGCTTATTTGGAAGCCTAGGCCGTTTCGAGACATTTTGACACCGGGGTTTTCTCCCAATTGATCTGGACTTGTTGGCCCTCGCTGTAGTGGTACAAGACACGGCACGGCAAGGGGTGGGGATGTCTGGTCGAATGCAGCAGAAGAAGCAGCGCCTGACGAAGGCCGACAGAAACATGCACGGGTATCTTGAAACCAATTAACCAATCTGGAGCCGCACTGGAAGCTTCCCGGGACTCGGACGGCAGGTGGAGTTGCTGCACAAGAGCCATGCTCAAAGTACCAGTTCATCCTTCCCTAACTCCTGTCGGGCCTGCAGGCCAGACCCACTCCTGTCCGCTGCTAGGCCGTTGATGCTGGTTCGTGTCCACGAAAAAGTGGATCGTACATAACTTGCCCAGGTCTGCCCTGACCAGAGAGAGTCCATGATCCATCTTCTCGATCCCACCGGCTGATGAGGCAGTCGTGCACGTATTGTTGCTTCTGTTGAGCTTCGTCCCGAGCTCTTGCTGCTGTTCTTCTGCTTCTCCGTGTTCTGCGGGCTCTTGGTTGGGTCAAACAGAAACCACGCCAGCTTACCGTGTTCTGCTACTTCGTCTGTTCTTTCCTTGCCTCGGCTTTCTCTTCTGATACCCCTTGGTCGTTGTCGTTTTCTTTCGCGATACGACTGTTGTCTGTTGCCGCCTTCATCTTTTCCCAAGAGTGCGCCCGACGCCTCTTCATCCGGTATGTGGCATATCACTAGTTGAATGAAGGCGTCAAATCCTCAACGGCTCGCCCCGCCTGTCAACCTCCGAATCCCCTAGCACTCGCCACTACCGTGCTGGCAACCCAAACAACGGGCGCTGACATCTATGATCTCATTGCAGAATAGCTGAGCCTCGGTTTTGACAACTCATGGGCCTTTCCGTCGATCGCACTCGGTGGAATAACTTTCCTGTACATCCACGCGTTTCAACCCGTCTGCCCTTGAAGGTCTCGTCTCGAGAATGCCAACTTAGGTCTCCCGTCTCCGGCCACGAAGTGCTTCGCCCCGAGTCGACAGCTCGATTTTTCTCGTCTTGATTTCCGAGTCTTCTCAATCAGCTACGTTTCAGTGTGAGTGCAAGCTGTCACTTTCTGCGGACCGGGATTTTCTCCCTATACGCGCGTTTTTAAAGCATTAGCCCGCGGTTTTATTTGTAGCCAAGGGGGCCGGGTGACTTAGCAAGCATGCTATAGTATCCGTGGGTGCGTTTTGGGGGGGGGCATTGGCCGTGATTGACCAATTGTGTCTTACAATTGACTTCAGTTGCGCGGGGGCGTATGAGAGGTTGGAAACTCCCAAGTCCTGCAGGAGCGGCGACAACTTAGTTGATCGCCGCCGCCGTGCGGTCGGGAGTGTGCATTACCACCTCAACTGTGCCATGATCGGCCCCGACTGTTGCACCCTTCTCACAGACTCGGGCGTTTCGTGGAGCACAAGCTTTAGTTTCTTTTCAAGTCCGCTGACCAGGTCATGGATAGTTGTCTTGTTGCCTCCCTTGAGCGTCATTCGATACCCCAAATTCGTATCTCGAATTGTCAAAATACCGCAGTTATTGAAGCCGAGCACCAGACGGGTTCGGCCACTGGAGATGACTCCAAGACTCTAACCGTTCGAACCAAGAGACGAACGTTATATATCGAACCCTTAATTTCACTTTGCTTTGAATCCTGCCCACCATGGCCGTCTGGGAAACAGAGGATGAGTCCCCCGGACCGGTGGCATCTTTACCGACCCCTGCCGACACGCCGTACCGAACGCCGTCGAGAAATGTCTCACGAAGCTCGCGAAAATCGAGGCGTTCCGTCACACCGCCAGGAAAATCGGGCAAAAGCTCGTCACCACCCCCGGTGCATGGGGACAAAAGATCCTCGCGAGACGTTTCCAACGATGAGACGATCAGCATACTCGATCCTCGTCGCTTCACGCCCACGCTCCATGCCAACCTAGTCTCAGAGATCCTTACGTTAAGACGAGACCAGGAGGAGAAAATCAAGATAATCGAGAGTCTGGAATCATCACTCCATACTTCACGTGAGGAGGCCGAGTCACTGCAAGCTACTCTCCTCACGACGGGAAAAGAAAGCCGGTCTCTCAAGCGACAACTGGCCTTGCTCGAGGGTGGTACATCTTCAGCCCTTGGAGAATTGGCACGAGAACGTGATGAAGCGGCCGAATCTGTCGCCGAGACTAAGAGACGGCTTGAGGCTGCACAGAAGAAACTAAGGAGCCAAGAAGAAGATTCGGAGCGAGTTCATCGACAATGGGCCAAGGAGAAAGATGAGTGGGAGGAGGAAAAGCGCAAATACGAGCGTAAGATTCATGTAGCCGAGACTCGTCTCAAGGTGGTGCTTGATGAAGTCGCCGCTTATCAGGCTGCACAGGCCACGGGCGTCCAGGACAGTATTGAGAGCGAGGTGGAGGAGAGCGCCAAGGAGAACGATGCGGCCAGCGTCCGGACAATGAGTATGACGAACAGTATTCGATTCTCGATGATGAATGGCGCAAAACCTAACGGAAACTCGCTGGCTGATGAGTTGGGCTTCGACGGCGGCTATGATGACGAGAGTGACTATGGTGGTCGTGAAAGCGTGCTGTCCAACGGCGGGCACATGCGTAACATGAGCCGCGACAGCATGTTTTCAAGAACCCATATGAGACGACAGAGCAACGAGAGCTTGATAAGGTCTGGCAGCGTCGCTCGTCGACTGCATCTGAACTATTCCGCTCTTGAGATGCTCGAGGATGGCGTAATCCAAGAGGACGACGAGTCTCAGACGCCGCCGCCCAAGCCGACATATGTTGACACAGGCATCCAGTTCTCGCCACCGCCGTCGCCAAAGATCGTGCCTGTGAAACCCTCAACCCCCGAACCCAACTTGATATCTCATAGGCTTGAGCGGTTCTACGACATCGATAGTCCACCTCGGGCCGACTCCGAGATCGAAGCGAACCAGCGGCGGAAGCGTGTGCACATTGGCCAACCGTTGATGATTAGGCAGCCTGGCTTGGGAAGTTACATGGTCAACGGGTCTTCGCAGACAGCGGAGGAGCCCCTTAGCCCACCAAAAACGCCAAAGTCTCCTTTCCAGGAGGCGCCACCAACACCCAAACACAAGTTACCGGCGATGGTCTCTGCTGCTACGCAAACCGACATTCCGCCTCCTCTTCAGCCGGCTTTCTTTGGTTTCCCGCCGATGCCTCCCATCCCGAGTATCAGCATCATCCCTCCTACAAGCCGCCCAACAACCCCGCGAGAGCCTCGTTTACCGCAGCTCTCCAAGGATTTCGGCTGTCAGGTGTCGATCCTACAGAGTGTCCAAACCCATTCTGTCGCTGTTCAGACTGAAGAGATCCGTGTCGACAAGCGCTTGGATAAGTTACCAGCACATCTGCATCCGTCTGCCATCACGTCGAGGCCCACGTCTCCTGCCATCCCATCCGCTGAGTTTGTTGTCGAAGACACTCGACAGTTCACTCCTATTCCAGGGAATGTCCCTCCTCGCAACCCCAGACGTCTTGCTACCAAACGGAGCATTACGGAAATGCCATCATCGCCGCCGCTTGCTTCTTCGTCGATGATTGAGGCGGAGACGCATGATGCTTACCCCGGTAACAACGACGATGGCCCGCTCTCGAACCAGAAAGCGCCCATGCGCAGGCCACACCGCATTAGCAGCTTGTTTGCCGGTTTCGATGGCGTAAGCTCTGACGAGGTCGATGAGTTCTTGGACGGTGACCTGAGCGACTCCGAGTACCGTACCGCGCTTTCCGCTCCGAAGCCCACCAAGGCGAGCACAAGCCGTATGGGCAAGCGTGGCTCTGGAGGCACGGCGGCTTCGTCGGAGCATATGCCGAACCACAGATGGAGCGGTGGTCGTTACTCTTCCCGCGCGCCAGAAGAGCCCGAAGGGTTCGGGTCAGCGAATGTCTACCAATCTCGTGAGAGCCGCGATTCGGGCTTCAGCAGGTCGGGTTCTAAGAGAGGCGCACGATCCTCTATGCTTGGCTATAAGTCAAGCGGCATGCGCAAAGCGGCCATGATCCAGAGCGGTATCGCGTCGCACCAGCGGGCGAGGAGTCCAAGCTTGACTGATCCCAGAGAACCTCCCTTCCCCATTCCTACTCGTGCCAGCTCACGAAGGCCTCCTGTCAGTGCGAGCGCTCCCAGCGAGGGTCGCACCAGCCCTTCAGCCGGGTCGGGCTGGCACAGGAGGGGCGGTAGTCGTAGCCACTACCGTGCCAACAGCATTCGAAAGGTACGCTCTGCAGCCGCTCTGCCTAAGAATCAGAGATATCGTCGTCATGCTAGCCGGTCGCCCCCTCCCTTCTCGCCTTCTACTGAGGCTCCCGAGAGCCCGGGCTTGCCCCCTCTCCCTACCAACGATATCACAACGCCCCGCAACAGAGATTCATACTCGTACTCTAAGTACAAGCATCGGCCACAATTGTCCACAAATACGGCCAACACTGGTGACACTGGCGTTGGTTCTGTCGGCAGTTCAAATCAGGCTACTGGAGTGGTTGACGCCATTGCCCAAACCATGGTCGGCGAGTGGATGTTCAAGTACGTGAGACGACGCAAGTCGTTTGGCGTCGCCGATGGCAAGAGCGGGGATGATAACAGCAATGACCGTCACAAGCGATGGGTGTGGCTTGCGCCTTATGAGCGTGCAATCCTGTGGAGCAGCAAGCAACCTGTGTCGGGTAGCGCCTTGCTGGGTAAGGCTGGCCGAAAATGTGAGTCGATTGTGCACCTAGATCCGCGCGATAGTAGGCTAATCATCTATAGTGACGATTCAATCAGTTTTGGACGTCAAGGACGACAATCCCCCACCAAAGGGCGCTGGTCCAGTGTTCAATCGTTCGATACTGATCCTCACACCCCAGCGGGCCCTTAAGTTCACGGCTGTGAATGCTGAGCGGCACTACGTCTGGTTGACGTCTCTGTCCTTCCTGGCACATTCCCAGCAAGCCATTCCGGAGAGCTTGGTTTCGCCGCCGCCAAAACCATTACCTGAGCAGTACGATCTACCAAAAGCCAAAGTTCGTAGGCCAGGCATCCGCGACTCGATCCGGCTCACCAAGTCAAAGGGAGCAATCATCAAGTCAGACCCGCCCATGCCTCCCATGAGTGTTGCATCATCGCAGACGGACAGTATGCCGCCAAGCATACCAAATTACCGGCCCGCGCTACCAGAGTTGCCAGAACCGTACAGTCTCCCAACGCACGCGCGTGACCTGTCTCGCGATGCAGCCGAGCCTCCATTTATTCCGAGATTCCACGAACGTGCCAGTCAGGCGCTCGTCCACGGCCGCAAGCGTAGTAACACAGGTGGTCATGTGCCGCCGCCGCTGTCGTTCCGTGGATTCTCAGGGCCCGCCAGCAGCAACGGGTACCATCATGCGGCGACGAACAGCACAGCAGGCAATAGTATTGGCACTGCTGGGTCGTCGGATATCTACAGCAACGGTGGTGTGTCTAGCGGGGTGGGATCAAGTGGTGTAACGTGGGCCACGGGGTCGGTCCGTACGTCGGAAGCTTCAAGCCGGCCCAGCGGCCCGGTCATGAACAACTTTTTTGACGCTATCGGAACAGTCCGCATGGAGGCTTTTATCAGCCCGCTAGCATTTAGCCGGTTTGAAGAGACGCCATATGAACAAGACGAGTTCCGGCGGGTCGCACGCAGACGAAGCAAGGAGATGAGAAGGAGGGCGAGCCGGAGTCGGCAGCGCGATAGCTACCAGAGTAAGGGCACTCGAGGAACCGATGACCTGGACGAATGGTTTCTGAGGGATGACCCATTCCGGGGATTCTAAGTTGGGGGGGCAACCAATTTCATGAAACAAACAAAAGTGGCTGACGCCTATAATTTCATTATTGTCAAGACGGCCGCAAGTCTGCTACATGACGCGGGTCTTGGATCAGGTTGGAGTTGTGCTGAATTATCTTGACGGGAGAAGGCAAGCATGGGAAGGGTGTGGTCAAGGAATTTTGCGAGACATGGTTCAAAAGCCTTTACAAGTGGTTGGCAGACCTGTTAGGCGCCATCTATAGTTTCTCTTCTTACGCTGACCAAGCTTTGTATATTTTCTACATGTATATCAAAAAGCCAGCTGTCGGCTGCTGATGCAGGATGGCTTCTCCGGGTCTTGAATCTGACCAGATGAGCCAACATTATTGTCAGACTGGTGATGCGAGAAATCTCCTGAGGGGATTTTGTGTAAGTGTTAGGTTCGGCAAAGTTGGTATCACCCTGCCAAAGCACAGAGCAGGGAGGAAAAGAAGGAAGAAAAGGGAAGTTAATAGACTACAGACCATGTCCTGAGGAAATGGAAGCGAAAATGAAGCATCCAGTGCCCAATGACAGGCTTTAAGCCCAAAGTGTGAAAGAGAGATGTGGATGGAAGAATTGCTTATTGTACCGGATAGAACTACTCGCAGGTTGTTGAACAACCATACTACAGTCACTTGACAAAAGTCTCGCTACATTGCCCATTTTACATACAAAATGCCCAACTTCAAGGCTTTGCATCTCAACTAAAACACACTGAAAACCTAGGAAATTTCATTTTTATGGTAGTTATTATTAAAATGTATCAAGGTGATTTCGTTTTACTTTTATAATATTGTCACGGTACCGTGATGCTGCCTGCCTGTAGCTACGCAGCTAGATGTAGAAGGACTACAGTGCAGTGCCCTGACAGCACAACGTTCCACTTTTTGTGGTGTTAACGCATTGCGTCCTTTGGTGCCGTGACAAATATACAATTTGGCGGTTTTTTATAAGGTTAAATTTCTAAATTTCTATATTTTGGTTATAGTGGGATTATAGTGGGGTTACATGGAGTTAGATAAAATGAAAATTACAACGCCTTTAGAAACTATAATGCAGAGAAAGTGTATTTAGTACATATAAAAAACTAAAGAAGACATAATTATTACTTATCATTTTAAATCTCCAAAAATTTTCAACAGATTTTTTACAGGGCTGTGGTGTTGGTTTATGTAGCGATGAAAAGTACGAGTTTAGTGGGTTTTTATATGTGATTTTACAAATGTAGCGAGACTTTTGTCTCCCCACTGTACGTATAAAACTCAGGCTTCGATGCTCGCCCGCACGCCAAGACTACCCACCATGGCTCATGCCAAGAACTACCCCGCCATCAACCCCACAATGATTTCCACCGCACCAACTGGGTCTCAGTTGGTGGGCAAACACCTTTCTTGGCCAGGAATATCACCCTCCTCAAATCCAAACAAGATGGACGAAACCCTCGAACAAATACAAGCCCGCCACCGCAAGGAGCTAAATGACCTCCAATCTCGCATCACTAACAAGAAGAAGAACGCAACCAAAAAGACACGTAAGGGTGTCAACGACGAATGTGCCGAGCTCGAGCGACTGCTCTGCGAGCAACACGCTGCAGAGTTAGCTAAATATACTGACGACGACGGTAATACTCCTGAGAACGGTAACCAATATGATCCGCCGCCAGAAACAGAAACCCAACCCCCAGTTCCCGACACCAATATCAAAGGTCGAACGTCCCAACTCGCAAACACAACTGTCTCCTTGCCCGAGCCTAACACCAGCAACACAAGTACACCTACAGATACTGGCCTAGGACAAGGCGGCAAGAAGCGTAACCGTCAAAAAGAACGCCTCGCCCGCCGCGCCGCTGAGCAAGAAGCTGTAGCGGCTGCAGCTGAATCCGAAGCTGCCACCATGGTGGACCGGCGTGGCCAGGAGCGCGTACACATGGAGGCGGAGATGCGGGCGCATGCCCTTGCGGAGAAGGAGATTGCGCCGGATGGGCATTGTTTGTTCTCGGCCGTGGCGGATCAACTAGGGGTGCATGGGATGTCACTTGAGCCTCTGTCTTCGCCACGGACGAGTGATGCGGAGGCTGGGAGGAATGGTTATAAGACTGTGAGGAGGGTGGCAGCGGAGTACATGGCGAGGCACGGGGATGAGTTTTCGGGGTTTGTGGAAGGGGATTTTGGCGGGTATGTGGAGAGGATAAGGGATACGGCGGAGTGGGGTGGGCAGTTGGAGTTGAGCGCGCTGGCGAACGCTTATGGGGTAGAGATTAGGGTGGTGCAGGAGGGGAGGACGGAGGTGGTCAGGACGAGGGAAGGAGAGGGAGAGAAGACACTCTGGTTGGCGTACTATAGGCATGGGTATGGTCTCGGTGAGCATTACAACTCACTGCGCAAGGCATGATGGACGTGCTGGAAGGGGGGTAGAGAAGTGGCCATGTCTATGGCCATGACTACGACTACGGACGGCTACAATGATGGCTGCCGCAATGGCCGTGGTTGTGAGCGCGGCTACAACGGCCTTGACGCATGGCCCCATACAGAGATGAAGTCGGTGACGTTACCCGCCTCGTCATATCCCGACTTGTGCGTCCGCGAGGGTTTGATATGAGCAAGTCTGCGGAGGGCTCGGGTTGGCGATGGAAGTTCTGGCAACGCTGGTACGGGTACCCCCGATACGGTGTATTCCAGTTCGGTGCCTGGGTGGTTGAGGTGAGCGACGTATGTCTCGGGAGTGAGACCCCATGGCGGACCACCAGTGCTGGGAGCTTTTGTTAGGGGCCACTCCAGACACACCAGCAGGCCTGTCTCAGGACGAAGCAACTCGGACATGCGTTTGGCCCAACGATGCCGTGCCTCAGGGGGAAGCGCACAAAAGAACTGGACAACAGTTAGACCCTTTGCAATAGACCGATAGAGAAAAGAAGGACCCACGGTATAATCGTAAATCAGATCAAACCCACCCTCCTCCACTACCGCATCCTTCCCACCTGCAAAGAAATCTCCTACAACCCACTTGACCGTCCCCTTCTCCCCCCGGCGCGGAGCATACATCTCGTCTTTTGCCAAGGCCTGTGCCCGCTCATTCTCCTCCGCCTCCTGCACGCTCGCCGCAGAAACATCCAGTCCCGTCACGTCGTACCCGAAGGCGCTGAGGAGGAGGACGTCATAGCCTCGTCCACAGCCAGGGGCGAGAGCTCTAGGTTTTTTTTCTCCTTTCCCAGCCAGAGGGGGAGACCGAGAGGGAAAATACTCAGGATGGTCGGACAAGACGTCGGCGAGCGCAACAGACGGTCCACCTCGATCCCAGGGTGTGTAGGATTCCCGCCAGAGGAGGTCCCATTGGCTGCCGTGGGCGGAGAAGGGGTGGGAGGCGAAGGTTTCTTGGAGGCGTCCGACGGAGGGGGCGGGGTCAGTATTCATTATTTCTGCCCGGGCAAGTGCGTGGAAAGGGGCATTCTTGAGGGTAAGAGGAAGAACGCAAGAGAGGAAGGAGTAATGGATTTCTTTTGAGATAGTTTAGGAGGGGAGTGGCATGACGTTGTGGCGGGGCCGTAGCCAAGATGGCCGCAGGGGTAGGAAGGAGTCGGAGTTGAGGATCGGGATGGTTAGGGGGGACTTGAGCAGCGGGGATGATGGAAGATGATTTGTTATTAACAACTTCTCGTAGCTACGAAAACAAGTCGTGAAGTCAGATACACATTTGATGTGGGCTCATGGAATCCCTACAGATTCGGCTGGCAAGAGCGCTGCTTAGTGCACGGTGGACTCTCAGCTGCCGCAGCGGAGTCCCGCACTAACAGTACTCCAACGGCCCAACCGACCAAGGCAGACCTCGGCTCATCTCATCTCACCTTGACAGTACCTCATGAGCCTCGAGAGGATATCTCACTCCTACTCACTCACAGCATCTCCCTCACATGACAAACTATACATCTCAATCGTGTCTAACTTGTGCCCGAATTGACCCAAGGGTTACCAGACGAACTCAGTAAACTCTTGTATTATAATCGCCAACCCCAACTACCTAGCAAGGAAGTTATACTTACCACTTTATTTCGTACCTCACTCCAATTCCACCATTCAACCATATCAATCCCTCCAAAATGAATGCCAAAATCGACATCAACAACCTCTTCTCAGTCAGGGTACTCTCCCCCTCCTTCTCGCTTTCTCTACTGTTTTAACCATCCGACTAGAACAAAACAATACTTATTACCGGTGGCGCCCGGGGCATCGGCCTCATGCTTTCCCACGCCTTCACCCTTGCCGGCGCCCACATCTACATAACCTCCCGCTCCGCCTCGGCCTGCAACACGGTAGCTACAAATCTAACCAACCTCGCCTCATCCGCCCAGTCAGGTGGAACCTGCACATCCCTCCCTGCCGACCTCGCCTCAGTTGAGGAGTGCAACCGCCTCGTCAGCGAGTTACGCAAACGGGAAACCAAGCTGCACGGGGTAATCCACAACAGCGGCGCCACCTGGGGCGCGCCCTATGATTCCTACCCAGACTCGGCGTGGGAGAAGGTGTTAACGCTTAACCTCCACCGGGTATTCACACTTACGCAGCTGCTCACGCCTCTTCTTGAAGCCGCGGCTGGTGAATCTCGTGATCCTACTACGGGGCTGGTATCTGACCCGGCGCGGGTGATTTGCATTGGGAGTATCGACGGACTGTCCGGTCGGGTTCCGATGCTGCCTACATTTGCGTACAGCGCGAGTAAAGCGGGATTGCATCAGTTGGCGCGGCATTTGGCGGTGGAGCTGGGACCCAGGGGGATTACCAGTAATGTGGTTGCGTGCGGGCCGTTTCCGAGTAAGATGATGGCAGCGACGCTAGAGGAGTTTGGGGAGGGGATTAGGGCGGCGAATCCTCTGGGGAGGATAGGCACGACTGAGGATGTGGCTGGGGCGTGTATGTTTCTGGCAAGTAGGGCGGGTGCCTATGTGAATGGGGCGACGGTGACGGTGGATGGGGGGGTGTCGTTGGTGAGTAAATTGTAAGTCTTCAGGGCAAAGGGGGAGTTGAAGTGGACAAGGCAGCGTATCATTGGTGTATTACGTATAGACCTCAAAGATTAAACCATCGTCTATGATGAGAATATCCATACCCATCTTCCACGGAGTAGGTGGCATCGTCCATCAACAAGACCGTTGAGTGCACCCTGCAGTAACAAAAAAAAAGAAACGCCCTGTTGGTTACCCATCCTCCCATCCATACGTCCAACAAAAACTCCAAGCAAATGTGATGCCAAGCCAAACACAAAAGGGATATCGTCCCGTCCGTTGTACGCCCGGGTAATACAACCGTTCCCACATAACCCGCAAAATGGAATGAATAATACACCCACGCAAACCATCTCGTTTCGCAAGGGTCTCCCTTCCTCAGCAGCCGTTCCACCGATAAGCATGTCCAAGTTTCGTCAATCCTCCCCTTCTTTCCAGCCCACCGGGTTCCTTTCGCTGCGGTTTGTGACCCTTATCCATCTAAGTAAGCCGTCATACCCGTCTAGCCGATCCTTGTTTCTTGGTCAACGGTTTTGTGATCCGATCCGATCTGGTCCCTGTTGTACTAGGAAGCGATAACGAGTGGTTTGTATAGGTTGCTTCGAAAGACGTCGAGCGAGTCGACCCCGCCTCGACCACCCAGTTTGGCGGTTGTTAAAAAGCCAGGCAAACAAACAAACGAGAGAACGAAGAAGCTGTCAGAGCTCATCGGGGAACTCCCCAAAAACTAAGACAGGCCGACGCTCTCGAGATCTCGCATGAGTACCGCCATCTGCGCCCGTTTGGCCGCCTCAGCGACGAGCGTAAAGTCTTTGAGGAAGGTGTCGGTCGAGGATGACCCGATGCGAACGGGCTGCGGGGGTACAATCTTAGTCGAGGGCGACTGCTGCGTCGTCGATAACGACGACGTTTGGTGCGACGGAGATGTGATTGGTGCGTTCATCTTGGACGACGTTCTCCTTTGGTATGACAACTGAAAAATATCGAATAGAGCGGAGAGAGAAAAAGAGAGGAACAGGATGGTTGGATTGCCCTTCAAAAAGAGCGAGGTCAGACCAGCCGTGCGCGGGCGTGGGTAGGCTGTTGTATCACCAGCGCCAAGGATGATGTATTAGCAGCGCTCCGGGATTGCCAGCGTGCGGTCTCGATCATGCGCAACCCTCGAGATAGATAAATGGTTACCCAGGCTAATACCCGTCCAATATGTGGCAATTGTATTTTTGCGTCGTCGAGACGGGATCCGCGCAGACGCGAGAATGCAAGCCCCCCCTTCGTTACTTGGTTTGCGTTGGATGCTGAGTGCACCGAATGCGGCCTGGCCTGATAAGATGGGCGAGTCAGGTCAGAATTGGGCCGCCTACATATGCACAAACGGGCTCCCGAAGACGGTTGGACGGGACGTGCTGCTTGGTCGGCAGAGATATATAGATATACTTTTGTATGGGTTGCGTCGGAAGAGAGGTGTCGAAGGGCGACTTCGGAAGCTTGTTCTCGCTACGGAGCGCCACGGAGGGGAAGAGAAACAAAGGCGATGTGAACTAAGCCAAAGGAAAGGGAGAGAGCGGGGGAAAGGGAAGGTTAATGAATCACACTGGTCCCGATGGTTGTACACCCTCATCACGCTCCTCTCTCGGTCAAAGAAAAAAAACGGCCTCGGCGACCAACGGGACGATTTCTCGCTCTGCCTTTTCCCATCTTTGACAAGGTCCTGGCTGGAAACGGCGTCATAGGTACCAGCGTTCTCCACCGACCCTCCTATCGTGTTCCCCACGGGTAGACGTTTCCTTCCCTATCTGCGAAAGTTCGATCTGGAAGCTCGCGGAGATGAGGACCGCGCATCCGCCAGAGAAAAAAGCTTCAAAAGGTGGCTTGTTCATGCTGTGCTACCCAACTCTTTTTTACTGCCGTGCCGAGCAGCTCAAGGAAAAGCAGCGCGGGCAGGCAGCGGCGTTTGTCGGGGGGTGAGATTGCTTGGGCTTCAACCCCACCAACCCCCACCTTCTTCCACGCTTCGTTGCCCCATGGCGGTTGGCTGACACATATGAGCACATCACACGGCAGTGATACAACCAGAGCCTATCACGTAAAAACGAGGCGCATCCGCCCTTACACAATGTGGAAATTATCGCCTCGAGTATATCCTTGGTACAATCCATGGTGAGACCGGATACAGTGTTTTGCCTAGTGCCGGAGCAATCATCGATATCACATGCGATGGCGCAACCTATCAACCAGCACACATCTTTTTCCTCTTTTGGCCCGCTTATCGACGTCGCATCGTCGCTCGCTCTCGCGGCGGGATCGATAGGCAAGATCCAGGGCCCAGGCCGATGGAGCATGATCGATGTCAGGGATCACGAGGCGACGGAGCTGCCTCGGAGCTTCAGCCTCCACGCCAACATCCAACGATAGGGCAGGTCGTGGGGCATGGGGCCCTTTTGTTCCAACTTGGATCCGGCATCCGGCGAAACCAGTAGGTGGAAGTATTTCGGCCTTTTGATTGGGCCGGGCGGAGCGGAGCCTCACTGACATTGGACATGAGCCCTTCTTGGGCCTCATCCCTTGCTCGACAGGGCTGCATGTCGTTGAAAGTTATCCTCCTCGGGTCCGGTTTCCATGGTCCGCCAGAGCCATGTTATTACCCGCCCCTCTCTCGGGTTGCAGAAATGAAACCTGTCGGACCGGTGAAGACAGGACTAAGCATTTGTCGATATTAAAGCCCAGGTTTTTTCTTCTTCACCGCGTCCAGGAATTTTTCTGCTGTGTGATGGCCCATCTTAGCGAGAAGAGCAAATCGAAGTTCAGTGGGGCGGCGCACGCCATGATACCTTTTTTCTCTCTCTCGCAGGCGAAGCCTGTCCGGCTTCCAGCTCCTGTTGGGAGAAAGAAACGGAAGTACTTTACCCGCCCGCAAATTCCGAGAGCTGGTCTTGTATTGTACACTACTCCATCGAAGGTACCATGCCAAGGGTGCGGAATCGAGCAGTGAGAGAAATCGAGGCAAATTACTTTGCGTGTCGGTCAGTCTTTGTCGAATGACGGAATCATTCACCGGTATGATAAAAGGTGGACCTTCATATAGTATACCCGCGCCGAGATGAGGCTTGAGATTCTAGAAAACGCAGACTGCGGATACTGCTGCGTGTGGGAGCGCTTATGGATATTCAACGGCTTGTTTAAAATGTTTGCAGGCGAGATGCGAGGCGAGCTGAACAGCCAGAGATTGAAAGCCTGGGCCAATCAGCACCCAGCAAGGAAGTGAAGGTTACAGGTACGTACCTCCTTGGCCACTGGGACTTGGCCGATCGCATCGGTGAATTTTTTTATGCAGCTGCGGGAAGGGGAACTCTTGGCCCCACCTTGACCTCGCAGTTTCGAGGACCCTCGCCGACGAAACAACCGCAAGCCTCTCTCGCCATGTCATCGGCCGCACCTTGGCGGTGGCCGGTCCCCCGCCCGTTGCAGCGGCTATTCGACGGGTTCCCTCTCCGCGTCTACGAATCCACCGATCTCCCAGCGCGCGCTGAGCTCGCAACCTCGTCGAGTCTAGCAACCCTCTTCGTCTTCTCCTCCCCCGACGACGCCCGACTCGGCAACCCCAGCTACAACCCCGGCTGTCTCAAGTGGCAAACCTATCTCTGCCTTGCCGGTATTCCCACTCGCCTCCTGCCTTCCACCAACCACGCCTCCCTAACCGGCTCTTTGCCATTCCTCCTCCCACTGCGAACAACTCCGCTTGCCCCCTCGCCGACCCCGCTCTCCCCAGCCCAATTCATCGCCTATGCACAGAAGCAAGGCCGCCCCCTTCACGACGTTCCTCCCGCCGCTGCCCTCCGTGCAGAGGCATTCCAGTCCCTCATCGACATCCCCCTCCGCAACGCTTGGTTGTACGCCCTCTACCTCGACAAGGCAAACACTCACCTTCTTGACAAATGGTACACGGCACCGGCCTCCTCGTCACCTTGGATCCGCGACTCCCTGCGCCACCAGCTGCGACGCGCCGCTGAGGCGGAGATTCTCAAGACGGGGTCGTACCTCTCCAGTGTGGCAGCGGGTATGGCACTCGTTGACGCGGGGAGGGTATACCAGGATGCGGAGGAGGCGTTGGAAGCGCTGGCCGGTGTGCTGGGGGAGAGTGGGACAGATTGGTTCTTTGGGGCGGAGGGACCGGGGATTTTTGATTGTTCAGTGTTTGCGTATACATATTTGATGATGGTTTTTATGGCTGGTGAGGGAGGGCTGGGAAGATTGGTCAAGAGGGCGGGGAGAGGTGAGTTGGAGGGGCATAAAGAAAAGGTTTTCAGGTTGGGGTGGAGAGGGGAGAAGGAGGAGAAGGAGTTGAGGTAGGATGGGATTTGGGATTTGGGCAGGGTGGTTGTATTATATGGGGTTAATGCACGGTGTACAAAAGGTGTATGGGTATGGCGTGAGACTGTGTCTAGATGTATAGATGTAACTGAGAGTTGTTTGGGGTGTACTCTGTTGCTCAGTTGACATCTGGTCCATTCATATGCAGATAAGAAAGCATAGCGGGGGCATCGAGAAAACATAAGACAAATTGTGTTGTGACGGGCATGGCTAGCAACCTAACTGGGGGCGTCTACTTTGCTTTCTCAACTTCATGCATGGGAGAAACTGACCGGCCCCATGAAGGCTTCCATCTCATCTGGGCAGTCAATCAGTCGCCTTTGGCTCAAACTCGATTCGCCTTGTTGGCAAGGTGGAGGAAGCTCAATCGACACAGGCAAGGCTAATAAGTCCGAAGTCTCAAGGACCTGAGCCTGAAAGTTGACCATGCTGGGGGAATAGACAACAAATAGCCCACCTACTAAGTAGGCCACCACCGCCCTGATCATTTCCATTGCCTTCCCATTTCGCCCTGAGTAGGTAATCAAGGCAGAAAGGTCTGTAACCCGAAGAACCTGGCTGGCTGTTAAGTACAGCTAGAACTCTACGTAGCTATAGAAAAGGAAGGTCATCAGATTTGCGAGACCCGGCCGGCGCAGAAAATCACTTCTATTATTGAACTTGGCTTCTACCCTCGCATGAGATGACTCTGACCTTACATCCGACACATCAACCCGTATCCCAGCTCATCCAAGTCCCGCCCGAACTTGACTTCTACATCGATATCAAACTCGATTGCGGCTTCACCTGCTATTATTAGGCCTGACCTTGACTTCAACCTCAAGCTGAACATTGAACTCCGTCCTGGTCTTGACACCAATATTAATTAACCCAACCTCGACCCCGACCCCAGCCTCTTTGACATTCGCCTCGACATAATCCGACCTCGCCCGTAAGTTGATTTCGACCTTGACCGTGTTATCGACCTCATCCTATTCTTTTCTTGTACGCTCTCTATCCCTGCCTCGCACCGTCCTTCCCTGCCAATCCCCTACCCACGCTGTCCCCATCCCTCTTGCCCTCCCCGTCAGCCTCCAGTCCAACCGAACTCTTGAAGGCTTCACCCGCAAAAATGCTAAGCTAAAAGCACTTGCGACGCAACCTGGATTAGTGACCAGCGGAAATGAATCCCACGCCACTCAATCCCTCGCGAGACCACACCCGCACAATCCAGACCTAGTACGCTGAGTTATCAAATTGGCTTTGTTGGCTACGGATACCATCCTAGCTGAACACTCCACCTCGCTCCCCAACCTCTCCAGGAACACCTGATCCCCGGTCCAAAACCCATACAAAAACGGCCAAGAAAACCATGCCCGCCAGAGTGCGCCGAAACCAAATACAGAGGAGTGTAGTGAGACTAGACCCACTAAAAATAGCGAAAAAAACTACAACAATGAAATGAAATATGAATAGCAGGGCATGTCAACAACACCGAGAACGCCAAGCCGGTCTTGTATATAGAACCCGCCGTTGAGAATCTCTAGTCGCAACATTGTATCGTCGGCGTCTTTGGTAGAGGTGAGATGATTTGATTGACCTGGAAGCAACTTGAGTGTCTCAAAACATGACCGATTTGGGGATATCATCGATGACACTTTGCAACGTCACGAAGGCACCGTCGCCACCGTCCTGTCGCAGGTCTTCGAGGAGAACCGACGTCTGAGCGTACAGATTCTCCAGAGCTGCCCGTGATGACTTCCCGAGGGACACTAACACCAGTTAGTAAAACAATCGCAACCCAGACATAATACCTACTCAGTATGGCTGAGTTCAGCTCCTCCGCCACAGCCACACGGCCAGTCCCATCGAGCAAGTGGGCAACCTCCTTGACCTTGAGCGGATTCGGGTACGCGATGAGAGCGAATATCTCATCCAGATGTTTGGATACTTCGCGTCGCGGGTCGTTATCGAACTCGGATCGTAGTTCCATGCCATACTGAAGTGCTTCGTGTGACAGCTTGCTCACCGTAGCATCTATACCATCCTCCATGTCCATCCGGTCGTCCCAACCTGAATGCCCATCAACCTCAAGCATTTCCTCGTCGTCGCCATGACCAGCACGCGATAGTCCCTTCTTCTCGATTGCGAGGTTAAACTCGGCTTCTTTGCGTATCATCTCGATGAATTTCCGGCAGCGTAGTCGGAAGTAAACCTGTTCATTGTCTTTGAGCACCGTCGGGTAGTGTGTTTGCGTGTACTTAAGCGCTCTGTCAATGTCCCCGTCCAGGATCGATCGCCGAATTCGTTGCCTGTTATTTGCGTCTTCATCATCCTTGATGTTGATTCCCTCGACTTCGTTACTAGGATCTAAGTTGAGCGCTAGTTTCTCTGCGTGTATTTCCTCTGCAAACGCCCGTGCCGTCTCAACGTAGCCGTCGTGTTGCAGAAACTGGAGGACCAGTTGCTGAACGAGCTCAGTTTCCTTCAGAGGGGGGGCCAGCTTGTCGGTGGATGCATTGTTGATACTTTCAGATATCATTTTTTGCTGTTTCTGTTGACAGTTAGACAATTCAACCGTGTTTTTTATATAGCAGCAGCGTACCTTAACGTAGCCATCGATGTCAAAGTCAAAAGGCATTTGGCCAAAATTGGCCAAGACGTGGTCACCAGGCTTCTTGAGGCCGACCGTCGGATACAGTCTGCCTTTGACGTCCTTGAAGTTCACGTCACGGAAGGCGATCCCTGCTAAGGTATTAGCAGCGAAAAGGACATTCTGTCAGGAGTGCTACATACCAAGCTCGTTGCCATTCTTGGTAAAGAGGGCGTGTCCTAGTCGGAAGTTGATTAAGCAGCCAACAGTATCACCGGGACCGAACTTTGGGCCATATGTCTTGCCCACATTTTGAGCAGCGAAGCAGTTGCCGTCGTCGCCATGATAGCCCCAGGATTCTGGCTCCCAGCCGGGAGCACGCTGAAGTGACACCGATCTGCTGGAGAAACCGATGCCGATGGTGGTACTGTAACACACGCCTTCGTTAGTATCTTGCGAGCAATCACCGGCCTTGTGATCGGGGCCTGCAAGAAACTTACTCCTCCCGTTTCTTGTTCAGTATTATCACCTCAAAGTAGTAGACTCCGCATAACGTGGGCATGTGGTGATCTGCGCGGATTGCACAAGCTTCGTGTTCACTGGAGCTCCTGCCCGTGTGCTTGACTTCGAAGCCATCACCCAACACCTCCAAAGAGGGGTCCTTGTCTTCTCTGTTCCACCTGGTGGGCAGCGGGCTGATGTTGGAATCCTCGTCTAACGACGTTGTCTTCTCAACGATTTCGAACTGCACCCCCCGATGGGAACCAGAGGGGAGTTTAGCTGTGGGCGCATGTCCATTCCCGTTGTTGGCCAATCCGCCTCCCACCTGTGCCTTTGCGGCTGCGAGACCTTCCCGTTCTGCAGCCAACTTTGCTTTGTGTGCTGCTTCCAGCCTCTGCAGGTACACGAAGCCTCGGAGATATGAAGGCGACAAAAATGTCTGATTCAGCGAGTTCGCCAACACACTACCGAAGCCATCCTCAGGAGTGCCGGGAAATAGCGGCTCCTTGCTCATGTGGTGATCGAAAGCGCGCGAGTACCACGGCAGGCCAGTGCCGAGCCGGGGTTGCCAGGCAGTATTGAGCATGCTATCTTCACCCGACGTGCCGTTTCGTCCCTGCGCCATTCCCATATCAAAACGTGAGTTTCGGCTTGTAGAGTAGAGGTTGTTGTATGTTTCGCTGTCGGATGACGGGTTGAGCAGGTGGTAGAAGGCGCTCGGTCGGGATGTGCGGGACAGAGCTGCTGCACCAGACGCGACGGAGGCGTACGAGCTCCGACGTTGGCTGGTTGGGGCCGGGAAGCTCGCTTGGTCAGTACCAAAGCTCGACGGGCTGTTGTGGAAGGGATTCGTCATGATCAAGGGAGAGTTTGAAGGGTTTTGGGTGGTGCCCGGGAACTGCGATGCGGAGAACCGTTGACAAGTCCCGGGACGAGTGCAACGCTTGCCCGGGACTCAAATGGTAGAAACCGTCGTAATCAGCGACTTAGGGTGTTAGGCTTGTTGTCACAACGGATTTGGGTTCTCGTCGGTGGGGTGGCGGGCGGTTCGAGATAAGCGTGCCAGACACAGACTTGGAGATTGGCTTGCCGCCCAGCTCGCTATGTCATCGATCCCGGAAATCGGCCTCGGTCCGCCTGATCTCGCGAGGGAGGATTCCAGGTGGGATGTGTTGGGTAGCAGCCCCAGTATCTTCGCAGTTGGTCAATCCGCCGAAAAGGTGATTCTCGCGAGTGTCTGCTCTTTGATTACGAGGTCGCAAGGTTTGGGTGGTGCATGAGGTGGTCGGGTTGAGCAAAGGACCTATGTAAAACCGCTCGCAGGACCCAGTGAACATGGCAGATCATGGGGGTGGTCAGGCGCTAAGCTCATCACTGGCCCACAGAGGTCTCGGGGGTCTCCAGCGTTGATGGGGCAAGCTGTTGCGCTGTAGCGGAACTGCACCCACTACCGGTTGTTGTCGTGGCGGCCCCTCCCTGCTCGCCCGCTGGTGGGGCGCGCCTGCCGTCCAAATGCGGCCGTGCGTGCCTCAGGTATCCACAATAATGGATCCGTCTGAACCAAACTCACCGTGTCTCGCCAGATCTGCTCCGAAAAGCCCGTTTGTGGCTGGCAGTGTTTTTGTTCGTCATGGAAAACTGGAAGCGCTAGGATGAGTCAGTTTCTATCTCGCCTGTCGAACAGTTGAACCGGAACACGCATTTCTAAAGCTCCCCCAATCTTGTTATGTATGGTCTTCGTTAGCAGACGCACGTCATCGGTGTTAGCTCTCAAGGTTGCCCGTTGTCGTCTCGAAGAGTCATGATTCCCGCATGTCTTTGTCAACTCAAGGTCTATTGATACCGACTGGTACTAGGACTACTCCATCCTGGATGCAGATGATGCTTCCACGCAATTTTCCTGTGTATGGTACAGAATTCCCAATGCACAGATCCTGTCGAACTCTCTTGACCCCATGCGCCATCGAGGCCATACGACTCAAGCCTCCCACCCTGAACGCCTTGCACAGATTTCGGGCCATGACACAACCAGTCAAGCAAACAGCCCCGCCGTATCCTTTTGTCCTTTGCCCTTGCCTAACGCCGGTACTCCATATGAAACATAATGTGCATCCGGTGCGAACTCTTCGGGTACGCACTAATCGGAGCAAAGTATAAAGAATCGAAATCATTGATGGGATAATTAGGCAGCTGCAATTGCGAGCGGCGCTGGTGAATTTGCGGCAGCCATGCTCGGGGCGCTCTGCATCTCCACGTCGACGCCGTTGTTGCTAGCTTCGCTCTTGACTTGGCTGTTGACTTCTTTGTTTTCCTTGCTACTGCCCTCAGCGGATGCTGTGGTCGAATCTTCTGCAGAGGAGTCGGGTCTAGGCTTGGGCGGTGCAGTCCAGCGCGGAATATCCCAGACAACGCCCGTGAAGCTCTTGAGTGTGAAGTTGCCCTTGGTCCACTTGCGGCAGGGCTTGCCGGACCGGTCGAGGGCACGGAGACCGGCATTGATAGCGCCTTGGTTGGCCTTGGGTCCGAGTTTATGTGCGGCCAGACCGGCACTCCGGCCGCCCTCGATGGTTCCATCCTCACTGTGTAAGTTAGCATCATGCTTCGTGTCGGTAGATAGGAGAGAGGAACACGTACAGTCTCGGCTTCTTCTTGGGGCCAGGCTTTCCGCGGGGCTTGGGCTCGCCATTTCCATTTGCGACTGCACCTGCAGATCTCTTTTGGCCCTTCTTCTTGGGACCATCGGCCGGTGGACCCATGGCGGCAGGCTGCGGCGCCGGTGTGCCAACAGCTGGGGTGTTCGGGGTCGAGTCGGACGCGTTCTCGCCGTTGGAGTTGGCAGCAGCAGCGAGAGTAGTTGAAGTGGCTGGTGATGCTTTGGTATCCTTGGCCGGCGATTCCTCCTTGGCGAAATTCGGGTCGAGGATGGCTTGGAGTCTTTGAGAGGGCGCCTTGAGCGTGACGATCAAGCTGCCGGTCACAGGGCTTGCGCTGGTGATGGCGGCCGTAATCGCGCTCGCCTTGCGGCGATCCTTGACCGCGTGTTTGCCGGAAGGAGCCATGGTAGCAGTCGATGAGAAATGGCGCTGATGTTGTTGAGGTGGTAGGAATTCTTATTACAGCTTTGGAATGTGGAAGATTGGGGATGGTGGTGGTAGTGGTAGTGAAGGGGAGATGGAAAGAATGAAATTCCTGGTGACAAAGGCTCAGGCGTAGGCGTGGTGATTGATGGCTTGGAAGCAGGGCGATCTACTGGTTGGAACGTAGGCAATCAGCTGGGGTGAGAATCTGCCATCGACTTTTTGGCGTCGCACTTTATTTCGCGTCGGCGACGATGGACGTGGCCTTGTATGCGTGTGCGGGTGATGCTTTGGTGGTGGGCATCGGGTTGGGTTGTGGGAGGATGCGGAAGGGAATGAAATGGCGTGGAAACTTTTGGCTGCCTCGAACCCATGGTGAGGCGGTGGGCGTCCACCTGTTTTGCCTTCATGCTGCCAAAGAATACGGTCGGGCAGGTCGACTTGTTCGCACGAACCGAGGGGACTGCGCGGAGTCCCGTCTCCAACAAGGGAGTCTCGTCTATTTTTTGGGGTCTTGCAGGCGGAAACCCTAACCCGAAGTACCCGCGTACCGTCAGCCCTCTGTGCGGCCAATCAGAGAGTAGGGCGCCAAGGCACAGCTAATTGCACAATCACATCCTCCTGTTTCCAGCTGTCTCACCTCCATCACGACGTCGGCCGAGGAGAAAAGTCAAAACTGACTTTCAACCTAATACACTGCCTCGCTGTCTCCCTAGGTCTTTAATGCGATACGCCAAAAGGTGGCACATTTTGAAATCGTTGGGGGTCACTGGCAGTTGGCGCCGCTCTGGTCGCCTTCGCTCCTGCCCGGCTCAGGAGTGCCTCTTTCCAAGCCCTTTTGGGGATAACCAACTAGGAACTACGGGCGGTGGCTGGGCAGAGATTCTCTTCTCATCCAACCTGGGACGAGTGCGGGCCTCGAGCGCCAACTCCCGTTGGCCACACCCTCTCGACTGATCAGCTTCCCGCCGAGAGTGCAACCCAAACAGGCTTGGAAGCAGATGGATAATCACGTCGTTTGCAATCCAAGTGGAAAAAGCAAACACGGAAGCGGCAAAGCACACGCACGACCCATCCAGGATCGCCAATTGCCTCGCAACAACTCGCTGCGAGTCTCGATGGCCGATCCAAGGCAAGTGGCTGCAAGAACGCAAATTGCTTACTGCAGCTTCTGGCTTCAATAGCACAGCCGTACAAAGCCACTGGTGCAAGTTGCAGCCAACTTGTCTGCATGTGGGGAAGGCTACGAGGCATTGATTGCAGTTGATCTGTGTCAGAATTATCGACGTTCTGTCTTGCGTCTCAGACAACCCTGAGTCCACAGGCTGCCCGCTCTTGCCGTTGACTAACGGCAGCCTCGTCGTGGGGGGGAGGGGGAAACACACTGGTCGAAATTGCATCATGACTATTTCAAGGGAGCTCCTGGTATTGAATGTTCTTTTGTTCGGGAATCGCTGCGATATCACTTACCGCATGGAAACTCATCAGAACTTTTTTCTTGTCATCTACACGTTTATTGTCGCCTTCACTCCAGCCAGTGCGGATGTAATATTGACAGCACTGTGCGAACAGCTGCTCGTTCCGGCCCGCCATGTCTCAACGCCCCATGTTCCTCGGCGGGAGTTTAACGCCGTCGCATTCCAGCCCGGCACTTACCAGCGCCTGCTAGGCGAGGCTCACAGTGGGCGTGGATGATGCAAGTCAAGTGCTCACTCACGTATTGTTGGGGGACCTCTACGGGAATACAGCCTGGAGGTGGGATTCGGGCCGGCGATGACATACCATAGGCCGGTTGCCAGGGCACGAGGGCCCAGGAGAATGCGTTGCCATGACTGGTCTTGGGGTCGACGGCGACGATGGCGACAATGGGTATATGGCAGTCAGGGGCAGGAGGCATATATATTGACATGGCGATAAATGGTCCCGGAAGTCTCCAGGTTACTTCTCATCGCATCATTGAGACCGAGTCAAGATGAAGCCTATTGTTGTTTGGATCCCCTTTGCCCTTCATGCCATCACGGCGGCTGCCCTACCCCTGAACTCGGCGGTAGGGTCTCCCCGCGATGGCGTCGTTGCCTCGCCCCGGAACGAGAGACGAAATATCAATTGTATGTCAGTGAAGAGGATCACAACGGATCAATTGTCCGAAGTACTGGCAGAGTTACTGTCGGTGCAGGGCCAGGTAGCCCTCCTATTACCGACAGTTACTTCTGTACAGCCGGCCAACGACGGTCTACTGGGTGGCCTCCTCGGAGGTCTCACAGGACTGCTACCTCCTGTCTCAGCCGTCGTTGATAATGTTGCCTCCTTGTTGCTTCCTGGTCTGTTGAACGAGCAGATTTCACAACTTGCTCTGTTATCAGACCTGGCTGCTGTCGTTTCGTCGGCGGCAGCCTTGGTGTCGAGCATCTTGTCTCCTTTTGTGAGTCCCCTTCCCTCGCTGGTACTGCTGATCTCGCCTTGAACCTACAAGTTGGCATGACCACGACCTGCATCACGTCTGTCGTAACGCAAATAGTCGGGGATGTGACCAGGTTTGTTACCATCACGGTGACAAACCAGTCTTTCCCACGGTGGCTCTCCCAAGTGTGGTCCCGACGATTCCGGTGCCTTCTTCCTTCTTTTCAGTCCTCCCAGTGTCGGTCCCCGGTATCTCCATCGCGTTGCCCACTGGTATTCCGTCGGTGTCTATACCGGGGATCTCGTTGCCGGTCTTGCCCACAGTGTCGATTCCGAAGGTCACGTTGCCAACAGCGGTGGTGCCTTCGCTTCCTCCTGTCGGGATTCCATCACTGCCTGTGGTTTCCCTGCCGACCATAGCACTCCCTTTGTTGCCACTGGGTATATCACTGCCAGGTCTTGACAACTCATCGACAACGTTGCCGGCGGTCTCTATCCCGAGGATTTCGGTGCCTACAGTCGCAATTCCGTCACTACCCACAATTGCTATTCCGAATCTCCCTACAGTCGTATCCCAACGCTGCCTGCCGTTGCACTACCTTTGTTTTCGATAGCGGGGATATCACTGCCCGTCCTCTCTATCCCGGCAATCTCACTGCCCACGGTTGCGGTCCCATCGGTGTCTATCCCGAGGGTTTCAGTACCTGCGGCAGCCATTCCGGCAATTGCTATTCCATCGATATCGATACCGGGTATCTCACTCCCAGTCATCTCATTGCCTGCAGTTGCAGTCCCATCACTGCCGACTGTTGCTGTGCCTGCGGTTTCTACGCCCAGGGTATCGGTGCCCAGTGTGGCCATCCCCTCCATTTCGATACCCGGCATCTCGATACCAGTAATCTCGCTGCCTGTAGTGGCGATACCCTCTCTACCGACAATTGTGGTGCCCTCTGTCGCGACTCCAAAGGTCTCGTTGCCCTCGGCAGCCGGCATATCTATCCCGGGAATACCTCTGCCGGTCATTTCACTTCCCGCGGTAGCTATGCCGTCAATTGCAACCCCAGGAATTTCCATACCGGCAATCTCTCTCCCGACTATAGCTATTCCTTCTGCCTCGACACCCAGAGTCTCGGTGCCTTCGGTTGCTGTACCCTCGATCTCGATACTCAAGGTTTCACTTCCTGCAGTTTCGATACCGGCCATTTCTCTACCCGCGATAGCAGCCCCATCGATTTCTACACCCAGGGTTTCACTGCCGTCGGTGGTTGTTCCATCGGTGTCAATCCCCGGGATCTCACTTCCTGCGGTCTCGATTCCGGTAATTTCCATCTCGATACCTAGAGTTTCAGTGCCATCAATTCCAACCCAGGCTGCAATCCCGTCTCTTCCCTCAGTCGCGGTCCCTCAGCTGTCGCTCTCTCTCTCGGTGTCGGTGGGACTTCCAAGCCTGGCGATTCCTGGAGTCTCGGTGGCGCTGCCCTCGGTATCCTTCCCCGCTGTCTCTCTTCAGGCCGTGTCCTTACCTTCCGTCGCAGTCGCGAGCATAGCACTGCCGTCTCTGCCCGGTGTCTCTCTTCCTGGTCTTTCCCCTGTCACATTGCCGTCTATTCCCGGTATCCCACTACCTTCGGCGCCGATCTCGGTGCCCAATGGCTTGCTCGATATCCCCAGTATTGTATCTGAGGTTTCGGCAGTCTTGCCCATCCTGGCGCTTCCCCTGCCAACGGGATTGCCGCCTGTGTCGATCCCCGGTATCCAAGAGCTGTCGCTATCCATCCCCGCGCTGCCGTCGCTCTCCATCCCCGGCATCCCGAACCTACCAATTTCAGCTGTCTCGATTCTCACAGCACTCCCGTCTGTAGCTGTCCCCGACATTTTGCTACCTTCACTCCCTTTCATCTCGTTGCCAACGGGACTACCACCAATCTCTATTCCTGGGCTCCCAGAGATACCAGACCCGCCACTGCCGGTCCCCGCCGTATCAATTCCCACAGCACTCCCTTCGTTCCCTCTGCCTGAGATATCGCTACCTTCGCTTCCCGAAATCCCTCTGCCTTCTACTGGCTTGCCACTGGTTTCTATCCCTAGGATTCCAGAGATCTCGCTACCAATCCCGATCCCTACGGGCCTTCCACTTATCTCGGTCCCTGGCATCCCAGAGCTGTCACTCTCTTTGCCCGTGTTCCAACCGAGCTACCGTCGCTTCCGATCTCCGGGATTCCAGAGCTGTCACTCTCTCTGCCGGTGATCCCGATCCCGTAAGAAATTCCGCCCATCTCGATACCGGGAATCCCCGATATTCCTGAGCTGACGCTATCCTTCGTGATACCAGTCCCGACAGAGCTCCCACTTACACCGATTTCTATCCCTGGGGTGCCAGAGTTGCCATTGTTGCTACCGGAGGCACCAATTCCAACGGAGCTACCACCGATTTCAATACCTGGTATTCCGGAACTGTCCATCTCCCTCCCGGTGTTGCCAATTCCAACAGAGCTTCCACTTCCACCCGTTTCGGCCCCCGGCATTTCGGAATTACCTATTTCTTCTCCCGTGGCACCGCTCCCCACAGACCTTCCGCTTCCACCAGTCTCCATCCCCGGCATTCCAGAACTACCGGGCTCCCTCGCCGTATTACCCATCCCAACCAGTCCTCCGATTTCGATCCCCAATGTCCCCCAGGTGTCGCCCCCGGCGGTACCACTTTCCCGTCAACCTTCCCGAGATTTCCATCCCGGAATTCCCCTACCGCCGCTGCCTTCCCTCCCCGCAATTTCGATCCCCGGCGTCCCGACCGCCTTGCCCATACCCAGCATTCCCCCGCCAATATCCGAGGTCTCAGCCGTTCTGCCAATCTACCTGGATCCGCCCATCAGCTTGCCGTTGCCGACAGGCCTTCCTGAGCTGCCAGTCATCCCGACCGGCCTGCCTGGGCTTTCAGTCGAGTTGCCATCGGTACCACTCACCGGTCTTCCGGGTCTCCCTAGTGGGCTGCCATCGCTGACGATCCCCAGATTGCCGGAATTACCCTTGACTGGTATTCCGGGCCTCCCTGGCAGCTTGCCATCGTTACTAATCCTGGGTTGCCGGAACTGCCGCTCCCTGGTGTCCCCTCGCTGCCCACCCCCAACTTTCCTATTCCACCAATTCCTAGTCTTTCCATACCATCAATTTCCCTACCTGGCTTGCCTGAATTGCCCCTTGTTAGTTGACCTTCTATTTCCTTGCCCGGGGTATCGTTGCCCGGGGTATCATTGCCCAGTGGTCTCCCCCTTCCGTCACTTCCTATACCCGTTGTTCCATTATTTCCCCTCCCAAGTGGGATACCCCGACCTACCAACCTCCCTCTCCCTTCCCTACCCATACCCATCATCCCATCCATTCCCACCCTCCTCACCAACATTCTCCCCCTCCCCTGCACCTTTCCCAACCAGTGCACACCCACCGGCACCCCCTCCTACATCAATATCGGGCCGCGTCCTACTCTTCCCTCTCTCTCGCCTTCACCCTCCCCCTCTCACAACAGCACCTCCTCGAATCGCCAGCATTACCTCTTTAACCCCCGCGCCGCCACAAACATCGCCGTCTACTTTGGCCAACCCCCCGCCACCACTCGCACTTCGCTTGCAGAACAATGCGCCGACCCCAACATCGACATTGTCATTCTCGGCTTTCTGACCTCCTTATCTTATGGCCCCGCCGGCTTACCGCGGATTCAGCTATCAGCCTCATGTCCTAGTGTGGTTACGCCCGAGATGGGAGCCTTTGCACCGGGGCTGGCTTATTACCCGTATCTGGAAACGGATATTGTCCGTTGTCAGGCCGTGTATGGGAAGAAAGTTTTGGTTTTGATGGGCGGGGAGGGGAGCGCATTGGCTTTGGCCGGTGATGAGGAGGCCAGGAGGGTGGCGGGAGTGCTGTGGGAGTTGTTTGGCCCGGTGGGAGAGGTGGAGGGGAGGTTAAGGCCTTTTGGGGGTGTCGTGGTGGATGGGTTTGATTTGGATTTGAATACTTCCCCTGGAGTGCTGACGAAGAGGGAGAGGAGAGGGAGGAGGAGGATTAATAAGAGAGATGAGAAGGTGAAGAGAGTTGATACTAACACAGGATATTGGGGAACCCTCGCCTCGGCGCTGCGAGAGAGGTTCGCCACCGACAAGACGAGGGAATACTACCTGAGTGCCGCGCCGGGGTGTAGCCAACCCGAGCGCATGGAAGCTTGGTTGGTGCAGAGTAATTTTGTTTGGCCTCGTAAGCCTCCTCTCTCTCTCTCTCTCTCTCTCTCTCTCTTTTTTTTTTTTTTTTTTTTCCTTTTTCTCCCCCCCCAATAA
>Ga0247765_1000329_pt1 | contig 38328 bp, 35 predicted proteins | sample UWRJL106311C6_FD_179949 | JGI IMG/M metagenome (GOLD analysis project Ga0247765, IMG submission 179949) | Plant litter microbial communities from Arlington Agricultural Research Station in Wisconsin, United States - UWRJ-L106-311C-6 | ecosystem: Environmental > Terrestrial > Plant litter >...
GTACTGGGTTGGGGGGGGGGGCATCTCCGACAAGTGCCTCACGGTCATCCAGTATTGCAGATGGGTTGAATGGCCATATCCCGGTTTTTCTGAAGCCACTACGTATATTGGAAACGCTACAGCCCCAGCGTAAGGCATCTCTGTAGCAAAGAAGAAACCTTTATTTATTAGCCGATACCGAGCTACGGCAGTAAGCCAAGGCCTTAGTGTTTTGCCGGAAATAGTTCTTGAGAGGGCTGAAAACGCTGCGATCAAGAGGCTGGGTCTTATGGGATATGTAGGCGGGTAGAAAGAGTAGTTGAACGCGGTTGTTGTAGCAAATCCACATAAATTCTTCCGTATCGTAACTGCTTGCCTCGTCGAGGATCAACAAGCGCCATTCTATTAGGTGTTTTGGCTTTGTTTCCGGCAAATAAATCTCTTTAAGCCACCTAATAGCTATTCTTGAGTTGCTCCAACCCGTAATAAAGTAGTCGTATCGCCAGTTGCAGATATCTTCTTGATCTTTAACCCAGCGTAGATACCATTAGCCTTGTAGCGAAGCCCCCGTGAAGACGATCGCGGGCGTCAATCTGCGTCCCTCAACGGTAACAGCTTCGATCACAGAAACCCAGGGAGCACGGTCTGGAGACGTAATAAGGGAACGATTGGTAAGAGAATCGCCTATAACAGTCCCTGCAGTTGTCTCGACCTCCTGCATACCATATTCGTCCATATTGGTAATGTTCCGGGGGAGGATGCGTTTAAACCGCAACTGAAAATCCAAACGGTTGTAGAAATCTTCGTACGTAGCCTTGGTAGAACCGCGCGTTCTTAATCTTTCCAGCAATACGCTTTTCTTGGTCTTTATACATTTGTGGCGCTTAAGAAAGCGGTCAACCCAACGATAGCCAAGGGGGGTAAAATCACCGCCTTACCTCAACACTTCTTAAGCCATCCTTGTGATCTGGGCCTTGGTTGGAGCGCGCCCTGCAGCTTCCTCGTTGAGAGCCCAATCGACTAAGAACCTCTCCTGAACTGGTAATAGTTTTCTGGCTTCTATTTGGCCCGCTGGCCTGTTGGTTGCCCCGCGGAGGCGGTCGCTCAATGTTAACCGCGGCACGTTGAACTGTTGGGCGGCATGGCGCAACGTTGCGCCATTTTGAACCGCATCAATCGCGGACTGAATATTCTGCTCACGCATTAGATCCATTGCAAATTTGGTGGGATTTGGGCCAAAAACCTGGGTGTGGTGATGAAAAGAAATGTGGTGGTTGTCTTTTGGGTCTGCAGATCGCAATGTCCGGAAAGTGGGTCGTCCGGTTTGGGGGTCGCGACCTCTAAAGCTTCTTCTTCTTCTGCTTTTCGATTCTTCAGCTCAGAATTCCATCAATTTGGTAGAAGCAACTGCAACTTTATCTCTATCCCTTCTTCCATCGCCACGAAAAATACAAAGATATCGGCATGAATAGTATTAATGTTGGAGCTACGGCATTCGTTTCAGCTCTATGTGCAGTCTCTCCACAACCTTGGGGTAGTTGCTTCCGGACGCTGCTTGCAATGCGGTACAACCGTAGTAATCAGCAGGGCTAGCATTGATTTTGGCCCCAGCTGCAAGTAACCGCTCAACAACCTCCAGATAGCCGCGCCCGGAAGCTGCTTGTAACGCAGTACGGCCGTAGTACTCTGCAGGGTCGGCATTGACGTTAGCCCCAGCTGCGAGTAGCTGCTCAACGACTTCGAGACGGCCACCCTCGGAAGCTGCTTGTAATGCAGTGCGGCCATTGTACTTAGCAGGGTCGGAATTGACGTTAGCCCCGGCTGCAAGCAACCGCTCCACAACCTCAAGATGGCCACCCTCGGCGGCTGCTTGTAATGCAGTGCGGCCATTGTACTTAGCAGGGCCGACGTTGACGTTAGCCCCAGCTGCGAGCAACCGCTCCACAACCTTAAGATGGCCACCCCCCGCAGCTGCTTGTAATGCAGTGCGGCCACGGTCCTTAGCAGGGCCGACATTGACGTTAGCCCCAGCCGCGAGCAACCGCTCAACAATCTCGGAATGGCCGCCCCCGGAAGCGGTTTGGAGTGCTGCGGATGTGATTTGAAGCGAGTAGCCTCCTTCAAGAAGAACATCAAGCAGTTCGATATCACCTTGGGCTGCTGAATCCCAGGCATTCCGGTATTTTTCTGGTTCAGATAGCCCGCCACAGTCTTGAATCAGACGTATTAAAGCGTAGTGGCCTGATTGTAAGCTCCACGCCAGCAGTTCTGCGTCTAGAGCGTTGAACTTTTGCTGCTCCAGCCAGGGTCTCTTTGCAAGATCATGCCCGCAAGTGACCATTCGAAGCCATATATCCCATGTCCTAGATATACCCTTCCGAAACTTGTCGGTATGTGATATCCAGTGTATCGACGCGTATCTGAGGAAAGGGTGACTTTGCTGTAGCTTTTCTAGGGCCTCGTCTGCGTTTCCCCTTTCGTAGCTAGATAGAGCTCTGATGATATCTAGCTGTGTCTTGCTGTTTTGGTGTCTTGAACTTGAGCTAAACTTCGGCATGGCATGTGGCATCCTCAGCTTGTTCGACAATGCCAATTTTGCGATCGCAATTGGAGGTACTGGCTTCATTGGTTGTGGTCGTCGAGCCAAAGTCGTTTTGAAGTCGTTAAAATTGAGATACGTGACGCATATTTCGCCGGCGTGATGGTGCGCATCTGCTAGGTTGAAGTGGAAGTCTGTCAATTGCGGCCCTGTAGGTCCCTCGACGATGAACCGGTGGATGGCCTGGTGGGCGAATTGCACCGTCTTCAGATCTTCATCAATGTGGACAAGATTTTCACACCATGACGCAAGTTGATCCATGCCGTTTACCAGCCGCTCGGGCATTGAGTACGACTGACTAATCTCGATAGATATAGCTTCACGGAGCTCATCTAATGTTAGATGTCGTTTCGAGGTTGCGAGCCAAGAGAATGTTCTTCCAGCGACCGGAGCCTTCCCCCTAGAAATGATCCGTGAAAGAGCTCGACTAAATGTCTCTGTTAGAGTCTTTGGAAGGCATCCGAGAGCATTGCGAATGTCGCCGTCGCAACCCTGGGCGCAAAGTTCGTCTATCAAGAAAGTGATCCAGAGAAACCTTGACCATTAGCGAAAGATGTGGAGATGTGGAAAAAGTGCTATTCACGTACATCCCGTCTGCATGCTTGGTTAAAGCTTGCTTCATTTCAACGATTAGAGACTGGTCTCTAATCACGAGGTCTTGGTTCTGCATCCTTTCTTCAAGCGCCTCTTCGGCATAGCGATTAATATCAGCGTTTGCCACCGCCGACATCATCGACACACGTTCTATACCGGGAAGCTTTTCTTTAAGCTCACCACTTAGGCTCTCGCGGCCCGCGAGAAATACCCTGACGGTAAATCCACCGGAGCCGAGGGATGCTAGTAAGCCAAGAAGGGCGCGTCGTTCTCTGGGTTCAAACTCATCCAAGGCGTCGATAAAGATGTAGAATATTTCCGATTGCTTGATCCTCTGGTGAAGAAGAAACGTCAATTCACCAAGCCCGATGGACATTTTCTGATCCATCTCGGCCAGTTTGGCTTCTATCTCCTCAGAGAGCGCCACTGGGTCAAGCGACTGCCTGATGATTGATCTTATGACGGTTTCCGTATATAACGACTGCGGGTCATCGAACTGAGGGAAGAAGAAGGTGACAATCTCACCAGGCCTGCTCTTATGCGCAAGGACGTAGCTAATCGCACTCCCACTATGAATTAGGTTGTTAGCGAAACTCGGTGGTAGTTCAGTGGGCCACCCAAAATATAGGATACAAACATGAGAATCGTTTTGCCGGATCCGACTAGTGGATATTAGCAAAAAAAAAAAGAAAAAAAAAGAAAGCTAAACGCGTCTTTGGTAGAACCCACTTTTTCCCGAGCACCATATCCAAGGAGATGTGGTACCTTCTTTCCATCGACAGAACTCATCTGTGTCAAATATCCACTGTGCTGTATTACAGTGCCGTGCCTTGCAAGCGCGTTTGTATGGGATGAGATGGTCATGGCAAGACAGCGAATCCAGTAGGTGGCGCCGTCGGGCCCCTACAGGGCAGTCAGTTAGGTATAACGGGCAGGGGTTGAGTGGAGAAACTCACTCGACTGACGCTTATCCTGCTGCAATTGCCATTCTTTGATAGCATCAAGCTCGTTTCCCATTCGAGACAGCATATGTCCGAGCTTGTGTCTGTACCCAGAAGCCGCCTCTCTTTCCTTCCTCTGGAGCTCTTGGTCGTGGAGGTCGGCCTGTGCAGAGGCAAGGGCTATTTCTTCCCTTACCTCTATCCCACACCTCTGAACGTTGCCGATATCCAACTTGAATTCTTGCTCAACAGACTGCCAGAGAGCGTTCAAGAGCTGTGTTTTCCCTTGGATCTATTAGCGATAGAAATCCCCAGTACGGACGGCATCGGAGCGACAAACAAGGTCGTTTGGTTACCTCTACTACGTGCCTACAGCAGTGGATGATAGAAGCGTGGAAGTTGCACAAGGCTCTCTGAAGGCGGACCGAGTTCAGATACAGCATCTGGTATTCGGCGAACCGTGGGCAGTGAGACGCCAAACCATGAAGAGGTTAGAAAGCGCTTCATAGTAGGACGTGAAATTGAGTGCAATCTCATCCGAGTTAGCTAGCTCGATTGAGGCAGCGGAATTTCCTAATTGTAGCGTACCTGTATCGTGAGTTTGACACTTCCCCAGATCAGAGCGGCTATTTGTGGGTTTGATGATACGAATGTGTCGATTACTGCAGAGAATTCTCGGACTGACTGGAGGACCGAATGCAGTCGGGTAGCGATGCTGCGGCCTTTTCTGTGCTGACTGGAGTAGTCAAGTTCTGCCGTGAACACAAGCACGGCATTCGCGTCCGGAATGGATTTTATCTTTTGGAGAGCCATCCGTTGGTCCCCGGCCAAAATCTTCTGGAAATCATCAACCGCCTCGCTGAGCTGCGTCACGGGCGATAGCGGCGCTCTTGAGGATTGAGCCGATAGTGTTAAAGACATGGCGTCTGTTAGGCTGGATGCGGCCGATAACACCAGCAAAACAATATGTTGTTAATATAATTTAGAGATTTACTAACTTTAGCATGAGGTAGCCACATATTTAGATTCAGAAATACCTGCTGTAAGCAGTCACGGAGGCCCGTAGCACGAATGTTAGTAGACTAGACTGGAGTTGTTAGAATTTGCAGGCGGTTTCCCAGCTGGTATCACTAAACCCGGATGCTAGGCGTTATCCTTGGTATGACAGCTGGGTCCTTGGTTGGTTGATTCCTAGACAGCTGGGTCCTTGGCTAATTAGTGCCTAGACAGCGGGTACCAGCTGCGCACTTTCAAAACGTCGCCACTAGCGGCGTTCATCAGCGATGAAAAGAGCGATTATCCCGGGCACCACCCCTTTTCTGGCTGGGTGTTTCCACTTCAGGACTGGTGCACTCGCAACAATTCGGCACATGATAACCCAACGACTTGATGGCTTGGGCTTGCTCCTTTGTGATGTTGTAGTCTTTGGAGGCACTGGTATTATTGAAAACCCTTGTTAAAAGTGATTGTCTTCCCTTTTGCTTGCTTTAGGTGTGGCGATGAAATCCAGAATGATTGATATCCTGAATTCTAAGCACGAGTGTTAACTTCTTGGCAAAAGCCTGTTGACAACAGTTGTATTTTAACGGTTGAAGGCAAAAAAGATCCGTACCGGAAGACAACAAAGTACTGCTTATTGGCAACGACGTTGTAGGTTCAATTGCCAGCTTTTCCATCGTTGGTTCCTCCATGTCCGACGATAGCTTTCTCGGCGATCATATCTTTGATATCGTCTTCATCCTCATTGACGATCACTTCACATACGCCAACCTTGTGGAAGACTCTCCTACCCGTTCCCTGTTCATGAGCCAAGATGACCAACAATCGCTTATATCTCGCCCCCACAACCAGGCCAGTGTACTCAATGGCGGCTGACGGCGGTAAACCCCTGAGTAAGACCGAGTAGTCCGTCTCAGCAGTTCGCAGCGTACCCCAGGTATGCAGGCCGTTTGAGGTTTTGGGCCCTACCCGAATTATAACCTGGGCGAGTGAAACTTCGCAGCCCTGGGTAGCCAGTGCCATTGGCACCGGCGCCATCTGCCAGTCGGCCAATCGTGGCACCCGGTTGCCAGACGGGTCTGGTGCCCAGCACATACCCGGCTCACAGCAGATTCCATCCGATGTCATGACGTCCGACTTCACAAGCCCCCATTTGCAACACCTCCTCATTAGTTCGGCCCAGCTAATGCCATACTCCACCACCACCTTCTCCCCTTGGTCCAGCAGAGCCACCATGCCGTAAACGAGATCCTCCTGCTGGGTGCACTCTCTCCCTTCAGCCCGTTTCCAGGCTGCCCCTAGTGAGAGATTGACCGGGTCCGGTAACGATAAGGTATAGTTGGAAGGCCCGAATCCATCAAATCCCGGTACAAGGTTCAGCATTTTGCGCGTGATACCCCCGCAACGAATGTCGATGGCATACCATGGTGCGCGCTTGAAGGAGAGAGAGTCTCCTGTTTGCCCCATGGCCTTGGCCCACGACCCGAGCATGTATCCATCGATGAGTCCGTTCTTGGTGGCAATCAAGATTCTTCTTGCCAATAAAAATTCCTGAAGTGTCCATACCCTTTTGGCCCACGTGGTTGCCATGAGCTGGGAGTGCAGGTTCTCGCTGAACTCGGACAACGCCTTCGATGTCCACGCTTCTTTCAAGTCTCCCATAGCCTTAGCCGCCATCTCGCGATCGTATATGACCGTGACCGCGGCATTGCTATAATATCCAGCCATAAGTGGGATTTCCTCTGCCTTCTCCTCTGCAGTCATCATGCAGAGACGGTCTACCCACCAATATCGGATTCCCAGTTCCACCCTGAGTTTCTGCAGAGTAGAGATTGTCGTCTTCTCGGAATGCTGGGCCCACACATACGATAGAGCGGCATACTCCATCCCGGCCGTGTATTGAACGGCTGCATTAGTGTCCATGTCGAAGACCTTTTTGGGCAATGATCTTTGCCCTATGGTATATTCTCCGCCGGTTTGTTTTTGGATGCCCTCACAGTGCTGGATGTTTTTGACCATTTCACTGCCAATCAATATTGTTGGTCCAATTGACTCTCGCGACTCCTTTTCCCAAGGAAACCTGTCCCAAGACTCATCCCAGGGCTCATCCCAGCGCTCCGGCCATGACTCAGATGAATTACACATGACGAGTTTCGGGCCCTCGTATTGACTGAGTCTTTCCAGCAAGAGGTTACTCTCCTCATCGCTCAGGTTGTACTTCCGGAATCCGACGGGCCGCCCAGGAACATTGCTTGGTAGAGCCCATGGAATCCGCAACACAGCAGATTCCTCCCGAGAATCACGGAAGCGCTGTGACATGACATGTGAATCGACCAGAACTGCGTGCCGGCGGCCACAAAAAGGTGCCCGACACCATTCCACAATTGCCTTGGTGTTCGTCACTCTGCATCCTGACACGTACCGTTGCAGGATGTTCTCGTCCGTAAAAGACGCCTCCATGACGATGGCGGCGACCAAATCCACTTGCTGCGTAGGAGCTTGGATGACCTTCTCCGACATCTCCCATTGAAAGTCCGCCTTCTCCTCTCCGGAGCTCACTGTTGCATGAAGGTGATTTTTCATGCAGAGGCCCAAGGTAGCACCCTGGCAGTATCGCGCACTCTGCATCCGCCCATTGGCCCATGGCCCTGGAAAGAGCCAACCGGCAAGCGAGACATGGGTGACATATACCACATTGTCACAAATTTCGGTTGTCTCGTCTGCCGGCCTAAGCTTGGCTTGAAATTTTTCCCATTGCCTTTTTTTCTGTCTTTCTTCTGCTTTTCTCTCTTCCCAGCGTTTCCTTGCTTCTGGGTCTCTAGCAAAACGCTGCCGATGCCTCGCGAGAGCTAGCCCAGACCCCATTGCAATCACTGATGCTGCGGCGATGTGTTGAACTCCTTGATTTGTGTTAATATAATGAGCCGAGTGGAGATGGAATTCGACATACCGTACTTTTTGAGATCGTTCACCAGGCTGTAGGATGAGTAGAAGTCGAAAGGCCAAAAATGGTTATCAGACCAGGAGCGTGCACGTATATATCTAGGCCGCTATTTTAAGAAGCGGGGTAGTCACGTGGTATCCATATCTGTTAACAGCCCCGCTGTGCATTCTGCCCATTAGGCCCTAACGGCCTTTCCCGAGGCCATTAACGTGCATGATAAGCGAGTGAGCATTCTAAGCGAGTGAGCACTTTTCCACCAATAATACCACCCCTCGAATTGACTTCAGTTTTCTCCACCACCCAATATACCCTTTACTTCAAAAGAAAATATAATAGTTTTAGCCCTCAAAGCTCTTGAAAGAGATGTAATACTTAAGGTCAATACTACTACAAAAATCTACGGAGTTAACTATATGACTTTGACGCGACGACGCGATAGCAAACCTGTACGATACAATATACTAGCCAATTCGCGCAAACTTACAGATTTAAAGGAAAAAACGATTATTCAATATATAATTAAGCTATATATACGTACATTCCATCCCCGGCTTTATTACGTAGAAAATATAGCCAACTAATTACTACGCAAACGCAACGCGCCCCCTATTAGTATACGATAGGCTTACAACTTCATTAAGTACCAACTAGAACTTCGGACGTATTTTATACGTAAATACAACTACTAAAGGGCCAAATGCGAAGATCCAAAGGTTATTTACGAGTAGTTTACCCTTATATATAACGTTAAGGTTAAATATAGTATCCTCAATAATAATTTATATAACTTTAACGAAACTGGCTTTATAATAGGCATTATTATCGCTACTATAGTAGTTACTACCTTGGATAGCCGCAGCAATAGGGCTAAACAGGCCCAGCCTGGTAATTAAAAGTAGGCAACAGTTATCTAAGGGGTGAACGCTTTAGGTTGGGCCATCCTACCATTTATTATCTTAACTAGGCAATACCATCTCGCTAACTAATATAAAAAGTACAACCTCCCGGAGACCTGGCATATTACACCAACCGATAATAACTAGATTACCAATAAGAAAGGCATAGATTGGATTCGGTACTTTAATTTCCATATAACATTTCGTATAAAGGGCAAATACCAACTATTAATTCTTAACGACCATAATAGCCACTACTCCGAAGAATTCGAAACCTACTACTAGGAGCACAATATCATTACACTCTATATACCTCCCCACTCCTCGTACTTACTTCAGCTATTAGATATTAATTATTTTACGCTTTTAAAAAAGGCGTATAGCCGCTAAATTAAGCAGTTGATGCGGATGAACATTACATACATTAGCAAGTTGGAATTTCTCTATGCGTTTAGGGAGGCGTTTTTTGCTTCTATTACAGAAAATAATATCCAAGGGGGGTTTACCGAAACCGGCCTTATACCGCATAACCCAGAGAGGGTAATATCCAAACTGAATATATATATTCGGATTCCAATACCCCCAACCTCAAAGCCAGGTACAGCACTACCTTGGCTCTCCCAAATACCCTATAACCCTCGAGAAACTACCTTACAATCAGAGCTTATTAAAACTCGGATATCCAATTACCAAGGTAGCTCTCCAACCTCGATATTAACTGCTATAAACCAATTAGCGAAAGGTACAATGGTTGTAATATACGAGGTAGCTTTTCTACGCGCGGAGGTCTCAGCATTACGTAAGGTTAATAAGGGACTTAGCAAACGACGGAGAGCTAAAAAAACATATATATAGCTTAGAGGGTCACTTACTATACAAGATACACGGGATCTACTAAATAGTAAGGCTGTAGGTAAGTAACTGGCTTAGGAAGAACGTCAAAATTGTAATGGTGCAGGGGGGTTTCGTACGAAGATTCAGTATTATAGCGTATACGGCAAGCCTGGTTATAATGTACGTATATGTAAAGAGGCTGCAGAATTATCTGATTCATCTATTTCCAATTCAGTTATTACTATTTCCTAGTATTGTAGTTATATAATTAAAGATAGATGTAATAAAGTAGTGGAAAAGTGCTCACTCGCTTAGAATGCTCACTCGCTTATCATGCACGTTAGTGTCTAGGTTTATAACATATGTGTTGCAAGGAGCGAGCTGAGGAGGTCCTAGCGCCAGCACGTGACACCCTCACATGACCATGACCTCTATTTAAGTAGCGCTTCTCTACTCCCTGAGACTCTTCTGAATAGACACTCTTCCCGAAATATCAGTGCCCCCCTGCCCTTGCGTATCGCAACACTTCCAGTGCCGCAAGCTGCGCTTGGATGCGAGCAATCTGAGCAGGGTCCAAGCTCCCCATTGGCTCATGGGTCCGATCTGATATCCAAAGGCTAGAGTTAAAGCGGCTGTGGATGCTGCGGCGCAGCCTTCCAGAAATGGTTCCGAGGATAAGCAAGACTGAGCAAGACTGAGCTAATCCTGAGCCAATCCTGAGCCGGCCCTGAGTCGGGGTGAGCAACGTCACGTAGGCGAAGTACGAAAAAGGAAGTTTCGCGTGCCCAGATTGGTCGCACAAAACAATATTATCAAATACCTCCTCTCATACATTCCTTCCATGGTCTTCCATCAGGCCGTCATGGGAATGGTGTCGGAGGCAGTCGCAAGGACGCTTTCAAAGTCGCAAGGCGGCTGACTGCTCTGACGCCTAGCGACGTACAGCACGGAGCGAATTACGATCCGAGAACAACGTAAGGGATTCGTACACAGCTACACTTCAATACTGCCTCTACTATATATTATTATTTATCTTACACCGTAAGAGCCTAGTATATATCAATAACATACTGTCCACAAATACCTTTGACAAATTCATGACGTTCGAGCTCACCGGGCACACATAATCCTTTTTCCAACATCCAAAGGCCGACTCGCACGTATCCGCCCAGAGACCCATCGCGGTGATGTAGAACGAGCCCTTCCTCAAACCCCTGCGAGTTAGCAACATGCAAGAAATACAGCGCAGGTCTATCAATCCCAGCTGTAATCATCTGATTGGGCGGCTGGAACTTGAGGAATAACGCCTTGGTAGCAGATGTAGTCCGATCCCAGACAATGCCGACCTCGTTCTGACCGGGGACCGGGCAGGATGCCACTTCGGAAAGAGCATGTGCGTTGGCTAGATTGTACCAACGTATCTTGTTTCCATCTTCTCGGCGGCAGAACTTCCAGAGACGCCCCTGTAACCGCAGGACGCACGATCTCGTGCCGTCAAACGGGTTTCTGGACATGGGCTCCGCGTGTACACTTAGCACGCTCGCCTTGGCATCCAGCCGGTGAGGTACTATACCCCAGGCCTCTCCCGAGCTTGACGCCCACGACCAGGATGGCGCCAGGGAAATGGAATCGTAGACTGGGCCGGAAACATCGACATTGTGTCTCCAGAGTAATGCGGCTGGCAGGTCCGGCTTCCAGACACCCGCAACGTAGTCGGAGGTCTGGAGTTTTCTCGCCGCGCAATACCTCTGGGCGACTGCCGACAGTGCCAGCAATCTATCGCTATGGAAACTGATTTTGGTTGTCGAGTACAGCGGGACAATATGACGGTACCATAGTTCCTCAAAGCGATGCGTAGCCTCGGAGGGGGCTTCGTTGCGTTCCGGTCCTTGATCGGAACGAACCGCCAGGAGGTCCTTGACAGCGCTGTAAGGGGATGTTTCGGCAGAAGAACCGCCGGTGTCGCAACGCCATTCAGGACAAAACCGCTGGCCACATTCAAAGAGGAGATGGTGGCGTGTGAAATGTACAATGCGGGGCGCAAGGGTCCTTTCTTGAAACACCCAACCGCGCTGGCTCAAGCCAGAACCACTCAGCCTGAGAGCTTCGCCGAATACCGCGCTAGGACCAGCGTCGGATTGCCCCGAATCAACATACCGACAAGGATTCGCGAGCAGAAGATCCCTTTTGTAGACAAGCCCGTTTGCGTCGGCTACGCCCTCGCTCGCCGAGATGTTGAGGATGCAGTTGCCGTAGATGTCGCCCATATTCATAATCTCGGTGCCTTTTTCTTCTTCATCGTCTTGTTTGATGCACAAGGCATCGATCCAGATATATCGAAAACCGAGACACCTTGTGACGTGAATGGCGTCCCGGAATATAGCTACATCTTCTGGCGGAAGAGCTCCAAGATCCATGCCTTGCTCGAACCTGGACTCGGTCTTTTTCGTAAGTAGAAGGCGCGGAGATTCGGCCCAGCGATAGCTGAGCGTCACATAATGCGTGTTTGGTGGCAGGCCCCGCGTTGAGCATAGACGTACACTAGGCTGCTGGGCAGCACTAAAACGATCGAAGCTATCCATGCCTGGAGGATATTGCCCGCTTACCAGACCCGATCCCTGGCATACGTCTAAAAGACGCAGTGGAAGACGGTGTGACGTTGAAGACGGTATGCATGCACGGTGCGAAGTGGTACAAGCCTGCAGCCATTCTTGGAGTGCGTGGAGGGATTCTGGAGACCATGTTTTCTCTGCCGACAACAGTCTGGCCTCGGCGAGCACAACTGTAATCCAAGTATCAGCTACATGCTAGGCGACAGAGCAGCCCGGAGTTGTTTGGCCTACAGTTCGCGATCTGAGCCACAGGGATCAAATCCTTGTCAGAAAGATACAATGGCACACTTTTCTCGGACGAGCTCGACGGTATGAGAAGCGTGAAAGGAGCCGCGTTATCCTCGCTTTCGGCCTCTCCTACGTCGTCTCGCAACCTTTGAGCGATTAAGACACACATATGACATGAAGAGGATCGAGCATTGTCCTCCAGGCGGTTCCGAAGATCGCAAGTGAGTGGGAGACTGAAATCTTCTGGAGGGTCCCGTTGGGAGAGAGTGCGGGTAGCGAACTCGAACATGGCCGCGCAGTCATTGCAGACAGCGTTCAGCTTGGTGTTTGGTTCCTTTGCCGGCATTGGGATCTGCACTTGGGCTGCCATATCCGATGAAGGCTGCAAGCAGTCGGTGGTATTTGTTGACTTAATGGTGTAGAAAGTAAAGAAAAAGAGATTAAAGCGGGGATGGACGAGCCCGTAGCTACCCAACGAACCCCAAGGGTTGGCAATCCCTCCGATCAGGTGACTTGAGAATCAAAGACCACTATCCGCCTGCATGGCTAAATGTTGTGGGGCCACTGGCCCCACTTGCTCTGGTCTATTTCAGGCCAGTGCGGCCCTGGGGGCTAGTGTGCCAACTATAGCAGTGAGCACTGCTACGTGGCCGCAGACCACTACAACACAGGGCACTTGGCAGTTATATATTAAGAGGATTAGTTCATAAAAGAGCTAATTAATTTGATAATATTGCCCCAAGGCTTTAGCTGGTTATACTAGTTAGATCGTATTAACGGAATAAGCCAGCTCCGCTAGAAACGATGATATAGATTCAATACTAACTACGAGCTTAAGAATTCCTATCTTAGGCAATAAGATAGCTTCACCGACTATTGCTCTGACGCGAAAGTATACTAAAAAAACAAACGTACCCGACACCTTAAGTTATAAAGGTCGCTAAAATATAATATTACGAATCCGAGCCCTATACGACATAAACTTAAACATTCTTAAAAGCTAACCATCTAACGGTGATGGTCAGGTGGAACAAGAAAACGGTTCTTACGTGGCAAGGGAAACTAACTGTTATATGTAATGGACTGGTCCTAAAACTTGGCCTATCCCTGCAAATGTAGTCATAGCAACTATAGCCGGGATAAGTTTTTGACCCACTTCGGCTCAGGCGGCCCTTGTCAGATATAAGTGCAACTACCAGGGTCAGGAAGTAATTGGGTTCCCCGCTTTTTGGTGCAGTGAGTAGTTTGCGACAGCCCTCAGTGCGGCTCACCCTTAGCTCGGGATTTGCGACTAATACGGACTCGGATAGAAAAAATTGTCGGGTGAGACTATAGAGGTAGTAATGAAGCGATACACTTGACACAAAAAATACTAGAGTTCCTCAACATTAAAATTAAAAAGAGAAACACATACGACTATTATTTCGTTTATTGTTATTTTTTACCCTCAATAAAAAAACAGTGATCCTTGTTATCAGAACACATCGCGGCTTGTCTGGTGCCCAACTATACGCCTCACAGAAAGTTGCCCACGTCTCAAGGTGTTAAATTCTATCTAGGGGCTGAGTGCGCGCATAGTGGAAAATTTACAAGTACTGCCAAGGGAGGAGATGAGAGGTTAGCGGGGGGCAGTATTATGTCAATATAAGGGATCTGGTATGGTGCTACTGATGGTGTGGTGAATCACCACCGGAGTTACAACAATATCGCTTCCTCCAACAGGTAAGCAGACAATGCCATCCTCAAAGTCGGGGGTTTCGCTCCCAAACTTGTACGTACAGTTGAGCGATATATAGCCATTCCAGGTACCATTGAACACAATCCTATAACACGTTATCAGCTCGCGCATCGTTTTAAAATAGAGAGAGAGAGAGAGAGAAAGAGAGAGAGAGAGAGAGAGAGAGAGAGAGGAAAAAGATACTCACGGCCGTGACGGGTCTTTGTCATCGCAGTACCACGAATGGTTCAGCTCCATATATCCTGTTGTAAGATCAAAACGAACCTGCCAACCCAAGACGTTGTAGAAATCCCAGCCCAAGTCGTAGTAATAGTTGCGGTTCAACGACCGGAATGTGGCTGTCGGGTTGAACCCGCGCAGCCACGGCGTCAAGTCCGCTGCACCGTATTCGCTGAATTTGGACTGGATGCCGACGTCGCGTACCACGCTGCCTTTTGTGTTTCCATCGGGCCGGTCCTGAAACACGGAGCTGCTTAGGTTGAAGCGCAGCTTCGTGTACGTCTGGTCCGACTTCCAGTGGCCAAACCAGGCCGTCAGCGTGAGGTAATCTCGCGCGCGAAGCGTCCACGCCACGGGGCCACGACCCAGCGAGGCCACCGTGCAGCTCCACTGGGATGGGTCGGGGTCCGGCGACGTTAGTGCATTGTCGGGCAGGCGCTGCAAGGCAATGGGGCGAGCGGACCACACAGTGGTGGAGCCGCGGCCCTCGCGGTCGGCTCCGAGAGAGCACCACCGTGCTGACAAGGTGATGTTGCACGGGTTAGGTGCAAATATGCTCGGGCACCCAAAGTTGTATACGGTGCTGGTCGACGACCCGCACAAGACGGCGCTGTCGTAGCGCGGCCGGAGACTGCCTTCTCCCCTGATCTGGAAGGCGATGCCCGACGGCGAGTCGTTGCAGTACCACGTCTGGTTGAAGCGGAGCTCGCTCGTCGAGCTGTTCCAGTGCATGTACGTCTCGATAGAGCGCTGGGGAAATGCGTGCAGATTGGTTGCCGCGTTGTCGCCGCAGCGCCACCACCGGTCGACGGGGTTGTCGAGGATGGGGTCGTTAAAGACGCACGACTGCGTGACGCCCGTGGCTTCGTTCCGGAGCTCAAACGCTAGCGTGCGGTTCCACGGATATCCACCGCTATACGCATAATTTGTGTAGTTGAGTGTCGTTGTTTGGTACAAGAAGCGGGTCGCCGTCCAAACCGCGCCGCTGGCCCGCTGCGACGTTGCGAGACAGCCTGGATTCGTAGAGCCGGGTGGTGGCGGGATGGGAGCCGGTGTGAGAGAGACTGGCTTGGTCAACATTCCCTTGATGGTCATGGGTTCGGCCATGTACACGGAGGAGGTTGAGTCAATCGGATAGATGGTTAGATACGTGGACGAGGTAGCGCTGAAGTTGGTTCTGATCAAATCAAGCAGGCGGTCGACCAAAGTCAGCTTCGCACAGATCATGATGGCAATCTGAAACTTCAAACTTACGAGTATGACCCGCCAACATCGCCGCAAACCCAGTCTTCTCGAACGACGAGAAGCCTGCCCTCCATGTATATTTCCACGTTGAAGATGGAATTGTGCTGCGGCGGATGCTCCGAGTCGGGAGAGCATTCGAGCAGCCAGAACTCCTCGCGCTCTCTCACATTGGACCCCCCGAATTGGCATTGCACGTGGTTCCCTGTTACGCGGCTGGTTAGGTTGAGCTTCACCGTCTCAGCCGGGTAATTCCTATCCCAGTTCCGCCAGGGGATGTACGAGGACTCTGATAGCTCCCAGTCGGGATGCGTAAAGGACATTGCTGTGCAGTCGGTCTCTGGCACGGGGCCGAGGCCGCCCCTTGCGGGTGGCGGTGCTTGGATTGGCCGCGGAACGAGCTTCGGTGTTCCGGGAAGAGCGCCACGGGGTTGCCACTGGGCCTTGACGGACACGGGGAATGGTGTTGACACAACACACGGGTATTCAGTATCCATATTCCCCCTGTCTGGGCATGTGACATGGAGGAACAGCTCAGCTTTGGACTGATACACATCGGGGTATGATCCATTAGCGATGTCGCAGTACCAGTATTGGACGAGCCGGATGGGATCTTGATCCGATTTGTTCATCAAGATATACTCGGGCCAGAGGTTCAGCATGGTGACGGCCTGGGAAGGGTCGGGAATGGGACCAGTATCGGGTATGCAGTCCTGCGTCTCCCAGCTCGGGCCAGCTTGGGGGTTTCTGGGTCCCCACCGGCAGTGGAACGAGTAGTTATTGGCCACATCGCGGACGGTGAAGTTAACAGTGGAAAACCAGAACCTCTCCTGTGGGTCGTTGTCGTTGCGGAAATACTTGGAAATTGTCACGTTGTCAAACTCGTACACTGGAGACCGGAAGTTGCCATTGGTGCAAGGGTTGTCCGGCTGGCTGGTTGAGATGTTGGGGAACCGTGCATGAATTGGGATGGAGTGTCTTGCTGCGGGAGGAAGGCGCATGATATCCAAACTTTTTGCGGCTGGGAAGTTGGCGCTTGGGCTCTGGGGCGTACATGACGCCCCGAAAACAGAAAGCGCCCAAACGACAGTAGTTGCAACTTTACGCTGAAGGTTCATGGTGTCGAATGTCAAGAACCAGGTAAACAGCCGACGAGAGCTTAAAAAGCTTGCTTGGGTATTTTAATAGCCCGTGGGGACTGCCCTGCCTTCCGGTTTGGTTGGCAATCAATCGGAACGATACCCTATATGGATGGCTATTTGCTTTCGAATCCTTCCCGTGGATGTAATAAACGGCGCCCAATCCGTTCCCGGTACTTGAGATCGGCTGCGGCGGCGGACGTCAAACCCCGCAACCGGCAGTCAAATGATTTTGAATGTGGTCGGCTAAGAATCATGAGCAGTTTGCCTAGGTGCTGAAATTATGGGGCCGTCATAAGCTTTGACTAGAGCTGCTTTTAGTAGCGATTCAACCTTTGGCTGTCTTGGATTACACGTAGTGAGCCGTTTTAGTACTCCTTGATTTGAATAGAGCTTATCCGAACCCGTGGCCGCTCAGGTCAAAACATACTTACCTTGCCTCTCTCTTACTGAATTACAACTAAAACGGCCTGATACTTTTGGTGTTTCGAGATCGGGTCTCCAAACGTGTCCATATCGTTAAGAGAGAGGCCCCCAAAATAGTCTCTCCCTTCATCAATCCGTCGAGATAGGTTCGACCAACAACTTGATACTGGCCCGGGCTCATCCCGGGAATATTCTGAGAAGCGGTACTCACATCGACCCCACCTACGCATTAGAATACCAAGAGTCTGGTGGCGCTTTGGCTCAGGCATTTGGTGGACATGATCAGGGAAGTGACGAAATTGTCACGGCACGAAAGTGGCACACCATACCGTTATACCACCAAAAGTAAAACTTGGTGAAGTTGAGGTACTGCATCGCTACCACCGACTATCTTATCGCACGCCACGGCCCGAACCGTGACAGAAAGTGGTTCAAACCAACTTGTGCTGCCCATGGCATTGACGGTCTTCAAGATGGGTTTCATGAAGCTCAGAGGAGCGGAGAAGGCCGTTGGATAGGTAGGTAACCTCCGTGGAGTGATGATCTCATTCGACATTATATTTTGATCTCATACTATTAGGTCTTGGTTTGTGTCTCCCATCGTCGACTTGGATCGTAGAGTTCCTCTAATTACAATCTTGGCAGGTGTACAATTTAGTTCCGAGCCAAAACCGACTTAATGAGGGACACTTGGTCCCAATCATCTTCTAGAAATCACAACGGTGCCACTGATTCAACTCCCACTGGTACGCGTTTTCTTCGGTCAAGTTGTTCCTCAATCCAGGATTTATGTACTGGGTCACCGGGACAGCGCTGAATACCGCCTGATACGGTACCCCGCGCGTCTCGTTAAGGTTCATCGGTGCCGACGATGTCATGGGACGCTACAAGCCTTGGAAGCAAGACAAGAAACAACCACACTCGGGGAGAGGCGAGACAGAACGGGGTTGTGAGCCATCGTCGTCACGGACACGGGGGGCTGCTCGATCATATGCTCTGGATATGATCGATAGTAAGGGCTTGCGCTGGTCGTGTACCCACCGCAGCAAGAGGCAGTGACGGCTAAAGTTCAAGCGCTCCCAGGGCAGACGCTTGGTTCGGAAATGATTTGCCTGCAACTGAAAAAGCCTTCAGTCCGGCAAGGGTCTGGTAGGGGACGGGAACAAATAAGTCACTAAACCAGGGATACTACAAACTGTTCGACGCCGTCTCCCAATTCACACTTTTCCCAAGCACCGCGACCGCTGGCCACCGGGCCCAAGACAGCGTCAAACCGGCGCTTCTCGAGTCCATCGGGGGCTCCTGCCACGAAATCGAGGCAGCAGTTCCAAAACCGGGTTTTTTCCTGACCGAGTCCGCATTCGAAGTAGGCACAGCGGCGGAACTGCCCCCCGTTGTCAGGCTGTCTTTCCAAAACCACGCCGCGAACCGAGCCATGGAAGGACCAGGTTGGCATCAACCACCGCTCGTGCGACTCTGTCAACAAAGACTCATCGCCAACGTCTTGCTCTCTCAACATGAAAAGTTGGCGGCTTCCCCCATCCGAGGACCTGTACAGAGTCACCCAAGGCGCCTTTCCCCCACCTGCCATCTCGACGTAGTCGCCACCCCACTGCGCGCCAATCTCCTCCTCCGTCGCCGTCTCTCTATCTGCAGTGCCACCTTGGTGCTTCGGGCCATGTTCCTCGCTCCCATCACGCTCCACCCGCCACTCCTCGTCCAGCTCGTCGGTCCAGTCGTCCTGCGACACCGGAACCACAGCGATGGGCACGAGGAAGCAGCACACCACAAGCACCGCGCGACTGATGAATGCCGCTCCGTGCTCCTCCTCTGCGGCGGGGTCTTGGATCTCGAGCACCTGACAAAGGTTCCCGCAGCCGTATCCTACCTGCTCTCGCGGGTTTCCGCAGGGGAATAACTCGACTTCTCCCTTGACCGAAGCCCAGGACCACGAGGGCGCCACATGTTCGGTCGGGCGATGACTCGTCTGCGGGTTTATCACGTTCCATCCCAGCTGAGACTCGAGGCCTCGCTCCCACAGGCCTGCGATGTACCGGCAGCCCAACACCTTTTGGGCCGTGGTGGCAATGCCGTGCAGCGCAACCAGCCTATCTGTGTCCTTGGTGATGGCGCAACCCGAGTAGGCTTGCACAACAGGGCTCCAAATCTCGAAAATGTCCTGCTTGCCTTCATGTTGCTTACGCCTGGACCGCTTCTTCTGCTTCGGTTTCTGCTCCTGAGCGATGCGAAAGATTCTCGGCGACTCGGCTGCAGAGAGCGGTGCTCGCACGCCCGTGGGATAGCGCTCGCACGCCTGGAGCTCATTGCACTCCTACACCAGCTGGTCCCGCGCGAAGTGCAAGACGCGCGGGGAAAGCAGCCGCTCCTGGAGGACCCACGCCCGCACGTTGAGAGGCGAGTGCTCAAAGCCGGGCCACCAAGCGTAGAAGTCGGAGAGATAGTGATATTTTTTAGCTCCCCACATGTCGAGCCCGACGAGGCACGGCTGCACGGCCCGGGGGTCACGCTCTCGGAACAGGCCTCCTCGGCCGTCGGCAGAGGCGGTGGCGGCAATGTCTCAGTACGAGTTTCCGTACACAGATCCCATGAGGAGGGACTCGCGCTGCCAGTCTTGGCGCGAGTCCTGGACGATGCAGAGGCAGTCGATCCAAATATACTCAACCTTGAGCCGGCGCGTGACCTCGACGGCGTCCTGGAAAGTCTGGACCAGTGAGTCGATCTTGATCCCCCTCTTTCGCTCGCCGATGTTGGTCGTGAGTGTTGTCCTAGAACCACACTGCCCTAGCAGTGGCTGAGTGTCGTATACTTTGCTGCGCGGGGAATCTCATCATTCTCACAGAGGTAGATATAGTTGGGGTCCCTGGACACATGCAGGAGCCGAGTTGGCATGAATGCTCCGTCGTCGGGCTGGTTGGGCCTGCAGGCTGCGTGGCTCCTGGTACAGGTTCCCATCCAGGAGAGAGCATGCGCCCAGCTTGCCTGCGAGCGGGTATTCGGTCCGGGACTCGCGTCCTTGAGGAGGAGAGATCGCACTTCTGGAACAATTGACGTTAGATTTCATTTATTCATTCATGCTGCCCCGGATGCTGGCGAGATTGTCTCACCCTCATTGAACGGATACAGCCGAAGCGTCAACGACGATCGCTCAGGACCATTGTCGCTCTCACCATCATCGCCCTCGACATGGCGAAAGAGCCGGAAGACGAAAACTCCACCGTCGCTTCTCCCGAGGGTGAACCGGAACCCGCCCGCGCTAGGGTGTTCGCTCAGGTGGGCCGCGGCAATGGCACAGACATGGCACCCTTCTTGAGCTGCGCTGCGGAACGCCACGAGACTGTCGTGGTGGCGTCCGGCCATGTTGCTGCTGTCCGCCAGTCCTTCCAGCCCCTCAGGGTGGGTAAAAACCTTGTCGCACTCGTTGCAGAGCATAATTAATTTCTGACGCCAGTTGTAAAAGTTGACTGAAGGTCACTCAAAAGATGATGACAGAGCTAGCTGAGCAGGTGAATGTTCAAGTATGGCAAAGTTCCGAGGGTTGGGGAAGAGCGGAAGTGTTGAATCAAGGTCAACATGAGAGCGTATTACAGTAGTATATGGGTCACCTAAGTAGTCGAGTCATCTCGAGCGGGGTTGTATCTCGGCTCTCAGCGGTAAAGCCACGCTGGCGCCGTCAGCAATTAGCGCGAACGACTAAAACGAATCATAGGCCAGCGTAGGTAGTTCTGGGCGCATTCTGGTTCACGATATCCGCATGGTGGTGGGTAACACAAGAGTTGAATTTTGCGGCAAGAGAGAATGCAGCCACAGGTAGGTATCTAACTGATGATAGGTACGGAGTCGTCTGTAATAGGTCAGGGTGCCATTTCCAATGGCATAGGGGGAAAAGGTTCAAACAAGATGCTACCCTTTGGATTTATCATGTTTCACTTGTGGTTTTTAAGTCTCCTTTAACGTATCTTATAAGCGAGTATACAATATAAGCCAAAGAGCACTTCCACCACCCCACCACAACTTTCCTCAATTACAGAACCACAACACAAGGAAATAAATAACTAAATCAGAATCAGATGAATCAGACGATTCTGCAGCCTACTTGCAAGTTACGAATCCCTTCATTACGAGATCCTAAAACGTACGTACCTGGGTAGTTTAATCGGCAGTGCATCTTTCCAGGCACTGCATCCATGTCTCCATCTTTGACTGGATCCTGTTATGTCGACCACATCGGATCCTGCTGCCCTTGATGGGTCCGCCAGCAAGGACCCATTCTCGTCCAATAATACAAATTGAAGACATGCCCTTTTAAACCCCCTTTTCCAGGCACTAGCCCCGAAGAAGTCTTGCCTTGATGAAAATGCATGGCCGCACGGTGTTGGACAGCAGAACCCAGACCCAACCATAGCTCTTGCTGACGCGTTGATCGCATTCTCAACTCCATTACGTGCAACTCATGAAGCCAACACTTGCTGGTTGCATACAGTTCTGTGTTGCGCTTCAGGTTATGTTTGATCAGGCGGTAATGTGTTTTTTTTTTTGGCTCCGTCTTCCTAGTCATCCCACGCTCTTCACAACTTAGGGGGTTACCGGGCTTGGCATGACTCCCTTCTCTGGCCCGGTAGGATGAACCTGGAAAGGGTCAGCCACGGTAGTGTCCCAACTCCACTCCCTCAGTGTCCTTTCCAGCAGCTTCAGCATGTCCGTCTGTTCCCATTCGCGAAATTCATAGCCGCGCCTCCGCAGCAGCCAAGGCACGACTATATCCGCAAAGCTTAGTAGGATCAGCAGCCCCGACATGCCGAGTACGAGTCCGAACCCAAGCGTGCTTAGCGACGTGTGCCCTGGTGATTTGAACTTGACTCCGCCGCACAGCCTTTTGAGCCCCTTGAACTCGTCCAAGTCCCACATATTGACAGCCAAGCTCGCGTTGACACCAGGCGGCTTCTCCACCGTCCCGAATATCTCGAGCTGCAGGCGCGCTAGCCCGACGGCGAACCAGTATTCCAGCTCGCGCTTCCACTGATCGAGCTCGAGCCGCTGCTGCTGCCCGTTATAGAGGTAGCGGCCAGCCTGCAGGGCCGCCGCGGCCGTACGTTCGCCAATGTTGCGGGGTAGCAAGGTCGACACAAGAAATGTCTTGACTAACGTGGTGGACCGCACAATGTCTAAGCCATCAGCCTCATTGACTCCTCCACCACCGAGCACGGATAGTGCATCGGGGAAATTGGTAGGCGGGCCTCCCCAAGTCGTGCATCTCCCGGTCAAGGAGCTGCAGAACTGTGCCCGCTCGTCGCATCCAATCATGTTGGTCTTCTTGTCTACTTTGTACCTAGCGGTACTGCCGCTCCCTACTTTCCTGTTCGCCGAGAACAACGGGTCGTCGTTGGGCGACGAGAAGCTGATTCCGGTACCGGAGAGTAGAATCAGGCTGGCCGTGTGATTGTCTCGGCCTTTCTGCAGTGGTTCCACGGGCTCCGTGTCGTCTTTATCGATCGCCCTGTCCATTAGGATTTCGAAAGCCTGAAGGTCGTAATCTATACTGACATTGGGGTGTCGCACAATCTGCATACCAACATCCCACGCGGAGCCGTTGGGAAATTTGAAGAAATTGAAAGCCGAGAAATCGATCAAGGCGTTGGCCGCTAGTTCCGGTGGAGGTTGAACCCGGAAGATTTCCGAATCCATGGGCGTGCAGGTACTTCGTCGTCGCACAGTCAAGTATTTCGCGAACTTGGAGTTGATGCCCAGGTCACCAAGGGTGATATTTCCCGAGTCCATGACGAAGGGGCTGTGTCCAGAAAGACAAACATTGTCCTGGAAGGGGCATTCTGCGCCTGTTTCGGTGTAGAATTCAAGCTCGCGTGTTAGGAGCTTGTTGCAGCTCATGACCTGTCTGGAGGTGGCTCTGTTGCTGTGGCAGTTCCGTACGTAGTTGTCGGCATCCACGGTAGCGTTGCGGTCAAGTTCGAGACTGAGGTAATACTGTTCGTCAGTCATATTACCTCCCAGGAAATCAGTTGACCATAGCCCGCATGTGTCGGTGACCCGAGAGACAACGATCTGACCCACGATGACCTGCGAGGTGAGGATACTGGCCGCGGCGAAGGCGAGAACATGGATTGCAGTGAAGGACCCCAGGAAGAAGCCCCTCTGCAAGTCTTTGCGGGTATCCTGCTTTGGCGACGCCGTCGAAAGGAGACTCCAGAGAGCCCCGCTAGGAGTGCCGGTATTGCGCAGGATGACCTCATGACGGAGGCGAGCCGGAGCAGACGCATCTTCGGCTGCCTTGCGGCTGACGAAGCTGTGCAGGAGAAATCGCCAGAATAGCCAACTTCGGGTTGCCGCAAACGTCACGAGGACGGCTAGGAACGCCAGGAGGACGACTGCATGACTCGATCTCAGCGTCAGGGTTGACCCCTTAATGTTGCCTCGATGGTGGTCGATCCAGAAACCCTCAAAGACGGCACCCTCGCCCGCTGCGTCGTATGATGAAGACATCGCGCGGGTCCAATAGGTGAAAGATATGTTTAGGCGGATGGCGGACGAGCGAAGGGCAGCATCGTGCCATATACAAGTATTTCATGTCGTCGGCCGGCAGCCTTGCGACCCTTTTGCCACCGGCAGAGAAGGTGCATGAAGCTATTGAGAGCAGCTGAAAAACCCCGCAACACTGTCGCCGAAAAGCGTAAGGCGCTGAAGCCACGAAATCCATCATTCCCATGTACCCTGAAAGGGAGGGTCACGGTTGGTTATCCGGGGGCTAGAAAAAGACACATCCTGTCATTTATACCTATGGTAGGTATCGGCGTGATTTGTGGCTTAGTTGAGGCGGTCGTCTAAATGCACACGTGATTGGCCGTCTAGCTACCAGACTGGCATGCGTCTGGACTTTATCTTCATCGGTGCTAAGGCTGCTCAAGTGGTTGGTTAGATGATGCAAGCCCCAAGCCACCAAATCCGGGCGCCAGTTACAAAGTCAGGCAAGAATGGTCCGAGTGTTGCCTGATTCCGATAAGAGCCTTGCAAGTGGTTGACAAAATAAAACGAACTCATTACCTTGACAGTACCTCCCACCCCAGTACAATTTGCTAGTATGGGTAACAAGGTAGCCAGTAGGTAGCCAAACTGATCATTTGACAACTTTTCACTAACAAATCTCCCAACCTCACACCTAGTATCTTCACGTCATATTACTGCCCGGGCCTTGCTTTCCTATTTTTTTTCCCTACATAACCTTTTTTTATTTGTCCAAACCGTAAATTAATATCATACTCTCTATTCGTACGTTATACTTTTTCTTTTTATCTTCAAGCCTTTAGGCAAGGTATAGAATATAAGGCCCGGTGGGGTGATAGATAATGGGAGAGATGCTGCTAAGCCACTGTTAGTACAGGGTCTCGTGCTGAATTTGTGAGTCCGTGTTTTTTCGGCAACCGCTTGTCTTGCACTATCTGTCCCGCCCACTCCTTGAGACTCTTTTCCGCCCGTTCTTTATTCTCGCAGGTATATAAATAACTTTCGTAACGTCTGAAAGTTCGACCATTTATTGGCTTTGAATGTAAATATTGTAGCCTGGAGTTGCCGCAGCCAATTTTGCCCGGGTACCCCAGCTCCAGCTTTGGAGTTGTCCCGGACGCCCATCTCTTAGCTGTCCCGAATAGTCCAGCTTGGAATCCGGTCCAAATTGCTCTCCGATTGCCGCTGTCTCGATTACGACTATAATCAAATGGGGTAGAAGCCCATGCACGGTTCAAACATCTGCACCACCATCACCACCTCAAAAAAAGAAACCGTTACAACGTGTACCAAGAGGTTGCAGACTTAAAGGCTAGATATAGGGGCGATCCACCAGACAGGATCAAAAAATATGCAAGAGTAGACGAAGCAGGTAATATGATTTGTAACTTAAATTAAGTTTCCAGGGAATTTAAACCAAGTGTAAGAAATGATGAAAACAATAATACGCACGCCAAAAAGGTCAATTTAGTACCCGCATGTGTGTAAATTAAATAACACAATCCATTGTTATCTTGCGTAAGAAGCAGGATACTAAAGGCATTATTTATGTAAAAGATCTTATTGACATTGTAAGAGGCCTCGAGATAATGCACGCAGGCCTCATATGCATAGGTTGGTAGTGCTAAGGTAGCAATACTCTGTATACTGCGGCGCAGCCTTCCGGAAAAGGTTCTTGGGATAAGCAAGTCTGAGCAAATCCTAAGCCAATCCTGCCAATCCTGACCCGAACCTGAGCCGGAGTGAGCAAAGTAAAGGGTGACAACTAGAAGCGGGCGGCTCGGACGAGGCTCTCCTGGAGAAGTGGCTGTGCCGACATCACCGTCATTTTACGTAGTGGCATTCTACGCAGTGGCAGTGGCAGCCACTTGCGCGCGTTTGGTTTGGCCAGGCCTGCTCAGCTGAGCATTATCGTCACCATCTGGAAATGCTGGAAACTCTCGGCAGCTGCGCAAGGTATGATGCAGGAGTTCGATTTGAGCTGTCGGCCATTGGTTGTGGGGGCTGGGTAGGGCTGAGCGCCTGTTGTGGAAATTGCGATGATGGAATAAATTCATGCGAGCGCCGAAAATGGTGGGTGGCTGGCCCAGGCCAGGACAGGTCCAGGCCACCATTGTGTGAGGCATCCCGCAGGAAGAAACACCAATGAGCTGAAAGCTTGGGCAACAACACCTTTTCGACCCACCTTTAAAACGGCACTATTGCGTTCTTTCGGTCTGCTCCACTTTGATGCAGTCCAAGTTTGCTCTCTTGCCATGCGCCTCCTCGACGTCGACACATTAGAACCAAAGGAATTTTACGGCGACAATATCCCTCCATATGCAATACTCTCCCACACTTGGGATGGTGACGAGATTACCCTCCAAGAACTGCAGTTGGTGTGCGGGGAGAAGCAGAGTTCTCGAGACGAAGCTGCAGCGCAGGTGCGACGAAAGCGCGGTTACCACAAGGTGAAGAGCGCTGCCGACCTCGCATCAAAGCGCCCCCTGCAGTATGTCTGGGTCGACACATGCTGCATCGACAAGAGCAGCAGCGCTGATTTGGACGAAGCCATCAATTCAATGTACCAATGGTACAAGCGCGCAGCCGTTTGCTATGTGTTCCTTACCGACGTCACAACCCTTGAAGGGTTCGAGAAGCCGGACTCGGAGCTCCGGTCGAGTCGGTGGTTTACCCGTGGCTGGACGCTTCAAGAGTTGGTTGCTCCCGAAACCGTGGTGTTCTACGCCAAAGATGGCACCTTTCGGAACAAGTCCTACCCGCCCAGGTTCGTCAAAGCTCTCGGCGAAATCACTGGCATCAGCGTCGACGTTCTCAGCGGATCTCTATCGCCGAGCCAACTCAGTGTCGCCACACGAATGAAGTGGGCTGCCCACAGGGAGACAACGCGCCCCGAGGATCAAGCCTATTGCTTACTGGGATTGTTCGATGTCAACTTGCGCCTTTCATACGGCGAAGGAGCAACTCGCGCCTTTCTCCGCCTTCAAGAAGAGATCCTCAAGACGACTAACGACCAGTCCCTGTTCGCCTGGAATTTGACGTCACAGGATGCCGACACGGACGCTGACACCCTGTATGGACTCTTCGCCACATCTCCGGCCAGCTTCTACCAATCAGGGAACATGCAACCTCTCCCAAAGGCCAACACTCACGCCAGCGTACCCGCTGATATGACGAGCCAGGGCCTCCGGATACAACTCTATCTTGAACCAGTCAGCAAGTCTCTGCCGGACAGGGCCGATCCACTGGAAGAGGATTACTTTGCAATCCTTGACTGCGACATCCTCAGCGAAGGCCGTCATCGAAGACCAAGCATACGTTTGCGGCGTGTTTCGGAGGACCAATATGCTCGTGTCCACCTCAACACACCGGTGGAATACTTGGACATTCCCAAACAACCCGAGGCAGCCGAGGACCACAGCGGTTATCGTACCATCTATGTCCACCAAACCCCTGTGCACCACAGCCTGCCGCACATTCAAGTGTCACCAGCCAATCAGCCATGCTGTGAAGCTCACAACCCCTTGGGAATTCCGGTGTTCTCTCAAAGCGGGTCGACTTACACCCTTAAAGACGTGTTTCCTAGGTCTAGATGGAACTCGCACACCATGACCATGGCAGTTGAGTACACGCGAAAACCAAGCCTGACCGCTGCCTTCCGGTTCCAGCGGACACGCGTTGGCCAGGGTGAACTACGCCGATGCGTCGACGTCATCATCGGGATTCAACGGCTGGATGTCCTCCGGTGGGAAGGTTGGTGCTTTCAGCTTGTATCTAATGTCCGAAAGAACTTGGCGGCAGTGTTCTCCGAGGTCCAAACAAAGATGCAGAGGATAACGAAAACCACTTACGGTGAAGACATAACACCTGGCGCGTTGTGTTCGCTCCTCGGTCACGATATCCCGCACTCCGAGGTCGTCATCCAAGATATGGAACAGCAAGGTCGGCCATGGCTCTCGATTCAAGTCTCGGAGAGACTTGCCCCTCTGGACAGCACAAGTCCACCGAAGCGGCCGAAAACAAGCACCGAACCTCCCATCACGCAAACGGTTACTCGCACCGACAGCCTATCTCCGGAGGTGTTAATCCCACCAGCCCCCCCCTTCGCCACAAGTGACGACCCACGCAAAGCGAGGCACTCAGTCACCCTATCCCTACGTCCGTACAGCACGTATTCCAGTTCATCTTCATCGAGCAGGGACTCGCAGCAAGAAGGGCCATTGCCTACCCCAGCACTCAATACAAATAATAAACAGTGGAACAAACCACGGCCCAGAGCAAACAGCAGGTCTAGGGTCCTCTCCTCTTCCCATTCAAGTCGGCACAGCGATGTACCAGAAAATCCTTTGTATCGCGCGCAAGTTGCAGATAGTTATCGTCACAGTCTTCCAACGCCTAGCCCTTCTCCAGACCAGGTTGAAAGGAGGCAGATCAGACAACACGGACACAGCCTCTCGCAGGAAGAGAGACACGTCCAGCTGAGAGACGAAGGCAGAGGCGTGGCTCATGCTGAAGGGGATGCGTCCCGCACAAGTTACGGTACCGGCCATGCCAGGGGCTATTCGAGGTCGAAGTCTAGGACTCCCCCGAGCGGTGAAGAGACAGGAGAGGGGGAAGTGAGCTATAGGGTGAGGCCTGTGTGGTATTGAGAAACCATCCTCTCCGTCTGTTAGAGCGGGGTTGAGCTTACAGAAGCTGGAATCCTCGATATTTAGGAGATGCCTTTGCTAGTGGGCATCATTAGGAGATAAAGAGTATTTCGTTCGTTAAGGCCCCTAGTGCTTGTTAAATACTGTATTTAGAAGACAATCTAATGTCAGGGGTAACCTAAAAAGCTTTAGGAGCATCCTCGCATTTATTTTCCACATTTTTCTTACGGCTATTTCTGTTGGCAAGGGTTACGTAATTTTTTGCTGCTACCGAACTGGTGCGGTGGATGCAACAGGGAAGAAACCACAAAAAGAACAATACCTACAGAAAAGACGTAGCTGGCCTTCCAGGCCAGCTCTCCCAGACTACTGTCCGTCCGATTGGAGGAGTAGGAATGCAATTGACGTGAATTAATAGAGAGAGCGATTTTAAGGAGACGAGCTCCCGTGTTCATTGCTGAGCTGATACACACACCCCAATATGCTTATGGCGCGACTAAGGCCTCCCCTCCATTTTGATCCAACGCCTTCTTCCTTGCGTGTCTAGCCCTACGACGGCGCCCAAAGTGCTTCACAAGAATCAAGATGACGATCACGGCAGCGAAAACACCACCGATAATCTTGTTGTTCTCTGTGTTGTGTGATAATGCGTATCCTCTGAAACTCATATTAGCTCCTGGTCTGCCGTGCGAGGATGCTGATACCGTTACTCACAAGAAGGCATTGATACAGCCCAAGAGGATGGCCACCCACCCCAGGTGGGTGGCAAAAGTAAGTTGGCCCGACCCCTTTGTATTGAGGTTGGTGTTATTACCAGCCGTTGCTCTTTTCTTGCGCAAAAATAGAGCGACACAGCTCATGATTGATTTTATAACAAGGAAACCAAGGACGATGAAGCCGATGATTTGGTGCGCAGTTGACATGTTTTTAGTCTGCAGTGGTTAATTTTGTCGTCAATGTCCGCATTGCCTTCCCAATATCAAAAACAAAGCAGGATTGGCGTACCTTTTGATAAAACGTCCCAACCTCTGGCCCAAGAGCGAGGGCAGCCAGAACCACGAGCGTGGTAAAGACATGGATCCACAGGAACACCTTGAACAAACCGAAAAGTTCAAGAACCGTGATAGAGAGCGGGAAAAGAGCAAAGAAGGAGATGACGGCGGCAATGCCGTGAATAAAAGCAACGACGTCCTTTTGGTCAGCGTAGTTCTTACCGCCCTGGGAGCGGGCCGGCCCCTGCTGCAAGTCGGGAACTTGGGCCCCAGCACCGGCAATGCTGGCCAAATCCATGGTGAACCAGCCGTACGCGGCGTGATAGGGTACTGACTCGGCCAGGTCGTCGCTGTGGATGTAGTCGCCCTTGGGCCCGACGCCGTAGATGAAGAATTCCCGGGAGCTATTCATATGCAGTGAGCCGTTGGGCCAGCTCCGGCAGTTGGAGCACCTTCCGTTGAAGAGCAGAGTTCCGGAAGCGAGGTCGATTCCGGTTCCAGGAAGGGCCTGTACGTTGAAGTCTGGGCTCCACTCGGGCTCGACGTAATGGCTCGAGATGCGGGTGCTGAGTGTCACATTCGTGCGAGCATGATTCTGGTACATCATGAAGACCAAGGCGCCCTTCATGTCCTTTTGCCCGAGCCCCACTGCCGTCCACGTGTTGCTGAGCCGCCCCCGAAGGGCGAAGTAGATGTCGCTGGTGTCGTTCTCTGGAATATTGATGCCGAAGGCGACGTCGCCGTCATCTGAGATGAAGATAGAATCGGACCGTCCCTGGCCTTTGCCATTTTGAGCGAGTATGCCGCAAATCCACGAAAATACTAATATAAAATGTGGTTAGGTTGGTGGTGATACTGGCAACACCCGGGGGTGCACCGAGTGAAGTGGTCTTACTTACAGAGAAATTGAAGAATCGGAAACTGCATCATTTTTTCTTCTTTGAATGACTATTCTTAAAGTGGGCGTTCTAACCGAGTTGAGCGTAGAAGGTTTGCCTTGGAATCAGTACGGCCCTTATTTGTATTTCGTGTTGACCTGGTCGATGTGAGTGGTGCCAGTGGCGTGAGACACGGGATATATTCTGGTGGTGGCAGAGTGGCATGATAACCCAGCACGATTATCGACGCAGAACATCAGATCCACCAAATATCCGCCCAACCACATATAAGACATTGATTGTTACATTGCAGCAGAGGATTTCTCCCACAGCCTGTCCGCACTATTTTTTTCTTTTAGTTGGCTGGTCACAGTCTATTGGTTACGCCGATGAATAACTTTAGATGGGTTCTCATTTTGCGGAATGCTTAGGCTCATAACGGTAGGAGCAAGCGCACGCTACAAACCTATACTACCAAGGGATTCGTTTTTTTTTCGCTACCACAAGCAAGTATCTACCAAAGTTAGAGTCGATATCAAATACCCTTAGGTCAGATTCGTCGTGCTGGCTATTTATAGTTATAATATTCTTCCCACAATTACTGGTATCTGGGCCGTTAAAATCCCAAATCTCGTTTGTATCGCTTTTGGTTCGCTTAAAATATAAAATAAGTAGGGATCTGATATATGCCTTATCCTTACGGTATACTATATTGCCGTAGTTAATAATGTTAAGGGATAATCCGGCCGAGACAGACGGAACATCGTCATGGGATTCCTCCAAGACAAGAATTCAGCAATCCCCTGGCGGGCTTATAAGAGGCTGAGTTGCCCCGAGTTGGATCATTAAAGCGCCGAGATTGAGCCGGTTGTCCCCGCGAAAGACGGGATTGCTGATTGTTGTGACTGAGGGCTCGGGAAGGGATAGCAATCGGTGCTTGACTGGGCCTCCTGATGGACACGTCGCAATACACATATCCTGCACGAGTGACGCAAATCGATTACCACATGGTTATAGAGCTCTCCGACGACCTGTGCCTGTACGTCTGCTTCGCCTACTCAAACCCTCAAGTTCTCTGGATGGCTGGGGATCAAGGAACATCTCATCGATATCGATTCTGAGTTTCCGGGTCGCTGGCGGAGATTTTGGTGTATGAAATAAGGTACCAGAGTGCCCCGGCTTGGATGAGGTTATCGCTATTCTCGTTGGTCCAGGCTCTGGAAAGCGGACAGATGCTGATTCCCCCAATTCGGGTGGATGAATAAGGAGTAATGTAGTATGTGAAATCATCGGCGGAGAGGAAACTTAGATTCCAAAACCGCTAACTGGAGTATTACAAGTAGAGTGCCGACTTAAGTAGAGTGGGTATGGTGCCGTTATATTTGATCTCGTGGTTGTTAAAAAAGCCGTCCGGGCTGCCGAAGCGGTGGACGAACGTGGTAACGTTGCTGATATCCGGGGGGAAGCATATCGTGTGAGATATTGAAACTGTGGCAAATCCAGGGTACTCATGTAAGCGAATTCTTTAGGGTAAGGATAAGGGCAAATACACCCGCGATATTAAACCAGTATGAATAAGCCTGGGCGTGTGTCGTGCGTTGTAACTGCGTCTCTACCTTCGGCTCGCCCAGAGAAGACGGGATAGGCCCATGGCCGAGTACTCAGCACTGCGAAGTCATTTAGTGTCTGTATGGTAACATTCACCGTGAAATTCCTATAGTCGTGCAACAAGGTGGCGGACTGGAAGTCGGAGAGTAGCATGGTCGAAGAGAATTGCGAAAGAATAAACACGACGAACAAAACTATAGCGAGGAGGAAGCATTGAAAATCCAGGCCCTGGTTTGTTGCTTTAGCAAAAGGGAGAAGGAGCGACGATGGTTTAAGGGTAGCTTCCTGGAGTAATCCTACGTCGCGCCGATTTCGGGGTCCGCGAATGGCGATTTTCCGCAACGACAACGACGCTAGTATTATATAGCAGCAGCAGATTTGCGTAGCTAAAGCAAATCGAAGAATTGCCGTTAGTAGTAATGAACTGAGGCAGCCAGTCTCGCAGCGCTAGGATGGTGAGTACCTAAGTTGCCGCTGGGCCGCGTCTCGACACCATGGCCCCCAAGTCCAAAGCAGCAAAAGGAAGGATAACCACTGCGACAATGCAAATGATGCTGCCGGCGAACAGAAATATTTCCAGTAATCTAAACCGTTTCTTGAGCCGAGGCCACGTCGACTAAGCCGGTGCTTCATGATCAGGAGCCTGAGAGTTCGCCTTATGATCGGGGGGATCTAACTGACCCATGTTGTCAAGGAAAAAGGTTGAAATATCCATCTAACTATCAGAGTAGTTGGAAGAAGCTACTTTGGCAGACCGCCGCTTTATTTGTGTCAGTTGCACGCCGTGGATCCCTGGGCTACCAATGTGGTCTGATGCTTCTGAAGCTGCCTGCAAGCCATTGGAGCGTTGAACCACTGATCTCGTACAGCCACCCACCACTACAGGCACCACTACAGATGGCTGTGGCATGTTCCACAATATTTGAAGGTCCGCCCCTCTTCATCACACAGTTATGCACCATAAACATGAACTAATCACATCCACGAATGGCGCGGCCAACAGCATGAGTCATTCGAGGCTCAAAGCTGTGGCTTCCGCCACAGCTCGAAGTTTTCAATATACAAGTACCTATGGGTATACAGACATTGGTGCCAAGACCTTCGCACCGCAGCCATTTCGTTCCTGGATGCATACTTCCACTGCAGCCTCGACTGTTTGATTTCCAGAACATGAGCCCAGGCTACATCGCCCCTGGGCGGTCGAGCTATTCACAAGCCTTCTTTCACCATCTCAAATAGGTAGGAATACAACCTTTCCATGAGCATAAGTCACCCCTCATGCCTGTGTACATGTACATACATGGGTAATCACCACTTATACCCCCGACTAGCGACATAACTGTCCATCCCGCGATAACATCTCTCGCAAAACTCATCGGAGCAAAACGCCCGGTGCAGCGCATCTCTAGCCCTGCGGTAGACAGGCACGCACTCTCGGCAAATGTAGACGGCTCCCTTTAGAACGGTGCCAGTGCCAGCCATGGCGAGGGAAACAAAAAGTGCGATTTGGGCCATGGGGATGGGAGTCGCGCCGATGATGGCGGGTATGGTGCTTGAGGTGATCATTGCGGTTGCGGCCCTGTTGACCCTGTCGCCGCGGCGTGAGCTTGACATGGTTGTGGTTGCGTGGTTGAATTTGATCGCGTTGATGGTTGAGGGCGTGATGTTAGATGGAAGTGTATATGGCCCGAGCCGTGCCTGACTAGATGGTGAATGGACTTGTTCAGCTAGTCACAGTCTTCTCTTTGAGACCTTGACGGAGTGTTTAGGCAACCATCAATCCTAGGAGAAGCTTCTTAATATATGGTTTTCTAGTATGAAGGCTTTTCCGAGTATGATTGTTTATCTGAACCGGTTTACTCAATTAGGAGGAAAAGAAGCACGACAGTTTTCGGCGTAGAGTCACGATGGTGAATGGACGATGCCTGGGCAGCATAAGCCAATAAGTTGGAGACATGCACTTGGCCTTTCGACTCACCCTTCGTCCATCCAATAAAGGCTGGTGTTCTGGACCAAAAAAAAAACCCTGCATAAGGCCTAAACGTGGGGTATTAGACTTCCAGACCTAGGTAGGAGACCGCGCGTCTCGAGATTCTCGTCGAATGTGAGGGATTCCATATGCCAAGGCACGCATTGAGAGGCTGCATATGCGCGGCTCCCGTCGGGTATGATGGAGATAGTGGCGAAAAGCTAAGATAGCCTAGCTTTTCGGGTCTATTATCGTCCCTATGGTCGACGATTTGACCAGTGAACTTCTGGGGCTGAGCATCGCCCGAATCTTGAGTGACAAATCGGAGCCCGCCTGCGCCGATTCTGTCGTAAACTTGTGATGTCGGGAATAACAACGAGGCAACGTCCGGGTCCAAGGAATCAGACAGTGTTTTGTTTCTCCTGAGTCTGTGCACGGACCAATTGTCCTCAGAGGGCCACCACATAACGCAAACCACTCACTGCAGTCTCTGTTCCTACTGATGTGAAGACGTGGGATGGAATTTGAATTTTTTTGAGATAATCCAAATCATCTGCTTGCCGCTTTTCATGGCCACAATCCCGGTCATGGAGCCGAAAGTCGAGGATGCGGACCGTGTCGCGAGCACGGGGAGTGCTCGTGATGATCATGAGACTCGCCACCCACGGCGTTCCCCGACAGGGCTCCTGAGCACCCAAGCGGTTGCCAAAATAATCGGCACTGCAAAAGATTTTGGCCTGTGCGGATGATGAATGTCTAACAGAAATTATTGGGTGTCGCTCGAGAGGCTGTTAGTCTGATATCGTCAGGAGATCTGTCGGTGGTGTGACAGTACTTGCAAATACCTGGCAGCCTGGCGACTTGAAGGGTTCAACAAAGTACTGCAAGGTACTGAGTGCCGATTATTTTGGCAATCGCTTGGCACCTAAGTGCCCAAGTGCCCAATACACAGCCAAGGCGCGAGCGGGATACTGTTTCTGGCGGCTTGCAGGCTCTGAACCAACATGGCGAGCAGCAAGCCTCAGAAATCCAGATGATGCCAGAGGCCCTCGATGACTCAGAGGGCGACTTCAAGCCTAAGTCGCGGACATCCAATGGAAATAGGGCTCTATTTCTGGATGCCCGGAGCCCTCCGACTCAAGGCTCCTGAACAGTTTTAACTGGTTGCCATTCCGCGGCTCCCCCCTTGAGCGGCGGAATTAGTGTCCCTGCGAAAGCCGAAGCAAGCACGACACTGTCCACTCAAGGTCCAAGTCAGAGGCCGCGGAGAATGGGCAGAGCCTTGCTATATGCATCCATTCGGTGTTTGTTTTGGGCTGAACGAGGTGTGGCGAATTGTTTTTGCCTCCAGAGGTGTTGATTGGTATGTGTTAAATCTACGTTCTGCATCTTTTCAATATTGTGACGCAATGGAGAACTGGCCCGGGGCATTCTTCATTGCCGAACTTTGACTCAGTCAAGCTATGGCGTCTTTATTGGAGGGTGAGAGAATGAGTCGGATACATCAACACCTTGCAGTCAGACCGACCGCATGGAATCCCCGTGCCGCACCCAATCTTCCACTTCTACCCGTTTCCGCACCCGAGTTCGTCGTTTGTCTTTGCATACAACAAAAGCAGCAACTAAACTATGGGATTTCTTGGCTTCGGCTCTTCAAAGAGCAAGAAGGAGAGAAAATTGGGCCAGTATGTTTCACACACCATTGGTTGCTTCTGGGGGTCCTGGGTTTCACACTCCGTAAAGGCTCCGGTTGTGTCTAACAAAAGTCTACATCCGTCACAGGCGAGACGATGAATCGCTCCCACGGGGCATCGAGCGAATAGGCTGGGATGTTAGAGTTGGTCGCGTGAAGGAAAGGGAGACCTCGTATAGAGACTCGGACGAGTATAGGTGCTCTCACTTGCCTGTCTTAACAACTGTTGTGTACATGACCGGGCTAACATTGAGCCAACCAGCCGATGCCGTCCCGAGAGATGCTCCAACTGCGGTCACCGCAACGGCAGCTACCGAGCCAGTCATGAATGCGATACCCACCGTGTGGAATACCAGCATCGTAGAGACCGCATAAGTGTCGGTGGAGGGGTGTCTGGTACAGAGGAGTCCACCTCACGGAACGAAACCAGCGGTTGGGATACCGCCTACAAAGTATCTACTGTGATTTCTACTGGGGTGGCTTTAAAGGCAGTGTGGGATTTGTGGCAAGGAGAAAAATCGAAGACCACGGGCAGCAGCCAGCAAATCGTGTACGTTCCATACCCTTATGATGCCTACCCCCAGTCGAGGCAGAAATAGTTGTTGCGTGTGAATAGCTGTGAAGTGAAAGAGAAGCATAAGCCTCTAATCTTTATGAAGCTTAATATTTGTTAGTGTAAAGTTGTCAACTGGTTTAATCACTACCTATTAGCTATTTTTCCTCCCCCGTTCCTCCCATCTCACACATGCCCCTTCAACGCTCACCTTACTTCGCATCACTATTTCAGCCCTACCAACAACCTCGCCTTATGGAAGTATTATACACTTCTTTTTGCACGCTAACTCACCTGCGAAGCCCACTATGGTACGTCTTGTAAAGGGCGTTGGATGTGCGTTTTAAATGTTCCGTCGCCTACATATTTATATACATTTCTCATGGTTATATCTTCAGTGCCGTGAGACTTGGCTGCTCCAGCACACAATCGCTACATTATAGGGAGCATACCGCTAAAGATATACAGTTAACCGGTAAAAAGTAATACCCTAACTTAACCTTTTTATACATACAGCTTCCAAACACCTTTGAAATCTCCTCCCACTTCTTGCCACCATTGTATTCGCTGTGCGTCATCAGGACGGCCGACAGCCTGGCCAGGTAGAGAATGACCCCGGCGAGGGCCGCTGCCAGCACCATCGACGCTGAAGACCCGCTGACCACACGTTGCTGTTGTTCTTGCAGTTACAGTTGTAGTTGCCGTTGCAGTTGCTGCTGCGGCTGCGGGTGCGGGCTTGTGCTGCTGCCCGACATGGCAGACAAGAAGGAAGGGCCGTAGTAGTACTCGGCCTCGTTGCTCTTGTCTACCTTGGCGCCGGGCAGGAAAAAGTGTGCTTCCTTGTTGGTGTGGTACCAGGGCTCGTCCAGGGCTGTGGCCGCGCCGATGCGCAGGGCATTGGCGTTGCAGGCGGACCCCTGATAGCTGGTATCGGGGTGGCTCATGCCCGAGTCTTGGACGGGGCAAAAGAGGAGGATGATCGACGTGTTAAAATTACAGATTTTTTCTTCTTCTCCTTTAGTTGGAGTGAAGGAAAGCGCGGCTAGGTGGTGGTGTTAGAGGTCCTAAAACTGGGCCCTTACAACTCCACCGCCATTTTAGACCCTTGGCAACTGTAGCCGAGGTAGCCCAGAGTGTGACCCCTTCGCTCAGTCTGGCTCAGTCTGGCTCAGTCTAGCTCAGGCCAAGGCAGCAAACGCTCAGTTCCGAAGAAGGAAAGGGCAATTCATGGTGTCGATTTAAGGGTCGTGGACTAGCTGTTATATGAGACAAATCTGGGTACACAGAATTTTCCTTTTTTGTACCTCGCGCACGCGACACCGCTCACCCCGACTCAGGCCGGCTCAGGCTCGGCTCAGGATTTGCTCATGCCCTCCCGTGCAGTGGGGTATTGAGAATCTGCCCTTCCAACACGCACTTTCCTGGCCTCACCAAGGCACACCATTGGTCACACAAGCCTACGTTCTTTCCCTGCACGTCTTCCGTCTCGAAGACAGCATTGAGCGCCAGTATGTCACCAAACCCAAAACGCTGAACAGGTTGGCAGGTCCGAACTTTAGTGAATGTCCTGTGCGTGCGCATGTATTCTCGCAGCTGCTTGAACTCGGCGGGAGGGTCTATGGCTGAGGCTCGCGCAAATGGGAAGTTCGGTACGGAGGAGGTGGTGGAGGAGGTGGTAGTTGAAGCCGTCGTGGTTTTCTTCTTGGAGGAGGGTGCTATGTAGCTCCGGTGTCGGGTGGTGGAGCCGAGAAGGCGAATGGGACGGGGAAGGGGGAGAAGGCGAGGCATCGTGACGGCGTGACCAAAACCGAGGACAAGATGCCTGGGTACATGGGGGAGATGCCGTGAAGCAATACCATAGGGAAGGTAAGGCAGTAGGCAGATATGGAGATAAGGCAGAAAGGAAATCCCTTCTATAATCTACCCTGAGGGAATGCGCCTTCAAATACACCTCATCTACTCGTTCAAACGCGCCTGTGGGGTGCGTTGATATGCGGCGCCATGAACTCCTCGCAGCTTTGTCCCGTCCGTCCACATACGTACCTCCTCATGGAAAAAAAAA
>Ga0247765_1000330_pt1 | contig 38198 bp, 40 predicted proteins | sample UWRJL106311C6_FD_179949 | JGI IMG/M metagenome (GOLD analysis project Ga0247765, IMG submission 179949) | Plant litter microbial communities from Arlington Agricultural Research Station in Wisconsin, United States - UWRJ-L106-311C-6 | ecosystem: Environmental > Terrestrial > Plant litter >...
AACCCGACATGGGAATGCAAACCCTTTTTCCAATCATATGGACAAGTTAGGAATCGAGCCCAGACCTGTCGTAGGACATATATGTAGCGATACTAGCAACCAACTCCACCGGGGGTCAGACGAACAGGATGGGAGGTAGGCAGGTGAGGATAGTAGGATATGCGAAGCGAACGCTCTACCAACTATTCTAGAACTAGCTTCCAAGCTATAAGCCACCTTTCCGCCCATTCAAAGCAACAAAAGAAAAGAGAGAGAACAAAAAGAGAGGGACTTGGACGTACCGGGAGTCGAACCCGGCTCTTCCGCTGAACAGCCATACCAGCTGACCGAAAAGAGGCAGTTAACCTCTGAACGATGGGGCACGCACACGAGACGCTCTACCAACTGAGCTATACGCCCTTGCAATTTTCCCCCCTGGCTAGTAGTAAGGGGTATGGTGAACTTGTTCATAACCTAACAGACCTAGGTGAGGGTGACATGTGACGTGTACGTGGACGTAGACGTAGACGCGCGGCAGAGTAGATAGAGTTTAGCTGGGCTGTGGGACTGTGGGTATTTGACGTGAGATCTCACATGTCTGGTGAGTCGTGACATGTGAATGGCGCGGCGTGGCGTGGCGTCAGTGAAGTCGAGTCGAGCTGCCGGTGTGTACTAACCGCAGACCGTGTCATGGTTGATATGAGCGCCCCATTGAGCATGAATGAGCTAAAAATTGTGCTCGCTAGATAGCACAGTCATCCTTTCGCTTTCTTTCCGGTCATCGGGGGCGGACCAGACCAGACCCACAACTGGATAGATAACACTGTGCTCTGCTGGAGGAAGGCGCGGTTTGCAGTCAAGTTTGCAACATACCTAAGGTAGGTGCATTCCCCAGCCCTGCCTACCCTGCCCATGTTTTCTGGTTGCTGATGCCTCCAGTCGCCGTCCGTGGATGTAATTGAAATCTATGCGCGGTTCTCCCGTTGTGCGGCTCGTCTAAATCGCACCCTGCGTCTCTAGGTTCAGTGATATGAGGACTGGAAAGAAGAGAGAAGGTTTTGCTATTTGCCGTCAAACATGGTTTTTCTTTTTATATGGTTGAGATTTAGGGCTTTGGAACAGCCCTAGGTAGATGGAGTTGGCCTGGCACATGGGAAGGTTTCAACTGTGTGTTGCCGATTTGACCGAGGGGTGTTGAGTGACTCGTTAAGTAGGCGGGTCAAGGTGCCGCATCTCCCGGCTTACCTTAATCACCATTGACGCTGGGCATAGCGATCTACTTTAAAAATATAAAAAAAATTCTTTTTTTTTTTTGATACCCTGCACAAACTGTTCAGTGAGGGCCTGTGCTGCTTTCCTCGTAATGTTTGCTTCCTATCCCAGAATGACCCCGAGTCATTACTCAAGTAAACATTGCCCATACATTATTGAGACGGAGAAGGCAGAGAGTGCCCAATGGATACTGGCAACTCCGTAACGAGATGAGAAAGTTTCATGTCTTGCAAAGTGAGCCATTGGAATTTAAACCTGGGATCCTTGAATTTGTGCGCCCTTTGGTCGCCTCCACTCTGCCCGGAGTAAACAACAGCCTCGCCATATCATGGAACTCAAAACGTAAAAAAGCTGCCCCATCATCCAGGTGCCAGTAGCCATAGATTTCCGGAGGAAAACGATGATTCTGAGTCCTGCCAGGTCTTTCCCATCTGGGAGTAATGATCTATGACCCGAAAGAAAAGAAACACAAGCACCAGAGAAGAGCCAGCTACGGTGACTTCATATTGATAAAAAAACCAGCCACATGACACAGAAAATAAAGAACAAGATTCCGATGCCGAAACTGGCGGCCTTTGCCCTACGAAGTCGATATTTGACCGAAACCAGAGTTCCTATTAGCGTAAAGAGGAATGGGAGTTGAATTTGCTCCCACCGGTTAATTTCACTAGAGAATTGCATGACAAGTATAGTTAGCCAACAGCATGTTTACTTGTTGGTATTAAAACTTAGACGTTGTATGAGATTACTCACGAGCTGAGGCATGTTATGAAATCCGCAACGATGATAATGACTATTACATAGGCAGGCGAAATCCACACCATCTCGTCTGAGACCCCATTTGGCCGTGTTGCCCGCGGTTCAAGAGACGCGTAAAAGGTATTAAATGATGGAGCAAGAGTGTCTTCTTCCCCGGTGGGATTAGACGTTAGACGAGAGTTCGTAGCACCCTCGTCTTGAACATGCCCTCCAGGTCGGGTGTTCAGATCCGACGTTACACTTCGCCGATACATCAGATCCAGGATACCGCTGTCACCGTTTGAGCCAGTCTCAGAGGTGATAACCTGATCGGAATCACTATAGGGACAGTACCGAACCGGGTATATCAACTTTCCCGGGATAGCCCGAAGCACCAGCACATCTGAGATGCGAATAAGGGCTGTGGTGATCAAAAAGGCTAGCGCCAATCGAACGGTAGGGTAGAACGTCAGATTCAGGATAGGGGTCCGAGTTCACTCTTTTTTCTTGTCTCAGGCAACAGTAGGTCGCAGTGTAAAACCCGACTGGCAAGAGAAGGGCAGTGACGGCAAGGACGATCGATGACCGTATTGATGGAGGGCGCTGCGCCCCATCGGTAATAGCTGTCGGATACCAAAACATGCGGGACCCGACCTAATCGGTGACAGAAACGAGAAAGCCTGTCAATGTAAAGGTCCTTCCCGGAGAGAACCTTGTGTTAATGAACGATAGAGAAGTCATGTATGTGGCCATAAAAATGGGAGAAAGCCCACGGCTCTGCATCATGAAGGACCGAGGTAAAATGGACGGCCCATGCAGCAACACGGTGCCATCGTAGAGGCCGCTGCAAATGCCGAGAGGCCATCAGGTAGCAATCGAGTTGCGGATTCGGCCGAGTCGACCCGGAAGGCGGGAACTTGGAACTTAGAGTCGATCGAGCCTGGTGCTCAGCACTTTGCCCTCACCCCACGCACCTGGGCAGTAATGCGGTTGGGTGCGCGCGTTGGGTGCCCAAGGCAGACTGAGAGGTGATTGGAAGGTGTTCCTGCAATGCCAACAAAGCCTTCCGCAGACCAAAATGGGCGAGGTGGTTGAGAATCTAGACCAGTTCTCCACAGATGAAGCTGCCGAAATGTCTCTCAAAGTGGGTTGGACCATCGATGATAAGAAGACGCCTGAGAATTTGGGCATAGCTTGGGAACGGACCGTGGAGGGCGTACTCAAGGACAAAATTCACCATTCCCAAAGAGGATCTAATCGTGGTCTTGGCAAGAATTGCCCAAGAGTTTCAGGTGCACTCCAAAGCATTGTCGGTGATAGCCAAGATAACCCGCTTAACACCTTCACCTGCGGGACATGGCTACGGTCGATCGAGTATGGCCTTCTCTGGTAGCAAGTCAACCAAGGCACACACTAGAGACTGGACACATTTCCAACATGGTCTTGGTCGTCTATTTACACCCAAGTGAACTGGGAACGCGAGCGAGAAGGGTCATGGATAGGGCAGCGTCCGGCCTGCAACGTGAGAAAAGTTATCATGGCACCACCGAGCCTCCTAGACCAACTCGATTCCATCGCCTCCAACTTGAACCTGAACCCCTCAGCGACACATGGCAGTATGGTGGTCGCTTCATACGGCCACGATGATAGCGGGCAAGAGCAGCAGAGAGCCGCTGCTATCAAGGAGAACTTTGCCGTTCTTTCTATAACCGGCAAACTCTAGCCCGTCTTTATACATTCACTCTTCCAGGAAACGAAGCACAGGGGCCTGATTGCACGAGTATCGGGACACACACAGGAGTTTGGGCGGGATTGCTGGAGAGTTCATCACGCTGCCTGGCTCAAGGGAAACACCCAGCGGTTGGGCATCAATCGAACACCCCGATCTGCAAGACGATGCTGCACTTCGATCCGGAGTCATCTACGCGCTGCCAATTATAACCGACGATGATGTCGAGGATGGGTTTCTCTTCTTTGGAAATATCCTGCCATGCCATAGTGTCTTTTGCGTCTTGTTCCTGAGGTGAGTGGAGCGGCTTGTTAATGGCTTCGAGAGGGTAGGTATGGGCCGACTGTTTGGCCCTGAAGCTCACAAGGCATTTGGCACTGCTACGGAACGGGAACTGAAGTTGGTATGAAGATTGGGCATACTTTAATACTATTCGATGCAGGGGATCGCCCCACTGAACAAAACGCATTTAGGACGGCGCGACATCAACGGCCTGACTGTGTTGGACTGGACGGAGGCCCCTTAGCATCTGAAGCTAAACACCACACAGTTCGGCTGCCAAAGGGTCAATATGTGTCAGCTTCCGAGCGGATCACGAAACAAAGGGGACAAATGAGCACATACCTAGCGTCGAACAAGACAGAGTTGTCGTTGATCTCCCAGTCCTCCTCGTCCCATTCGCCAAAATCAAAATCCCTGAACGCAAGTTCCCCATGGATAAGCGGAACCGGTCGCCAACTCCCGTACGCCTTTTCTGAACCACTATTCATATTCAAGTCCGCCGTCACATCCATCCGATCACAGTCGCAAGGCGCTCCAACAACGACCTGGAGTGTGAAGCGCGATGGGGGCGTGACGGTATTCGCATCACCAACACGCCACAGGTGGGCTTGCAGAATGTTGTTGATCTCGGCGAGCTCAAGAGCGTAGCAGTTCTCCTGAACATAGGAGCGCTCTCTCCCATGCGAAACTTTTGTCTCCCCTTTAAGCTCATCTCGTCCCAACTGTGCGCCGACCTCGATCGACCGCGTGTCCACATAACCAACGTCGGGTCCCTTTCCCATGAGCTTGAGCGGACTGTACTTCTTGATTGTCCAGAGCGTGTTACTGCAACTGGGACATCGGAATTTGAGCCGAAAAATGGCGTCCTTGATGTCGAGCCTGCCGCGAGCGACACTGACCGCAATTCGGAGATACCACGCCGGAGCACCCAGATATTGCCCAAGCAACAACCGGTTGAGACGAAGCTGGATGCTGGCATTCACGCGGCTCTTTTCATACAGCAGAATCGACTCGCCGATCGCCACAGGACGGCGGCGCGAAATGGATCTTGAGGTGCCACGTGCAGCCGGGACATCCCCTACGACCGCTGCCAGTATCGTCGAGCCCACAATACTGGCCCTGCGAACCATTGAGCGGGATCGCGACCGACGCCGGTTCTTGTCTTGTCTGGGGCTTGACACTCGCGAGCGGCCACGGCCATCGTCTCCATCTCCATTTGGGCAAGGGCTTTCGCATTGTTGGATCCCTGAGGCTGGAACGGTGAGCGCCTCTTGTCGCCTGCTGCCACCATTAAGAATATTCTTGATTAGTTTGCGTGTGCTTAAGCGCTGGACCCTGCTGGAGGATGAGTCCGACACATCGGAACGTTGCTCAAAAGTATTCATTGAAATGACCAGACGCTGTTCCGAATATCTAGACCTGCAGTAATTCCGCAAGTCGAGGATCGCAATAGGGCTTTAGATGGAAATGAGTTGATACATGTAAAATAAACTGGTCACAGTGACGGAGCGCCGTCAACCATGGACGGAGTGCGCGGCCGCTTCAGGGCGCGTTTTCCCCTAAATGGATACGGAGGCCGCCGCAGCCACGCTGTGCACAACATCGAAATTGGTATTCTATGCATACCAAAGCGCAAATCCGTGGCCAATAGCACGGATTCTCCCACGCCCAGTCTAGCCTTCTCAGCTAGGCAGCAGGCTGAATGGTGGTGCTAAGGGCTGACTGCAATGCGTTGACGAAAACATGGCAAAGCTTAGTGGGAGTCTGATAGCACTCTGCCTCTCATCTTATCGTTCCAGTTGCCCTAGTCTAGCAAGGGGCCGCGAGCCGCGAGCCGAGCGCCAGCCGTCGAGGTACCCCACCAACGACAGGGGTACGGCAGTGTTTACACAGTCCACAGCGCTGTGCCATTCGACGGCTTCATGCTCTGGATTCGAGCTGCAGATCAAGGTCCACTTCAACGCAGGTCTTTTGGACTTGGTGTGACAACACACTACAAATCATTCCACGAAACTGTCTGCTTCATTCAATTCACCCACAACAATGCAACAGCCATGGCGGCAACGCTTCACGGACCGTCTCTCGCCCGCACGAGACCAACTCGCGCGCCCACTATCTCTAAAGCGCCATCCTCAGCCAGCAGCAATTCCACGACGCCCGTAGCTGTCGTCCCCACCCCGACCGCCACTCCCACCGCCGTTTCCAACGTCTCCCTATTCCTTACTAACCTCCGACTCCTCGATCTCGATCTCCATCCCGACTGGCCCGACATTAGCGCATCCACCTTTGGCGGCGGCACCCGAGATGCGGCGCATGGCGGCCAAAAGAAACGTATCCAATGCGTCGAGTGGGCCCTCTACCACCTCTTTGACCTCTGGGATCCCGATGAGACCCGCGACAAGCTCAAGCCTTTCTTCCCGCCTCTAGACCAGGTGCAATCGCTCAACCTGCGCGCCGCCTTGCTGCGGAGCCTCGAGAATGCAAAAAAGAATGGCGTCTTGGGTCGCGATGCCGTCGTTCGCAAGACCATGCTGGACGAGTGCAAGGGCGAGCGACTTGAAGAAGTCCTGGCGGCTTTTTCTTCGGCGGTGCTGAAGAAACTGGTGGCGGAACGGCAGCTCAATGAGCCGGACCATCCCGCCGCCGTGGCACAGTCGCTAGCATTGGAGAATCGAGGCTACACGGGAGAACGGACGGAGCTAATTACGCTAGCCTTGGCACACAGGGTGTCGCTCACTCGAACATTGGAGAGGAAGAATGCTGCGCGAGCTCGGTATGAGGAGTTCTCGCGGTTGATGGAAGCCAAGGAGAAGAATATTGCACAGAGGAAAGCCCATATCGCGACACTGCGAGAACAAGTAGATCCTAAAAAGGATGTGTCAGATGACCTCAAGCTTGACGTGTGGCGCACGGTTCGAAACAATTGGTCTGGAAACGAGCGATGGTTGGAAACGCTGTTGTATGGAGACAGCACCGCCCGCAAAGATGGACTGCTGTCTGCTCCATTTGACAGGGTGTGGAGACGGGTCGAATCTGGGCGGCTTAATGAACTGGAGGACACGTCAGGCGGTCTTCTCGAGCAATTGGACGGTCGAGTGAAGAATCACAAGGAGAGGCTGGAGAGATGGCAAGGTTTTCGACAAAAAATGTTTGGCAAGTCGGGGGGAGAGCCGTCGGCCGAAGAGGCAGTCCCGAAAAGCCGGCAGAAGGGTGTTGATCTTGGGTTTAGGGTCCACGAGACTCTCCATCTGGGCCGCATGAGCCCGAGGAAGCTTTCGCGCAACAAGCCACAAGAGATTCAGGGCGAATATGACGATTTGTTACGCAGTCTCAAGATGGAACTGGACGCTACCAAGACGGAAATACCCCAGATCCCCTCTTTCTTCCGACGGCGACAGGGGACTGTCGGGCAAAAGTGGCAAAGGAACGAGGGTAGCGCGAGCCCCAAACCGGAAAGCATCTCAGAGATTAGCGATATCGAAGACGAACCGGTACAGTCTCAGCCCCCGCCGACACATCGAGAGCCGGTCAAGGCTACAGAACCCATGCTCCGCAGGAGTAAGACGATCCTCCATGACCGGAGAGGGGATGATTTTGAACCTCAACCGTTACGGAGATCTGCAACGGTGCATGCAAAGAGCCCGGTATTATCCAGAAGGCCACCGAGCGTATCACCGACCCGGAGTCCGGAACGGGTGCCAAGTCGGCCTCAGTCACCCCGGTACCTGAACAAGTCTCCTCATAGGTCTCCTCCGTACCTGAACAAGTCTCCTCAGAGGTCTCCTCCACGCCCAATACCCATAACCCGAGAAATCCCACCTTCTCCGGAACGACCTGTATCCCCGACACAGCAACTGGCCGACCAGATCCTCGCCTCGGTGAATGCGGCCTCCCCCTCGCCGATCAAGAAGCCTCGACATACCCTTTCCCTGGTTGAGCGAACCCGTCTGTCCATGGCGCGGCGTAGTTCCCACGCTCTCAACCAGGCGTTTATGGAAGAAGAAGAGGATGGATTACACGACCTTGAACCCGGCCCCCATTCTCCGCATCATAGCACTGCCTCAAAGTCCACTGTCGACCCGGAGCAGCAGAGCGGTGATACAGACGGGGGGCGCGAAGACCTGATGGCTCGCACACGTCGTAGCATGGCGGGCTTCGAAGCAGCTCAGAAGAAGGCTCAGTTGGAGCGACGAAGGTCGCTCCGCAAGAGCAAGCAGATCCAACCGGGGCGGAATAGCACCTACTTTCCCGCCGTGGACGAAGAGGAGCAGAACACGACATTGTTGCTGGCGGAGGAGCTAATGAATGGCGATGTTGATCAGGATGCAGTTTTTATGAGTCGACCCAAGATTAAGACGAGTCCAGTGGGAACGCCGGTCAAGAGCAGCTGGATGAATGATGAATAGACTGATGAGATACGAGGATATGCGTAATAAGCAGTTTACGTCTGATGAATACAAAATTGCCTCAAGTTTTTTGTTTCTGTGAATATGCATGTCACTGGAATTCTTTGTCTGTTGATGCTGTCTTTTGCATTTCCCATTTCCCCATTACATGGAGATGATGAACTTGACCACCCTTGATCACTCTAGTACAGGATCTGATTCTATCCCGTCCGTCTAGCATATAATACAGTTGTTGACAGTATTCCTCGTACACTTTTTTCTTTTTCTCCAGGTCACCAGACTACCACCGCCCTAACTTCTTCTACCACCCCTGAGACTTTAGCTGCAAAGTTCTCGAAATCGCCGTCCTTATACCCTCCGAAAACCGTTTCCGCCACCTCTCGCGCTGCTGCCGCTTCCGCTTGAGCGCGGGCCGTTCATGAAAGCGCTGCAACATGAATTCCCTCGACACAGCGTTTCGTTTGGTAAGTTGCGTCAATTGCTGCAGCGCCTTGGCCGGATTACTCCACTGGCCAACATTTACGGTTCTTCCCGTCACCGGACGGAGTCGTAATGTTGGTTCCTTGGGATGTAAATCTTGAGCGACTTCAAATTCCGAAGTATCAAAGAGTTTTAGCGAACGGTCGGCGTCGGCGCGGATTTCGGCGGGCAGAGAAGCTAGTGTCTCGGAAGGTGGGCGGGGTGGGAGGTCATTATTATTGTTGTTGTTGACTTTGTCGCTCCGCCGAAGGAGTGTGCGGATTTTCTCAATAGGGGTGGGTGTAGGTGGCCGGCGGGGTCCAGAAGAAGATGGGCTCTTTTTACTGATGAGGTTGGTGGAGGTGGCGGAGAGAGCGCGGGTGAGCTGTGATGAGAGGAGAAGGGTCGGTCGGGTGGTGGTAGTGGTGGTGGTGAGGACTGCTCGGCGGCAGACCTGGAGGAGATCCATGATTTTTTTTTTTTTTTGGTTGAAGTTCGGCGTCTGGATACGAACAGTTAGTTTAGCGATTGGATGATAGAAAGAGGATGAGGATGGAAAGGAAGGTAGGGGTTTGCATACACTCGCACAATTGGCACGCCGTCAACCGCCCTCGCAGCTCCCGTCCGTCGCGATTTTTCGAGCTGTCGCGATGCGCTAATGGGAATTTCAGAGCTTCACTTGAGAACACGCCCAGCCTGGCGGGTCCAAGCGGGTGCGGCTCGACAAGGGCGAAAGGTCGCGGTGATTTGTGGAACCGTTTCCGTCGCCACGACACGGCAGGTGAATGTGGCTGGTGAATCAAAGTCTGACGCCACCGCTTGGTGTGGTTCAACAAAGCGGCGGACCCGCCTCCAAGGCTCCCGCTTGGCACGCAGTGGTTCTGAACTTTTACAGAACGAACCGCGTTGCGATTGTCGCGACAACTCTCTTTTCCGCCAAACAACCCGACCCGGATTCAAGAATTTACTCCCAGTATCAATTGCGGTCGTATTTACTTTGAAGAATACAGGCCAGGGAGTCTACATCGAATTACTGGGCGAAGATGGCGTACAATCCTTACGGAGGTACGCGGCTCGAGATCTCCAGCAAATCTGTCATGGAAACTTTGCTAACTTTGCTCACAGCGCCGCCCTATGGGCCTCCCCCGACCTACTCGGCCTTCCCGGGCGCGGCCCCAGGTATGGCACCCCCGCCGGGATTAGGTATGCGACCGTGAGACTCCGAGAATAGAAAAGCGCAAAGCTAACTAAACAACTCGACAGGTCTTCCACCAGGCATGTCCTCTGCCCCTGGAATGGCACCGCCTCCTGGTGTCCAGCAGCAAAGTAATCCCGCACAAGCTAATCGACCAAGCGGCCTTCCTGCCTCTTTCCAGCCGCCCCCGAATCTGCCCAACATCAACTTCAATGCCCCGGTGATTCGTCTCGGTGCCACGATGCCCTCGGCTAAGCAGGGCCTATCCACAGTTGGTGACCGAAAAGACTCGCACACCCCGACCCCGGGCCGGGCCGGCCTCGGCATGGACAGAGGTCTTGAGCAGTCGCGCGCAGCACTTCGGGAGAATATGCAATCGCTGGTCCCGCCGACAAACGAAGAGCGACTACGGACCATTTTTGTCCATAAGATTCCCGAGGGCGTTGGCGGTGAGGAGAACATCCAGAAGCTACTCAATACCGTCGGCCGGCTGCGCCGTTGGGATTCAGGGCGCTCGCACCTCACGGACTTCAAGGGGGCTCTGTTTGGGTTTGCACAGTATGACGACCCCGAATCGCTAGCTTCTGCTGCCGAGTTACTCAAAGATGTTGAGGTGCCCGTGAAGAAACAGACGGCGTCGGAAGAAGCCCCCAAGGACGAGGACTCGTTCAACGGCATCAACAAGGTCAAGCTCCGAGTCGAGTTTGACTCGAACACATTAAAGTACGTTGAATCCTGGAAAGAGAGTAGAGGGGATGATCCCGCTGTCGAGGCGAGGCTAGCTGAGGCCAGGAATGCGCTCAAGAGCTTCGTCAAGACCCTCTTCTTTCCACGCCTTCGAAACGGCCGGGACGATGGCGATGTTGTCATGGGCGATGGAACAAACGGTCTTGGTGACGCCGTCGAGGTGATTAATATTCCCTTGGCTCAGGAAGACGAATTGGCAGACATTCCCGCCGAGATGCGCGAGACGGTCGCTGCGGAAATTGCAGCGTTTCGGGATCGCAGCAACCAGAGAGATCTTGAACGCCTACGCAAGGAGGAAGAGTTTGAAGAACAGGAGCGGCTGCGGAACGGGGCACCACGTGCCTCGCGGATGGACTCGCGGATGGACTCGCCACCCCCGACGGGTAATGTCCCCGTGGGCCCCCGCGGTGTGCCCAATGCGCCATCCGGACCCAGGGGTCGAGAGAGGGGAATGGATTTCGTCAATGGTGGTATATCTAACGGAAACTCATTCCATCGGGAAGACGACGACACAGATGCTAGTGACGAAGAACTGCATGGGAGGGAACTCGCCAAGCAAAGGGCAGAGGACGACAAGCTGTACCTTGAAGCGGAACGCAAATGGGTCAACCGAGAGCGCCAGAGGGCAGCAGCCATCGATCGAGAACGCGAACGGGAACGGGCCGAAACAGAGAGCTTTTCCCGGAGGAGAGATGAACAATTGGAGCGGGAAAAGAACTGGGACGACGAACGGGAGTCATCACGCCGAAATCACTTGTACTACCGAGACCATGCTACGTGGATCAAGAAGCGGACCCAAGACAGGATCGACGAAGCACAGCGAGATGAGGCGGACCGACGCGCCGAAGAAGACGAGCGGCGCAAGGCCGAGGCCGACATGGAGCATGCTCGGGGCATGGCCGACTCATTCCTGGAGCGACAAGCCGAGGAGATGGAGAGGAGACCGGCTGCACCGACGCCGGCGGCACCTCAACGTGTCACGATTTCGTTTGGTGCAGCAGCCCAAAAGGTAGCTCAGCGCTCGGCCCAGTCGAGGCGCACGGTTGCCGAGGTTGAGGGTCTGCTTGATGACGAGGAGCAGGAGCAGACAACTAAGCGTCAATTGGTACCCATCAAGTTCGAGCCCATTACTGATACCAAGGCAATGTCGGAGGAAGATCTCCAGAAGGCGATTCGGGCATTGGCTCACGAAATTCCGAGCGACAAGGGGGGTCTCTGGGCATGGGATGTCAAATGGGATTACCTGGAAGACTCGATTCTCCGCGAGAAACTGCGGCCATTTGTTGAGAAGAAGGTTGTTGAGTATCTTGGCGTGCAAGAGGAATTTTTGGTCGATGTGGTGGAGGAGCATCTACGCAAGCATCAGAAGCCAGCAGAACTTGTAGAGACGCTAGGTGAGGCGCTCGACGAGGATGCGGAGGATTTGGTGAAGAAACTCTGGCGGATGGTGATCTTTTTTACAGAATGCGAGAAGCGTGGTCTACCGGCGTAGGCTGCAGGGTAGATCTGTCTTGTCATTCATAGATGGTCTCGCAAGCAACAGGGAATGTCACTTGGACTACGTGTGGTGTTGGTCGTTTGTGTACAAGTATGGTGCAGCATTGTCAACAGGTTCATCTTTTAGCAATATTTTGTAGCTGCTCGGAGATGGACATCCGGGGTGGAAACAGGGGTGGTGTTCCCCGCACCGACCCCAACCTCACGGAATCTCAGCCACGGTCTGATGAGTGGTTCCAAGCAGCTCACGTTCCTACTTTATTAGGGGATACCGTACCCTCAGAGGGGCTGAGTACTGCGGTTTTCCTTTTTATTTTATTTTTCTTCAATGTGATGCTGGAGAAAAAATGACCATTCCATCCGTCCTCAGATGCCCAACTCCCTCGGTTCCCAACGTCCTCATCACCTTTCCCGCGCCACATGTCCTCCTCGTCACGCTCAACCGTCCGGCCCAACTCAACGCCATTCCGTCGTCCCAACATGCGCCGCTCGCCGCGCTTTGGGATTGGTATGATGGCGAGCCCCACCTCCGGTGTGCGATTCTGACCGGGACGGGCCGGGCCTTTTGCGCGGGAGCTGACCTGAGGGAATGGGATGAGCTGAACTCGGGTTCTTCTTCCCAACCCCACCATGGGGAGGAAGAACCCAAAGAAAGAGAAGAAAAAGGAAAAGGAGACGAAGAAGAAAAAGAAGAAAGAGAAGAAAGAGAAAAGAGAGTGACGATTACCCCCGCCGGTTTTGGGGGCTTATCGAACCGGCGACGGGGGAAAAAGCCTATCCTCGCAGCGGTAAACGGACTCTGTCTCGGCGGCGGAATGGAAATGCTTATCAACTGCGATGTCGTCCTCTCTACGCGTTCTGCACGGTTTGGATTACCAGAAGTTACGCGCGGAGTTGTGGCGCTGGCGGGGGCTCTGCCGCGGTTAGTTGGCGCGGTGGGAAGACAGAGAGCGGGAGAGATGGCGTTGCTAGGAAGGATTTATGGTGCAGAAGAAATGTATAGGTGGGGGGTGGTCAATTTTTTAGTTGATGATGGGGATGGGAAGGACGTAGTGAAGGAAGCCGTCAAAGTCGCGCAAGAGATTGCGGGGAATTCTCCAGATGCGGTGATAGTTTCGAGAGAAGGGGTCAGACTCGGAGAGGATGGGCTAGGTATGGAAAAGGCAACGGAAGTGTTGTTGCAGGGGCTGTTTAAGAAGATGGATGGGGGAGAGAATATGCGCGAGGGGGTGAGGAGTTTTGTCGAGAAGAGGAAGCCGGTTTGGACGGATTCGAAGCTGTGAGGTCCATTCGGAGATGACTTAATGCTGTCTACAGTACGGTGGCTTATGGCCCACATCCTCGTGGGAGAGGAAAGCGGTTCTTTGCACTGGAAGAAAAGGAAAATAAAAGGAAGATACTCACTCGGGTACGTGCCCCCGATCCTGGATGGCAAAAGTCCCACGTCTCAACCACATCCCAACTATAACATCCCATATTATACCTACCTACCTACCCTTGAGCTCGAACGCAACCGCCTCTGACAAAGGGTTGCACGCGCAACGGTCTGCTTGGTCTGGTTACAACCAACGGCCGCTCAACCGGTGTGGAAGTACGGTATGGTGCCATTCCTTGCCGTTGAGACCCAAGAAAAACAACAGGTAACGTTAAAGTTGAGCGTTGCGGTGAAGAATGTGAAAGTTCCAATATTTACATTGCGTTGATGGTAACCCAGAAGTTTCTCATGGCTGACTAGAGAGCTCAAGCGTAGGTGGCATGTGATTGATCAGGGCATTGTGTGTGGATGCTGCATGTGAGAAGTGGGAAGAAGTAAGAAGCGCTGAAGAGGCATCCCCCCAAAATTGCAGTGACTGTTCGGTTTGCGCTTCTGCGTGGAAAATCCCCTCCGGCAGGGTCAAAATTGCAGTGATTTTGCTAAAGTGCGGCTGACGAACTCCTCTGGTTCATTTATCCCCTCCAGCAGGGTCAAATTTGCAGTGACGGGCGAATTCTTTTTTGCCCTGAGCCGGCCATGACTGCCGTGAATGCCAGCCGCTAATAAAAACACTGCGCTGCACTTCAGCGTACATAAAGTATAAGTGACCGCCAAACTGTCTTCTTTCTTGCAGTGATCGTCAACGAGCTGAATGCCCCTTTTGACAAACCCATATGCACATGTTTTTGACATGCCTTTGACATTTAAACATGGTCAACCAACCAACCAACCAATTGCCGCCATCCAGGTCATAATGAATCGTAAACTTTAATCCCTGTCAAAAACACACCCCTCCACCCCTCCATCTCGGCCGATCTCCGAAATCATCATGACAGCGGGGGGAAGATCCGAGTCTGTTTCTGTAAAAAACCGCCGAACCAAAGATCTAAAAAGAAAAAAAGATCTCCGTGACGAATAGCGGAACTTCCTAAACCATAACTGTGTGTCACCCACCCACCCATCAACCCGCTCACCTGCCAACTGCAACTGTAACTGCAAACCAACCACACCACGCCATTCGTACAGTTCATACAGTCTCACTTTCTGGGCTTTGGCCGGATTGACCTGACCGCTAAACCCGCCGCACGCAAACGCCAACGCCAACTCACAAACGCGCAAACCTGCAGCGCTGTGCATAGCAGTGCAGTGCAGTGCAGCGCAGTGCTGATTGATGATGAACATGTGCAATCGGCCCGGTTCGGAGGAGGAGACGGGGGGATACGGCCGACCGGGTCCCAATCTCAATCCTGTCCTAAACCCAAAGCCAACCCAGACTGAGCCAATCTAGAATAGTCCTAAAGCCAATCCCAAACCTATCTAAACACAGAACCAAAGAGCTTAGTTTTTTTGGGGGGGGTTCCACAGAGCAGAGCAGAACAGAGAGATCCTGAATGCACGCAGAATGCAGAATGCAAAATGTAGAATGTAACCCAGTAAATGCCCCCCCAAGCAAACCTTTTTTTCTCCCGTGTATCCCATCCGTTTCTGCCCTCGAATCTCTTCGGATCTTTTTTGGTTCCTCCTCCAATCCTCTACATGCAGAGCCGCCAGTTAGTTTTTTCGTGGGGGTCATTCCCTCCGCGGGGGTCATTCCCCAGAGAGATATCATTCATAATCATGGCGTTGCATCACCTTCATTGCATCATTGAGCTCACGCTTTGGACGGCGCATGTGGTGGGGTTCATAGCGGAGTATCAAATGGATAGCGGAGCTTCCTATCTCGATCTGTTGAAGATATCATCACGGCGGGGCCACCCGCTCGGGTCTGGTCTCTGGTCGGTTGCAACTTGCGACGCCGTGGGCGCTTGATGATCAGAGTCTTTGCACTGTGCTGCACTAGCAAGTAGTTACTTACCCAAACAAAACTAAACCTTGTCTTGTACATAAATACTGCTTGTGTGTTTGCATGTTATCAGCGCGCGGTCCGGTCTGGTTTGGTCTGGTCTGGTGGGACTGGACTGCACTGGACTGGACAACAGACAGGCAGGCTCGGTGTCTCTCCGGCCAGTTTTTTGTCAACACGGCGGTTTGCGCCCCCTATTTCTCGTGCTTTGTATTTTGTACCCCCCTCCCCCCCCCTTCCCGGAGAATTGCTTAAACTCCACCAAGTCCCAGTACCCAATCCCGATTTCTCCGTCTCTTCAAAAAACGTGTGTTTCTTAACCTACACACAAAACCCCAACTTGGTCCCGACTTTTTGCTGGTCAAATCGTTGACATCGACAAGAAAACGTCTTGATGTCGCAGACCTAAGCAAAAAATGGGCACAGCCGACGATTCCGGCCGGCCTCTGGCTGCTGCTGCTGTCCCGGAAAAATCCCCCATGTCAAAATACCCCCCATCATCATCCCGGTCTGGGACCCGCTTCTTCGCCGTCTGTCTCATGAGCTTCATCAATGCCCTCAGCGATGTCGCGCCTACTGCTCTCATTCCCGCCATGGCAAGGTAAGGTACCCAAAACCTAGCCAACGTATGTCTAGCCCAAACACTTACACAGCTCAACAGACACTACCATACCACCCGTGCTCTTCTCTCTCTCACCTTTGTCGCCAACGCCCTCGGCTTCATCATCGCCGCCCTCTTCGTCCAAGGGGTTACCGACCGTCTCGGCCGCGCTCGCACTTATGCCCTCTGCCAGCTGATTATGGCAGCGGGATACATGCCCATGGCGACGACGGCACCATTCCCCGTCTTCGTCCTATCCTTCTTCCTCGTCGGTTTCGGCGCCTCCTTCAACCTCGCATTGGGCAATGTATTTTGCGGGTCTCTTCGTCAGGGAACCTCAATGCTGGGCGTCATGCATGCAGCCTACGGGGCCGGGGCAAGCTTGGGGCCATTGCTGGCGGGCGTCATTGTGAGGTCAGAGTGGGGATGGCCAGGTTATTATCTCGGCCTGTTGGGTTTGACGCTATCTTCTGCGGTGATTGCCGCCTTGGCATTTAGAGAGTCAGAGGAAGAGGTTGTAGCCGGTGGGGACGGGGTCGAGAGCAAGCACGATCTACAGGGCATGTTCACGGCCGTGTCTACCGGGGTGGTTCTCATGGGCGCGCTGTTCATGTGTGCATATCGGGGTGTTGAGGTGAGCACATCGACATCGGCGAGGAGCGGGGGTTCAGGGCTGGTGTTTTGGGTCGGAATAACTGTTGGCAGGCTGTTGCTCTGGGCGCCGGCCTGGAAACTCGATGACAGGCAGGTTGTCTATGTGGCGGTCGTGGGAGCCGCTGTCTTTGAAGGGTTGATCTTCATGGTACCCTCCAAGATAAGTGATACCGCGGCGCTGGCCGTCGTAGGTCTTCTGCTCGGCCCAGCCTACCCTTGTGCTACGGCTGTGTTTATGCGCAGCATGGGAATCCATGAGCGCGTGGGCGGCATCAGTGTCATATCCGCCTTCGGTAGTTCAGGTGGTGCGGCTGCCCCCTTTACTGTTGGGGTATTAGCGGAGCTCGTCGGCCCTGCTGTGTTGCATCCCATTACCATCGCCCTATGTGGTGTCATGATGAGTTGTTGGTACGGCTTGCCAAAGAGACCAAAGAGAGCCGAGTAATGCGACTTTTGCTTCAAGTTCGTAAGGATTCCCTCTACCGCTCTATTCTAAACGATACCACAAAGCCGCGCGTTCGGGCCGCTCACTTCCTCCCTGTCGCCGCTGCCTTGACACTCAGCTCACCGGACACGATGGCCTTGACGGTGGAGAGAATGTCCGAGAAGTTGTCAAACGTGGTAAAGGGAACCTTCTCATTTTCACAGTAGGTGACAAGATCTGCAAATTGTCAGTCATGTTTTGACAGAGGGGGAGGGGGGGGTCTCAGACGTACCGCGTCCTGCTTTGGCAAAGAGCAGATCTGTCTCCTTGGCGGCCGAGAGATCAGAGACACCATCGCCGGCGTAAAAGAGCACTGGCCTTTCTCCTTCCGGCAGAGCGGCATACGGTCTGATCTCGATCGACTTGTCGTGTCCGAAACCGCTGTCATCATGAAACACAATCTTCCAACCCCCCTCATCGTTGATACTCTTCCCCGGACGTGGCACAGCGTTGTTGCTCACGATCTGGAGGGTCTCGGCTTCTTCCTTGCCTAGGAAGTGGGCCAACAGCGCCCGGATGATTGGCTCCATGCCACCACTCAGCACCACAATGGGGACATTGTTTTCGCGAGCCCACACAAAAAATTCCTTGAAACCTTGGTCAATCGTGATGTTTTGGAGCAAAGTCTCTATGCACTTGTCGAAAGGGGTGCTGATGCTGTCCATCATCTCCTCGAATGTGTCCCGGAAGTGGCGTCGTCCGAAGAGAGTATCAGCATTGCCCTTTTTTCGCAGCTCCGCCCCGAAGCCGAGGTTGTCTGTGAGGAAGTCATTGCTATCCTGCTGCGTTATGGTCCCATCAAAGTCTGTGAAGAAGATGAACTTGGGGTTGGTCTGGAGCGCGGGGAGTGTTGAGCCCATTTTGGTGAAGAGTTGGACAAGTGAAGAGCTCCCAAATCGGTTCCAGGCGCGTCTATTCTAGACTTTAGTTTGCGCAAAGTTGGCGGAGAAGCATTCAGCTCGCGAATCGAAATTGGGTGAAATAGTTGCAGGTTGAAAGTGGCCAAGACGTTGAAGGCGATTCCGCAATCCGGGGTAGATTTCGGCAGACTTCGCCCGTCGCATAAGCGGGCCATCCCTCCGAACCCGGCCGCCCAACTGACGCTGTCATCGTGAATAGTCTTGTTATTGAGAGAGTCATGATATTGAGACGCGGCACTTCGAGTCTGCCCAAAGCACCGCTGCACATCAGATGTTCAAGGAGAACAGGAAAATGCAGATTCTGAGGTTATGCATCAAGCAGAGTTTGCCCCACCACATCAAAAGTCTGAGTTGATGGCGGGGTTCCCCACTAATGAAAGTCGAGATCTCGAAGAAGCTTCAAGGCGCAACGCTTCTTCAAGCCTCAACAAGGGACGCAAACCTGAGTAGGGAAGAAAATTCGTCCTCCGGCCTACTAATTAGACTCCAGAAACCCAGGTCTTCCAAGAGCTGAGCCGTGTCACCCCATTTCTTCCACTTTCCCGAGCTAGAGCGGCTCCAGACAGGCCAAACACCAATAACTCACGCCATGGGCAAACCTAAGCGCAATGCCCTTGCAGCGGCAGTGGAGCAATCCGTAACGCCACCCGATGAATTGACAGACTCGCAATCCATCGCTCGTGTCGTCAAGGCTGAAGGCAACCATATCTACACCTGCACACTACCCAACACGAAAACCATCCTCGTTGAACTCGAGCCACAATTCCGTGACACGGTATGGATCAGGCGTGGCGGTTACGTGCTCATCGACCTGGCCTCGATGGACGAGAGACCCCCGAGTAGCCGTGTGGTAGGCGAAATCGTCAATGTGGTGGGCGATGAAAAGTTGTGGCGCAAGCAGCCATACTGGTTCGTGAATCCGGCGCTTTTCGAATCACTCGACGCTGACCTTGTCAGGCCTAAACAGTTTTCTAGAACAGCGCAAGGTGACTCCGACGACGAAGAATCGAACGTAGGAAAGATGCCTCCGAGCGACTCCGAAGATGAAGGTTCATGAGCGTCAGTACAGCGTTACTGTTTTGACGCTTCGTCCTTGCTTGTTGTTCGTGGCTCCCAGGTCTCACGGGCCCCCCACCATACAAGAGCCACCGAGGTGGCGAGAATACAGACCACGATACCCGAACTTGCCGGGGTACTGGGGAACACGTTCCATGCCCATTCTTGTGCCGCCCAAAGCGCAAACTGGAGCGATGGGTGAATCCTGCTGCGCCAAAGGAGAAACGGGGTGGACCAGGCGAGATACGAGTAGAACTGATAGTGAAGAGAGCGGGCGAAGAGGAGGCCGATGGTGTTTGCCGATAGTATGGTAGTCAGAATATACTGGGGCGTGATATCTCGGGCCACCGCTTGCTGCTCCGAAACAGTGAAGGGCGATTTCCCGCTCAAGACTGGCAAGGCCAAGCCCGCCAACGATTTCCGAGCAGGTTTTAGCCATCGCGTGGTTATGAAGCCAACGAGGACGGCTACATGTAGGCCGAGAAGCAGAAAAGAGAATCCCTTGCTGAGGAACACTTCCTCGCCAACGAATCTCCAGTTGACCGTCCACTTGAAAAAAAACTGACGTGAGAACTCGAAGGCCCTTCCCAGATATCCGCCCGGGTTTGCGGCGAGAAACGGCACGCCGATGAGGACCTGCACTAAGGCCATCATAACTGCAAGCTGAATGCTCGAGGCAAAGCCGCTCCCGAGGAAAAGGACGATTGCTACGGCCGGAAGGGCCAGCAGCAGTGTCATCTTGACTCCCAGCCCCCATGTGTAGAACAGCGCACCCAGCTGCCAGGACCGCCGTTGGAAAAAGAATATCGCAAGCCATAGGAATAGCACGGCGAAACAATCGTTAAAGCAGCGGAGGACAAATATGCTGTGCAAGCGTTTCGAAAGGATGAGCAGCGGGAAGATGTAGGGAGGTGCCTACACTGTCAGCTTGGCTCAGATAACTACAGCGGACATATTACCTTTGCCTGCCAGTAGCAAGCCATGACCACGGACAAGGCGACCAGATAGAGCGCGGCAAAGAGCTTCTGTGCGAGGAAGATATCCTTGCCCTCGTCCGTCAAATGATACAGCCCAGTGTAAATGTAGACATGCGCCGCGGGGTAGACGAGGGGCCCAGTATCGCCGCTAAGCTTCGTGTAATCACGTTCGCCGGAGAGGAATTGGGCAACTTGCTGCATGTAAGCAACCCAGTCGATCTCGGTATCTGCCGTCGGTTTTGTTCAGCGGGAGGTTCAGCATGGAGGGAAACAGCTAGCTCACATGGCACTTTCCAGATCACCAGGCCGCAAAGCAGCGCATCCGCCAGCAGGAGCGCCGGAGGCACGAGCTTAGAAATAAAATGACGTCCATTGGCAATATCCAATGCAAGCCCAATGGCTTGCTGGTGGATTGGCTGTGCTCTGTCGGCCATGGTGGTGTTGCTGGGATCAGACCACGAGATGCGTGCACAGTTGGAGATTGAGCTACCCACTGATTACAGACAGGTGACGCCAGGTGGCAGGACGCCACGTGGCAGGACGCCACGGTCGTCTCAAAGCCCTTTGCCCCTCCATCCCGCAACGCAAAGCCCCGCCAGCGCTCCAGTGTGACCACAACAACTCGGCTCGGTCGCTACAACTTCGACCTGGGTGTCTGGGCCAATATCTCATCAACCAGCTCAACCACACGCTCAGCACAACCGTAGCTACCCTGGTACCCCCATCCTGCGTGGCCGTAATTGTGCACGACCCAGTTTCCGTCGATGCGCTCCTTCTCAACTCGGACCCCGCCTTTTCTTGACGGTCGCAGTCCGACTCCGTGTCGCACAATGTCCAGCGCTTCGATACCGTTCCCACCCGTCAAGTCTGGGTGGAGTTCAACCGCCCGCTTCATGATACGCACTGCAACATTCGGGTCGGGATTGGATTCCCAATTGCCGAGCTGATACGTTCCACCCAGAACTGTCCCTCCGCCAATTGCTCTCGTCATGGTGTAACACATTTCATCATCGGCCTCATCACAGCCGCTTGTCACCATCATGCCCTGTGTGCCCTCGTTGCGGACTAGCACTGTCTGACCCCGTGCTGGCTGCACTGTCGTGTCCATAACTCCCCCAAGCCGACAGGCAAGAAGTCCCGAAGCATTTATGACGATATCGGCCTTTTTCCCTGTGTGGCTCATGCCAGCTGCCTCTGAGATGTGCTTCAACACTGCCCGCTTGATAACAACGCCATTGGCAGCACACTGTCCGAGGAGCCACATCAAGTATACCGCTGTGTTGATACACACAGACGTGAACTCACAGCCCGAGGCGATTTTAGGCACGGCAGGATTCTTGGGCAGTTCATCTGAAGAGAGCTCACGAAAATCCGGCATAAGGGTCTTGTACCAGGGGTTCCGAATGAAGAGGCCATCAGAAAGCGGCCCCTTGAACTCGTTCACCTCGTCTTTGGCCAGCCGGAACACGCGCGCCCCTGTACGTATGGGTTAGAGCGGCTGTGTGAGCAGAGCTGGATTCCTTACTCTGGAAATGGATGCCAGCCTCGGGCACCTCAGCTGCGAGTCTTTGAAGTTCAGGCCAAGTCCGCCGTTCCCACCGGTTGCTCTCTTCGACTGCCATCCTAGATATCTTCAGCAGGGGTCTGACTATGTCTGTCGCTAAGAAACCTACGGCAACACGTTTGCACCGGCCCATGGCGATGTGTACTCGATATCGTAGTCACCTGGCATATGTTTAGCAACAATTGTCACGGCAGCATCTTTACGCTTCGCCAGCAGCAATGCGCAGGTTAGTCCGGTCACGCCGGCGCTGTATCACCTGTCAGCCTCCGATCTCCGGCCGAAATCAAGCAGGACTTACCCGACAACAACAATTGTTAGCATTTTGTATCAGATCTTTCACCTCCCTTGTTACCAAGATGTTTCGGCTCACGATGGACTTGCATGAACGGAGCAGTTCTCCAACAAGGAAAACTCGTTTCTTATCTTGGACTCCGCCTGACCCGCCATTCTAGACTCGCCACCACAACACCGTTCCCCGCATATGTACTGGGAGCTGCAGTCACGCCGACTCGGCTGCATCAACGGATCGGTGTGCAGTAGCCCATCGTTGTGCATTGGACCATAGCCGGACCGCAATTAACCGCACGAGGCCGAAGACAGCATCCACCGAGGTCTGTAAATAGCTACAAATCCACTAGAAGCTCCGGAGATACTTGGCAGAATCGACTACCAAGAAAGAGTAACCTTGGATATGGGTCCAATCCTCCGGAGGTGTTCATGAACCATGTTAACCTTTATGCCGAAGCTTCACTTGGCACCAGCATGTCACCTTGACATGCTTGACACGACACGACGCCTCTAAGTCAGGAAACCACACGTAATTATTTTGCACATTCTCACCAACTTCCTAGCAACATTAAGGTATCCCAAAGTAATCCTCCAAGTGTCTTTTTCCCATGAACCCAATCGCCCTCCATCTTCCTCGACTGAGTGCGGTGCTCCCCTTCCTCCCCTGCATCGACCTGGAAACCACCACTCCACCACCCAACCCGGATTCACACAAAACGAAACCACCGACCGCATCACAGATCCGACACTAGCGTCTTGTTCTCAGATGCGATTCGAGGCCTATCGCGACTTGGCTTCCAAAACCCAAACCGGAAACATGCACAGCCTCGATCCTGGGCACGCCAAGACTGGGGGATGGTTTCATCGATCACCCGTGCAGTGCAGGTCTGGAAAATCTTCCGCGATGTGACGCCGGGATGCGATTGGTCTTTTTGGGGGTTATCGCTCGGATTTCGCATTGGCGGGGGCTGGAATGTGAAAATGTGCTGGTGCTGGTGCGTCGGTTTCATGAGTTCGGGTTCAAAGTGTATGGCGTCGGCTAGTGTCTGGCGATACGGGCTTTTTGCTTCAGAAGATCGGATTGTTTGGCGGAGGAGTTGACTTTTTTTGGCGGTCCTTGCGAGAACGGGTTTGGGATTGGAGATGGTTTTTGGATGGTGAATTTACGTATATAATCGTAGGTTTGGAACGAGAGTTTGGTAGCTGTCATCACTCGTGGACATTCAGTCTCGTCTCCAGCCATCCCTCATCAGTTTGTCTTTTTTACTTCAGCCCAGGAGGCTGGTTTTGTTTCGTTCTATACCGCTGGCGTTGCAATTTTCTGTCATCATGCATACAACTCAGTCTCTTGTGCTTTCACTTTTTGTCCTTCAGACATCGGGTCATGGCGTGGTCACCATGATCAAGGGCGCCAATGGCGTGGATATGCCGGGTCTATCAGGTATTTTCTCTTCTGGTCTCTTCTAGTAGGGTCTGTTCTAACAAATTCAGTGGCCGACGGCACCCCCCGCGACTGCTCCTCCAACCGGTGTGGCTCTCAAGCCGACACGGCCATCATCCGAGATCGCGAGATCCGCAGCGGTGAGACCGGTCCTCTCGGCCGCACCCAGGGTAACGGCCCCATCGACGCCGCCACCATGATTACCAACTTCATGGGCGGTGCTCCTGCCCCAACCAACAACGGCGCCAACTCATCGGTTGGCGTCGAGGACAATATCGACGGTGCCGTTTCGGGACGTGGAGGAGGGCGGAACCGGAATCGAGTCCGTCGAACCCCGTTGAACTTTGCACGGCAGTTCCTCAAGGGGCTGTTTGGTAGTGGTGGAACCGCCAGTACAGAGGCCACGGAGAGCAATGTTGCGTCGACAGCTGGTGTGGGTGCATCGTCGGGGTTGCCAACCTGTGGCGATGACGGTTCCATTGAGATGGTGTTTCATCAGGTATGTATCGATGTACCTAACGGCCCAATCTCACCACTCAAATATACAGGGAAGCTAACAAATTCCAGATCAACCAAGACGGCGCTGGCCCTCTTGACGCAGCCATCGACCCAACCTCGGGCGGCACTGACCCGGCAGCATTCCAGACCGCCGAAGTCACGCAGGATGTTCCCGGTCTGGGTGTCCAAGGGATCAGTCTGGCGACGAATCGGGATTTCCCGCTGACAGTACAGATGCCCGCGGGCATGACGTGCGAGGGCACAGTAGCGGGGGTGAATAATGTTTGTATTGTGCGGGTGCGTAACGGGGCGGCGGCGGGTCCGTTTGGAGGGAGTGCGGCGTTTACGCAGAGCGCGGCGGCGAGGAAGCGGGCGATTGCGTATCGGATGAGGAGGCGGTCGTTGGGGTTTAAGGTGTTTGCGGCTTAACTTGCCAGTGAGCGACACTTTTGAGCAACACTGAGGTGGGTGTCCTGGTGGGATTGTGAACGAGCTCTTGTGAATAGATTTATCAGATGTATATATATGGGATATCTCATGTTCGAGTATGATGCAGTTTTAAATGTCATGGTTTTGTCAGATCGAGCTGTTTGAGTTGCAATGTCGAGATCTGGTGACACAACTACCATCTGTTACACAGCTGTGCGGCCCATCTCTGGGGGCGTGAGTCCAAGGTCTGCTGATCAATCTCTCTGGTCAGACTAGAGTTGATATCAGACTCTTTTCATTCACATACGCACGCACACGCATACGTAGCAGGTCGTTTGGATCGTGACAGATGGATCGGAAGCCGAACCCGATTCTACGTGTAAGTCTGGTCTTCGTATCCCAGTTCTCTGTTTACGACTTGTGTGTATAAAAACCACTTGTCTGCCCCCGTTCTCAGTTGTTGCTTTCCACATCACATCACAACCTCACTTACACACTTACACACACTGCACGAACAACACAGTAAAAACAACCAACAACTTTGAAAGCTTTTCCAGCCAGACCTTTTTCCACAAGATGTCGTCGTCGTGGCTAGAACTCACCCCTCCCAAGCCGTCTCCCTCTGACGTGCCCTCCGAGTCTACCTCTACAAAGAGCCCCGTCGAGTCTAGTGCTACTTCTGAGTCTACCTCTACCTCAGGAGAAGTCGAACGCTCCACTTCAGCCTGTTCAGGCTGTTCCTGCTCTGCCATCCACGGCGCACCCGGTGCCAGTGCAAGCGACGAGGCCAGCAGCGACGAGATTATCAACGAGGCCAACACCGACGAGACCAGCACCGAGAACGAGTCCAGCACCGTGAACGAGACTGCCAATGAGGCTGGTAACGAAGACGAAGCTGGCGACGAGGCTAGCAACGTTGAGGACATTGAGATCCTCAACTGAAAACAAGAGCCAGAACGAGACCGAGAAGGAAAAGGAAAGGATAAGGGCCATCAGGGTCAAGATGAGGAGAAGAAGTCTAAGTGAGTGAAGAGACTTGAAAGGTTGAAAAGGTTGAAAGGTTGAAAGGTTGAAAGGTTGGAGGGTTGGAGGGTTGAAAAACTTATGTTGGCGGGCTGGCGAGCTCTTAAGTTGAGGTTTTTTGGTGGTCGAGTATTGCGTTTGGTGCCTTAGAAAAGGTAGCTTTGGCATTTTGCTGTTTGCGGCATGGGGTAGAGGTTACTATGGTCACTCGTACTTTGCGGTGTTTCGATTCAAGGTAGACTGGGGGGTTAATAACATGATTACTTTGCTTCTGAATCATCTCCTGCATTTTTCTCGCTATCATTCTGTGTCTCAATCTTGGCGCTCTTTTTTTTTTTTCCTTTTTTCTTTCTTCTTTTTCCCGGGATTGAATATCTGCCTCGAGACACTGAGCACAAAGATACAGCAGAGCTTAACACACAGATACAGCAACCTGAAATACTCCCCCGGTTTCAACATTAGGATCCTGTAGCCACTACGTTACTCATAGAATACACCCCTCATCACTCCCAAATTTGATTCCTCACTCCAACCCGTGACGCCTTCCTTGACACAGCCCCAGGCTACCTACCCAGCCATCATAATCCTACCACCCTCCCTGGTTCACAAATTACGTACCCAGTTATCACCTTTCTGTCCCACTGCTTTCCGCCAAGTTGATTCCTCAAAAGCATCACCAAAATTGAAACGGTGCCACCCGACATCCCGCATTCGCCGTAACCGGACCACTAGCTGTCCCCGAAGGTGCGGCCGTGCCTCCGGGGGAATTCGCTCCCGATCCTGTCGTGGGTCCGGGGCCGGAAGCGCCGGTGCCTAATATCAGTCAGTCAGTGCCCCCAGTTCCATACCAGCATTTGCTCTCCAGTCTCGAGTACCCAGCCCCCCGAGATCAAACCCTCCAGATCCATCTGAATCGCGAGAGATAACATAAAAAGGCCAGAAACAGAGACAGAAAAAAAAAAAAAAACCTAAACGCCACCGTCACGACATCGTAAACCGTCGCACATCCCAAGCCCGAACAGCCCAGGTCACAGCCATGGCTCGAAAAGATGGTCAACGGCGGACTGGGACATCCGCAGGGTACGGTAATAGTCTGCTCAATCACGCACGCGGCGGTGACGCAGGTGGAGCAGATGCTTGTGGTGGAAACGGCCGCGGGACAGGATGAGATTGTCGTGGGTGGTGTGGTTAGAGTTTGCGATAACGAGGGGGAGTTGGTGCTTGCGAGAGAGGAGGAAGAACGTGATGAAGATGCCGAAGAAGGTGATGAAGAAGTGAACGCGGGAGGATTCCCTTGCGCGTGGACAGTGTTGGCGAAGACCACCAGGGCCGCGGCGGTAAGGGTGGTGAGGCGGGGGATCATGATTACGCGTGACTGATCAGAAAAAGATATCGTGGAGAGAGAGAGACTTGTGAGGGGTTTGTTGAGCTGGGAATGGATGCTGAAAATTGTGACTGAGAGCAGGGCGAAGACGCTGATTCATTTATCGTTGCGATTCATTCAAAAACCCGTTGGTGAAAGAACCCGTTGGGTGATGACAAAGTCAAAATTCCCCGGCACCCAAAACGCACCCGATGCAGTGACGTTTACTCACAACGTAAAACGTTAGCGGGGACACGAACACGCACCGAATGGCGATTCGCGCGGGGTCGGCCGGGTCTTGGCGCAGGAAGATCTACGTGTATCTTGCTTGTGACTGCCTTGATTGGGATGCCGGTTCGTACCTGCCTGTTTCTGATTTGCCGATCGCACAGTCCACGCAAAGTGTGTTTTTTTTTTGAGAGTCTTGAAAGCAGTAGTTTTGCATTTTATTTTATCTTTAGGAGTAAAGAGAAGAAAAAAAGTGTCCGGTGCTAAAATTTGTGACGGTGAAGAGAAGCATTTACAAGTCCATCCCGATGATATCCACATAAAAAGAAACAGTTCTAGGTAAAGTCTACCCTTTGCGGTTCACAAACATCAAACCCGCCACGTTCAAACTCGACCCGCTGACCATGTGCTCGGCCATAAACGGGCTATACCTCGCAACATAACCGGTGCGATCTAGCCAGGGGATGGCCACGTCCAAAAAGTCGGCCATAATCTGCGGGTTCTGCACTGGCAGCGGCGCAAACTCGGTGATCCATAGATCCATCTCCCTTCTAAAAATCTCGTTGACGGTCCGGTGCGCTCGCTCCACATAGCTTATAAACAGCGCCGCCTGGTCGCGTCCGCTCTTGCCGTTCTCGCCGTACCAATGCAGCGCTTGGGCATCGCACCGGAATTGTGCCGGGTTGTTGCCGATGGACGCGAACTGCCTTAGCCAGGTGAGGCCCGATGGACCACCCGTGTGCCCGTTGTTGGTGTCCCAGGAGCTAATGGCCGGACAGACCAGCTTGACGCCGCGGTTGGCGAAGCGGAACATGTCGCTGCCCCAGGCATCGTACGCCTGACGGGGAGAGGCATTGCATCCGCCGTGTCCGCGATCGACATCGGGTTCGTTGTAGCCCAACACCCAGGGGGTGTCGCCGGCGGAGATCTTGGCGTTGATCCCGTTGGCATCGCAGTCGCCTCGGAGACCCCAACACATGGGGATCTGTTGGAACTTGGGAGCATTCTGGGCGGCTCCCCAGTTGTAAGCCCAGGTGGCGGACCCGGGACGGGAGAAGAGTCCCGTGATGCCGCCGTTGTTGTAGGCGAGACCCTTTTTGATGCCAAAGGGCGCGTCGGTGGCGAGGATGCTAAGCGTGAGATTGGCGGCTTCGGGCTCCTCGTAGATGGGGAGGGCAGACGCGTCGGGCTGGTCCGGGTCGGTGGGAGTTGCGGTTGCCGAGGGCGCGGTGGGCGCGGCAGACACCAAAGCCGAAAAGGCCGTGACGGTGACGATGGAAAACTTCATGGTAAAGGATATATATATATATACATATATACGAACTGAAGAAGCAAAGGTAAGGAGACTAAGAAAAGACAAGAATGAATGTCTGAACAGGGTGCTGGACAATGAGTGAGTCCAGTTCCAGTGTCTGAAGAGATCAAGAGGGTAAAGTCTGGGGTGGAGGGGCCATCTTATACTGTCTGTGCATCATTGTATTCAGAACAGAGCACACCTCGGTCAGCAACAAGGGGAAGAAATTCAGGGGCCAGACCGAAAAAAAAAAAAAAAAAAAATCTCCCTTCAACTCCTCCGCGCGGGCGGGCAGCCTGGTAGGAGTTGATCCATGAAGGACGGACGGCTTGCCAAAGTTACCTACCCTACCAACCTTACCTTAACTGCCTTACCTTGCTGTGTTTGCATGTTGTGTGATACTGGTAGAAGGGAAGGAAAAAAAAAAGGGTGGTGACATTGTCGAACGAGAAAGGAAGCTGACGGGCAGCCCCCAGGTTGTGTTCAGGGGTTGCCAGTGGTTGGGTTGGGTTGATTGTACGAGGCGGTGCCCAGCCCAACTCGTAGAGAGAGTAGGGGGATTCAGCTTGCTGGACGTGGGTAGTACCAACTTTGTTTCCCGCTCTACATAGGTAGTAAGTAGGTGGTCTAGAATATTCGTATGTAAAAGCATGAATCCAGATCTCGAGCAGTAAGTGAAAAAAGGGTCTCTTTTGAGTTTTTTTTGCATTGTTATTTGATTCTGACATGCTTCGGTTCTGCACGTAAGCTGAGATTGATACATCGGTTCACCTGCACCCCTGACATGACATGACCACCCCGACTGGCTCCTAGCCAGACGCGTCGTGATATTTTCGGACCCAGATCTTAAGAGTCCGATTTTGATTCTGCAAGCTGAACTGAATTTTGAACAGGAACCCCGCGTGGCGGTCTGGTCGCGGCCTGGTGGGTGTGATGATGTGTGGCACAGCCAATACAAGTTCACTGAACTGATGAGAGAGGAGTGAGTGACAAACAACGCCAATCCAAACCAACCGCAGAAAAAAAAGTACCTAGGAATTATTACGATTTTGGGGGGTCTTCCAGGTACAGGCACAACAAACCAGGCGCCGTTGCATCCCGTCGTCGCAACCGTCCGTCCGTTCATCCATCCATTCCCGCCAGGCACCGCAAGGGAAACATTCCGCAAGGGGAAGTGCAAGGGGTAAGTAAAATCCTTCCAATCTCACGGATCCTTTCTCCCCCCCCCCCCCCCCCCCCCAACCCAACACCCAGAGGAGCCGTCTTCTCACTCAGAGGCTTGTTCGGATTCTTTTTGGGGCCGTTGGTCGGTCCCTGCTCACCTTGTTTGCATCCAGTATCCAGTGTTCAGCGTGCTTGCGTGCTTGCTTGTTAGGTAACTGCGCTACTACCTAAAATCCTAAAGGAAGCGGACAAGATTTACGAAATATACGAAACAAGCGCTAAATACCTAGAGCAAACTAACCTTAAATCTGGCTGGGCACCTGGGCGCCTAGGTTGGTAGTAGGCAGGTAGGTTACATGTCCAGGCGGATTGCGGGCGGTTGCAGGCGGGAAACTTGAACATGGTTTCCTCTAGTCCCTGGTCTGGGCAAACAGCGGGATGGCTGTGCAAGTACTCTGCTTCGTACCTAGCCCTGTGTATAGCAGGTGGTAATGAACTCCGTATGCAAAAGTATCACACTCCACCTGTGGCTGAAGCGTCGGTTGGGTTCGTTCAGCTCGTTTCAGTTGATGGTCTGGGCTTCTGCCTTGCCGGGGTGGAAAGTCTGGTTCCATTCAGGGGTTGGGCTGACCAACCGCACGGTCCAAAGACTCCAAAATGGATGAACCGGGTTTGGACAGGACAAAACTCCGAGGGCTTGGGAATGAGATAAGCGGGCTCGCTTGGCCTCGGATTCCGGAGTGGACCTGGATGACTTTGATTTGAAGGGGAGTTAAGTGGGGCTATTATTCCAGTCCAGTCCAATCCCGGACCCGGGCCGAGACCCAGACTGGTCAAGATGCCGATGAGGCCGGCACTATCGGCGATATGGCCGGCATGCTGGCGTAATACTAATTCCCAGGTGAGACCCGGGTTAAGCCGGTTGGATGTGTTTATCCGGAGGTGACTGATTTTCTCCAAGGCGCTACTGCAGAGACCTGCTTGCTTACTCACGGAACCTCGGATCCTCATTGCATGAGTTTTTATATATTATGAACATCATGATTCCTCAAAAGTGCTGATTCCTCTTCTTGAGTACAAGTTTCCAAGTTTCAATTGAAGCGAGAAAAGATTCAATTGAAGAGAGAAACCTGTCAGTTAACATGTCCTCCAAACCGACCATCCTCTTTATTCACGGCGCCTGGCACACGCCCGCCGCGTATGAATCCTTCCTCTCGGCTCTCCGTTCCCGAGGATACGAAGTCATTGCCCCGGAACTTCCCTCCAACGACTTTAGAAACCTTGCGGACCCTCCCGCTGCCGACATCTCTCACTTTGCCCATGTTGCCCGCACTCTCGCCGACGAAGGCAAAGAGGTTGTCTGTGTCATGCACTCGTATGGTGGTGCAGTGGGTACCGAAGCCATGCACGGTCTTGGTATCGAAGAGCGCAAAGCCAAGGGGTTAAGGGGCGGAGTGAAAAGACTGGTGTATATCTGTGCGTTTATGCTCCAAAAGGGAAAGACGTTGGAAGACACCGCTCCGGGGATTCCTTATGAAGTTGGTCCTCCCATCCCACCTCAATTCGTGCAAGAGAGTCCAGCTAACGAGTGTCATTGCTTGTGTTATAGGGGGATGAAAAAATATTTCCCCCCGGCCTAGACGTCGGCGCCATCTTCTACCCCGAACTCTCGAAAGAAGAACAGACCGAATTGATCAAGGGTATGGTACCGCACGCCAAAGCCTGTTCATTCCGTGCACCAGAGGTGGTGGCATATGAAAACATTCCGTCGACGTTTGTGTACTGCACTCTGGATAGGGGGTTTACGCTTGAAGCGCAAAAGGCCTTGGTTGAAGGTCACGTTGAGAATGGCGTCAAGGTTGATACGGTTACGTTGGAATCGGGACATTTTCCGACGGCGAGTATGCCTGAGAAGACGGCCGATGTTGTGTCGCAGTGGGCTTAGGGGACTTGGATAATTAGGTATTGGTGCATGGGATTAGAGAAACCTTTTGGTACACAACAGTGTGACAGAAACACAATGATTACTTACCAAAGTACCTTGCCTAAGAGTCCAAGAAAAGAGGTTGAAAACCCCCTTCTCTCTCACATATGCCAGATATGAATATTCAGGAGCCTGTTGGCCTCACAAAGCCTTAGGATATCGAGGCCTCAGGCATTTCAAATTTCTTTCAAGCCTCGCACTGGCTTTAACGTCATGTTGAAAACCGGCGGTGTGCGACCTGCAGGACATGCGGTCCTCCCTGATTGGCCAAGACCAGCTCTGCATGGAGGCCTACATCAATGGAACGGCAGTGGGGCTGGCCCAACGACATGGTTCGCTGTGTTTCTGTCTCGTTCCCGCAACATTGAGTGATTGCAAACGACAGAAACATAAAGATTTGGGCCTGGCTTTGGTATATTTATTTATTGCATCAACCCATGCTGCACTGTTTTTTTTCTTCAACACTTTGCCACTTTACCCTCAGGTGTTGAACCAAATGGCATCAAGATCGGGGAGACCCGATAGACGTCCGATGACGCCCAATACCGAGCCCGAACCCCCGTGGGAGCGGTCCAGTCGATCGTGTCCCACTTCAATCTCCAAATCGACTCGGTCTGGATCCCGATCCAGTTCACAGTTTCTCTACCGCCGTCTCGTGGCATCGCCGCCCATCAAACTGGTGCCCAAGTGCAACGACCCAACTCTTCTTCTCGATGATGACTCCGAACCAGATCTCGCCCCTGGGTTGGAGGAAGATATTTCATCGCAAGCCACCAAGACATTGTCAACAACAACAAGTTCAGTCCGCTCCGTCACTCCGGGACTATCAAGGTCTGGCTCCGAGAGAAATGGCCAGAACCCATCACGAACATCCCCATCATCCCCTCGGCCGTCATCGCCTTATTACCCTCCCTTACCGTTGCCATTGCCGTTGCCGTCACCATCCAAAGTCAGACGCATTTCATATGGCCCATATCCCGAGACGCCAGAGTCAAACCGCCGTCGACCAGAAACTCCAAGCACCAACACCATCGCCACTGCTCGCTCTCGGCAGCAGCCAAGTCCGGACACGGTCATTTTCTCTCCTAGTGCCTCTCGTTCTGGTCGACTAGGATCCATCTCACCTAGTCCTATACCAAGGACAAGGCGGGCTAGACGAAGCATCGGCAGATCAACCCAAGACACAGACGACACGCGCGAGACAACGGAAACCTACAGCGATGAACAAACGCGTGTTGCCAGCGCGTCGGATCACTACTACCTGTACCAAGAGACCGATCCGGATGATCCAGATGATCCGGATTATAACCCTGAGGAAGATGAAGAAGAGTTTGAGGATTATGAAGAGTATGAGATTTATAGAGAACGGCAACCGAGCTGGGTCATGACTCAGACGGAGTCTAGTTCGACTCGGACTCGGTCTCAATCTCAGGGTCAGTCTCAGTCTCAGTCCCAGTCTCAAGATCAAGGTCGGGGTCAGGGTCAGGGTCGGGATCAGTTTACGCCCGAGTCACTTGTCTCTGTTTCCAATCGAGAAATCCAGAGATACACATCCCATCCCGGCCACTCTTCCAGCCCCAGTCCCAGCGTCAACGGCACGTCCATTTTTCACAGGACAAACCTCAACGAACCTCTCTTCCTCTCTGCTTCTGGCGAAGAGAAAGAAGAAGAATATAGTCCCCTCGGCCCACCCTGCCGTGGCTGTCGTTCCCCCTCCACGTTTTCCATAACAAGCCATTTCAACCGCAACGGCAATGCCGGTCGGCCATTTTATAAATGTCCTCGACCAGAATGCCACATTGGCTTCGTCACTTGGGCAGACCGTATAGGTGTGGAAGAGGGGAATCCAGACTGTGATTGTGGAAAGACTAGTCGAAAGGGCGTTACGGGCGCCTGTGCGTGGAGAGGGCCGGGAAAGGTCTTTTACAAATGTGCGGAGGGGAGATGTTCTTTTTGGGCGGAGGAATAAACCCTCTTTTTTGTATCAGGTACCTAGATTGATAGTTTTGTGATTGGATATTGCGAGAGATACCGAGGCAGTCAACGACCAAGTTTCAAATGTTAGTGGGAATTTGGATAGGTTATGATATGGAGTTTGACCATTCAGATTGATCGAGTTTTCGTCATCAGCGGGGATTGTCTTCTGGATCTGTCGTAAATTTGGGGCCCAGCAAGCAGAAGAAGGAACGGGGGAGGAGAATGGAAGAAAGAAATGAGAATATTCACATACTCCGCATCTCGGGCGAATCAACTGTTCAAATGTCTACAACATGAACGTGCAAACTAGGCCTCATTCAACTTAATTTCCATCCAACACTATGTACCTACCTACCTAATTACTCTCCATCAACGCCACACGCATGACTCACCTGACAAGACTTACATGTACCAATCGCAACTCAACTTTCCTCAGAAAAAAAAGCTTATCAACCAAAAACTGCTAACGCAGGTTGTTATCCACTAACAGAAACAGCTGAACCCACCTACCTTAGCAAGTTGCCGTCAATGGCAAACATCTTGTAGTTTCCGACTCCGGTTAGTGCGGAGCAGTTGTGTCCAAATACAACGCTGCATCCATCATGCGGAGGACGCATCCGCAGACGTTTGGTCACAATCACAAGATGGTTGTCGGTCAGAACAGACAAACGGCAATCTGCAATACACTGGCCTAATGTACAACATGGCGTAACTGCAACATCCAATCACCTCCCCAAAACTCAATCCAAAAACGTAGCAGGCACCTCGGGACCTAAAAACGTCAGCCTCAACATCGTCTAGTCGTCGCCTGGCTTAGCACTTACCCCACACATGCAGGTTATCCGGCGCCGCCTTGGTATGGTGTGTCGGCTCATTCATATCCAACAAGTCACCATCCACATAATGTTCGAGAATGAAACCCGACGGATCAAACCAGTAGTCAAAGATCTGACTGCCCATAACATGTCTTCCCACACCCCAGCAGTTTGTGTAGCCCTTGTGGCGAAGCCAGTCATGACCAAGAACTTGCGCGTCAAAGTCGTGTGTCTCAAACGACGAGTGATGAACATGCATCTTGGGGCCCTCGAAAAAGAAGAAGCAGTGGTGATCAACGAGATCGTCGCCTCGGTCCAGTCGGAAGAAGACGGTAATGTTGACACCCTCGTCGTTGTGCACGAGCTGTTTGGTCAGCCCACCTCCAGACAAACATAAGCTGACTAGAACTAGGGAATTACCTCGCTGGGATGAAAGTTGAAATATGTCGTGTAAAACTCGTAGGCCTTGGCAAAGTTGGTCACACACATGCCAAAGTGGCCGAGCTTGTGCACAGGAGCTGGTCGCTTCTCGAAACGCTGGAACTGGTTGACCCCGCGGTTTTTCTCGGTGGGCTTTGCAGACGCAAAGTCAACTTATTGCTCATCCATCAGAAACAAAACCCAGGGTAGACTGGACACTCACATAGTTGACCCTGAGAACTGGAAACTTGGGATCCCTCGGCTCGACTGTGCTCTGGCCGTAGACGAGATGGAAGGGGAAGCCATCGACGGGATCGTAAAAAGTGACGCCCTTGCCACCGCCTGGTGTCTTTAGCTCATAGATAGCCGTAGGGTTGGCCTCCTTGGGAAGAATCTCCGCAGCCCGAACCAGCTCCTCCTCGGACTCGACGGCGAAAGCGGCTCCGCCAAACTCGGTCTTGTCTGCGGCCTCGATGGCGATAACGAAGGGTTCGGTACCGTAACCACGGAAGTAGGTCGTCTTGCCAATCGTGTCACCCTCCTCAAAGCCAAAGTCGCGCATAAACTGCTTGGCTTCTTCCACCTTCTCGTGCTTGTAGTAGACGTGCGCAATGCGCGTCAGCTTGATGCGGTCGATGGCCATGGTGAAATCCGTATCTGTCGGTATCTGTCCGAGTCGATGTCCGGTCCGGATCCAACAAATGCGGGGTGCTTCCACAGTGTTTGATCAATGTTCAGACAAAGTCAGAGAAAAAGCATCGCAAATCTGGCGGAGCCAACTTTTTTACATTGAAAATCCATGTCCGAAGGCCGAGGGGCCCCATGGCGGGAGGCCGGGGGATTTATCTGGTGTCCGTCTAATATCCAAGTTTGACAACTGATGAGGGGGACTTTCGGCGGGGAGACATGGGGAAAATGTTAGCTTTTAGCGCAAACGCGGGGACCGACGGTGGGGTAAACGATCAAAGACAAGACTCAAGTTCGCGGCCAGACCATGGAAAGACGGCAAAGTACAAAGTACGGCAGTTAGCAATACGTCCGCCCTACATGTTGCGATGGAAAGCTTATCCAATGGCGGGACCCGGATAATATTCAGCTGGGCTCCATCAGCCCATCTCATCTTTTCCATGTGAAAAAAGATGTGTTTTTGCGGGAACTCTATCCGGAGTTTTTGTTTGTGCGACCGATGCACACCCCGCCGCGACCGACCGGATGCCCGGCGGCCACCATGACCCCCGACGGACGGACAGACGGACGTACGTACGTTCAAAATTCCTGGATTTTGATCATGGGCAATGCAATTTTGATGCGGAAAATACGTAAAAAGAGATAAAAAGGCTGCGCGCATTTTTGCTTTGGCTTTTACAAGATTGAAAGAGGATGGAAAGCAACTAGATTTTACGAGGAGACTTGCACAGCTGTCGAGACCAATGCTTCGGAATGTGATCCCCCTATCAGGCCGATTCACTGCAATTCTGACCCCTCTGGAGACGATGACTTTTCCAGTACTCTGCACATGACTAGCGGATTACAGCGTTGCGGGACTAGCATGGATTGGGGCGTGACATGACCCTCTAGAGGAGATTGCACGCTCAACGACTGCAACAGCCAGCCCGTTTCCCCACTGAAACTCGTGGCTTGCTTTTGTTCACTGCAACTAGCTGGACAAGACACCACAGGATTGCTGACTTGTGGCGTAGTCATGCAGGGGCTTCTTAAGTGTTTCATCCCCCGCCTGCACTGCAATTCTGGACCCTCTGGAGGTCATTGTCTTCTTCACTCCCGCTGTGCTTTTGGAGGCGGAGATTCAGCAGTGCCGCTTGACCTCACAGCTCCAGGCCTTCATTAGGTGCCAACTGGGTGCCAGTAAAACAGAGACTGCAAAACAATGCACGTGGACCTTGTACTAACAGCGGCTTACCAGCTCTTTTATCTTCCATCACCCCACTCCTTACTCAACCTATGATAGTGGTATAGCGATTGTTGGGTGCGTTGGGGGTGATGACATCAAGTACATCCTCACACATCGCCCGTATGTGGCCTTACGGTGGTCGGGACAAACATCTGAGTGCACTGCAATTTTGGCCCCTCTGGAGGAGATTGCTCGCCAACCATCAACGCAACCAGGCTCTTTCTCTGTTCTTCTGGCATCCGTTTGCACTGCAATTCTGGACCCTGCGGACGAGACTCGCAAATCCCGCAAGCGCATCAATGGTTCCTGTTGCGAGTCGGGACAGAGCTCTAGTTAACCGCAGGCAAACTCATCGCCTCTTGGCCAGCCAACAGCCAATAGGGGAACAATTTACGGATACATTGAGGCTCAACATGGTCGCCCTTAACCCCATTGAGGATGTGACGAGAATGGAAGCAACTCGCCCACCTCAATGTCATCCAGTCACATATCACTGCATTTTCAACACCGCTGGAGAAGATGACTTTCCAGCTCCGCAGCAGATTTTGGGCAGTTGAGATGTTGGGTGTTGGTTGCCAAGGCAAAGCTCCTAGGACCACTGCATTCCTTGCCGCTCCCGAGGAGGTGCTTGTCCTCTGTGGATGGGTATGGAGTTGTTGAGGTAAGTTGCGTGATCGGTTTTACACCCACCCCAGTCGACCGCAAAACCCCGCGAGGGGGTTTCTTCATTGCGAGTCAAGCAGGAAATCTAAACCGTTTCCTTGGTCATGCCCTGATTGAATCGCTGCGATTTTACTTTTTCTTTTCTTTTCACCCTGGTCCGCTGGTTTTGCGTCATCAACATGTAGACCCAGTAAGAGACCAGTCAGTCAGTAAGAGAAACGCGAACTCATCATTGTGTTTTGTTCACTGCAATTTCTGCCCCTCTGGAGGAGAATGTGCAAGCACACTGTAGCAGCCAACCAGCTTGCGTTTCTCTCAATGTTTTTTACTTGACCTCGTTCAACGGAAGCTATCGCGGGGGAAGTGCACAAGACAAGAAACGATAAAACCGGGTACTAGGTACCTAGCTGGGCAGGCAGCACATGTAAACAGCCTGTTTGGACCGCTTGCTTGACAGAGTTTTACGATTTTCTCAAAACAACGCAGCTCACATGCCAGTTGAACTGGCCACTAGCTCCCTCCCACCACAACCAAGCCTTGCGGCCCACCTTCTCTCTGATTGGGGCGGAAAATACATGGCGGGACAGGACTTTTCACTGCAATTTTAGCCCCGGCTGGAGAGGATGGTGTCAGCACTCAGAAACCCCGTGATGACAGAAACACGTTCATATGCTCCGAGTCAAGTCGGAAGAACCTGGGTTACTAGAAGCCAAGTTTACAAAGAGGATACCTACCTATGCAGTAGTTAAGAAGTACGCGCAGCACAGGTCACTGCGATTTTTTTTTTTTTTTTTTTTTTTTCACTGGCCTTTATACTCTTTT
>Ga0247765_1000331_pt1 | contig 38101 bp, 35 predicted proteins | sample UWRJL106311C6_FD_179949 | JGI IMG/M metagenome (GOLD analysis project Ga0247765, IMG submission 179949) | Plant litter microbial communities from Arlington Agricultural Research Station in Wisconsin, United States - UWRJ-L106-311C-6 | ecosystem: Environmental > Terrestrial > Plant litter >...
TCTCTCTCCTTCCAGCAGCCATTCCGCCAAGCAATACACAGGGGTGGCGGATCTTGATTGCCCCATTTGGTGAAATTTGGAACCCCTAAATATAATTCAGTACTGTGTCGAGTTTTGAGCTGACCAGGCATCTCACAGCATTCCCTCCCGCTCAAGGCCCAGATAGCTTTTATTCCCTCAAAGATGGGCGGCTCGGCCTTCAGTTCGTACCCCAACCCCCCTCATACTCCTCGCATGCCCAATGCTGTCTATAATCGGGTACGCGACGAGTTGCACAGGAAGCTCCGCGAGCTCTTTCTCTTCGTTGCGAGCCCCATCCCCGGCCCGGCAAAGGAAGATCATGGAGACATCGACATACTCGTGGCAGGCGAGAAATCCGCCATGTTTTCCAGCCTTGTAGATGACGGAAAGCTCTCTGTATCCGGACCCCCTATGGCGTCAATCAAGGACATTCTCGGCGCCGAGTATTTCAAGTACTTGCCCGGCCCGTCAGCCAATCTTGCTATTCCATGGCCCAGCGATGCCGACTGGGATGACGATGGCGACAGCCAGATGACGGAGGTGAACCCTAATGCGTTGGGTGATGAAAGCGAGCCTAAGAAGTACATCCAGGTCGACGTCAGAATTTGCCGCGATATCGACCATCTCTGCTGGGTATGTCCATATATATACTCTTTCCATCTCCCTCGCTGGGTAAGAGAGAGACTTTTTGACCTTATTTCTATCATTATGCAGATCCTCTTCAAGCATGCTCACGGCGACATTTGGAACCTGATCGGGAGCACGATTCGCCCGTTCGGGCTGACAGTGGATGAGGAAGCTCTTTGGCTTCGGATTCCCGAAATCGAAGCTTATGATCGCAATAGGGCCAAGGTGACACTAACCAATGACCCGGTCGAGGTCCTTCGCTTTCTGGGGCTCGCCATTGGCAGCTTTTGGTCGGAGCCTTTTCCTTCTGTGGAGGCCATGTTTAACTATGTCACCACCTGTCGACTGTTTTGGGTTTGCCCGCGGGCCGAAGAAGAAGAGGAGGAGGAGGGCAATGTGGGTAGAGCGGGCGTCTCGGGCGGTGAGGTCGGTGCAAAGCGACTGAAGCACAACGACCGCCGTCGAATAAAAGGGCGGCCTGTCTACCGTCGGTGGTACATATTTCCCCTACATTTCTATCACAACGCGAAAAGAAAAAAAAGAAAGAAAAAAACAGGCTGACTGGGAATTTGGGAAACACACAGGATCTACGAATTCATCCCCCGGCTGCAAGCCGAAGGCATGTTCAAGAAGCCTGAACCGGCCAAAAGGATTACCGAGCAACGGAAGCAGGTTCGTGACGAGGCTTTCTCCCACTTTCTTATCGAAGCGAAGTATTACGAACGGCTGAATCAGTGGCGGGCCGAGAGATCAGCCCTTGACCTGAAGCGTGTGATCAAGGCTCTCTTCCCTGACATGGAGACCCAACTTCGTAGTTGCACGATAAGTAGCTTCAAGAAAATCCTACTCGAAGGTGATGCTACGCTTGGAATTGCGCCTCCTAATGGGTTCAAGGACGCCCATGGAATCTATGATATTGATGTGGCGCGGAACTTTATAGTGAAAACCTGGGACGAGGTTTCTCGTGTTGCTTGGGCCCAAAACCTGGCGAGAGCGCGGGAGCACATGGTGTCGAAAGCGGCCAAGGAGGCATTGAAGAAGAAGAAGGAGGAGGAGGAGGAGGAAGAGGAGAAGAAGATGATGATGGAAATGGGACCTTGAGAAAATCACGAGCCGAGAAAGGACTAGAGTAGGCCGTACGTACGTAGGCTGGTAGGCTGGTAGGCTGGTAGGCTGGCATCATGAAACTGGTTGCGCGAGGGGCCCCTGTGAGATACATAGGTATCATAATTTTCAAGACGCGACATTTTCGCTAGTGTTTTGAGCTGTTTACAGTTCAACTCCCCATGAAGATTGCCCCACTGCTTGCTTTGATGTCTCGGGACAATACAAATCACGTGGTTCATCTAACATAAGTCGGCAACTAGGTAGGTAGGTAGGTGCCTACCAACCTCGTGGAGAGAGACATTGTGTACTTGAGCCTCAGGCCCGAGCTATGATAACGACACACCTGTCAAACTGCCGTACGGCCTTCCTCTCTTTATAACCTATTATTCCACCAAGTCCAACGAATGCCGGTCTTCTCAATTTCACCCATAGCTAGGGCGAGTCAAAAGCTAAATCACAATGGCTATGAAGAACAACAGGTGGGTTGATCTGAGTCAATTGTTTATATCTATGCCAACAGAAACCGCTAATGGTAATGGAGACCCCGACAACCGAAAATGCCATGTTTTCCCGCACACACACACGCGCGCAAGGAGGTATAAAACGCCCGTCCTGACCCCTTCGGTCCTGATGCCTCGCCCGAGATACTCCAAACGGAAACATCGCTCTGCATACCATGACAAAAAGCAAAACAGTTTCTGTATCGTCTAGAGAGGTAGACTCATATGAGCCTTCCCTCCACATTACAAAGCCTCATCCTTCGCCATGCTCTCATCTTCATCACCTACAGTGTAGCCCATTTCTCTCAGGGCCAGGACCTTCTCCATGGCAAGTCTTGTAGCCCTCCAGGCAGAAAACTTGGCTTTATCCTCGGGTCTCTCCTCGGCCGGCTTTCGCAGTCCTCGCTTCGTGAGCCGGCGTCGGTGCCGTCGTCTCTGCTCCCAGTTATAGCGTGATAAGTCGATGTTGGTAATGTCTGAACCAGTAGCCGCATCCCACATATCGGCAACCCAGTCGGATATTTCTGGGCGGGCTTTGTTGACCAACTCTCTGCCGATCCCGCCAGTTACCCATTGATCTAATTTCATGGGGATCGCATAGCCCCAGTGGGGATCGTCTGGGGACCAAGTGCAGGGGAGGCCTGGATAGCAGATCTGTGGCCTGCAGTACACTTGACACATTGAAGTTTCGGCGATATACCAGAGCGACAGGAGAAAAAGAGTGAGACCCAGAAGAGTGAATCTGAAGGTTGGTTGGGTATGCCAGAGGGGGGGAATGGGGAGCTGGACATATGTCACAAGATGGCGCTCTGCTGTTGGATGACCGTCGCATATCGCGCATGGGGCGTCCTTGCCGCCGCCGGCTCTCTCGCCGTGTACTGTGTGGGATGCATGCTTAGCATCGGTCTGCGTCTCTTTGGTCTCGGCGTGAGACACCTTATCCTCTAGTCTTTCAATTCCTTGCTTTGCGGCCCGAATCCCCAGTAGGCCGGTTTCAAGAGACTTGCTCATTCTGTCGAGAATCTGGCTCTCCGAAAGGCCGGGCAGATCTGGCTCTGTCTTGATGTTACTAGATGACTGGGCAATGTCGCCCTGGTCTTGGGAACTCAACAGGTCGGCAAGATCATCCAGGGTGGAGTCGTCAAACTGGTTAGCCCGCTTAATCTCCAACAAATCGTCCTTAACGGTGGGAGGGCGGACAGAGTTGACGAGGGGGGGACGTGTTCGAGATAAGGATTTAGCGCGTCGTCGACTTGAGGCAGATGAAGACCGCCCCGGCATTCTATCGCTTTTGGCGGAAAGTGAGAGGCGGGAATTTCGCGACAACAGCCCGGTTGTCGACTTTCTTCCCCGAGGATGGATCGGATTGGCGCCCAATGCGCTGTCTGCGCCAATATTCTTGCCAACTGCGTCCAGGTCAGTTGCGACAGGTGGGCCATCGCTACTGGCTGACACACCAGTCGTCTGATTGGTCCCAGGATCAGCGGGGGCTGCCGCACCGCCGAACTTTAGAATCTTGACAGTAGCTGGCGTGTCTACAAATGCGCCGATCACACGGGGCGTTGGTTGAGTCAGCGGATCTATCCTCATTGGTCTGGGGGTCTCTTCAACATCCCTAGCCTCTTCCTCGGATCCGGGTGTCGACGGCGGCGAAGGCGCCCGTATAGAGCCCCTCTCAGAATGATTTTCCATAGGCGCGAACAGCTGCATCTCCCCTTCTATTCTCTCAATAGGATCCGAGTCCGAATGGGCGAAACTGGAGCGCTTGTCCAAGAGGGATTCTGCCGACGAGTCTCTTGACAGCCCAGCAAACCCAACAGTCAGCCTCGCATCGCTCTTAGCGCCGCTGGCTTTCTTCGTTTTGAATGCGGTTTGTTCCGGCCCGGTATCATGGTGTGCCGCATTGTTGAGGGGTACCGGTTGGTGCTCAGGAACGGGGCTGGTGCTAGTTGCAAGGGTAAGCTTCCGTAAAAGATCCCGCGAATCGCGTCTTGTCGGAGGTGGTCGAGGCCGTGATAGCGCTTCCTCGTCGCCAGCACCGTGATTTGCGCCGATATTGTCACCTTTCGTGGCCTTCTCATCTGTAGAGGCATCTAAAACGACGGCTTCGTCGAGAGGTGCGTTCTCAGCGTCATTTGCAGTCTCTGGCACTTTCATTTGGGACCCTTTGTCGTCCGGTGATAGGCTCCGCACTGGATCTTTGCTTGATTTCTTCGCGAGCTCAGGTGTGGGCGATCGCGACTGCTGCTCGCCAGCTTGACGCTCCCTAATCTCGTCAAGTCTGGCCGTGGCTAGCGCCCTCCGGGACAGCTTCTGGATCTCTCGGGCCCGGTGCTCGTCAACCTTCGGACTTACGGAGCTGCTGGGCTGCCATGCTGGTTTAATCTTGTCTTCTTTCTCGGCTTGGCTTTCTTTAGTGCCATCACCCTGGCCGGCTAAAGTTGAGTTGGCGTCTTTGAACCTCAAAGCTGTTTCCATCTCGAGCGCACGGATGTCGTCGATGCGCGTATTCCGTGCTTGGGGTGGCGGGGTCTTGGAAATAGGCCGGATGACTGCGGCTTCAAGGGCTCGAATCTCGTCAATTTTGGTGTTACTCCGTCCGATGACCACAGGCGGACTATCAGATACCAGCAGGTCACCAGCCGTGAAGTCCGCATCTGCTTCCCACGCGAAGCTCTTCTCTGGTGTTTGAAAATCGGGCGGAACGGTGGCTGGTCTGTTCACAATCTCTCCCGTCGAAGGGAACATGGCGTCCTGGGCCAATTTTAGGTCATGCTCTGAGGTCGATAAGCCCTGAGCTCGAGACTGGCCGCTGGCCTCGCTTTTCTTTGATGACAGTCGACGCGAGAGCCAGCCACCGCTCGGGCTGGCCTTGCCACTTTGGGATGGTGAATCACCATCAAGACTATTTCGGCTGCTCTTTTTGACCAACTCTCTGGCAGTTTCTGATATCTTCATTCCCAGTCTCGATTTGGTGAAACGGCTTGTGCCTAACCGCGGGGAATTGTCTGGAGTCTGTTCGAGCGCATGCTGGCGTAATTTCTCGTCAAAATCACTGCCAGAGGCGTCGCCGCTTGGTCTGGATTGCGATCCCAGACTGTCGACAGAGCTCGCCGTATCCTCTCTCCTCACCTCCCCCGGTTTGTTGGCTCGCGCTGTTCGGCGCTTGGACGCAGGGGATGCCGGGCTGGGGGCTTTTTGAAGCTTGCCGTCAATGGGTGGGGGCCTTGAGCGCCAGGCTCTCGGAGCGGGACTGGGCGAGCCACGAGCAGCGGCAGCCTCCTCCTCCTCGGCCATTCTGTATGCATCGGACAGGGAAAAGATTGGCCGCGCCTGTGAAAGTCGTTGCTGAGAGAATCGTGGAATCTTGGACTGGTTCGGAGAGTCAAGATTGGGATCTGATGAAGCTATGCCGAGAGATTGGGCCTGGTCGCCACCGTTTTCTCTTGCCAATAATTCATCCCCAGTGGATTTTGGCCGAACGAAGAGGCTCCTCCGGCGCGACGCGCTGTTGATCACAAGTGGGGAGGTGAATCGACTCTTCGGCTGCGCAGGGGAAGATTCAGGACCCAAGGGGCCTTTGTCTGAGTCGCGTTGCATTGCAGAATCGCGGTTTACTGTTTTGCGCCTCGGAGGTGTGTGACGCCTTGTGAATATCACGGAGCGGGGCTGCACCTTCGAAATAGGTCGGTGAGGGTTGACAGCTGAAGGATTGTTTGGGCTCGTGGAAGCTGCGGCATATAAAACCATGACTATCGGGGGCCCGAATATGAATCCAAGGCGAGGTGTACAGCGGGCATCACCGGTGCGCTGGTGACATTGCGCATGGCGATTGAGACCCAACAGCGCAAAGAAAGTTGACGAGCTCTTCAGGTTGATGCGCCAGCCTTGATGTGAGTTGGCGTGGGTCAGTGCGCACCTAGCGGGCGGCTGGGTTGCCAAGGCCCTGCTAGTTTTGAGCCAACGCCAAGTGGGGAGGGACGGAAAAGATCCATCAGAATTGGGCAGAGCTGCGCCTGGTAGTTTATCTGGATATCTCCAAATCACCAAAAGGACCAAAAAAGCCCCAAATGAAGATCATTTCATGAGTTTCGACTAGATCGGCCAGAACAGCCCACAACCTATGAAGTAAGGATGGTGTCCCCTTTTCGGCTCTAAGGAACAACACGCAGTGCAATCTGATGACTGATGCGGGAGGCTGGCAGTTGACATTGATCAAGCCTCCCAAATTTGACCAGCCGATGAATACCTGGCTTGCATGTCCATTTCTATTGGATGAACTTTAATTTACTTGTCCACGTGTAAACTTGCTTCAGAAGTAGAATCCACGCAGGTGTGTTGACAGCATCTTCATACGCCTGCGTCAATGGTTGCCGGCTTACATAAGTCGATTGTTCTTGGCCCTAGCGCTAACTTAGTGAGCTCGCACCCGCACGCAAGCCTGGTCTGCTCAAGCCTCGAGCTCATGCCCAGCTGGAAACTTTTTCGGGGAAGCAAGCAGCTACTAGATCTGCATTCAACAGCTCAATTGCTTGCTGCTACCACTATCTGACTGATCCGGACCATGGCTTCTTCTGGAGCAATGTTGGGCAGCTCTGCGACCTGCCTTGCATGCCTCCGAAAGCTCGCATCCCCCTTGGTTGGAGGCACCACCAGCATTGGCACAGTCCCCATCCTCAACCAGACGCGCGCGAAGTCACGATTCAAGCGACCACAGGACCTAGGAGTAGTCGTGAGACTGCTCGAAGATATTCCCAAGTTTGGTCGAAAAGGTTAACCCCCCAACCCTCTGCCGGAACCTCCGCAATTCTGACCTGGACCCTTGGTCTTGTCTAGATGCTATTTTCAGGGTCGAACGCGGTCGAATGCGCAACCAATGGTTTCCAAGGAACAAAGCCGAATACATGACAGATCAAAGGTTCCAGCAGCTTAAGCTCTCTCGGGATGATATTGGTGAGCGAGATCGGCTCTTCATGCCGACGCCGCCGACTCCCGAGGGGCATGTTGAACAAACACTAGACTCTCTTCCTCGTGCACCGCCTCCATCTCCTACATCTGCGCCGAAGAATGAAGAGCCCATTCCGGAACCCGTCTTTAAGCCTGAGCTTCCCACGGTAATTGGTTCCCGCCTCGGCCGTCGTTTCATAACCTAGCTATGCTAACGAATTTTTATAACAGCCTGATGAGGCGCGAACTATGATGCTTGCCTTGATACCCCCAACACTTACGTTTCTACGGAAGCCGGTACCGGCGTCTAACCAGCCAGTGGTGACCTCAGTAGACGGTGTAGCTCAGCCAGCGGAACCATCCGGTGCTATTTTTGGCTCTGTAACAATCATCGACATCGCAACACGGATCAAGGAGCTTCTCGCAACCACACCAGATGCTGGTCTCATTCCTATGGGCCCAGAGAACATTAATATCATAGATCTGGAGCAGGACACGGACAGGATCAAGTCATTAGGTACTTGGCAAGTGGATATCTACGTTCAAGGTGCGTCTGTAACCGATGGTAGGATGCCTATACGTAGAACCGTAGAGGTTCTACCCGAGGCTGAGGATTAGGCGAGAAACGTCGGAGAGTAGTTGCGGTGTACTTTTACGATGTATATCTCATGTAGCATGCTGCGTACGCGACATTTGCGTTTTTCACCGAGCCACTTCAGGTCGAGGAGTGGACGGATTGACAATGGACCATGTGTTCAAGTTGCGAGAAACTGGGGAATGATGGTTTCATTTTTGGTCAAGTGAATGCCCACGAGGGAAACGGTCGTACAATGCCATCTTCCAGGTCCTAGTTGGCCTGCCGGCCCCCTTCAAAATCCAGGCTCCAAAGTGAATCCCATACTACACTTCTCTTTGAGGGGCTATCCGAAACGTTGGTCGACTCCCGCTGTATCGGAAGGTTTACGGGAGGGGCCTAAACACCCATCAGCTTCAAGCCTATGGACCCACCACAAAATCCATGTCGTTGCGAACCTCGGTCGGCTGGTGATCCCGTTGTCCAGCTGGTGCATCAAGCCCGCGGCTTTCACCCGGGAGCGGTCCGGCAGCTTTGCCAGTCAGCTGCGGAAGCGTGCTCTGGAGTGCGGAGTGCGGCTGCGTTGGACTTGTTGCGACTGGTGTGTCTGCTGTGACAGCTCGGAGCGAGTTGGTCTCGCTGGCAAGGGCACTATCTCTGCCCCGAGCGGCGGCGGCGATCGTAAACGGTAGGGCCTTCTTAGAGCCTGTGCTGGACCGCCGGCTCTCAAGACTTTTGGAAAGTGACTTGCTTACCCCTTCGATGCCAGAGGCGATGCCCCCTCGGCTTGTGGAGCTTTTAGCCCCCTGTCGACCATGAGTATGGATATCGGCCATGACATCAACGTTGTTAGATGCCACGGTGGATTTCGCTAGCCCAGGCGTAGACGGGGCGCCAGATTTGTCCTCCACCGCGTCGATAAGGTACCATCGCAGTCCATCGGAGAGATCGAATGGGTTATCGTTTTCTTCGCTCAGCGAATCTGTTTCCAGGGCACCCGGCTTGCTCGAAGCGTTAGGTTGATGTTGCAACGACTTGGATAGGTCAACCACACGCTCTTGTATTCGGGATATCCGTGCCACAAGCCATTCGCGGCTGCGCAACCTATGCGCTTCCTGCTCACGGAGAAAGTAGTGCGGGAATCCAATGTTAAAGGCCGCCCATGCACCAGCTGCCTGGTTTCGCGTCGGAAGGAAAAGAGCCAAGTCACCTTCCTTGAAGTTCTTGAACGCGATCTTGTCATGAGAGTCCTTCTGTAATGTGTGGGCTCTCTCACGATATCCCCTGGCGTCACGCTGGAGTTTGCGTGCTAAATGTTCCACATCTTTAACCCGTCGGTAAAGCGTGTCGCAGGTGGCATCAACATCGAAGCTCCCCAACGAAGCCAAGAAAGACTCATACTTGGAAGACTCTGCTTCAACATTGGCACTGTCCGTCCAGTGTAAGAGCTCCAAATCGGAACTATCAGGGAGTTTTCGACTCGTCAGAGTGCCCGAGCGGCGCAACGACGAGCTGAGGTCCACATCTGCCGCATTCTGTGCCGACCGTTCTGACCGAGGCAGCTTCTGGATGACCATAGTTGCGCCTTGCCGAGTGATAGAATACCCGAGACGCTCTAACAGCGCAGTCAGCCGTTCATTCTGTGTATACAAACGTTGGCTGAGGTCCTTGGCGTGTTCGGTACGCGAGTCGAAGCGGACATTGATATCCATCAGCTTCGCTTGTGCATCTTGGAATCTTTCTTTATAAACCCGGACTTCCTCTTCCAGGTTCGAGGCCTGAGACTGACGGGCCGCAAACTCTTCAGCCATCGAAGTTAGCCGCTCTTCTTGTTCCTCGAGTCTTCTGCGCAAAGACTCGGAACCAGCCTCACCATCCGCAAATTTTTCCCGCCATTGGCTCAGCTGCTCACGTCCATCTGCAAGCTCACGCTCAAGAACCCCCACTTTGGCCTTCTCTCCCGTCAATGATTCCTGGAGGCTCATCGAGACTACCTCTTCCTTCGAGAGCCTTTCGTTGGTTGTCGTGAGCTCGGCCCGCAGTGCTTTGCAGACGCTCTGCGCAGATTCCAAATCCATATTCAGAAGTGCTATGTCGCCTTCGCAACTGCGAACTTTTGCAAGAACTTCTGCGATTTTCCCAGAAACGCCGTCGATGAGATCTTCGACATCTTCCGGGGTGCGTTCATCGGGTGACAATTTCCTCCAAATGTCTTGGATCGTCGAAAGGAGTGATTCGCACTTCTCGGCCAAAGTGACTACTTCAAGAGACAGACCCTTGGAACCTTGTCGAGCAACTTGCAGTTGATGTGCCTGGTCATCCAATTGTTCCTGCTGGAGCCTGATCCGCCTCCACAAACCTTCAGCTTCACTGTCGCTTTTCGCCACCTCGTCTTGCCTCTCCTTGCGGAGCGATTCTATTTCCAACTCGAGAGCGCGAACTTTTTCGTTGTGCGATACCTTTTCGTTCTCTCTTGATTCCCCAAAATGCTCGATCTCGTCTTCTGTGTCCTCGAGTCGTGCCTGAAGTCGCTTAATCTCCTCCTCCAAGGATTTACGCTCCTCGACGAATTCCCGCTTCAAAGCTTCCATATTCTCCAAGAGGTCCTTCTTTGTTGAATTTGCCTCTTCCATTTGGCCTTTAATATCATCATGCAGTGTCACACGAGCATTGAAGTCCTTTTCGAAGACTGCTGATCGTTCCTTTTCGGCTTGAAGGTCGGCTTCAAGTGCCTGGATTCGGAGCAGCAAACCATCGGTGCCTTCAAGAGACCGTCTCCGATCCTCTGAGATCCGCGGCGACTTGACCGAGATTGTTGAGTCATTACGATCCGAAAGCTGCTGGCTCGGCATCTGGAACAGGTTGCCTAAGCTAGGACGTGATGCCTGAGTTTGTCTGTGAAGCAAGTCCTCTAACCTTCGTACGCGGCTCTCAGCAGTCTTTAACTTGCTCTCCAGCTTCGATTTATCTTCCTGCAGGGACCGAAGGAGATCGTCGTCACCTCGGATTAGAAGCCCGCTGCGTCCCAAAGCCGCCTCGTGTACGCTCCCATTCTTGAAGGCCTTCATTCGCTTTGATTGCTGCCTCGTCGGGCTGCTCATGCCCGCGATCAGCTTGCCAATATCATTCAGCAGCTCGGCATCAGCTTTTTGAGCCTGCAGGAGGTTGTAAAACTCATCCAGGTCGGCCCTGTTCATGACGGGCCATTGTTCATCCTCGCCCAGCAGATTGACTTCGAGGCCTGGCACCTTACTCTCGACTGTCGGGGTGTTAGGCCCGTAGGCCATACCCACCGACTTGTGCCACCTTCTGCGTCTCTTGACCTCTTCGTCTTGGAACAGAGCCATCTCGTTTGCGAGGGTTGAGGAGTCCTGTCTAACTTTTTCCAACCATTCGCGCCGCTGCAACGCTTCTGCAACAAACGATGCATACATGTAAGGAACTTGTTGGATGAGCCGCAAGTAGTCAAATGTTGCCAACTCATCCTCTTGGTTGACCGCACTCATCTGCGACTTCACACTGTGGCTAAGCGAAGTGAGGTCGGTAATAGTTCGCATCACCTCGATGGATTCGGCGGCCAAGTTATTTCTTGCCTGGGTAACATACCGAACCAGTTCATCCATCTCCAAGGCGCGGGTACGTATGCTCGGCAACAACCGCTCTGTGTGAGTGGCAGCAATTTTGGAGGCTTGGAGAATATCACGGCTTGAGTTTGAATACTCTTGGGCTGTCTGGCAATCTGTATCGACCTTGTTGGCCACAGCCTCAATGTCTTGCAGAAGTTGAACAGCCTCAGCATCGTGCGACATTGCCGAACGCGCCATTATCCCCTCGTATTCGCGAAACAGGTCATTAGCACCTTGAAAAAGGCGGGCTGCTGCCTTGTCCAGGTCAGCAACACGACCGCTGAACTTTCGCAGGGCAGCTGGGGCAAGCCGGCCCGCTCTCCTCGCGGTCTCCAAGTCAACCAGGTCCTCAAGTGTACTCTGCCGCTGCGGGCGGCCTTTGGAGCCACTGTTGTCGCGCCCCGTCATATATCGCACCATGGCAGAGGATATCGGAATGCTTCGTGCCAAGGAGAGGTACTGCTCCCACCCCGTTGTCAACGTAGTATAGTCGGCCTGCGCATCAGGTACCCATTTCATCAGTTCCGCATGCTTTGGCTCGAGATTTCTGATGACTGATTCGAGGTTGGCGACCGCCGCGTCCAGGCAACGGAGCATGACTTCTAACTCGCCATAGCGTTCGTGTGCCGCCCCTGCCATTGAACGGCAGTCCTCCACCACTTTCAGAGCCCATGCGCGGCGAGCTTTGAACAGCTCCTGCCATGAATGTGCCGACCGCGTATCATCTATCGAGTTGGGTGGAGTAGAGACGGTGTACTTCTTAGGCATTGGGAGCTCGGGCTTGACGGGCAGAGGCGTTATCGGCGACGAAACTTGTGTCAGTCGGCCATCGTAGACATAGAGCTCTTTCTGATATGGTTGTTAGTACGATCACACTTTGTTCTGCGCTTCGAGGGGGATAGGGCGACAAACCTCTGCTTGGATTGTTTGGAACTTCAGCGGCTTGCCCTGGGTGGTGAGGATAATGATATACTGGCTAGGGATGGATGTTTGGCTCGCTACTGAGCTCTTAAATTCATCTAATCTTGTGGATGGTCAGCGAAAGCCGTGCAGTGATTGCGGTTGCCCTACGATGTGAACTGTGATGGGTCGATTTGCAGGCGCTGGCCCGTGGGGGCTATCAACACCTGCGTTGCCATTTCCAGACATGCCTTATGCTGCCAAATGCCCCGTTGACATCCGGGTACGCTAAGTGATTCAAAATGGCAAACCAGAGGACTGGCAGGTTTACCCTCTAATCGTTGCCGAATAATAAAGTTTAGGCAGGCAAGTAGGTGAGCGGGAGGACGTGCCATCTGATCACCACAACCCTCCTTCCGACAGACAAGGCGCGTGCACCTCTCACAGACCCACCACCAAAATCGTGGCTGACCAGCGTCTGGGCTTCCTTGATTGCCTGGTAAAGAGCTACATTGGATGAATCAAAAGCAACCTGACATGTATGAAATATTCTCTTATGCCACACATAAAAAACTGTCTCTAAAAGAAACCTCGGCTTTTTTTTTTCTTTCTAAAACAGAAAACAAACACAAAGAATGCAGTCAAGACTGCCTACTGAGGAAGATATCAAGACCAGGAGTATGTACTTCAATACCTACCTACCTATGAAGGTTGAGGAAGCCAACCACAAGCATGGTATGGAGAAGGAGCCTTTGACTTATACGAGAAACATGAATCCCCGCAAACGAAACCATACAAACATCTCAACATTTAGCGTCTTAAAAAGGAGTCAAAATCAACGTTGACTGAGCAAAGAGCTTCTCGTTGTGATGGGCATCTGCCGGACAGCAGCACATGGTCCGTGCAGAAAGCTTCGGCAGCCCGATAACCTGGACGCGCTCATTGAATTGAGTTCGTCAATACTGAGCGTTCTTTTATTCCGTAGATAGACACAAAACGGCCGCGTTGTTCCATCGACCCGCCACCAAGTAATTGCATAATTGCCACGACCCAAACCCAGGCCGTTGCAAGCTAAAAGGGAGCCATGGCTTCAACCACGCCACAACCGATGCCCGTTTCAGAGGCAGAGCAACGGGTTTTGAGTCTCTACGATAGGCTGCGCGAGCTCCAGCTTGAATTAGCTCTGCTTACAGCTCGACACGAGCATGTGCCGGGTTGTAATGACCAAACTCAGCTTCCACCGAGTCCACACACTAATGCTAGCCAGATATTCGTCCCGACAACAAAGATGACAACCACGCCCACTGGCAACTTCGGGTTCTAGAAGCGAAAACAACGCTGGGCCTCCGAAACGATGTTGTTGAGAATGTTTTAATGGCACAGCCGACGTTGAAGGCTGTCCACAATGCTACACAGGCCTCTCCGGTCGAAAAGTAACATGTCTCTTCAGCTCTAGTCATCAGAGAACAGACTCACTGACGAAACGGCAGAGAGCTGTTGCCTTATATTAAGAGCCGCGAATCAACAAGCAGCAAAGCGGCCACTCAACTTTCTGAGATGCGAACAATCACATCGCAGCTTACTGAGCTTGAGCTTGAGAATTACCAAGTTAGCCAGCACAATGCCGAACTTGCGACTGAAGTTTTGCGGCTAGCAGACTTGGCCCTTCACCGTGGAGGTGAGCTGACAGACAAAACGCATTTCAAGAGCGAGATAGCGGGCCTCGAGCATGAGGTCAAGATGAGCCGTCAGAGGTGGAAGGTGATCAAGGGAGTCACAAGTGCTGTTGTTGCTGGGAGTGGGATAGACTGGGCACGGGACGAGCGCCTCAGGGAATTGGTGCTCGATTCGGCAGAATGACCAGTCAGGAAATGGGGGGCGGGGGGAGCCGGAGTGATCCCGGCAGACAGACCACCCTTGCCACCAAACAAAAATCCAAGGCGAATGCTCTCAGAACTCCAATTAGGCAGGGAACGCCATTCATTTTCCGCGCGATCATATCGCGTCGACATGCGACGGCTTCTGCGGCTCCAATCCGAAGCGAAACGGGCCTGGCCCAAGCGAGGGAAGCTGGAGCCTTTTGCTTGGTTGGAGGGTGCTGCTAGCTCTGCGGCCAGTGCTGATGCAGAACCGATCTAGGAGGGGTTGCAGTGGCACAAAAATGCACGCGTTTTGTATGGGGTACATGACGAGCAACGCATTTCTGTGCCATCTCTGTGTGGGGTATCTCATCCAGGTACTCGCCCACATCCCTCACTAACGCCAACTGCCCTACGAGTTACCCATCACACCAGCCATCCCGCGTCAGATTTTCCCTAAAAGTACAGTGTTGTTGCAGCCCGGCTGTCTTGTCTGTTGATTATCCGTAGAGACATGTTCTTCCTGTTTATTTGCATGGAGTAACTAACGCTCTTACCTGCTAGGTTTCGTTGTCCACGCAGAGGACAAGCAGCACACATACCTCGAGCTCGGCACGCTGAGGCAGGAGACTTGTTCCCCATTATAGCAAGCGTACCAGCGGCCGTGTGGTCCTTGACAACTCTTTGGGAAAGGCTGATATATTCCAGTTCTAACCGGGGGACCGAAGTTTCCAGGTTGGATGTACGTGCTTCGTTCCTTGAGTTTCCGTCAATCATGGCAACTGCCCGGCATGGGCAGTCCAAGCACCAGCCACCGTCACTAGGACGGGCACTACTGCGGGCATTCACCAGTAACGGCATGCGTTGGCTTTGAGTACAGTGGATGACGAGAGCAAAAGAGAGCTCCAGCATGCTTCACAGTATGGGGAGACGCCAGAAGAACTGGAAATGAGCGAGAGGAACGCGATGGGAGGTACTTGGTACTGGGATGCACGGTTCCTCTGCTACAAGTACTGATGTACTTGTACTTACACACTGACCACTCAAAGGGGGAAGTGGGTGCTTCGCCCCAAATCACGGTCGAAAAATCCGCCCGCCCGCACCCTTTTTTTGTTACGAGGAAGGAAGCCGCGCCCACCCCCGCCCCCTTCGCTCAATCAGCCGACCATAGTAAAATACGGGCGCTGGGCTTCCCCCCTCCTCTCGCTCTCCCAATTCTTCCCTCTCCTCTCTCCCATACAAACTACACCAAAACACAACTCGCGCCCCAAAATACCTGCAAACCCGCAGCTCACTGTAAGTACTTGCTTCTCCTAGCAATCGCCGTATATTTCAAAGTACTTCATTTTCCTCGTTTTCCTCTTTCGCTGCCGATCTCCGGTCTTGCCATTGGACGGCAGCCCCTCGCGCCTCTTTCCTATGGTCACCAGCTCATTGCCCAACGCTTTCTGGTCTCCACGCAAAGCTTCCGTTTGCAGACCCTTGAGCAGCCCGCACAGCCAACTCCGACGTTGAGCATCGCATCATCAAAACATTGAGTTCGCGATCGCTGACGAGTTGTGCAATCCACAGCGAAACATCACAACACCCTTTCCTTGTTTCAGTGCAACATTCAAAGTATGTGCGAGCACCTTCCCGACATCATTCTGGCACTCAAATCCATTTTGGACGTTGTCGCCGCCCGCAATTGCATTTGCGACTCGGTCGTGCGAAGACGGCGAAGCCTCCCCGCGACCAGCGCGTTCGATAGTGGCGTCGCGCAGGGACTCGAGCTACCCCTCATCGCGTCTCCCGCAGCTCAGACTCGGCGCAGTCCGTCGCGGCGCAACTTCCGCGCATAATGACGTCTCGCGCACACCGTTTCATCCACGATCATATTGAGCGCAGAACACTAACACGTTGGGACATAGGTCACATCACCATGCCTAAAGCCGCTGCTAAGACCAAGGGATCCGGCAAGGTTGAGAAGCGCCGTGGCAAGAAGGGTAAGTTTCGATCCCCTCCCCCCCATTTCACAGATAATATACAGCCTTCCAGCGTCTGTATGATCGTCACCGCCTGGCGGACCACTTCATTTACTGATAGACTTTTTCACAGACCCTAACGCCCCTAAGCGCGGTCTCTCTGCATACATGTTCTTCGCGAACGAGCAGCGCGATAACGTTCGCGAGGAGAACCCTGGCGTGTCGTTTGGCCAGGTTGGCAAGATTCTTGGCGAGCGGTGGAAGGCTCTGAGCGACAAGCAGCGCGCTCCCTATGAGGCTAAGGCTGCCGCCGACAAGAAGCGCTACGAGGACGAGAAGCAGGCGTACAACGTAAGTCACCAAGCACCACTCGAGCTGCAATGGATTTGGCGCTGATCAGAGCGCACAGGCCGACGGCGACGAGGAAGAGTCTTCGTAACTGCACTCTTTTCTCGCCGATTCGTTGCGCTTCGCGGCAACTAGTCTTGATTATTTGAAGAATCAATTGAGAAACTGCGATTTGCGGCGGACTTTTTTCTTACCTGTATCTTTGGAACGGACGGTGTTGATTGGAGGCACGGAAATGGGCTCAAGTGCTTCTCTTTTTTTGGCCATGGTTTTTGCACGAAGGTTTGCTATGAACTTTGGGAGGCTGAAGGGCGAATCTCTTCACTATGGATAATGACCAGTCCATAGGGCGAAGAGGGTGAGATGCTGGAGTCCCTTGAGCTGTGACATGTACAACAAATATCTATTCTCTCCGGCAACACCTGTTCATTGCAGACTGGATTTGAACCATCGCATGGCCGTACTTGAAGTCCAGGTCCTTGGAGTCACTCTTCTCAGCGTGGCCAACTGGCAGCCCGAAACCTGGAAGGTCAGCGGCGGGATGCTGGGTACGGCAGTTTCCAGCCAAGGAAGGCTCCGCTCGTGTCGCGTGGCCAATGAGAGCTGAGGATGCACCCACAACCAAGCCGGATCGACCCACACACGGTGGCTCGGAGGCCGATGGACAGCAGCAAACCAAGAGACCGGACCCGTGGCCGAGAACCCGAGTCTGCTCAAACGGCAGATGAGAAGCGTTCAACAAAACTCTTCCATTCACCTGGTACTGCTAACCAAGCCTATCTTTTGGGCAAATGACTTCACAGGGCTCTCTCAACGTCTTCTCTTTTCCCAGAAATGCGTTACATCGGGCTCGCAAGCGGAAACGCCACGTCCTAGACATATTAACTCATCGGGTCGTCGCCCAGCTGCATCTCTCGTGCATATTTTTGCACGATTGGCCAGTCCATGGCCCGCAGCCGCACACCCCAGTCGTGTTTCGATTCGATGGGTGCAGGCTCCATAATGCACGCTTCTCGTTTTCCCAGCCTATTCTGCAGTGGAAGGCGACTGGGGCGGCTTCGTGGCAGACGCTGACTCCCTGCCTTTTTCCCCAAGCCGCCGATGCTGCATTGCACTTCCCGGAACATGGCTCTCTCATTCGCGAACAGAGCCGTCGGCAGACGCATGTTTGATTCGCATGACGCCGTCTGTGGTTGCGTTGTGGCCGTTGACCAACGCACCACCCTCCGATGCCTGAATGCCCAATGCCAACGTCCGGTGCGACGCGCCGGCGGTGACGGCGGTCAGCCAATTTATATCGCTCAGTCCTCCAGCTGGGGTGTGGCGAGAAAAGACGGGAAAGTTTCCCGGCTACAAGTCGCTGTCGGCAGCCCAACTACGTCTGGCCGTTCTCCTGTCAGTGGCTTTTGCGGAGTGTCCGGGGGCGGGGCACATTAGAGAGGCAAATTGGTGGTTTGAGGCTCACGATCCCTGGGCACTGCGATACTGCATCATCCCACACGTCCCGCGGGATATCGATCCCACCGCAATTCATCCAACGCCCCCACTCTTCCCCAGCAAATTTTTTGGGTCCATACCAACAAGCCCATATTCAGAGTTTTCTCGTTCACTACCACCGGTTTTTGAGGGAGGACAGCTTTGGTGTCGGACCGGCGCCCTCAAGCCAGTTCCCGAGAAACCTCTTCTATCCAATCCACGTCCGGGAAGACGAGCAGGGTATCCGCTGCCGGTGACACCAGAGACGCGGTGCTGGGCCCTGGCCAGGAGACCGTATAATCATGGTTTTCGAGGCCTGTTTGGGGCTGTCAATATCCTCTAGACAGAACACCGCCTACCCCCGCATCTGAGAAAGACCGACAAACGTGTGGCTGCCCGACAAACAGAACGGCTATCTGAAAAGGCGCGAACTGAACCATGGATGCCTACACCAACAACACCAGCGGCCCCATTGAGTTGCACCTCCTCCAAGGGTGTTGCCGAGAAGCTGAGAGGGCCGACCTTGTCGCCGTCGGTCTCGAGCAGCTTCGCGTGACGCTCCCAGAGGCGTTCCACGGACACTTGGTTGCCCTGACTGAGGAGGTCCGAGGCTGCAGCAACCTGTTGCGCGACCTGGCCGACCGCTCGCAGGTCCACATCTCCCGCGTTCCCATTGTTCTCAACTATTTAAACGTCGTACTGCCTTGCCTGTGCCGGTCTCTGCGGGACATTACCACACACTATGAGGACAAGACATTGTCCAGGGAAATAAGATGGCGCAAGATGTATCACAAGATGACGGAAGAGGCCGGCGGCCTTCCTCTTCCCCAGCGTTTTGTGCTCTACAACCACTTCTTATCTCTGCTCAAACAGCTGCTTACCAGGTACCATCCGCATTTCCAGTTATTTATGAAAACGTACATAAACACGATTCTAATACTTCCCAGATCCCCCAGTTTCGACCTCAACACACTGGAGACCCTGCGCACACGCCTCCTTACACTCCGAGAGCAAAGGGGTATCCGTCAGTACCATATTATTTCGAATCTGGACAAGAATACGAGCTAACATCTCTCATGTCCAGCTCCGCCACCGCTTCAAGTTGGCCCTCCAGTCCGCCAGGATCTGATGTCTCTGACAGTAGCACAAGATCCGGTTAGTGTATTAACCATCCCCAGGCTTGATGTATGTGCTGGTTTTCTGATCAACTGCAGAATGCACACTGGGCAGAGCAGATATTCTCGTTACCGCTGCCATCTCGAACTGCTCTCAAGCATTTGCGACCGTAAGGAGAAACCCCATATCGCGCAGGGCCGCAGGTATTTACACAGATGTCCAGTTGCAAATCTTATGGACCGTTCTATCCCTGGGGCCACCTGAACATACCCGCAGAGTCAAAGATACTCTTCCGACGGTACGACAGGCCCCCTTCAGGATTACCCCCCGGTGTGCACGATGTTGTGCATTTGGTGTATCAATTCCCTAACTCTCGCTGTGATAGACCCTTCGACAACGACAGGATCTCCATCGTCGTGTTCGTCAATTCGGCTGATCAATGCCCCTACCTTTTGATGAGGACAATCCAAAGTGGAAACCATTGGTTCTCTCTGCTTGGCGCACACGAGTTGTGCATTGGTCGTGAAGGTAGCGCCTTGCAACTGAAAAGGTGGAGTCGGTCAGAGCAATGCAGCAAGCTGTGGGCGGCTTTGTACTTTCTGACGTGGGAAGGTGAGCCCCCATCAGGATTCAAGGATGTCTGTCAAAATCACAAGATAATAACATGACGCAGAAATGGTTCTCTTCTACTGTACATTTGTGGCCCTCAAGGCGCGCAATATGCTGACTGTGCAAATCCACCCAACCGAGTTCAAGCTGCAGAGAGAGAAGAGGCTTTTTCAAGCGTAGGTGCGAGTATGGAGAGAAGAACGAATGCGGTTTTGTTGACGGGCTGCAGTCAAATCATTGACGACGGCTTCAAGCATTCGTTGATAGTCTACGACGATCAGCAAACCGGTGGGATTCGCCTCCATGCCGCCGTTTGGGATGGTGAACTCCGGCAATGTCCCGTGTGGACCGCCTTTGGTAAGGAGTCTTGCCCTTGGGGCTCGTAGTTTTCCATGTCCAAATCCCAGTCCGGTCCTGCTGGCATGCTGGCTTTCACTTACACATACGACCACTTAGTTACACACCAGTCCCAGTCACCGACCTGGCTGAGCCGCCGTTCGAGGCATCGCATCTGGCTGAAAGACGTCCAGTTGTACGTCTTTTGCAAGACTTACCGACAGGAGAACATGCGCCAGAACAAATCAGGGGCATTCGAAATTTATTTCGTCAGCGAGGAGGGTGAGTACAGGCTGTCCGGGCACCCCGAGCAGAATGGAAGCTTACCAGGCGGTTGTAGGCGCCAATCGATTTCGGGAGGTCTTCTCCATCACGGCAAACTCAGCACCGTCATCTGATGCGACTGGTCATGGAGGATGAGGCAGTATTTCTCTCACTTGTACACTTCTCTCCATCCCAATCAGTTTCCTTTTTTTTCCCGTGCTTCTCGACAATCTCTTACACTATCTGCTACGCTTCCCTCCCTCTCCTTTGTTGTTTAACGAGATCACGATTATGACGAATAGGATATACCCCCACCCCGCATCATTATGTTTCATAGCTGTTGGCACCTGAATATTCGACGGACTTGGGCAAGAGGCATTCAAGCATGTGGTTGTATACATTCACCTTCAAAGTCTGCTAGTCGATTCAGCGATTCATTGTGTGACTAGCTACTTGCCTACCTTTGATACGGAAGGTTACTCCTTTTCCCCCTTCCAAGTATAGGTAAGTACGTATTTCAAGTCCGAAAGAATTGACTGGCTTTGCTACTTTCTGATCGAGTTGCACCCAGTGACTGTTCCGGGATGCGGCTGGGTAGATCCCAACCTGCCGACGGAATGCAGGTTAAATACCTCGGTGGGTACCAACGGACAAAAGCTCAACACTCCTGATACGGAGACGTCATGCTCGCCTTCCACCCCACGTCTGGGCGTGCCCCGGAATGTACGGGTTTATAAATCATCCCAAAAGTTGCCGCCGTTCTCCGTCACCCACGAGCCTGTAGAGGCGAACATATGTGCCTTATGATCTCCTGCAGAGCAGCCGCCAGTCCGAACGACTGCAGCCAAACACGCATTAACCTGTTGGGTCTCTACTCCGCACCGTAAATGGTATGCGTTTGATTTGGGCAGATACCTGGTTTGTTCCCGACGAAAGATCTACATAGAGAGGCTCCACTTGCTGCCAAGAAGAAAACCACCACCTAGGTAGCTACCCGAGCACCTAGCCAGAGCTTGTCTCGTTATTTCCACATTGGGGCCCAATCCGCCACTTTCCATTTCCCCTTTTTTTTTCCCTCTCCAACTTGACCTGTCACCGTCTATTCTGGTCTCACGTTCGCCTCTTTGCGTGCCCTCAGATTCCGCAGCTTCGGAAAGTCTCGAAATACCGGTTTGCAACATGGGCATCAAGACAATTGAGTTCAAGGCATTCGCCGACCAGAAGCCTGGCACGTACGTCATCAACACCAAGCTCCCCCGCCACCCCGCCATCAGCCAATGCCCCTCACTAGCTGGATGCTGACATGGTGGCTCACGCGTTTCTAGCTCTGGCCTTCGTAAAAAGGTCACGGTTTTCCAGCAGCCCCATTACAGCGAGTCGTTTGTCGCAAGCATCTTGCTTTCAATTCCCGAAGGCGCCGAGGGTAGGGAAACTTCATCCGCCCAGAATGGCTCCCGATCCACTTTTGCTGATGGTGCATTATAGGCGCTTTCCTCGTCATCGGCGGCGACGGGCGGTATTGGAACCCAGAGGTTATCCAATTGATTGCCAAGATTGGCGCTGCATACGGTGTCAAGAAGCTCCTCATCGGCCAGAATGGTATCCTATCGACGCCAGCCGCCAGCCATGTCATTCGGAAACGCAAGGCGACGGGAGGGATTCTCTTGACGGCAAGCCACAACCCTGGCGGTCAGTCTCTTGATCCAGTCAACTGAATATGCATACAGTGTCTAAGACAAGTCCTACAGGTCCCCAGAACGACTTTGGTATCAAGTACAACCTAGCCAACGGTGGTCCTGCGCCTGAATCTGTGACAAACACAATCTACGAGGCATCGAAGGCATTGGCCTCGTACAAGATCGCCGACATCCCCGATATTGATATTTCGACATTAGGAACCAGAACGTATAATGGACTCGAGGTCGAGGTGCTTGACAGCACGGCCGACTATGTCGAGATGCTCAAGGAGATCTTTGACTTCGACTTGATCAAAAAGTTCTTCGCTTCCCACCCCGACTTTAAGGTTCTCTTTGATGGACTTTCTGGTGTCACCGGACCCTACGGCAAGGCCATATTCCTGAATGAACTCGGTCTTAGAGCCGAGTCGGTGCAGAACTGCGAGCCGTCGCCTGACTTCAATGGCGGCCACCCAGATCCCAATCTTACCTACGCGCACAGCCTAGTCGAGGTGGTTGAGAAGAAGAGTATCCCTTTTGGTGCGGCTTCTGACGGAGATGGGGATCGCAATATGATCTATGGCGCTGGCGCTTTCGTGTCCCCAGGCGACAGCCTCGCCATCATTGCCCACCACGCCAAGCTTATCCCGTACTTTAAGAAGAATGGAGTGTTTGGCTTAGCCCGCAGCATGCCCACCTCGGGTGCTGTGGACCTTGTCGCCAAAAAGCAGGGTCTCAGCTGCTACGAGGTTCCCACAGGTTGGAAGTTCTTCTGCGCATTGTTTGATGCTGACAAGTTGTCGATATGCGGCGAAGAGTCCTTTGGCACTGGCAGCAACCACATCAGGGAGAAGGACGGCCTCTGGGCCATCGTAGCCTGGTTGAACATCATTGCCGGCCTGGGGGTGGAGAACCCGAAGGTGATGCCAAGCATCAAGCAAATCCAGAAAGAATTTTGGGCTGAATATGGGCGCACCTTCTTCACTCGTTACGACTATGAAGACGTTGACTCTGGTGGTGCTAACAAGGTGGTTGGTGTGCTGAGGGATCTGGTTGCAGACCCCGGCTTCGTGGGCAGCAAAATTGGAGGTAAGTGGAACCACTTCCCGAGCCTCTACGCGACCGCATTTTCATGCCAGCCGGGTATCCTTTGCTGACAAAGTCACAGACCGCGCTGTCACGAAGGCTGGAAACTTCTCGTACACGGATCTGGATGGGTCAGTCTCGTCTAACCAGGGGCTCTATGCTTGCTTCTCAACTGGGAGCCGTATCGTTGTGCGTCTGTCGGGGACCGGCTCCTCTGGGGCTACGATCCGGCTATATATTGAGCAACACAGCGAAGACCCCAGCACATACGGCCTGGATGCGCAGGACTTCCTCAAGCCCGAGATCAAGTTTGCTACAGAGTTGCTGAAATTCAAGGAGTTTGTGGGACGAGATGAGCCCGATGTCAAAACTTAGTGACGTAGGTCACTAGCACGAGACAAACAGGCGGCATTGCTACACCTGCTACCTGGTGGCGTTGATATTGATAGAATGCCTTAATTGATCGTCGTGGCTTGGTCCGACAAACTCTATGGTTCCCCCAGAAATTGCTCTACCAGTTCAGTTCTTTTCGGACTGGAAAATAACCGACTTGTAATACCTTGCCTCGTCAATGCTTTCGAGAATATCTTGCTTCGCTTGGTGCAACCCTTTCTTGACAGGCACACGCGATGCAATCTCGGGGCACCATCTCCGCGCAGCCTCCTTGATACTGCTGACATCCAAAATGCGGTAGTGGAGATGGTCCAGCACCTTCTTATACGGCTCCTTGGAGAGGAAGGCTCTGTCGGCGTGGATGCTGTTGCCTGCAAGGAGCGCGGTACGCCTTTCTGGAACATACTTCCGCACGTATGTGAGTAACTCATCGGCTGCCTGCTCGGGGGTCACAGTAGCATTGATGACGGCGGTGGTCAAGCCGCTGTCACCATGGACACGCGTGCACCACTCATCCATCTGGTTCATCCGCTCCTCGGACTGGTGAACCACAGTACCCCACCCGTCGTCGTCAATCAACTCGAGTTGGTCGTTGGTGATGAGGCAAAATATCTCAATAATGACATCCGAATCGGGATTCAGTCCCGTCATCTGGTTATAAACCAATCAGACCCAACTCGTCAATCTACTGTACACATCTACGCACCTCACAATCGACCCACACGAATGCTGCCGGGCCACGGTCCGAAGCCTGGGTGGCCATGATCTGGGCGATTGAGTTTGGTAAGGCACAAAGGGCGGCTCTTGTCGGCTGGTGGGGTTGCTGAGCCGGTAATAATCGCGGAAAGATGAGTGGAAATAGGAAACCGCACGGTGAGGTTTGTTCAACCAACACCGTGTCCTCCCATTAGCTTCTCCGTGTTGGTTCAAGGCAGCACAGCTGGTCCGCAAACAGCGTCCAGCTGTAGGCAGATAGGCTACCTACTGAGGATGTGAGGCGATCCAACCGAAACCAAGGAGTTCATATTGCCCCTCATCCAGCCGACGGCAGCACATTTGAGACAGGGTGCACCAACCTCTGAAGCAACTAATTACTTAGGTCCCCGAGGTACCTGTTTTATGCCCGCCTGACCGCTTGTTCAACCTATTCCCCCACAACAATCACCACATTCTCTCCCCTCGCCGTCATTTTCGCCGCAGGTATTCTAAGATAGACGAATAGGTGCTGACGGCACTGGATTGAAGAACTGCTGCACAATACGACTTTGGTCACTTCCATCGAATCCACGGGCAGCGAAATTACCCTCTCGGACCCGCAATGCCGTCTCTCAAGAAGCTGTTTTCTCCGTCCGACAAGGCGACGCCTCTGGTCCGGGACGATGACCGCGAGCAGTACGTTCTTCCTCCCCAACGGCCCGCCATGTCGGAAAGCCCTCCCCGCATCCTGGTTATCGGCGCGGGTTCGCGTGGCCACTCTTACGCTCGTGCAATAATGTCATCAAGCAATGGCATTGTCGTAGCCGTGGCCGAGCCCGATGGCTACAAGAGGGATGAGTTTGGTCGAACCATGATCTGGGGCGTTGATAAGCCCCCAGCTGAAGGTGCCGTGTTCCGGGGCTGGCGTGACTTCATCATCTATGAGAAAGATCGCCGTGCCCGTGTCCGCGATGGAGCTACTGGCGTCCCGCCTGGTGTCGATGCCGTGTTCGTTTGTGTTCTGGATGAGATGCACCGCGAAGTTGTCGTCGCTCTCTCCGAGCTCGGTGGCCTCCACATCATGTGCGAGAAGCCCTTGGCTACAACTTTGGAAGACTGTGTCGAGTTATACCGAGCCTTGCAGTCCAACCGGAACGCTGCGGGCGAACAACTGGTCTTCTCCATTGGGCACGTCCTCCGCTACAGTCCACACAACATGATGCTCCGCAAGCTTCTGCTCGAAGACCGTGTGATTGGTGACATACTTTCCATCGTCCACACCGAGGTACGTCAAGCCCTCCCCCTTATTTATCCGCGTAAGCTATGTGCGTATCTACAACTTCGCAGCCTGTCGGTTGGTGGCACTTTACCCACAGCTACGTCCGGGGCAACTGGCGCCGTGAAAGCACAAGTGCCCCTAGTCTTCTCACCAAGAGCTGCCACGACATCGATGTGCTGATGTGGCTGCTGTGCTCTCCGCCTTCCTATACCGCAGACGACCGTGAGCCACCCCACCTCCCCTCCGATGTCTCCAGTCGCGGGTCGCTCCAATATTTCAAGAAAAGTAGGAAGCCCCACGCAGCGGGCGCCGCCACAAACTGCTTGTCGTGCCCCATTGAGGAGTCGTGTAAGTACTCGGCGAAGCGGGTCTATGTTGGGAACAAATTGGCTGGCCTGGGCTCTGGGAACAGTGCCTGGCCAGTGAAGATTGTCATTCCCGACATCGAGTCCTATGGCTCAGCCGAAGAGAGGAACAATGCTATGCTCGCCGAGCTGGCGAAGGATTATGACAAGACTACACCGGATGAGCAGGTTACCCAGCGGAATTGGTTTGGACGGTGTGTCTACGAGAGTGATAATGATGTCTGTGACGAGCAAATCGTGAGTTTCTTTCTCTTCTTGAGACGTCCGTAACGCTATGCTAAGCCCAGATGTTTGTAGGTCACCATTACCTGGGACGAGGACCCCCTGCCAGCACGTTCATCAAGTAGCAGCGACGGGGAGACAGTCGCTGACCCGATGCGCGGGCGCGGTGCAAAGACTGCAACTTTCCACATGGTCGCCCAGACTAAGAAGATCTGTGACCGGTACACTAACCTATATGGCGTCGAGGGCGAGATTTTTGCCGATTCAACTACCATCACGGTGCACGACTTCCGTACTGGCCACACCACCACGCATCGCCCACACCTTGAGAGCCTCGGCCACGGGGGCGGAGATGCTGGGTTGACTCGCCAGTTTATTCTCGCCGTGGACAAGGTAAAGAATCATGGTTGGAGTGCTGACAGGGCTCAGAGAGAGCTGGTGGGCTGCACCCTGGAGGAGGTCATCCGCAGCCATGCCATGGTATTCTGTGCCGAGGAGGCGCGGAGGAACAAAAGTGTCATAAATTGGCGCGAGTGGTGGGCGAACGAGGTGGAAAGCAGGCTGGGGAATGCTGTGGCTTGAGGTGTCACATTTTGACAAGCCAGGTGGGCCGCTATATCATCACGGTTGGATTCTGGTCCCACGATGCGTATGTAGTTGCCGCGAAAAGGTGTCTTATAGCGTGCCGAGATGCGCAATCAAGTGCCTTATCCTTAGCTTCACAACCCCAACGTCCGTCAACGCCATCATGGCCCGGCAGACTAGTTTTCGCTCCCGGGGGATGGCTTCCGCTTGTCAATAGCGCAGCATCACAACTCGTGTGCATACCGATTTCTAGAAGTGACCCATTTGGAGATGACCAGGTGCTTGCTCGCTATACATGCAAAGTCGCAGGTAACCCGAGTACTTTGCGAATGCCGCGCGCTCCCATTTTGATGGTGTAGCGCAGTGCCAAGTTTGAACCGCCAATGACGTGCCGGATGCTCAGCTTTGGAGTGGGTCACAGACGCTGACGTCAAAGCCCAGGCGTGCTGGAACCACCACTCATCGCTGGGTTGGCGGTTGGGCTGGGTCGGCGTCCCTTGTCCAAGGAATTTAGGCCAAGGTGAGAGGGAGGGGTTCTTGTTGTCTCTCTTTCATCTACTTCACTCACCAAACCACTTTTCTGCTCTCTTCAACCTCGCCTGGATTTGTCGTCTAGTTAAACTGTAAGACCAGCTTGGCCCACCGCGATCGCACAGAAATTTCGAATTTCGACATCGTATTGGCAGTTCCAGCCCCGCTCGCGAAGTCCCGCTTCGTAACTCCGATTTCCCAGTACCATTCCTATCGCGGTCTCAACCTATCGGAAGGAGTCGTATAGGGGCATTTTGGAGCAGTCTCCCTGGACTTAATTTTCCCACCAAGTGCGTAATTGGGCTGGCTGCTGTACTTCATGGATCAACAACAGGCCAATGGTGGGGGCAGTTGGGGCGCGTTCCTCAAGGTCCTTATTCTTTTCCATCCAAGATATGTGCGGATGGTACCTTGCTGACCATTGACCTACAGTCCATCGCCTCTTTTAATGGCGACCTCGCGAGCCTGACGGCGCCGCCCTTCATTCTTTCGTCGACAAGCTTGACTGAGTTCAGCTCGTACTGGTGTGAGCACCCATCGGTCTTTGTAGCACCAGCCAAGGAATCCGACCCTGCGAAGAGAGCACTGTTGGTGCTCAAGTGGTTTTTGACCACCCTCAAGCAACAATACGCCAGCCGAAGCGAACAGTATGGCAACGAGAAGAAGCCTCTCAACCCATTCCTTGGGGAGCTGTTTCTGGGCAAATGGGTTGATGATGCAGGGGTAACCGAACTAACAAGCGAGCAAGTTAGGTACGTTGACATTGCATTGCTCTTGTGAGTTCGGATGGCAAATAATCTGACCTCATACCTCCAGTCACCACCCACCAGCGACTGCATACTCTATTCTGAACCACGATTCCGGCGTCCACCTCGAGGGCTACAATGCCCAGAAGGCGTCATTTTCCAAGACCATCAACATTAAGCAGATTGGGCACGCAGTCTTGACTGTCCCATCCGCGGGTTCCGCAGAACCGGATACCTACCTGATCACTCTCCCCTCGCTCCATATCGAAGGCCTCATATTCGGATCGCCTTTCATCGAGCTAGATGGCAGCTCGTATATCACTTCGTCAACGGGCTTCACAGCCAAGATTGACTACAGCGGGAAGGGTTGGCTGTCTGGCAAGAAGAATTCTTTCACTGCTTCCTTGTTTCCAGCAGGCCGTGAGAAGGAGGTGTTCTACAACGTCTCGGGGCAGTGGACCAAGAATTTTGACATTTTTTCTGGCCCCGCAAAGTACAACGGGAAAGATAGTCATGAAGGGTCCTGGGACCCTGAGCAGAACCCGATTAGCGAGCTCCAGGTTGCCCAAATCGGTAAGCAGCATCCTCTCGAGTCGAGACGGGCGTGGTCCAAAGTGGCGGCTGGGATTCAGAAGTCGGATCTCGACGCTGTTGGTCGGGAAAAATCCAAGATCGAGAACGCGCAGCGTGAGGCCAGGGCTAGGGAGAGAGCTGAGGGGCGTACCTGGCAGCGAAGGTACTTCAGCGCCCAAGAGGCCGAGGACGCTGTCTTGACCCGGTTAGGCCCCCATGTCGGCCTGGCAGAGCATGGTGATGCAGACAAGACTGGCGGCCTATGGCGATTTGATAAGGCGAAGGCGGAGAGGGTACGAAGTTCACCCCCGCTGAGTGAGGAAGACGCAGTGAAGCTGGCAAAGGAGCTGTTGGGACAGTGAGTTTCAGGCTGGGGGGCTGACAGGCTGGGGGGCTGAGAGCCTGGAAATAAAAGGTTTGCGGTCAGCAAAGAACACTCGCCACAGGGTATGTTGTATCATGGGTGGCGGTGGGACTTTCAACGTTGTCGCTTAAGCGACTAGCCCAGTCATTGATGGGCTTTCATTGCCCAACAGTGCCTCGCATATGACTGGTAATTGGATATGTTTGATATCTTGGGATGTTTCTGAACCGCAATCACCGTCCAGTTGTTCTGCTACCCCAAAGTTCAGTGTTATGCCATGCTCCAGCTTGGGTTGTTGACCAAGTTCCATGCTTTTCCTCTATCATGATTCATCCTCGCTGCGCAAGGAAATGGGAATTGGCAGGCCGGCCCTATCTACAAATGCTAATGGCCTTTCTCTCTATTTCATAAAACAGCAAGTAAACTTCTTTCTGCATGCCCAACACATCCGACGTGCTTGCCAGCTTGACCTTCTCGTCACTAATCCGCCACCACTTGTCCTGTGGCTTGCGTCGTTTAGTTTCCGTAACAGGTCTGGGCTTTGTCGGCTTCAGTTCCACTCCGCCACCACCCACAGCGTTTCCATTTCGGGAAAACGGCCCGCGCGCGGAGGCGGCGGCTGACCGTACACTCCCAGCATCGGTTTCCTCGTTCTGTTGAGGTTTCGTTAAATGCGCCTGTTTTCCCGCAGCCAGTGACTCTTGCAATGGTATATCAATGTTTTGGGGCACCTGATTCGAACCTGGTGACGCTGTCGGCGAGTCAAGTCCTGATGACGGCCCTGTCAAGTCTGGCACTGATGTCAATGGGCTGCTCTCGGACGATTTCTGTTCCGAAGGTTGAACCCGAGGAGTTGAGGACGCGCTGACTGTCTTGCTATACACCTCAGAGGGCTGGAATGTGCTGGGGTTAGAAAAGGGCGGCGACAGATCCTGGCGCCGAAACGTCTCGTAGTGGCCGCTGTGGTGGCTGCCTTTATGCGTGACGAGCCCGCGGAGCTTATATTTCTTCTGCTGAAGAAGGCCGCCCAATGGGAGCTTCTCTGGAAAGGACACTTTGGCGTAGTTCTTTTGTGACAAATTGCTTGCATCAAAGATGGACCGTGATAGATGAATTGCCAATACCCTGGGGAACAGAGTCAGCCGGATGTGCCTCGCTATCCTCCGTTTTGGGGCATGGCGAAGGTCGGGTAAAGCGACATCTCGAGGCGGGTTTTCGGGATCAGCGTCGATGGCAACTTTCAGTTTCGCAATAGCAGCGCCGATGTCCTGGCGCGAGGCATCTGATGCCGTGGCAAGATGTGTTTGTAGAACCTCCACAGCGTGCACTAAACGGCACTTCTCACACTTGAAGTCATCGATATATTCCGTCTTGAACATGCCATCGAAACAAGCGCCCAGCGAGGTTGATGAGACCTGTGGGACGTTGAGGGTGAGGGAACAGAATGTCGACTCGGTGGGTCGCGGCTTGAAGCCACAGGTCAGACACTCAATCTGCGATTCAAATTTCCCCTCGAGTGGAAACCCACCATCCACTTCTTTATCCTCAGCCCCTTCACTGCTGCTCGCCTTGGCTGTGGTAGCAGATTCGGCGGGGGTCTCTGTAGACCCTTGATTGGGAGTTTGAGGACCAGCACTCCCAGCGTTTGCCCTTTCCCTGGCAAATTTCCGTGCCCTGCACCCTGCGTGGTACTCGTCGCACAGCCTCTCGGCCACGACTTGTAGAAACTCTTGTGCATCCTGTTGCTGGCGGCTGATTCGTTGCCTGAATGCCACCTCAAGCGTCCTGATAAACGGGCCTGCGGATATTGTCTTCTTGTATATAGGCCGCTCGTTCAACGCATCCAGCATTTCCTTGAGTCCCCTGGTCACGATGCCCATTTGTAGGCCCTCGGTCTTCCACTCTGGCTGCGGTTTGCGAGGCTGCGAGCCCAACCTTTCACCACTCCGCCCCGCGTCATCGGGGGCGATTTGCATATATACCCATTCATCTTCCAAGCTGCGTCGGTGCGTCTCTTGTATTAGATACAGGCGGAGGTCGTGGAGCCCAGCCAAGGCCTGGAGGACCGAGTTGATAAAACAGTCGTTGGCGGGGTTAGAAAGGCCAACAATGCCCTTTTTTCGAGAGCCGAAGACGCCCGCCGAGGATGTGGAATTGTCGCTGTCGATAAGGTAGGTGGGGGCGAAGACGTAAATGAGTGTGATGGCGGCCAGTGAGGCTCCAGCAGCATAGGTTGCGACCGTCAGTGACCTTTCGGGCATTCTCAGACGCGCCCGTGACGAGGGTAGACGCTCAGAGATCCGGCGGGGCACCCTCGGTTGAGGAGTGGATCTGGTTCGGATACGGCCTTTCGGGGACGGTCTGGATTCCAAGGGCTGCCGAGTGGACTGAACGGAGCAGTCGGGGGTTTCGGGAGGTGAAGTGATGAATGCGGCGTTTTCACGCGCCAGCCTGGGGTTCTGGGCGCACCTCGCTAACGTCGCGGGCCTGGGATTTGCCAATCGGACCCACCTCTGCCCTGCGCCACCTCCATGCTCCCGTCTTGGGCATGCCAGTCAGCCGGGCCGCATCGCAGATCTCACAAGCAGAGCGTGAGCCGTAACCACGCCAGCCGCTTTTTGCTGTTGTTTTCCTTGTTGATATGTGATCATTTAGGCATACGCGCCAGTTGCCCTTCCTGACGGCTGCCAAGGTCCAGATTCCGTCGGGAACCCCTTTTGGTGCTGGACAGTGTCCTCTCCAGGATTTTGTGGCGCGTCCCAAGCCCCTGGTCGTTACCTATTGCGCTAGCAAATATTAAGCGATAGTGTGTATTTTGGGGTCCATCATCCAATGCCTGGTGATGCGGCTGAGAAGGGCGTCCCCAAAACACGCAACCCATGGACATCTCATATAGGAGTCGTCAATGCATGCATTAGATGTGCTGGCAGCGCTCTCGGGAATGTCTGCTTGGTTTAAAGACTCGATGTTCCGTCCAGCGGAGGTCTGAAGTCATCGACATAAATCGCATTCCAAATGTGCATTTTGGCTTACTGAGGATTTTTTCTGCGCTACAGTCGGTTTTGGAAAGAAAATGCATGGGTCTGGTGGCGAGGACAGTGCGATGTTTACAATGCCCAAAGAAAACCACTGGACTATCGATTTTTGGTACGGTAGATGCGTCGTCATTTGGTGTCGCTGTGCCTGTTTGGGTCCAGACCTGACGGGGCTCCTTGATCGTGCATGGTGTAACACACACTAGTGATTCTTGGCAGCTGCTTCCGCAAAGCGAAGCTCATTTTCCCCTGACTGCACGCGCTCCGTTGGCGGCAGAAGGCGCGGGTCGTTGTGTCAATGGACAATGGTGATTGGCCAGAAACGGCAGCCTCCCCGGCAGTCTCCTTACTCTCACCATGCCTCGCTGAACACACCATCACATCGGCAGCTCGAGTGCCTGGGATGTGGGTGTGCTCAGTCCTCAGCTCATTCCAAGATGGGCCGTGGCGGCAGCATGGGAAGATGAGGTGGCAGCGGCGTAGTCCGTTTCCTAGATAGTATATGAGCAGGAAGCTCCCGCAGCTGGTCGGGCTGTAGCTCCTGCCGCTGCTTGCTTGCTCTGCAACCCGCCGTCTCTCGTTCTGGCGCGCCCTGCCCACTCTGCTGTCTCTCGTTTTTTTGGCGCTCGCGGGTTCTGCACTCTTTCTGATTACGAGATAACGAGATAATATGAATCTCCGTCACACAATCCTGCTCCTGGCAGGCTCCGGCCTTGGGTCAGCGGCGCCAGGGGCATCTTCCAAGCCAACCGAGCCCGAGTCGGGCAAGGTGGACTACGATGTCTGCCGCAAGGACTGCTCCCTCGCGGGCGTCCCGGTGCCCAATCCCAGCAAGTTCTACCTGCCTCTGGAGCATTACCGCACCGAGCGCTGCCTCCCCATCTACACTGGCGACTGGAAGACACCCTCTGCCAACTCAACAGTCTGCGTCGACTTCGTCGGTACTGACCTGGTCTTCGACGTTGCCTCCTTCCCTGGCTATGTCACCAAGTCGGCCTCTGTCAGCTGGCAGGTTGCCGGTGCCGGCCAGCCCAGCCAAAAATTCAACGACCTCAGCTGCAAGCCTGCTGGTGCCAGTGGCAAGTTCATCTGCAAGCTCCCCTTCAGCGACATCCTCGGAGTCCCTGCGGCAACCAAGATCCGCGACCTCCTGACTGGCCTGTGCCCCAAGGAGGGCCGTGAGGCCCTCAGCTTCTACCTTGGCTTCTCCGGAAAGGTCGAGTCTACCCGGACCGGCAAGGTTTCTGAGTACCACCATCAGTTCCCCTGCTCCAAGAGGTCGTGCCACGGCCAGTGTCTGTCTCACGACAGCAGCAGCAAGTACGTGAAGCTGAGCTACCGTTGCTCCGAGTGCGACGTCAAGCCTTGCGCTGGCTCGTCAGTTTACGGCACCAAGCGGACAACGTCAACCCACAGCTATGCCACCTCCAACTATGGCACCAAGCGGACAACGTCGACACGGAGCTATGGGACCTGGACACCGTCGAGCTACGGTACCAAATCCTCGTTTAGTTCCAGCACCAAGTCCCCGTATACCTATGGCACCAAGACCCCGACTTCCTACCCCACCATGTCTTCCTCGAAGACCAAGACGCCTAGGCCTCGCGTGACAAGGACAGCCACCAAGCGCAAGACCGTCGTCGTGACGGCCACGTATTACTCAACTGTATACGCGACCATCATGACAACAGCGAAGACAACCCAGGTCACCACTACGACTGAGCAGAGCACCGCGACCACGTACACCCACGTCACCACCACCAAAACATCGACTGGTACAGCGTACGCTACCGAGACCACGACCAAGACGTCCACAGCCACTGCGCACACGGCAACAACGGAGACATCAACAAGCACTGCCTACACTGCCGAGACTACCACCAAAACCTCTACGACAACGGCATACACGGCAACAACGGAGACTTCGACAAGTACAGCCTACACTGCCGAGACTACTACCAAGACGTCGACATCGACCGCGTACACGGCAACAACAACGACCTCGACAAGCACTGCATACACTGGAACCACCAAGACAGCCACAACCACAGCGCACACCACAACCACCAAGACCAACACTGACACGGCTTACACCAAGACGACCACTACCAAGACCGCCACGGCCACGGCGACCACAACCACTAGGACGACCACGACAAAAACCAACACGTCTACGGCGTATACTGCAACCACAACTACCAAGACCAACACCGCCACGGCTACGACAACGCAGACCTCCACAACTACTGCGCACACGACAGAGACTTCGACCAAGACCGACCAGACAACAGAGACTTCGACCAAGACCGACCACACAACAGAAACCACAACCAAGACCGATCACAAGACGGAGACTTCAACCAGCACAACGACCACCGTCGCTGCGACAACTGAGACATCCACAAGCACCGCCCACACGACGGAGACTTCGACCAAGACCGACCACACAACAGAGACTTCGACCAAGACCGACCACACAACAGAGACTTCGACGAGCACTGCGTTCACTGCGACAACTGCTACGGAGACTACCACTACCACGACCACAACCGAGACTACCATCACTAGCACCATCACTAGTTATACTACCAGCTACGTTTACGTTACGACTACCGGCACTTCAACGACGGGTACTCTCGTCACGGTCACTTCGACGTCCACAACGACCCAACCGCCGCCGGCAACACGTACCTGTACTCTCGGAACCGCCTACGGGTACCAAAGCAGCTCGGCTTCCAGTCTACTCAATACCGCTTGTGGCAGCAGCCGCTGGGGATGGTACCAGCTTGTCGACCGCAACGCACTCCGGAATGATGTGTCTGGGACTCTCTATGTCGGTGCTGGCGGAAATAACATTGCCAATGCCATCGCAGTTGGTACCTGGACCGCCGATGCCGATCAAGCCAACGGTGACGCTACCACCTTTACCTACAACCTCAGCGCTGGATATCAGCTTGTTGAAGTCCATATTGACTTCGACTGCTCGGTCACGTGCGCTCCTGGTCAAATGACATTCAACCCGGGCTCCGTTGTCAATGGTCTTAGCGCTTATTCTGCAACGCTCCCATACCCGACATGCAACCCTATGAACACTAGGCAATTCACACTGCACGCCGTTGTCAAGAAGATCACGACCGACGCTACGTGCCCAACCCAAGTTAACTGAACAAGTTGTATGTCTTGGGCTAGTTTTGTCACGGGCGTCGTTGTCTAGGGACCTAACGGAGTCGCCAGGCAAGTTGCAATCTCTGTAGGAGAGAGATCATATACCCAGTAATCTAATTTATTATGTTTTGTAATTCAATTGGCCTCTTGGCCGTCTTTTTGCTTCGACATGACTGCGTGCCGGCTTACTAGGGCCCCTTATGTGCATTTTGAGGGGTATGGAATAATGATAGTAAAAGGTGATGATATATAATCCAACCCGTGAAAGATTGTTCACGCGGAACCGCCAAGGCTTGGCATTCTCGAATTTCAGCATTTTACCGCCACAAAACGCAAGTTTTCCCAGAGATTTCGAACTTTATCAGATACACGTTAGCTTTTTTACCTATTCTGTCAAATTTTCTGTGTTGAAATCACATTTTTAGTGATAAAAATCCGGGATTTAAAGATTTGGCTGGGGACCTATGCTCTAAGAACCGCGCGAACAATCTTTTAGGGGTTGGATTATATTGCTCAAGTTTAGCTACACTGGTCTGGCGGGCTAAATACTAGTCTAATGGGGTTGGTAGCTGTGCCTTCTACAGGCCATATAACCTCAGAAGCTACAGGTTTTCGCGCTGCCACCACTAGGGATGACAAATTCGCGTCTAGCTTGTTCCTAGAACGCATGTCACGGCTACGAGCAGTTATACTTACTTTGTGGCGGAGTGCTAGTATGTGGGTGCGTAGACAGACCTAATAATGAGGGTGAAAATTGTGAGGATAATGATCTTTTTTTTTTTTTTAGAAGCGAAGCGCTCTTTTTGGAGGAGGGAAATATTACTGTGTTAGATTGAGTTTAAAAAAGCGAAGCTTCTACTCACATTAATGACATTGCCAAACTAATAGGGGTTTTTTGTCCTCCCATTCGCTCGGACCTAATAATTTTGCTGGTGATTTAATTTAATTTAATTTAATTCCTTTTAAAGTGGCTTGCCCTGGCTTTAGGCCAGGGTTGGCAGTGCTACCACCGGAGTGATTACGTAATACCCCCTGGCTAACTCGGGTTTCGCTTCCTCCGCTGCCTGCCTTCTGCCCTGAGGGCGGTTAAACGTATTAAGCCAGTCCTACTTCGCGCCTATAGGGCTTATGAACCAATTTAGGCCTCTACTTGAGAAAGAACCGTAACGCTTACCTTCCTACTATTGGTTCGTATAGTTTTTTTAGTACTAAGAACTATTTTTTTCTTCTTTTTTCCGGTTCAGTACGCCTCCTGTACCGTTACCCAATAGGCCGTTAACTTCTGGTAATATGATAGGTATTGTAGCTTTTAAGGTACACCGTAGTTATACCTCGGGGTTCCTTTCTTACCAAACCTCCTTAAATAGCTTACGTACGGGTTATATTCCGTACAGTATTGTATAATTTTACTTATCTTTGGCCTCGTAGTGCTGAGGGCGTCTGGGTGCGGGCCCAGCCCTAGTGCCTGGTACCTGGCGGGTCTTATCTTCTCCTACTACTTTTAGACCCTTTACTCGTACTATTTCCTGGCGGCGGCTTTAGCGTAGGTATATGTAGGCAGGGTTGGGAATTAGTCATGACTACTGTAGTCAGACTACTGACTACGACTACTGTAGTCTAGTCAAGACCCTGACTATGACTACAGTAGTCTAGTCAAGGCCGTGACTATAGTCATGACTACTTGACTACAGTAGTCAAGTAGTCTGACTACTGTAGTCAGTAATTAAATATATATAATTTTAATTTTTACCTATTAGGTAATAATTATTAATAAAAATGATGAATATATTATATTATTAATTACTTATTAGTATTTTTTATATTTGTTTAGGGCGGTCTTTGAAGTTAAGCGAAGTAGTTAAAAATTGAGGTTACTATTTTAAGCCAATTGCAACTTTTTAAACACGTAGATTTCGAATCATAGATTAAAAATCTAAATTGGCTTATAACTTTAAAGTAAAACATGTTGAGAATAGATAGTTAAAAGGTGTTATATAGTACCTAAAAGCTTAAAGGTAACACTATAGGAAGGCTTAAAAAAGCCGGATTTTTAGCCGCAAAGCTTAAAAAGTAGGGTTAAGTAGGCCTTTTACTACCTGCAGAATAAAAATAATTATTTATTTTATTTTTTATACCTTTTTTTTTACTTATATACCGGCTTTTTCAACCTTTTATTATACTTATTTTAATATATTTTAATTTAAAATATTATTTTGTATTGACTACTGTAGTCTAGTCACAGCGTTGACTACTGACTACTGACTAATGACTACTGACTACTTTGCCAACCCTGTATATATATATTAAAGGAAGTGATTAGTGATACGTAAGTCACGTAATAGGCTAAACAGATTAAATAAGCATAGTTGAGAAGAGGCTAGCGCCCAAGGCCTAAGGGCATTGGGTGTAGATGGCCCGTACGCACTACACTATATTTACAGTGGTAAATTAGCAACCCCGTACCTTTTACTTTTTTTTTTACCATTTATAAATCTCCTAATTTACTAATAACATACTATCTTTTTTGTAACGCAAACCTGGTAATTAGGGTTTCTATATTAAGTATTCACTTAAATTGCTTCTAATACTACTAATATCCTTTTTATTTTTAACGGGTATTATAATATGATGCATGGGTCACATGATAGATAGGCTAGATAGATTTGATAGGCATGGTTGGAAGGGGCTAGTACCCAAACCCCAGGATTTGGGAGCAGATGGCTCGTACGCGCCACTATTGCATTTACAGTAGTAAATTAGCGACCCCGCACCTTCTTCCTTCTTCCCACTATATATGAATCTACCTAATTGCCAATAGCTTACTACCTTCCAGGGTTGGGAATTAGTCACTAGTAGTCTAGTCAGGACCTTGACTAAGACCAGGGTTGGCAAATTAGTCTTTAGTCATTAGTCATTTGACTAACTAACTAAGACTAACTGACTAAAAGTCAGGCTGGTAACTGACTAATTTAGTCTTAGTCACAGTACTGACTAACTAAGCTTAGTCTTAGTCAGACTAATGACTAACTATTAGTCACTAAAGTGACTAAAGTTTTTTTTTTAATTAATAATTATTATTCTATTCTATTTTATTCTATTCTATTCTATTCT